>Ga0307511_10001686_pt1 | contig 23281 bp, 13 predicted proteins | sample 13_EM_MG_FD_200266 | JGI IMG/M metagenome (GOLD analysis project Ga0307511, IMG submission 200266) | Populus trichocarpa ectomycorrhiza microbial communities from riparian zone in the Pacific Northwest, United States - 13_EM | ecosystem: Host-associated > Plants > Roots > Unclassified | place... | reverse complement strand
TCGTCCGGGGGGGTGTGTGGGTGGGATTATATAAAAAGTGGATGCCATGTACAGTAACTCCAACCCTAAACCCTAAACAGAAACAAATTTACTCACGCCCTTCGGTCGTGGTCGTCAGTGGAGTGGCGGGGCTGGTATGGTCCCCTGATTGGGACCGCATACTAGTAATAGGTTTTTTTTTAAAAAAAGAAAGAAAGAAAAAGCAACGGGGTCCTATTTTATTATCAAGGACGCTATCAGCAAACAAATAATACCCTCATCTTTACGGTACGTCAGCAGTCTCGCCTTGTTGCCTGGATCAGTAAGGTCGCAATATATATTGCTGGCACAGCCGGCTCTCAGACGAGGTGAACAAAAAGACGATCTAAAAGTAACTGATAGCACATAACCAAACCATTGATATTTCGAAAAAATCAAGAATAACCCTAAATATACTCCATCATGATCCCGCCACAGTTAGATCCAACAAGACAAAGCTAAAAACAACCGTAAAGAATAAAACCAAATAACAATAACAAGTCTCATCTGATCGTCGGAACATAGACATTCCCCTGATGCCATAAAAATCCTGATATCTGCCAAAGCCAAAATACTAATTCAAATCAAATATACCGCCGTCGTTTCCTACGATATTCACTTGTATCAAGAACTCCATCCGCCTCTTTCTGTAGTCGCTCCTTGTCCGCCAAAATATTCGGATGGAGCCCGATCTTGGGATCATGGGATTCCTATGCCCTGCCCCCAGCGCCTTGATGATCTGGTGTGTGAGGTCTGACAAGCGTAAAGACGCGGCCTACAGAGGACGAAACCGACCTTTAGCCGGTGGTCTCCGCCGAGCTTAAGTAAAGTACAAGGGGAACTCACTTCGAAACCCTCTCGAGCTAGCCGAATTGATCACAGGGTCGGCCTGAGGAAATATCATCTGGTCTTGGCTGTCCACGACCACGTTTGGAAGCAGTCGAGCGATGCTTGGGAGGTGCTTTGCGGCGATATTTTCTCTAGTAAGCCGTGCAGTCTATGTTAGTATGTATGTCCCACAGACAAGAACAGTAGATAGGATGTCGACTAACATATGAGAACTGTGCTCTGTATTATGGGCCTTGACCATATTGTGCGCCAGTTCGTGGCACATCACCATAAACCACCAAGTAATGCCATCCGTGCGTGCCGCATCAGTTGGTTGATTGTGTCCATGTACATGCCAAAAATGCAGATTGAAAAACAAACTACCGTTGGAGTTGAAAGCGATGGTTTTACCTTTGGGTTCGTAACATAAGTGAATTGATGCTATAGAGAGGCCCATAGCCTAATCAAAAATTGTGTCAGTTTATCAAACTACGGTCCACAAGCATCATATTATAGATATTGGAATCGGAGTTTGACGTACCGTCCCTATGTCACCCAGCAGTCGTGAGAAGCTCTCAAAGTCGGCCTGGTATTTGTAAAAAACGGAGGATTTGCCCTTCTCGATGAACACCGGAACTGCATTTGCAAGCCTCGTATGGAACACAAGCTCGTGGCCAGGCATCTGATCACAGTATGTCTGCAAACTCATGGTCTCTTTATGCCCTTTTGAACTTAGGAATGTACCGGAGAAAGGCTTTGCCCCAGCAAGGGCTGTTTGTACATCCTTATCCTTTGGCCTCCAGCTGTATGTCTCGGTGGTACCGGTTTCCGACCCTGGTTGCTTAAGTGGTGGCACCGCAACGAGCTTGATCTCCACTGGCTCTTTGATCGTGATCAATTTTGCTTCTTCTTCCTTCGCCTTGAGAATGCGAAGGACATTGTAGCCTCGCGACTCAAGGACCTTAAGGTCCTCTTTCAGCAGGCAGTCGAGCAAGGATATGGCACCCGGGCTGGGAGATTTGCAAAGTCTGCCCACCAGTGCGAATGCTAAATCATAACTATTCCACCCAGGGCGCACAAGGACCGTGCTACCATCTACAGATCCATTCGTCCCAGATCTGCCGGTCGCCACACTCTCCGGAATTGCAGCTGTGCTAACTTGCACAGCTTCTACCGGCACGCCCTCCAGTGTGTGTTTTGCGTCAATCCTGCGCTCTAGCCTAATATGGCTCACGATCTTTACATCAATCCCCCTCAGCCATTTCTTCACATGGGTTCGCGATCCACCGAATTGGTTCTCATAGAAGAAGAGAGGAGTCCTTTCGATGATAAGCTTGCGAAGGGGCTCTGCAAGTGGGCTGTTCTTTTCGGTAGAACCTGTGTGGTATTTCATTTCTACACAGTTCGACAGTTTTAGTGAGCCCAGGGTGAGGTACATCTCCTCGAGGATGTCATCGAATGGACACACTACAATGGCCTCCCGAAAGAGCTTGTAACTAGTGTAATCATCTGACACAAGGACCTGGGATGCCGGTATGAGCCTTACCGTCTTTATATTGCTGTGTATTGTTCCATCCTCTTCTTCAGACTCGTTGCCATCGTCAGAGAGGCTCCGCTTCGCCGTGACCTCCCCAATGAGGAACTGCGAAGCTCGCATCTTCTGCTCGAGTTCTGAGCCAGGCGACCATATTTCTGTTCGACTCACTGCGAGCTGTTTCAGCCGATTGACATACTCATTAAGCCCTATAATGTGGAAAACTTTCCGGGGGTTTTCAATAAGCATGACAGCAACGTCGTGGTCCGATGGCGATGCCTTAGCGCCGAGTTTCTGGAGAAATTGCCCCGCAATCACGCCAAAATCTACAAACTCAAACAGTCTTGCCACCAGAGCCGGCCCCACTAAACTAGAACTCGTAAAAACTTCACATGGCCTGCGCATTTGGTATTGCTGGGCTGATTTTGATAGACCGGAGGTACTGAGACTCGAGGTCATGTGTTTCTTTTGTGTCGAGGACGGCTTGGGGTTTGTAGTAGAGGATCTGTCTGTGTTGGTACTCGGCTGTATCCTCACTGGGACGATCTCCTTCACACGCAGCTGGTCAATCAGCATTGGTGTCAGCTGGGGAATAAATTGTGCCATATATATAAACACCATCTTCGCGTCGTCGTCATTCCTAGGTGGATTTTGCAACAACGCTTTCACCAGCTCTTCAACAGGCGGATGGTCCCGAATTTGAAGTTTTGGCGCATGATCTTTCAAGTCGCTCCTGAGGACATGAAAACCAAGCACTCCAGCCCTTGGCTGCCAGTAGCATTCCGTGAGAGCCACAAGTGTCGCAGGTGGTGACCGCATCCCATTCAGGTGAGAGTGCGCATGACCTTCCACCGGCAAAAACCTGATGTTACGCAATTCAATATTATTAGCACTGTAACCATTCGAGGCCCAGTTGGTTAGCATGTACTTCAGTGCTCGTTCACGAAGGTTTTTGGCTGAGTTTTCATAACCAGCTGTAGCGGCAATTTTTGCCAGTACCACAATGTCTGGGGCTCGTTTCAAACCCAGGTCCTCGAGTATCTTTCTTTCCGCAAACGAGGTCTCCTCCCATGGGGTTGGCCAAAACATAATGGGGAGGCCCAGCTGTCGCAGTTCTACCCGTGGTTCATATAGCTCACAGGGTTTATATAGCCTTTTGCCCTTTTCCGCCGAACAGAATGCTATATTCTTGATGGCGTTCATGTCTCCAGGAGGGATCTTCTCCTGCAAGGTGAGAAGGTAATTCACAAGCTCGGCTTGGTTACACGTAGAGTGCCCACTAGCGCTACGTCCATTTGGTGCCCCATTTGCTACTTCAGACATCAGCCGCTCCAAAACAGACTTCAATTCGACTGTTTTCCTCACACCTATGAAGTTCAAGAAATCTTCACTAATACCTCCGACTTCCTTCTCGGCGAGTTCTGGAGCCAAAACAGGCAATGTTCCTACCCAGTTGACGCCAGGAAAGTGGACTCTTGCTGGCACGCAATTTCCGTGTCCAACAGTGGGTATACACTGACGTAGGTCCAGCATGCGCTTGACCTCCGACTTTGTTAAGAAATCGTAAGAACTCCACCCGCTATTAATAACCCTAAGGACATTAATAGCGAGAGCTCTGTCCTTGTAAAGTGAGTTCGAATTCAAAACAATATGATTCAGCCACCGATCAACCCTTAACTCCGTCCACCCGAAAATCAACTGCATGAATCTGCTCTGCTGAAGCTCGGGAGTCAGTAATTCTTGTGTGATGCAGGTCGGAGGAAGGGATGCCATTTCCACATTCGCCAGCGGTCCGGAGTTTCCGAGGAAATATTTTATTCCACTAAGCTTTATAGGAGATCCGCTCGCCGTTAGCTTGACGCTGACTTCGCTCAAGATTTGCTTGACTTGTTCGAGTGTGATCCTAGGACTGTCTGAACTGCAGTTTTCGTATCTCTTGGTCATCCACGAAAGGAGCGAGCGAGCTTGAGGCTGAGTAAGTACTCGAGACCTGAGATCTCGAATAACATCGCCGACGTCCACAGTTCGGAGAGTTCCCCACTGTGCTAGGTTCGCCACAAAGACAGGGGAGGCATCCACAAATTCCTTGACCATCAATGGCACATTCTCCATAAACTCTTCGAGCAGCCAGTCACAGTCGAATGCCTCCCTATCAGCTTTGTGAATGGATGAAGCTGAGGCTGGTAGCAAGACATCCTTCACAGCCCTGATACCTTTCGAGCTCGTGATGTCCATATTGAGGCAGATAGCACCCCGTACTATTGCCTGCTCTCTGCCCCCGCCCATATTAAAGAATGCCTGTTTGATAGCATCACCCACATGTGTTGAAGGCGTAGTTTGTCGAAATGCAAATTTTTGCATAATTCGCTTCGCAACTTGGTTGGCAGCCGGTCTTCTCTCTGGGGCTTCCATTATAAACTTATGCAGCCGCTGTATATCATAGTCATACATACAGCGAGCGAGGACCCCCGCCATTCGTAAGATTTCAAGGTTCCAGTCTTTGACGTAACGAGCATTAAAATCAATATTTTCCCGCTCGACGGTGGGTATCACTGAATGTGTCGAAAGGTGACACTGGAAACCCGTTGTTTGGTGTGTCTGAAAGCCAATAAAAACCTGACCGGGATCATTTAGCGTTCCTGGTGGGAGTTCATCTTGAGGGGTTGTGCGTGGAAGTATGTGGGAAAAGACCTGTAGGCTGTGGTTTTCGGTGGGACTATCGGTGGTAGTAATGGCAGCGCAAACCATCGAAAGCGTGGTTTCTTTTGGGGGTGGCTTAAGGATTGCCCGCTTCAACTCCGCTGCGATAGATTCATCTACTTCCGTGACAATAGCTGCCGTAGATATCTCAAGCGAAACATTCTCAACACAGACTCCAGCACTCTTCCCCTTCCAATTTTCTTCCCTTGCTACCCCAAAAATCCCATCGGTGTAAATCGCACGCATCTCGATTTGCCTCGTTGAGACACCAGTGACATTCATCTTGATACCAGCCGCATCTGTATTTCCTAGTTTCAATGTGGGATTCTCCTTCATCGCCAAGCCTACTGGTAGAGCTACAGGCGCTGGGACACTGAGATCCTTCCTCTCGACGGTAAACAGCTTCACCCCATCAACGAATACCATAATGCTCTCCAGTCTCACAAATACCAAGCTTGTTGCTAAAAATCTCACGAGCTCTGGAATCCCAGGAAGCGGCGTTGGTTTTCGATATGGAAGACTGAAGACCGTCCAGCCGTCGTCGGCGCCATCTCCAGCCTCAGCTGTCCTTGTCATGAGCTGATTCCCTCCTCCATTTTCACGATCACCATCCCAATAAAATGCCATTGCCTTTCCACCGGAAAATACCACTGGCTCTTCGCATTCACTGAAAACGGAGTAAAAACCCACCCCAAACGCACCAATTTTAGTCTCATCGGGGTTTCCCTCAGCGATTCGCTTAAGGCGAGCCCAGTCTGCCACCCCAAAAGCTTTTCCGTCGTTCTGCACTACCAACCGACGGTAGAGTTTTCGCCGTGGATGCTCCCCAGCCCGGGTTGGAGGATCCCAAAGTATGTTGCGCAAAGCTTCACTGCTCTGGGTATAGCTTGATGTGTCCGGAGGTGGAATATTCGTATTATTTTGCCCTGTTGCTGAAAAGCGATGCACTGACTCAACTGTCTGGGGCGCACTGGGTGAGACCGCAGGTGATGGCAAGGTATTTTTACTCATTGTGGACCTCAACCGTGGGAATACGAAACGTTTTCTCTTTGCCCCCTTGTTGCCATCTCTGTCTGAGGCTCCTAGATTTTTCCCCGCCGCTTTCTCAAAATATGGCTGCAGAGGTACTGCTGAATTTGCCATTACCCCATGGGCACTACCAGGGCCGTCTGTCTTCCCGCTCCTAGAGCTCAACGCTAACCTTTCACCCCCAACATTTTCTTTGCCCTCTAGTACATCGGGTAGCTTGCTTCTCTCAAGGTCCGCATCTGGTAGCATCTCTTTACCACTCTCCCACTTGAGGACCACATGCCTGGCGTCTGCATCTGCCGCATTTTGAAACAGCTCCCGGAACACAGTATTTTCAGCAGAATAGCGTGCGAGAACTTTGTCGATAAGTGCACGGGTGTTGACAGTAACCGCCTCACCAGTTGACCAACTGACCGAAGAGAATTGTGATATATTGTTGGCCATTTTTGCAGCCCGAAGTTGGAAAAACCCACTCTGGGACTTTGTTCGCTAGCCCCGTTCCGTTTCCTGAAGTTGGGGCCCGGTATAGGTTTCTTGTATTCTTTCCTGTATTGTGAGCCCGAGAACAAAAAATAGCTTAAAAGAGAATATATATTTCCTTACTCTTGAATATATCTGAGGGTATCAACTGCAAACGAAGATTTCGATGACTGTTACAAGTGTGGTTCAATTGTGCCTGGAGTTAATTGTAATTTTATATTAGGCTCTGCCACTAAATGTACCCCGCGAGATATGAAGCACGTGTTTCGCGACTGGCCTGATACCAAAGAACCATAGGGACGTGCTTACCTCTTGGTATGTTGGATCAACAGGTTACCTTGCCGACCGCTTCAGGAAGAGCCAATGCCCAATGTACAGTTGTTTCGACACCTGCAGGGTATCCTGCAACCAGGCTAAGGGGTATGTCAGAAGGAGTCACCCTGATCCACCTTACCGGTAGATACCGTGATGCATGGAGAATAGGGATGGGATCTCCGGCTCTTTCGGCAATGACGCTACTTGTGTTACACTGTGAAACTGGCTTAAATAAGCATACTTATGTGTATCTATGCGGAACGTGTGTACCTAAACTTCCCTATCTTCATATAAACGCCTAAAAACTCTCTTTCTGGTAAAACTAGTCTGGTTATAAAACGTAGTTGTCTCGATATCTAGTCTCGCGATACCGCACTTCGCACCAGACCGGTCACACCCAGCCGCGCATGTCAGTCCTAAATCTTAGCAGATGTACTGGTGAGGCTGAACTGAGATTTGTTTGAACCCAAGAGTCGCTAATCAACTCCTGTTTGTGTAACAGAACACCTCGATTTCTGGGATCCCTTGTAGCCTGGTGACTGCGGATTCGAAACCCCGCGAGCTGCGCTGCCTCCTATGAATCAGGAGAATATATATAGAAGCATGTTCGAGAATCCTGGAATATCGAAGAAACTCCCCAAGTAGGTATTAGTGAAGGCTGGCGCGAGTAGTTCGTCTTCCGTGCCAACCAGACTGTTGCAGACTATATCACTTTCGGGGTTATGGCGTTATGTACGCGGGGTTGAGGTTACACTCTCAGCTTCTTTACTTATACCTCGTGTGGATAGTTCGATCATCGATCAAGTACTACTTACTAATTACCAGGTTAGGTAAACAGTGGGTAGGAGTCCCTCAGCCAGAACCAGACTGCTACCATTGCTAAAGTAAGTAGGTACCTGGATTAGTAGTCACGACCAACGGAGGACCTAAGTACCTATAGTCAGTGATCCGAGTGCAATGATCAACCCACTTGAGTTCCAAAGTTTTAAAGCCGCAACTAGAATTGATGACACATCATTCAGCTGTAACTGCATTAGCAAGTACCCCTCAGGATCGACCTTAAATGATTAGTTGAGAAGCCAGACTATAGTTGAGATACGGCATGGATTAAAATAGCTCGGCAGGGCCAGCCTCCCTCCAACCACTGTAGTCCCGTGACCATCGCTGATACCTACCCAAGTAAGTTCCTCCCAATTTCGCTTAATCGTGAACCAGACTATTAATAGTGCATGTGAGACCGGAGTGGAGAGAATATCTACGGGATATTGTCCCCAGTGGCTCCTTAGCGTTAAAGTACATTGAGCTAGCCTACATCCGCATTCCCCATCAACCCAGTACTGAATGTATTCTATCAGGTTTCCATCCTGTACAATGCATATCAATGCATTCAATCTTTAAAACCAAGTCTGTGTCGAAGAAACACGACCACTAGCAGTCTCTATGGTCTCATGGTCACTGTACCGCTCTTGACTGAATAAAATTCCCGATATCTCTCTACAATTGCTAACGCCATATACTTATATATAATAGCTACAGTGCTGCTTGGAATGTTCTATTAGGATCACCTTCCCATGATCAGCAATACGACCCTCCATCATGGTCTCACCAAGATACCACCGGAAAACCAATTACCAATTCTAGATGCCTGGGGAGCCCTAGCGTGATCCATAGAACTCCTAAGCCTTCTAAACGCAAGCCAGGCGTCGCCTATATAACAGAGAGATGTATGTACGTACCTCGCCCTTTCCTGAAAATCGAACTGCGTGCTAGTCTAGCGGTTTCATGCAGGATTACCTCTTTTCTTCTTTCAGACTCCTGGCAAGGCATAGTTGGTAGTTGAGGCACTGCTGCAGGCTGTACAGGTTAAGCCATGCCTAACACTACCGACATATACTAAGGTACATAGCCACCCACAAGCCTTGTAGCTGATCTTATCTGCTCACTCTTTTTCTTCTTTTATTTAAAAAAGCTTATGACTCCCGTAGGGGGACCATGAAGAAACAGCCCCGAGTCAATTCAAGAGTAAGTAGATCTACCAGTAAGGCAGAAATTGAAATACAGAATATGATAGTTTGTACACTGCTCAATAGGCAGCATGACCGTCAGGCATACCAATATACCTTTGTGCTGAACCAGTTTATTATGGTTCTTCTTCTGGGCTCAGGCAGGCTACAGCCCGGGGATCCAGTGATGGAAGCCTTTATATTAATTATATTGAAGAGGCGTTCCATCACCGTACGTATACACAAGACTATGCGTTCTGGCATGTGGGGCACACAGTTAGAATCCAAATGGCTATAGCACAGAAGGTTGGGGAGCACGACGTTAATAACTTGCGAGCATGGAGGGGGAGTATGGCATGCAGTAAGAATATTATTTACCAGTTTCTAAGCTAGCTATCGCGCTTAGTCTAGGCTATTCAGATTCCTTTGAAGGTTCCTCTTTGGGTGCTTAACTAAATAATACTAGAAAAGTCGACTAAATTCCAACAAATTCCTTCTCCAGGTTCAAATATTTGGGCTCGTACAAAAGAGTCATTCAGCAAAGATAACAGCAGCCAAAGTGTAGGCAATAGAAAATGTAGGGTTTGACTCAGTCCTTTCCACGAGCTTCCAAATGAAAACTAGAACGACGGTAGACTCCCTTCAACCAAACACTAACTACCATTTCCTCGCTAGGTACAGTCAATTCCCGATCGAGTATATATATATTTGACGTTATAAGGTCTCGGTTGCTGAAACCATAGGATATTTATCGATAAGGTTACTTTATGCAGTTTAGCGCAAGAAAACTACTTTGTATTAGGATGCGGAATACCTTACGGATATGTAGGCATACGCACCCTTATGCAAGTGAATTTTCGCGTATTATGTACGCCTTTCCCAGTTTTGCCCCATTTGAGATAAGAATATATGAGCAGGGAAGTTAATACTGCATTTTTAGTAGCGTAAATGTCCTTATTTCCCTTGTTTTTGAATGGGGCTTGCTTGTGGAACATTCTTATAACCGGAGTTGGCCGTATTTTGACATTGGAAAGTCTCAGGGATAAGTGTCATATGAGCACTTGGGCAGCAGAATATATCCGTAAACTAGTCCGCTTCAGGGTAATAAACACATGTAACTGCCCCACGACAATACAATATTCTTAGCTAGCGCTCCGAAATAATTAAGCGACAAATACAAAGAGTGAGATCAGTTTACCACTATGTGGGAAGGGTGCAAGACATCTCCTTGCTGGAGCCTCCATAAAGCACTCCTGAAACCTGTGACCCGTGAGACGTTTGTATGTAGCGCAATGAACTCTAAAATGATACACGTGACTCTGGTGCTTCGTGTGTGAGACGGGCTCCGAGCCCGACGTGCAACATATTGACAGGTTAGAGTAGCAATTGTAAGGTTTTTTTTTTTTTTTGTGAACTAATTACTCGTATGCACATCAATAAGTGAGGTGGGACGAGACTGTAACGCATGCGTAAAGGGATATAGATATGAGTACAGTACCTAGTGGTCATGGACTATACATATTTGGGGGGGCCTTTATGGCATGATCTCCCAAAATTTTACTATAGCCGTGGTATAAATGTCCAAAAGTCATAATATTTTTGTCATTTGTTCCAGAGAAGAACGAAATAATTACAACCTCCGCCGAAACTCATCATCAGACGCGCAAGTGAGAAGACCGAAAAAGAGCATTCAGGTGGAATTATCGCGTTGCTTTGGAGAAGGGCGAAGGTAAGTCATGCGGGTATGCTTATGACTGCCGTTGAGAACTGTATAGAATCTCGTTTTCAAAAACGTTTGCCCTTGAAGGCTGGGGAGGTATGAAGTACGAGTTTTCTCGAAGGTGTGTTTGATGCTCGTCTTAGTCTATATACCTAGATCTAGGTATAAGCAATTGTATGAAATCCTGCCGCGGCCCTGGGCATATACAGTCAACGCCCGCACCAGCAACAAACAGCTACATGTCATATGGTATGCCCTCGAGATCTCGAAACACTTGCTGGGGGTATATTCTAGGCCTGACAAAGAGGTAAGCACGTCTCTCTTTGACTGGATCTAGGAACACGCCCGAGGGAGGTACTTGCACCGGCAAATGGGCCTCATATCATGAATGTAGTCATATGGCATAGGAGTGTAGATCACTCCCTTAGAATGACTACATGAGTGAGCCCGAGGGCCTGAGAGATCTAGATGCAAGCGAGATCGAGAATTTAGCCATCAGAGGCCCAAGCACAGCACAAGCACAACGGCCGAAGCACAGACGACCCAAGCACCTAGATTCTGATTCAGAATCGTTCCTAGAAGTTAAATTTGAAGTCGACACCACAGGCTTGTATATACTTGGTAGCAGTAGTAAGAGGTAGGTAGTAGATATGCTTTGATCCCAATTTGGAGTTGTGGGGCCCCATTCGATTAGAAAGCCTAAGAATACTGCGTACAAGGGGTAAGCTGGCCTTTCAAATGGTCCGGCTCATTTGATCAATCGGCAAGGCCCAAATTCTAAGAGGATTTGCTTGTGGTTGTGGGGCGGGCCCTCGAAGTGAGTGGTGTAGCCTGAAGGCCTACAACGCGAGTTACTTCCCCACAGGGTAGTCGCACCGGAAAAACCATTTGTCCAGCATTTTTCCAAGTGACAGGTTCTACTCCGTAAATCTCACCTGGCAGTTGGACATTTACTCGCGGGGCGGTACTTTAGATATTTTACCCTGGGTCCCCCATTGCAGTAGTAGCCTAACACGTGACTGGGGTAGGGTACGGGAAACAGACTTTGAGTTACATCTGCGATTTGCCATGGATTCACCAATTGTAGTCTAAGCATTGCATGACTGGTGATTTTGGGTGGGTATGATGGCCTTTGCCGCTGAAGATGCCAAAGGATGAGGATAAGGAGTCGTCGTTGGTGCTCATCGATAGTATGACAGGCAGAGATGGAGGGTTTTGTTTGCGGTTACACTAAGAGGGGCGGATCAAGCGTGTAGTCTGTCACTGGTAATGTGCTCGAGTGGTGGGTTTGGCCAGTTTGTACGTCCAATGAGAGCCTGAGCCAACTCTTGGAGAACTTCATTTATCCTTTCCCTCCAGGAGCTAACTATCCTCCGAGTATCGAGCGTATCCTCCATTGCTCTAGTATACATGTTTCACCCCTATAACAGTCACCCTGCAAGTTCACAAAACCTCAACAGCCCGGACACTGCCTGTTCACATCTATCCGCTCTATACAGACAGAGAGTCCATGCAGTTGAGAGGCGGTCTCCTGACACGCTGAAGGTACCCACAAGCTATCCGGGTGCTCCCTATCTGCCCCCCAATCATGACGCCGTTTCCCATTCCATCACGAGCCGCAGAAACCGACCCGACCTTTCTCTTATGTAGCCAAGTCTTGTGGCACCAATTCCTTTCCTCCCTTGTAGGTGTGATTTAGTTGTCGTCAAAACTGTTGCTCGATGACTACCTAGGTAGCGCCTATTGGTATCAACGACGGTAACTTGTGAATCCCATTTGGGCCGGTGGTGTAAGCGTTATTTCAGTGAGGGTGTGGCTGTGTATGTGTGCATGTGTATGGTGCAGAATCCTAGAATCGTGTTGGTGCCCATTGCGGCCTGTGGGTAGTTGGTCCAGCTGCAGGCTCGTACCTAATACTGTGCCAGACTCTGGTTTTGTCACATGAAACTCCACTATTGAGTAGTCTGGTTGGCACGACCGCTCCGAAGCTATTGAGTGTCGATGTCAGGTACCGGTGTTCCTGTGTACATGCTGGTCGCCCTTCATTCGCCGTAGTAGCCATAGCCTTGCAACCAGACCAGGTTTAAGAGGAGTATCCGTAGTCTGGTTGCACCACCCCTCGTGGAGGGGGTATCCGGTATCTGGACCAATGTGTATTACAGGAGCGCTCGGTTCCGGATCAGTGGTTGATTGCGGTTGCGTGTAGTCTGGTTGGTGCTGCCGGGCCGGAGAAGCTGATAGCGAAATTGGTGCTTGTGAATAGATCACATGACGGGAAAACCATGACACACTGCTGAACATGAAACCCATTCATTTTTTTTTATTCGAATCATCGCGCCGCCATTGATCAGGCTTCCACCCACCACCAAACCGTCCCCCTGCTGTACTTAATATAAGAAATTCGTGGATTCTTAACCGTAGAGCTGCCTCGGTGCGACGAGCTGTATTCATTCCGAAATCCGGGCAATACCCGCACACGGCGGATTGGTCAATGACCACCACCTCCGCAATTCCTCCGTTTCGTATACATTGGCGGGAGCATTCAGCGAAGGCTGATTCTGATTGAGTGCCACATCCTGTGCAGTTGAAAACCTCCTGCCTGCACATATTTCGCCGTTTGAGCTAGTCTCGTCCCCCAGGAGGATGGCGGAATCCGGAAGACTGCCAGGTGTAGGGATATGGCTGTACTGTAGGCTCTATCGGAGCTTATGGATGGCTTGGACAGCCGTAATCGAGGATTTCATCTGAAGAACTGGATAATTCACAAATGCAGGGAATAGGGGTCCCTTATACACCGAATGCGAAAGTCCACCAACCTGGTGTTCAACCTGGGGGCGAACCTACGAATGATTAGATTGGACTTCTCCAAGCTCTTGCTCCTGAGACACTCAATGTCGATTGATGTCTTGCCATTCTAGCCTGATCATCCTACAGTCATCGTGCGCGAAGATACTCCGAAGCTTTGATACAAAAAGTAATACCTTACTAATGGCTTTAGTCGAAATCCAGTTACTCTATGCATATACCAGCGGCTCATGGACGGTCTTTTGTTTTTCTGCTTTTCCTTCACTCTTGATCATGGAACAGCTATACAGCTGTTGGATTGAGATTTAAAATCTGGCAGGGTACTTCGTTGTAAATGTCTCTTTCGCAGATGATGGATGAGGCACAGAACGATGTAAGCAGCGGCCGGTCCCCGAACATCATGCCCTAGGCCTGCGATTCACAAACTACTTACGGCACGGGATATTAACCAGTATCCACTGACAGAGATCCATCAATTCTGGTCGTCCAGTGCTGATCTCGTAGTGATCACGAAGTGAAATTAGGTATCGAGCTTTGGTTGCCTATTAGGAAATCGAGGCTGGCCATGCATGTGCCACTAGTAGCGGCTTTACCGGAGGAGTATCTCCGGGGCGGCCAGCCAATCGATTGGGGCAAGCATTTTAGTTGTAAGTTGTCTAACTTTAGGGAAAGCGATCTTCGAAGTCTAGAAGCGATATTCCTCTATGTTCTGCATCGTCGATACATAGGACTACAGACCATATGAAACGGTTAAGTTGTGCGAGCATCGTTAGTGTGACCAAGTGTCGAAGGAATTCGCACAGTGCAGGTCGACGGATAATCCCGTGCACCTCATCTTAATGTGGTTGGTGAAGTTCCCAAGCAAAGCTAGCCTAGATCCCTTGTCAGACAAGCTTCAGGTACTGACCCAAAATAGTATCGCTCATGTCTACAGTTCCGAGGCTAAGTATCCCTGTATAGGCAGATCACAGAGAAGGGTATATAAGTACCTCGACAAGTTTGGAAATCGGCGTAGAAATCACCTAATCCCCCGATCTGCCTACCCATCGATACAAACTTGACTTACCTATTTCGGGTTGGTGGCCTCCGTAATCAGACTATGCCTCCGTAGAAGTCTATGCTCTACCAGTGCCCTGACCTATAATGTGAATCAGTTGAATTGTAAATTTTGAGCAAGCGCAAATATTTTACTGCAGCTACCGAGCTAGAAGCTCAACGGGATATTATTAGCGAGGTTTCAGTGTAACCTTCGGTTCCTGTGACTGGGGAATGATCCCGTGCTCGCTTGTGCACAACAATACAGCTTATGTAAGGGATGTGGTCAGTGCACCTGTACTAATGATCTTAGGACAAATGGCAAATAGTAAACGGTGGCAGAAAATTGAATTTCTGAGTACAGTACCATGCATGCAGCCTTATGACCAAATTAAGTTCAAGCCTTATTCACAGGTCAGAGAAAAGAGGATCACTGGGGTAGGGAACCTGTTGTATACTTGGACTTCCGTCAGCGAGTCTGGCCATGCGACACCAACTGTTGGATAAGCAACTTTTCTGGCAGACCCTGTTAGCCCCGTACTAGCTTTGTTGTAGATGCGAAAGGCAACTATGTAGGTTACAGCATAGTGTCCCCGCTCATATCCTTTGGCTGACCGGCGGTCATTTACTTCCCCCCCCCAAAAAAAAAAGGATACCTAGTGAGACCGAGACTATTGTAGGCACTACTAATAGCGTCTATACAAAAAAACTAGAAACTACTAATACTTTAGGTTATATAGACCCCTACGAGGGTCAGTAACTTGAATTTTAAGCGATATAGCTCAAAGGGGAAGTAGCTACTTATCGACCGGGTTAGTCTGGCGACCGGGTCACCGTGATTCCTTGGCTTCGATGCTTTATCGTAACTATCTCGTTCTTCCTTGATAGAGGCTTTGCATGGTTCTGCAGATGATAAGTTAGCACTATGCTTTCAGGTAGATGACCGACCATCAGCAGTATCATTTTACCTGCCATGGCCCACTGTCGAGATAGTACTGGATTATGGTCACTGGTAACCTCTCCCCATCGACATTCTAGCTACAGGCTCAGAATATAGAGGCTTAAATTGGAGGAATCAGCTTCCAGTTGAGTGGACTCCGTCGAACTACCAAGTTCGTCGGCAGACTCGTGCTCCCCCCTCCTCCCCGCTCAATGGTCTCTCATGCGGTACTTGCCATGTAGGCATGCGTTTGTCCTATTCCGCCGGCAGGTGGTGTTTTTATGTACCCATTGACCTCACAACCCTGCCAGCTCCGGCTCGCAAAGAGAACCCTGCTTGAAGTATGTCGGATTGAATCTAAAATCTGAAGGCTCTGTGGTCCGTTGCCGAGGATCTTGGGGTTTATAGCCCTTTCTTCATTGCTCCATTTTACAATGAAAAAATATTAAGCTGGCATTCTCTCATAGGTTCTGCAATCGATACTCTTTATAATTATTTATTCTTGATTAGTTGTAATTGGAGGTTATGACGGGGGAAGCTAGGCAACAAGTGGTCTCGAGCCTGAGTAACATGGACAACAAAGGGCCTCGATACGAAAACAGGCAACATGGATGGTTAGAATCCGAATGGGGTTGGCCCCTTATAATTTATCATCCTCCGCTACATATAACGGTTGTTCAATCAGGAGACTAAGCAACCTATAAGCCACCCTATAAACGGTTGAAATAGCTTCCATCGTCTGGGTCCGGACGCTAAGCTTTCCATGTTTCTATCTACTAAGTAAGATCGAACTTGGTTAGTAATATCGTCATAGGGTCACCCCATGATCCACTCCATCCGCTAGAACTAGATCCGGAGTCTACCATGGGAACCTGGTGTCGACCCCCAGGCCCAGCGCCATGGGTACAAGCACTAGCATTCGGGAAGTTCCTTTTTTCTTTGTTGAACTGTTGTACTTCTTGGGTCTATACTGAGCAGATGATCTCGTGACTACGTAAGCCCTGGATGTTTATGGGTGGCAGCTGTTCGGCACACTCGGCATATAATCACAAAGCACAAAAATGGCAACTATGTATCCAATCAATCGGTGGACATACAATAGGTAGTTACAAGGCTACGTACAACTACAAGTAACGGCCCAATGTTCTATGCCCTGCATGACCCAACTGACCGGAATTTAACAGCACTTACTCGGAGTTGATTCCAAATTTGTGGGTGAATAAATACAGGAGTACCCAGGTGCCTACCCCTATGCTTGTATGACGCTATATCTCCATTGCCAACATTTGATATAGGTGGGATATACATTCATATACCTATACCTATACCAGGAAGATAATTTGGGATGACACAGCTGGAGAGCACCTAAATAACTAAATCACAATATATATCTATATACGGCATGCAGATGATGGTGAGTTTACCAACCCCATACCAAGATGCAAAGGAACAGCTACTTAGATATAGTCACAGAGGCTTAAATTGGGGGGCGTGCGACGTCCTTCACTACTCCCTCTCCTAGAAGGTGATAGGCCATCCATAATCTCCAGATACTTTACAAAAACCCTCCAGATCTTTAGTCAGATCGCCTGCACGATTCTATTTCTACCTACGGAATTGGCAATCAAAACATTGCGTACTGCCGTTGTTGCGGGATATGTGACGCTAGTGCACCATCCACTTGTGTCTCTTGTGTCTTTTGTGGTCTTGGTGCAGTTCATGCTTTTTCTCTGGCCCAGTGTGCCTACGGCCTGGATTCCTACTACAGTGTTTGTCCGTATACCATTGATCAAAGGGTTGAGAAAACCTGTAAACATCAGCAGGCTGACGGGTGTATTTTCTTGTTCAGGAGCTTTTCTATATTTGGACACCGAAATCTCCTTCAGATACTGTCACCCCAGTCCCGGTTCCGCCCACTCGCCAGCCGAAGCTTCACTTTTTACTCCCAGCACACAATGCAAACCGTGACCTCTGTGGATGCCTCCGCACCCACCTAATCAATGGTTTTGAGCCCCTCCTAGTGAATTTCGGTCATGATGCCGGTGGCGACCGAGAAAACAAATACTACAAGCTCACGGGAGTCCATAATTTCCTGCAAAATGCCACGGCAAACGACCTCCAGCCTGGCGATGTCATTGCAATTGTTGATGGGTTCGATCTGTGGTCACAACTGCCCGCTACCATGCTTATGGAGCGTTTTCTGGCATCTGGGAAGCGTATAATTCTTGGTCTTGACAAACAGTGCTTTCCCAATGATCCTAGAAGTCCTGTCTGCAACAGCATTCCAGAATCACCGCTACCGGCCGATATTTTTGGTAGCAGGACGGATAAAGACCCAATTCAGGGGCCCCGGGATTATATGCGCCCCCGGTGGGTCAATTCTGGTACAGTGGTTGGCTATTTTGAGGACTTACAACAGCTTTATGACAGCATGATAGATTACTGTGGGCCGGACAACGACGAGAAGAGTGACCAGCGGATATTTGCAGTACACTATTATTGGGGCAACTTTTCTTTAAGCCTTGATTTCGGTGCACAGATAGTGACCAGTTTTGCATTCTCTTTGAATGAGTTAGATTATTTGACCGACGTCGAGGATCTGACTGAGCGGGGAATTGGGCCATGGACCGGGACTATAGTGGGGGGTACTTTTGAGATTCTTCGGGTTCCATTAGTACGTTATACAACTTTAGATACGGTTCCGATATTCTTACATTTCCCTGGAGTGGCGAAAAGAGTAATGAACGCGTGGCACCAAAGGATGTGGTGGACTGCGAATGAAAACAGATTGCATATGTTTAATGATTTTGTGACGGATAAGGACATTAAAGTAGTTGAGAGCGGAGAGAGATTAAATTTTCGGGAGGTGAGTGCACCTGCTACCTTTCACCGGTGTGAGCGCCATGCCAATGCATGGCCCAATACAGCTCTCACTCATATATTAACATTCTCTGCTCATTTTATAGCTATGTAGTCAGTATATGACAAATTTCGCTTTCTCGGGTGAGCAATGAGTTGGGGCCAGCTGTGCTTCATCCTCGGGTGATACGTAGAATAGGGTCTGATTTGGCATCGGAAATATAGGCCGCAATAGCTATGCTCAGGCTTCATTCTCGGAGCACATGAAGCAGGGGCACGCACCACCGAGAATGTCCCGCGCGATAGTCTGACATGCAACTACACTGTCGCCTAAACTTTTGGAAGAGAAGCCCTCTCAGCAACCCATGTTATCGAAACTTTCAAGTGCCCGTGCCCTCTCCGAGGGAATTGAATCAGCTGTGGACTCGGACTAATGTCTGTTCTCGTATGCATCACTTAATTAGCGATATTCAACTACTACACTATATTTCACCCAAAACGGTACATTTCTAATTTCGTATTCCCAATGGTAGAGTTTTTTTATCTCAGGGGATTAAGCCTAGGTTACAATGTGCTCACAATTGAAATAACCGTACCCTTATTTTATGGTATTGTTGGTACTTGATTGATGTTAGCTATTACCCTGAACTATAAAAGTCTCATTGTAATGTCAGGGAAACCGCTGCGTCCATCTTCAGGGGCCATGGAATATCTCAATGGTCTGTGGAGCATGGTGGTTAAACTTGTGACCTTAAATTCTAGTATGGTACTAGTATACTATCAATTTTGCCCTGCAATGAATATTCTTCATGCTAAATACTATAGGAATTTTGCACATGTTGCGACCTGTTTGATGTTACAGAGAGGATTTAAGCCAAAAGGTACCAATCAAGCTAATCCTATTACACATTATCATATGGGTGGGTTGGATAGCCAACAAGATTGTGGGAACTCAACCTTCAAGCTGGCTTTATTTTTATTATGCTGTTCTACCTGTCCGCTAGACTAAACGTGTTCTAGTAGTCTGGTGGCACAACTACAGCTCGTGAAGTATGCTGGGCTTCGAATGGCGAAATAGTGCGATTTCACTAGCCTAAGTTCAGGCTATGCCTCCTTCTCACCCATTAGGAAGTATTGTAAGCTATACTTTAGCCCCTTCAAGCTGGCAATTCACAAGTAATGTGAAAGAGGCTCTCGACCTTGGACACACGCTTCCTGCCGAATCTCACATCGTTCATTGGGGATGGGGGTGGGAATCTAGCTAGCGGATGTCATAGACGAAATATATATAAAGTATATTAACACCATGGCCATCAGGAGATGGGCTTAGTAGTAAAATATGAGCGATGCAGAAATCATCACGACCACAGAACCCCCTTTCCCCGGTAGTCTGGTTGTAAAATCGAACACTTGCTCGAGCTCCTGAGTCCTGGCGTTCACAAAAAGACCCAGGGTTTCGGCTGTATAATCACATCTCTACCTGTTCTCTTCCCAGGGTACTATTTATTTGCGTTGCTGGAACTGGAACAATTTCTCCTTAGCCTCGGTTCCAGGCTCCACTAATGTGTTAGCAAAACAATCTCCAGCGTCGCTCAGCCAAGCAAATTCCCCAATCATTCATACCAGCTACATAAGTACGTATTGATGCATACCACCATCTCTAGTCCACACCATGTTAATAATTCTTCGAAACCCTCTCAAATTATAACGCATGGCAAGTGGATCCGTTTTTCGCCTTTTTAAATGGGTTAGGTAGCGCCAGGCCGACCCTCGTCAACGGCCCGAGCCGTGGGCCTATCAATTTTAGTAGTGAGACTAGCACTGATTATCAACTATGTAAGTACTCTTGAACGTCAATTCTCGCAGTTCCTTGAGTTGTCCGATCCCTTTAAAAATTTCTCTACGCTTAAGAGAGTGTGAGGGCACCGTTTTCCACGAACAGGGACGTCGACCTGCGAACATACTGACACATGGAGGTTTACGCATCAACCGATATTCCCTACTTCCTCACTACTATTGCTAAGATACAGACCAAGAAGAAAGCATGGTTCATTCAAATCATGATCATTTCGCTCTATCTTCACCGAAGTGATCAGCAACCAGTCGAGTAACATACTCTAAACAATACCCTTGGTCACCCGCGTAGCTCGTTACAGGCTTAAACGTGGGATTTACGAATACGAAGAGCCTTTGAATTACGATAGTGCCGCTGATGGTCGTGAAAAGGCACACAGGTTATACGCATGATACCATGGTGGACAGAGCTCGAGGAGCTTGAATAGAATCTAACCTTGGGGATCAGGGTAATAAGATAGAGGCTCTTAGGTTTCGAATCAAATGGATATATAACAGCAATGGTCAGTCAGTCTACAAGCCCTGTCGCCAGAGGAATTTGCCCCAGTCACTGATACCAGTAGGTATGTATATGTGCGTACTATCAACTGTCCTCGACTCACTGTAGGAGCTCATTAAGAATAATTACGCTCTAGTACTAACCAGAGGGCTGGGTTCAATGCAAGAAGCGCAGGGTTCTTTATTTTCCATAACTTATCTCTCACAGCATTAGGATATATCCATCATACCCACTATACTTAGCTTTATGTAAGAAGCTCTAGGGATGCTTGCAACACCCACACAGGATTTTGCTATGCTATCCCTAACCCATCTCCCCATCTCCCCATGACAGTCTCCTATAGAAGTATGAATATCGAATGAGGCATGCGACAGGCCCCAACAGGCTACCCGATGCATAACGCTACCCTTGCCACCGATTATCGTCTCGGTGCAGTCCAAGAATAAGCCCTCGATTGGCAATAAACTGAATACCAAGGTACAGAGGTCTCAGAAATGCATCAAATCTACTGGCTTATGCTTACACCGACTCGCTATAGTATAGGAAAATCCCGGAGGCATTTGGGACTGGGTAAACGGCAACGGACCCTAGCCGTGCCATTTTGTGTGTGCCATAGTACATTTCATTTACGCAGGTCGGTTTCAAATTCAAAGGAGATAATTTCACCGAGGCTACGGGAATTACGATTGGAAGTAGATTCCTCTCTCTTAGCGAGGTAAGGTACTCTACGACACATCCACTGAGGGGAATGTCCGTCTCGGAACCCCACCCATCCCGAGGCCATACCCTGGTGGCACTCGCCCCGCCATAAGCCCGGGCTGGTCCCTGTCCGGCAAAACTATCCTGGTCACAACCCTAGATGGTGATTGTGGATTTATTACGCTACGATAACTTTGTGGTATGCTACACAGAGTCCTATCCGCAGCGGATTACATAACCCGTAATCAAGAGTAAATCACTTAACTCCAACAAAGGAAATACATGACTTGGCGGGGCGGCTGTGACTCGAACTAGGGCTTTCCTCCAAAGAGACAACACAAGGCCCGAGTACAAACCACTCGGCCAAGGGGGTAGAGCCTGGTTTTGCCCATTGGTCTATCGGTGCTACTGGCCATGTCACCTCAAGCCCTCCTTGGCTGAACACCGGCCTGAAATGAGCAGTCTGTGTGAAAGTAGGGACCTGGGGTTCGACTGAGGTTGAGCCTGTTGATTATGAGCCTCCTTCGTCGGCGGGCCGTGCAACCAGAATAGATTATGAGGTACATTGTTGAACCAGCAACAAGGGGCATCATCATAGAAAGGCACAGCATTGGACATCAGACGCTTTTGCTCTTCCTATCAACGCTCTAACACACCTGGCTTGGTGAAGCTGCTAGCACCACATGCAGTCATTGAAAATGAGGCATGGTTCAGCCAATGATGACGCACATAGATTGATAACTCATGCTACTCTCAGAGCAGCAGCCCTCGTTCAGTTATAAGAAATTAGCCTTGCTTGTGTGACACTGACCTATCTCGCCTTATATTTTATCAATTTAGAAACAAGAAACAAACGGCTTGGCAGATCTGACATACACTACATAACATGACCTCATCGGCAAAAGCTCGTAATCTGCAAGTAGGTAACTTCTTTGTTCTTCTAACTCACCGACAGCCAGATCAGGGGGCTCTTCAGTCATGGACCCACCGTTTGCGGAAATGGCATAAGATTGGAATAAAATTGCTGGAACCCGATGGCCATGAAGTGCCACCAAACGTCTGAACCAAGAAATCTGTTTTAGAAAGGGAAAGGGCTCAAGCCCCAAGATCTACATAGAACATGAATGATAGAAGTGCTCCCTGTGCGATCATAATGCCCCATTCGGTACCAGATACGAACCTACCGAGCTAGCGATATTACCAATGCTTTCAACTCAGCATCATCGGCAATTGTATGCAATTAGTATTCAGGGCACAGCTGTGTACAGGCCTCAGGAACCCTAACGTCAACCCACCTTAATTGAATTATCTGCGAATAAGCCCCTTGCAAAGGATTTCCCACACCTCCCGGGGAAGGCTATTCACCGATAATTTGGCACCTAGGTGATCGTTTACTTATACTGTTTCTATAGGTATCGATACTAGTACTCTATCAATATGTTGCAAGGTTATAATCATCCCGCATCACATGTTCAGCCTGTATGTCATCCAATGGGATTATAGGAAATCAACTCAGGGCGAGATTCAACGCTGTACTATTTGATTACGTACGCTAATTATAACTGCTTCTCAAGGCGTTATAAGACGTCTGCTGCCTTAGTCTCGGTGCTACCTACCTACCAGGTACCGTATAGCTAAAAATGGTACAAGTGGTCCCTCTTCCCTGCTTGAGCATAGATCACTTGATCGGGGCCTTCGGGAACTTGAGTTTCATTTACACAAATTAATCTTGATCCAATGGGTGTCCTCCGGACACCGAAGCATCTAACCATGGGACTGGGTATTCGTCAAAATTCGCCCTGCTTGGGTTGAGGCTTGTACATCCGTTTACACCATATGCTTTCGGTAAGGTCTGGCATGGCCTTCCGCCTATGTCATGCATACATAGAGTAGAACGAGAAACAAAAATCCCAGTTTTTTTTGACTTCTCGTCCAATCATTATACCGGGAGGCAGCTAAAAAT
>Ga0307511_10001685_pt1 | contig 23288 bp, 24 predicted proteins | sample 13_EM_MG_FD_200266 | JGI IMG/M metagenome (GOLD analysis project Ga0307511, IMG submission 200266) | Populus trichocarpa ectomycorrhiza microbial communities from riparian zone in the Pacific Northwest, United States - 13_EM | ecosystem: Host-associated > Plants > Roots > Unclassified | place... | reverse complement strand
TGCGGCCTGAAAGCCCTTCGGGCTTTCGCCCAGCATACTTACTCTTCGCTACCCTACATATGCACTCCCAAAGGACAAATAGCAAATTTGATAAATAGCAACGGAATCAACCAAGTGAATACAAAGACTAGGTATACTGATGAACTTGGACCCACCGGCTTGGTGAGGCGGAATCAAATGGGCAGATTTGTTTCTGATTGGCTACAACGCATTGATCTTATTCGCACCGGTAGGAGGGGTTTGTCGGTATTACCCGTAAGAACACAGGTAATCATAACCCTCGAAGGTAGCTGATGGTTATAGGTTTTGTGGTTTGCTTCCCACTTTCTAACCTTCGGTTCATTGGCAGACTCAAACGTTCCCATCATCAATTCTGCGTTTCCACTTGACTCGGATGGGCTGAAAGTGTACGACATGGTTCTAACCCTCCCGTTATCGGGGAGGTCGTGGCCAAAGTAATAACTTGCTTGGAGGGTTGCTTTTGTCATCCGTTTTTCGTCTCGTAGTTAGCACCTTCCTCAGTGGTATATACTTCACCGACCTAAAGCGGGTCCCGTATCATAACTACAAAGTCTCCTAAATCTCCAACGGGGGTTACCCCCATCATTAAAGCTATTCGGTCAAAGTCTGTGAAGCCCTCGATGCCTCATCCAACACCTTATACACAGCATCGATTCTCGGACGTTCCTTGGGCTGAATCCTACAGCACCTTTCCACAGTCCGCCAGAGAGAATCTGTGAACCCAACTTCTGGTCGGGTCGGGAATATCCCACTCAGTAACTTCTCCGCGGCCCAATGTTCACCCAACTCAGGGAAGGGTCTGTGTCCACAAATGACCTATTGCCTCTTTATTCTCTGGCGCAGCAACCAGATCGGGAAGAACACACCTCGTAGATAACAGTCCCAAGTGCGTAGACATCCGACTCCTTTCTTGGTCTCGCGTCGCTACCAAATCCAAACCGGTCCGGCCAACACACCTCCGGACTCATCCAAACAGGTGTCCCCCTCGTCTTGTCTGTGTCAAAACTGGAGCTCGCGAATCCTGGGACAACGCGCGCAAGTCCGAAATCGGCCAAACATGCGCGTCGGTGGTTGTTGATCAAGATGTTTTGCTGGAATCGAGAGTTGCGTGAGCCAGACGATGGTGAGGTAACCGGAGCAGATAGCCGTACCCCTTTGAGATCTCCATGCACCACCTGTTGCGAATGCAGGTACTTCAATCCCATAGTGATGTCCTTCAACTATACCAACGGGTGGGAAAGGGGGTCATTCGACGGGAGCTGGCGAGGCGCAAGTCAAAACTCACCAGTTCGAGTCGATTCACACCCTGATTCTGCCGTATGAACGTATTGATGGGCCCATTTTCCATGAATTCCGAGATGATCTCATATTTCCAGGCCCCTTGCATGGGCTCCACCTTTGCGCCAATAAATGGAAGGAGGTTTGGGTGACTCAGGTTTTTCCATGTGATCACCTCCTTGAAAAACACCTATACGCCGCGAGGGCAAACATCAACGCTCTGCTCTCACCACACTGTAATCGTACAACTGACCCTTGTGACTTCTTTCTTCCGGGCATTGTCGTCGCCCTCATAGATCGCCAATACTTTTATGGCGACTTTCCGGGAGTTATGGCTTCCGATCCAAACAGTCGAATGCCCGCCTCCGCCAAGCTCAGACTCAGGCTCGTGGCCTGCTATCTCGGCCGATTTTGGAAGGAGTATATGCCATCCACAGACTCGGGCCAAGTAACGAACACACGAAGGTCTAATCGATGCGTCCAGCCTATTCGCTCTCAGAACCTGTTTCCCGTAAGGCATCGGTAGCTGGGGAGGAGGGGAGGAGACGAACCGAATCTAGCAGCTCGATAAGTTTTGACGCGTCGCCCGGTTGCAGGACCCTCGCCATCTCCTGCTCGCCTCTGTCCGCTAACATCTCTTTGATGAGCTTGATCTGTTCAGTGGGGGCAAATTGAAACGAAACGAGACGCGAAATGGGCCCAGCTAACGGGAGTTGATTCATCATCAGTGTAGCCACCGTGGTCAATAATGCGCACTCACTGTTCTGACCCAATCCGCCTTCTTGATCGGCCATGATTTACGCCTTCTTTCCTGGGGGAAAATGGGGCCGGTTGCCTGTGCGGTCCCTGGGCCGGGAGGTGGGCGATCCTGATGAGAGAGAGTAGGGTAGGTGTTGACGATTTGAGACTGGGAGTGAGCTGTTGGGCGGACTTCTTGATTTTGTGGCGATGGGTCGGGAGAGAGGTGACGGGCTGTTCTCGTCAGCGCCCAGATGCGGTTGTGGGTCCACCATCATGGCTCCGGAGAATTGTGCTCAAACGGATCGAAATCACCGCTCGGGTTGGCGACGCAAGACATCGACGTAAATTGTTACAACGGGCCCGACGAGAGGGGTAGAGGCTATCGTTTCTGTGGACGGCGCGAGAATGGCTCAGGGCTATCGTCTCAGCAAGATGAAGTGTGGATGGGTGTTGGCGGGGAACCTAGAAAGCCAACCGAGTGCCGCGTTGAGTCTGATCCTTTCATCCGTTCCGTCATCATTCTCCGAGCGCCACCTTGAAGAGTCCTCAACTTGGGTTGTGGGTTCCTTCCTTCTTTCAAAGTCGGTGTCGGTCCAGAAACGATTTTCGTTGAAGATTTTCGGGCACGAGCCCGTTTTACGCTCCGGGTTCCAGCGAAGACGCGATCGCACTCGAATTCGGCGCACCTCCGCTTCTATCTCGAACCCAAACCAATGACGACCGCGTGCGAGGACTAGGCTGGAGTCCTGGCGGAGAGGGAGGAGGGAGGAGGACAGGCGTCCAGTGTGGAGGGCACCTCTGAGAAAGGACACGAGAGTTAACGTTTACCCCTTTCCTCTGCACAGAGTATAAAATTCCGGGTTTTCTCCAGAACGTCTCTTTCTTTCTACATCCACCATCTCTACTCCCGACCCCCACTGATTTGGCACTACCCGCTTGGGCGCCACAAGACGTCTTGCTCCTCGCCAACGATCGGCTGTTTAGCTCTTCGTGACATCTGTCATGATTGCCTTCATCCCGCTCCTGTTGGCGTATACCACCCTTTGGTCCTCGATCCTCATCCTTAGGGTCCCAATCCCCTGTGTTGCTGAGTTCCACCACCACATCTCCCCTCCTCTCCATCGTCTCGGCTGTCGAGGAGATCAACGTCGTCATCAACTCTTTCCCCCCTGTCTTGGATCTTGTCTCGGTTGCTAAAGATGCCAGGTCTGCCTGGTATCTCGACGCTCCCCCTGTTTCCCCTGCCTCTCCTCCATCGAACCCTCCTACCTCAAACCCTACTCCCTCGGGCCCTCCCCCCTCGAACCCTCCTCCCTTGGACCTACCCACCTGCGTGCCCCTGGCCTGGCCTCCCCTCTCGGACTTCAGCTATCTCGCAACTGGGGCGTACAATCAGGTCTCTGGCACTGGTCTCGTCGTCTGGGATGGTGTTTCGAGCTCGTCAACCTTCCCCGGCTGGTTCACGTCTATAATTAATGGACATCCTCTTGGGCCCATCTGGTACTTTGCTGCTCTGGTCGCATCTGGCGTCGGTTTCTGGCTGGCATATCGGTTGGTTGTAGTTGCTATCTCGGAGCAGTCTACAGATACTTCCACCAAGGTGCGTGGATTACCAACATTCCTGACCGGGGTTATGATACTGACCCCCGTCGTTCCAAGGATCGGATGGGACCCTCCCAAAAATCACCCGTGGACGGCGCCGAAGAGCCAGCCGAGTGTACCCCTCGTGGACCAGGTTCATTTCCCCGATAACTTTTGCGTTGGTGTGTTTCCCTCTGACGAAACTCCAGTGATAGGACTCTCTCCGTCTGCTCCTTTCACACCCCCGGCCGAGCGAGTATCTACATGTAAGTTTCCCCGACGATTATCCCTGCAGACCATCAGTTAATCAATGGGTTGTGCGCCCGTTTCGCCTCAGATGTATCCCCACCGCATTGTCGATGTTCATTCCAGCACTCCCCCTCCCCTACCTCGACCCCCCTCGTCCTTACCCCTGTTTTCCCCTCCCCTTCGTTCAACTGGGTTATCCACAAATCTCCGGTATGTCGTACCCCCATGGTAATTGTATCAATCGCTAACACCTCATTTCAGGCTCCTCCCGCTTTGTTGACTGACACATTCCCTTATCACCCAACCCCTCTTTGGTCTCCAAATCCGTCAGATATCGGTACGTAGTTTGAATTGATGATTTGGCAGGCCGTTCACTCTTGTCCCTAGTCTCTTTCCACGACATGTCAGTCAAGGCCGGAGGACAGAGAGGTGCATTTTCGTTTCCCAGCAGTCTGGTGGAAATCATCTCACAGATATTCGCCGCAGGTCTCCACTCTATAAACAAGATCTTTTCCCCGCCCTCTACGGAGTGGGGCTCATCACCTCGGATACCCACGCTCTGTGTGGTTACTCGCACTGAGGATTTCGACCATCTGACTGCACTAGGCGTGTGTACTCCTCGCAGAAGTTCGTCAGTCCTTTTATTTGATGGTGCACGCACTCCCGTAAGATCCCGCTGCTCTGGATCCTCCGTGCTACCCCCCTCTCTTGCCTCCTGAACTTCGTGTTTCCTTTTCTGATTGCCTTTGACGCCTCATCTTATCCGTCTATCTGGGACTTTGGATTTCTTCGTTTCTCTTCGTCTGTTGTGTCATCTGTTGAAATATCTGGGTATTCTATTCCACACAACAGTATAGGCTTCAATGTAGTGTAACCTTCAATTAAAGATAATCGTCCAATAACATCGGGTGTACCTCGCTATCTGGAGCTTGAGACTTGCTTTCCCATCGAGCCCATGTTGCACAGCGGAAACCCGGAGTTTATTTAATCCACCGGATTAATCCTGGTCTGACCACAGAACTTGATAAACTTCCTGCTAGCCCAGGTTGTACTCGAAGGGAGGGGGTGATCCCGACCAACACCCGTTGACCGTTTGGGTGTGGTCTCGGAAACTTCCGTGCTAACTTGGCTCACTTCGACCACCATGCAACATCCTCAGCGACCGAACAGTCAACCGTGATTCGACGACGTCGGCCATGTCTTCAAGCTTCAAGTCTTACCGATAGGGTGCAAGGAGAGTCCTTAATGACGTTCCAGGAGCCGTGTCGCGTTCGAGCGCGGAGTTGGTAAGCCTTTCCCGTTCCCCATGGAGTCCAGGGGAGCCAGACAGAGGTTTGCAGATCTCAAACTCCATCTCGTACGCCACATGCACGCTTGGCGGGTGGTTCGCAAGGGCCTACAAATGCACTTACTCTCAACAATCGCGTCCCTCCCGGAGTTGAAACACGGTGAAGGTTGTTGCGTGGGTCTAACCTGTGTCTCTCAACTCAATGCATGCTTCCATTTCTCCCCCGATATTGCAATTTCAGAGGGTAATGAGGGTGTCTCAGGGTAGAAGTGAGAAGGCCCATCGTCGAACTGGAAGAACCCCGCATCAGCACACGTCATCACACTCTCAGACACCTTCCATCGTCTTTTCAGGTCGACGGGTAACAGTGACTGCCGTCGAGGTATTCGCCTTTTCTACTCACGTTGAGTGATGGCTGAACGCATGGATAGGACTTCCGTGTTACCAGATCGTAATCCGGAGGTATCTCGCTCCCCGACGTGTTTCGGTCGCTCTGGGTTACAACCCTCGATCGCCTCGACACGGTCCCGGAACCGATGGACGGACATATATGCGATTTCGTCGGTGAGCACGAACTCAATAACATTCGACCCTTCGGCACCACCACGAGATCTAATGTTGTTTCAAGAAGGTTTACCCCAAGCGGTGAGCGATGGGATGGGTCCTCGCTGGTCATTAGTGGTGTGAATAGGTTCTGCAGGACGGCAGCCAACACATCACTCTTTCACTGGTTTCAGTCTATCAGCTCACGGAATTGGTATTGTAAGGGGCTACGCGAGGCAGTATCATTTTTCTTCGACTGATTCGGGAGTACTCCTTGTGCTACAGGGTTTTTCCTGTGATGATTCTGTATGTTGGAACGGAGATCGTATTGTACATTACGATTATGTGGGGTCGTGGTGGGGTAGGGTGCGCGCGAAGGGAATTTGATCAAAATCGGGGGAGTCCCAGCCATAGAAGTGAGGTTATGTGATGTAGATAGTGGGTGGGGAGTTGAGAAAGTCGAGGAGACCTTTTGCAGTCACATACTCTAAACCTTTTGCCAACACAGATTGTGCTTCCCCTAACCCAGGGTATAGACCCTCGAACAAAAACGCCAATCTGAATGGTCTGACTTTATTCATCCTGCCCAATGTCTCGAACAGTGCGACCTCCTGGGGCAGATAAGCCGGGGCATTACCCACGAGGACGATGACGAGCTCGGAGAACACAGGAGATGCGATAGTTGAGAACACTTCCTCAATCAGGGTATCACGTTGGTTCCCAAGGCCGAAATTAGCTAGCCAATCCTCGACTTGTAGAACCCTGAGGGCTTTCAATCCCGATAGATTTAATCCAGGTAGTGGGATGGTAACGAATGCTATTCATCATCAGTTTGAATCCGTGGGTGAACCCGCGCAGAACTCACTATCCATCGTGTTGATTCGTAGTGTCTCTAGGCTTTCGGAACACGCCTCCAACAGGAGGGGTATACAGCTCCCGCTCCGGCGCAGACTCATATAATGGAACCGTAGACCACCGCACCACGTAATGAGGTGCGTCCAAGTATCGGCCCAGCTAAACTTGTGAAGCAGCAGCTTCCCCCGCAGTTTCGGCTGGGAAAACGGAACGAGCTCCGTATCAGGGATCGTCGTAGGGAATGTGTATTCGGAAGTGTTCCGGATATTGATATCGTCCAAGTTCGTAAAGAGAGAGAGAAAATATGATAGCTGTCGAGGAGTGCAATGCGGGTTGAAGAACGTGATGGATCGTAGTGTTGATGAGAAGTGTTCGAAGTAGCGTTCGATGCCTGGTATAACGTGGTTGATGTCCAATTCCTGAAGTTTCAGGGTGTGGACATTTGAGAAAGTGGAGAAGTAGCGCAGGTGGAGGTCGTCGAACACCCAAGGCACGAACCAAAGGGTCTCGCCACGGAATTGTTTCATCCGGATCTCTCTTACGAGCGGTACCAGGCCGAGCTTGTGCAGCTTGGATAGCAGCTCCAATTGATTGGTTTCTCTCCAACGGCCCCTCCCCGTGAGAGTAAGAGTATGGTGAAGAAGTGGTGCCGCGGCAGAATACCAGGAGCGGCAAGTCAATGAACACGCCTTGAGAGTACGGAGGTCGCGGATGAGGTGGGCGGCGATCATTTCAACGATTTCGTACGGGAGGCGGCAGGTCGATTCGTGCGTGGTACGCGCCGTCTTGCTGAGGAGGCGACTGATCTTGGCTTTACTCCGATCCCAAACGGTAACCAAGCGAGTCGAGATTTTTGTCCCTGCGGTCCGAACGGCTCAGAGGTCAGAGTCATTTGCGTGCACCAGTGGGGGAGTCATACCTGATATCGAGAACACAGGACTCCTCGGGCGACCTACATCTCTCGTCCGGGGCGTCGTCATCGCAGCGGAGGTGAGAAGCGCCCCCAAGCGATCGAGCCCACCGGTGGTGTGATTTATGAGGGCGCCAAGATCATGGACGTGTTCTCGACCATCACATCCCACATGTTCTCCGAGCTCGTCGGTTGTCTACCTCTGCAACCAATGCTGTTCCAGACTTTACACAGGATGAGTGATGGAAGACCCTTCGAACTTCTGTGTTCGTTCGATGGTCCATGTTTCGTCCCGAGGGGGGAGCAATGGGAACCGGCGGAAGCACGATGGGAGCCTGAGGAGGCTTTAGATTCCGTGACCACAAAAGGTTTCCTTGATTTTCTCGACTCCGAGGTGGTCAGCCATCCTGACCGAAACCCGTCGACCGTTTGGGTGCGGTCTCGGAAACTTCCGTGCTAAGTTGGTTCACTTTGACCACCATGTAATATCCTCAGCGACTGAACAATCGACCGCGATTCGACAACGTAGTCCGCGTCTCCAAGCTTCAAGTCTTACCAATAGGACACAGGGAGAATCCTTAATGTCGTTCCAGGAGCCGTGTCGTGTTCAAGCGCGGAGTTGGTAAGCCCTTTCTGGTCACTTTGGAGTATCAGGAGGTCAGACACGAATGTTATCAGATCTCAAACCCCTTCTAGTACATCGCACACATGTTCGGCGGGTGGTTCGCAAGGGCCTACAGACGCACTCATTTTCAACAATACCGTCCCTCCAGGAGTTGAAACGCGGTGAAGTTGTTGCATGGGTCCAAGAGGGGTCTCTCAATTCAATGTACGCCTCGGACGTTCTCGTATGCTTCGATCTCGGAGGATAATGGAGGTGGCTCGGGGCAGATGCGAGAAAACCCGTCGCCGAACTGGAAGAACCCCAGCATCGGTACACTCGATTGCACTCTCAGATACCTCCCATCGTCTTTTCAGGTCGGTGGATCACAGTGACGGCCGTTAAGGCTGCAGAGTCCAAGGTCCTATTCGCCTTTCCTCCTCACGCTGAGTGATGGCTGAACGCGCAGATAGGACTTCCCTGTTGCCAGATCTCAATCCGGAGGTCGCTCGCTGCCCAACGTTTTCAATCGCTCTGGGCTACAACCCTCGATCGCCTCGACACGGTGCCGGAACCGATGGGATGGCCCCTCGTTGGTTATTGGCGGTGTGGATAACCGGGAGTACTTGTAATAACCCGATCTAAACATGGATCGCAAGAATAGAATGCGTTCGATACGTTGATACAAACGTAGCAATAAACAAATGCGCAGGAGTGGGAGGCAATCCCTGACGTCTGCGATCCTGGTTGGTTGGTGCGTTAGGAACGGTCACGGAAGGTTCCTCCGTTGTATGTGTGTTCCTTACCACAGCGTGGTAGGGGGCCGGCTCTCGCAGATGGCGTGCTCATTTTCACGAAGGGATAAAGTGGTACAGTACACAACGTGCCAGGTTTGTAAAATTTGGGGTGCCTGCTTGTGCCACAGGGCTTTTCCTGAGATATTTCTGTACGTTGGAGCGGAGCTCGTATTGTACATTACAAATTCCGTGGGATGGTAGCGGGATAGAGCGAGCATGAAGGGAATTTAATCAAGTTGGGGGAGTCCCAGGCAAAGGAGTGAGGTCGTGCGGTATAGATGGTGGGTGGGGAGTCAAGAAAGTCGAGAAGTCCCTTTGCAGTCACGTACTTTAAACCTTTTGCCAACAAAGATCGCGCTTCCCCCAAGCTAGGGTATGGGCCCTCGAACAAAAATGCCAATCTGAATGGTCTGACCTTATTCATCCTGCGCAATGTCTCGAACAGTGCGACCTCCTGGGGTGGATAAGTCGGGACGTTACCCATGAGGACGATGACGAGCTCGGAGAACACAGGAGATGTGATGGTTGAGAACACTTCCTCAATGAGGGTATCGCGGTGGTGTCCACGGCCGAAACTGGCTAGCCAATCCTCAACTTGTAGAGATTTGAGGGCTTTCAGTCCCGATAGATTAAATCCATGCAGTGGGAGGGTAATAAATCCTATTCATCATCAGTTCGAATCTGTGGGTGAACCCGCACAGAACTTACCATCCATCGTGTTTATTCGTAGTGTCTCCAGGCTTTCGGAACATGCCTCCAACAAAATGGGTATAGAACCCCCACTCCGGCGCAGGCTCATGTAATGGAATCGTAGACCACCACACCACGTAATAAGGTGCGTCCAAGTATCGGCCCATCTAAAGTTGTCAAGAAGCAGCCTCCCCTGCAGTTTCGGCTTGGAAAACAGAACGAGCTCCGTATCAGGGATTGTCGTGGGAAGTACGTATTCGGAAGTGTTCCGGATAATGATATCGTCCAAGTTGGTAAAAAGAGAGAGGAAATATGATAGCCGTCGAGGGGTAGACCATGGCTCGAGCAACGTGATGGATCGTAGTGCTGGTGATAAGTGTTTGAAGTAACGTTCGATTCCTGGAATAAAGGGGTTGAGGTCCACTTCCTGGAGTTTTAGGGTGTGGACATTCGAGAAAGTGGAGAAGTAGCGCAGGTGGAGGTCGTCGAACACCCAAGGCACCAACCAGGGGCTCTCGCCACGGAATTGCCTCATCCGGATCTCTCTTACGAGTGGTACCAGGCCGAGCTTGTGCAGCTTGGATAGCAGCTCCAATTGATTGGTTTCTCTCCAACGGCCGCTCCCCGTGAGAGTAAGAGTATGGTGAATGAGTGCTGCCGCGGCAGAATACCAGCAGCGGCAAGTCAATGAACACGCCTTGAGAGTATGGAGGTCGTGGATGAGGTGGGCGGTAATCATTTCAACGATTTCGTACGGAAGGCGGCAGGTCGATTCGTGCATGGTGCACGCCGCCTTGCTGAGGAGGCGACTGATCTTGGCTTTACTCCGATCCCAAACGGTAACCAAGCGAGTCGAGATTTTTGTCCCTGCGGTGCAAACGGCTCAGGGGTCAGAGTCACTTGGGTGCACCAGCGGGGGAGTCATACCTGATATCGAGGACACAGGACCCCTTGGGCGACCCACATCTCTCGTCTGGGGCGTCATCGTCGCAGTGGAAGTGAGAAGCGCCCCCAAGTGATCGAGCTCAATCCGTCCAATCTGGATCCGCCAACAGTAGGTCACGGAATCCGAACATCCAAGGCGAACGCCTACTAGAGGATGCATCGTGGTCTACTTACCTACTGGTTGCACGACTATTCTGTGCCAATACAGGGGGGTAGTTGGCGCATCAGGCGCTCGGAGAATATATGAAGCAAGCGAATCGAAGGAAGCTTCACCCAAGCTCAGCGGTAGAGAGGAAGTTAGGCACAGGTCTGCATCCACTCCATTTCTGCGCCGTCGTAGGACAAGCTGTTGAGCTAGTAATGTCACTACCAACCTCCGCTCAACTCCGATGTCCACTACCTCGCGATTTCGTCAGTGAGTATAAACTCAACAATATTCGATCCTTCATCGCTGCTGCGGAGTCTTTACAAGAGCTCGGGTAACGAGAGTCGGAATTGATTCTCGCCGCTCATTAACATTGGTGGTGCGGGTGGGCTCCGCAGACAGCGGCCAATTCCTTTCACGCGTGCATGATCAGGACCTGTCTCATTCCCTCACGGGATGGTTACAGAAGCCATTTTCCGCTGGATAGTTGTTCCTCGACCGCATCGCAGTGCCCTAGGGAACTGGTTCTCGTAGGTGGTCCGCGTTCTACCCTTTGGGGCGAAATTCTGTTTCATGGAGAGCTGGAGTTATGCGCTGGATGCCAAGCTTCAAAAACCCATGGCACGCGCGACGATTTTCCCCCCGCAATGTTACGTTACTGTTAGGGTAGAGCTTGTATCATACACCACAAGTTCGTGGGTTAGGGGTAGTGGCATAAGATGCGAGCGAAGGCTATCTAATTAAAGTCGAGCAAGCCCCACCCACTGTAGAGGTAACGAGATCGTGGGATACGAACGGTGGGCGGGGAGTCGAGAAAATTAAGGTAACCTCTTCTCTCATTCCTAGATGCTATACTACCCGCCAACGTGCCTCGCGGGTCCGTCCCGCCAAAGTAGTGACCCTCGAACGAAAACGTCAATTTGAACGGCCTGATTTTGTTCAACTCTTTCAATTCCTGGCACAACGAGATCCCTGGGGGTAGGTGGGCCCTCAAGTCGCCTCCGAGGATGATGATGAGCTCTGAGAACACAGGAGATGTGATAGTCGAGAACACCTCCCTGACGAGGGGATTGCGGTAGGATCCAATGTAGTCATCTCCAATGTAGTGATTTACTACCCATTCCTCAATTTGTAAAGACCGGAGGGCTTTGAGTCTCGATAGATTGAGGAATGAGAGGTCACGAACTCCTGTTCACCATCAGCTCAAATCCGTGGACGAAACCATGCAGAACTCACTATCGTTCGTGTCGAACCGTACCGTCTCTAGGGTCTCGGCACATTCCTCCAACAGCATGCGCGTGTAGCTTTCGTTCCAGGGCAGTCGGATGTAACGGAATCGTAGGCCGCCGCAAAAAGTGATGAGGTGTGTACAAGTTTCGGCCCAGCTAAAGTCACGAAGTATCAGCCCCCCTCGCAGTTTCGGCGTGGAAAAAGGGACGAGTTCTTTATCGGGGATTGTTTTGTTGAGTATGTATGTGTGAGCGTCCTGGATCTCGATGTTGTCCAGGTTTAGGAAGAGAGTGAGAAAATGTGATAGTTGTCGAGGAGTGCAACGTGGGCTGAGTAACGCGATGGATCGTAGCGTTGGCGAGAAGTGTTTGAAATACTGTTCAACACCTGGTATGAAGGATTGGATATCCACATATTCAAGTTTCAGAGTGTGAACGTTTGCGAGGGTGAAAAAGTGGTGTATGTCCGGGTGGTTGGGAGCGTGAGAAATGAGCCAACTCTTGCATAGTCTTTTTACTCGGAGTTTCTCCAAGAAATCCAGTAGCCCGAGCTCGTGCAGTTCGGAAAGTGGCTTCTGCTGGGTGAGATTGATCCGAGATCTGTCCCGCGCGAGAATTGGCGAGGGGTGAAGGTGTGAGGCCGTGACGGTGTACCAGGAACGACAGGTCAATGAACATGCCTGGAGAGTGCGGAGGTCGTATTCGAAGTGGGCGATGATGGCTGCCACGATTTCATACGGGAGGGGGAACAGACGTGTCGATTTCTTGCTGAGGAGGCGGTGGATCTTTGATTTACTTCGACTCCAAACGGTGACCATGCGAGCCGCGGAGTTTGACCCTAGGGGGTGGCACAGAAGTCAGAATCGTTCACCTGCACCGCCAGAGACGCTTTACCTGGGACCGAAGAAACGGGAACACTTGGGCGGTTTGGGCGGCCCACACTCGTGGTCGTTGGAACTGCTGGTACCAAAGCGAGTGAGATACGCATGGAGGCGATCAGGCCGGTGATAGCAAAGAAGAAACAGGTGATCAGGCCGATCATCCCAATCCGGATCCGTGGGCATGTCAAGATGTGGCGGAGGTGTCGTAGATCGTGTATTCGTGGATATCCGTCTCATCGTCGAATAGATCTTGTTGCTGCCTCCTAGGGGTCGGGTTTGGGCTTTTTGGACGATTGGGCGGATGTGTCCTCTTCAGAGGGGAGAACGCGTTTGGTTCCGTTGGTAGTCGGAGGGATGGAACTTCCGTGATTGGACGGTGCGGGTTTGAGAAAGTTCGTTTTGCCGTAGCTTCGCAAAGTAGGTTTGTTGGTCCTCGGTCCACGATGCTTCACCTGATGGACAAACACATTAGATTCTGACAGGGTGGCTAATTTGCAGATAGTTTGTGCGCACCAGTCACCGAACCCCCGGAAGCAACCCTCACGATCTCTTCCGACTGGTTGGTATAACGCGGGCCACTCCCAACCAACTTCTCGAAGTCTTTCAACAGTTTGGTCAGACTCGATTGTATTCGTTGTCACTGGGCCATTGTCGGAAAGTGCGTGGAGAGTTGATCGAGAGGCCCATTGTTGTCTGTTGGTTTGGTGAAGGTTACGGAGAACGCGATAACGGCGAGAGGCCATTAGTGAGGTGTGTAGAACCGGGAGTTAGGAACCTCCTTTGGAGATGACGCGGTGGCGAGCCAGGTGTCGCCGGGTCGTGCAAGGGTCGTGACGGAGAATTTGGGAACGCGTCGCGATCGAACCCACTTGATCCCGGCGAATTTCACACCCACGCGTCAGAACAATGGTCAAATTACGATGGGACAATACTTGTACACGATGAGCATAAGTGACATCTGAGCGAACGCGAATACAAATGAAGTATCATACTGGGTCGGTGGAGGTGGGTGGTTGGGCGGCAGGAACCTCGACGATGACTTTCCCCACGGCGCGGCAGCTGGTCACCCTGTCGTACGCCTTGAGAACGTCTTCGAAGGCAAACACGGAGTCAGTGCGGTGCTTGATCTTGCCTATGGGGGTTCATAAGGGTCAATTATGGGAATAGAAAGTCAGAAGAGGCGGGTTAAAACATACCCTCGGAGATAAGTTGGAAAATCGTCTCAGATTGCGCCTTCGAATGATGAACCGAGGTCATCCTATACAGCACCTCTCCTCTCAGCAAAAAGAGAATCTCGGCGACAGAGCGGACAGAAACCACTTACCCAAAGCGTGTTTTCGTACCCCCGAGCCATTCCGGACGGAGCACGTAGTCCCAAAGGAATCCAAGGGCGGAGAAGAAGCCAGAGGGTTTATGAGCGCACGAGACGTAGATTCCTCCGGGTTTGATATAGGATTCGGAGCGGGTAAACAACAAGGTATTTCCCATCCCGAACGCGTCGAAGAACGCGTCGAACTTATCCGTGCTGAACCGTTCAGCGAGAGTCTCGTGCAGCGGGGCCGCCGTGTAATCGACAGCCTACGAGGATACCCATGATCAGCAATTGGGGTACTGCGCACAGATGCATTGAGCGTACCTCGGCTCCCAATTCCGTGACAAGTTTGGCGTTTTTTGGGGAAGTACTCGCTACCACCTTGAGCCCGTACGCCTTGGCGAGTTGAATAGCGTACATCCCGACACTGGTAGTTCCGCCGTTGATGAAAACGGATTGGCCAGGCTCCTGCCTCAATTTTGCAACTTCGAAGAGGGCCTGGTACGCGGTCAAGCCGACGCAGATAACGCCAGCTCCCTCAACAGGGTTGAGGAACTCTGGGCGTTTGACGATTTCTCCCGGATTGACCGCGACGTACTGAGTGAGGACACCTCTCCGTTCGAGGATATGTATATCATGCCTCACGAACCCTACAACCTTATCACCAGGGGCGAATTCTGAGGTGGGTTCCGCATCCACGATCTCCCCAGCAAATTCGAGTTCGGGGATACGCTTTAACAATGAGTTGGGGAGGAGGACCATGAGAAAGTACACACTGTGAGGGCCGTCAGCAAACTACGTTCGGTGAGAAAGAGGAGGGGTGGGACGTACACATTGTGGAAAGACACCGCTTGTACACGAACGAGCAGCTGTCCGGGCTTCAGAGTTGGGACTGGGGCCTCGTTATCGAGGACCAACGCCTTCGCGGGTTCACCCTTGCGCACGATTCGCCAGGTTCGCTGTGTGGCAGGGATGAATCCAGACGCGGGGGTACCGGCATTACTGGTGGTGGCCATGTTCAAAGATGAGGGAGGGCGATAAGAGAAGTGACGAGCTGAGAGATTTCATTCGTGACCCCATTCACTATATAATACCAATCAATGGGCTTCCAAGTACTAGTGGTTCGGAGCGATTCCGCGTACGATCGAATAGAGTACCGCTTATTCCAGGTAATCTCTTCTTTTGGCTGGCTCAGGGAATCGAGCTCCAACCATACGTTTTCCACCACAGCAGCAGCAATGGATTTAAGCCAGCCTAGTAGGTGGTAGTGTGTGCTGGACTATCGAGACGAACTTTGTTCGTTCTCGCTGTCTCTCGGAGCACATCACAGATCGGAAGCGCTCACAGTAATTATTGACAGCTTCCAAGCGGATCAAAGCTCCCGGCTTGCCCTGCATGCACTGGGTTCGGGTAGGGCGGACGGTGCTCGTGCTTGGAATAAGCAGTAATCTATTTGATTGTACATTGAGTAAAATTTCGAAAGAGCGTATCGATGCGAGTCCATACGCCGGGTAATTTAACGGAACTGCATGGAATCGCTTAGAGTCACTCCTTCCGCCATCACCGTTGTCGCCGGCCACGTTGGACCAGGCCTGACACGTTCTCGTCATCCTGGAAAGCTGGTATTCCGAAGACGAGTCTCTCCATTAAACATCGCAAGATCGCCAAGTGGCCTGGGTGTACCTCAGCCACCTCACGGTTACCATTCGAGTTGCCCTGGTATCGCTTCAGCATCGTATTAGGATTGGCGACTCTTTTGGGTGGAGGGTATTCAATCGAGGTCGACGGGGTCCCATCCAAGACGGCGGGGTCGTGCGATACGGATGGTGGGTGGGGAGTCGAGAAAGTCGAGGAGACCCCGTGCAGTCGCCGAGCGTAAACATCTCGCCAAAACACATCGTGCCTCCTCCGGGCTGGAGTGTGGACCCTCGAACGAGAACACCAATTTGAACGGTCTGATTTCGTTCAGCTCGCGCAATCCCTCGCACAGCACGATCACCAGGGGGATACGGAAGGCCGAATCAGTATCGAGGACGATAACGAGCTCGGAGAACACAGGCGATGTGATGGTCGAGAACACATCCCTGACGAGGGTATCGCGATGCACTCCGAGGCGCAAATTGACTAACCATTCCTCAGCTTGTAGAGACCGGAGGACTTTGAGACCCGATAGATTGGGGAATGAGAGAGGACGAACCCCTGTTCACCATCAGCTCAAACCCGTGGATGAACTCGTACGGAACTCACTATCTGTCGTGTCGAATCGTACCGTCTCCAGGGTCTCGGCGCATGCCTCCAACAGGGTGGGTGTGCAACTTCCGCTCCAGCGCAGATCCATATACCGAAACCGTAGGCTACCGCACAAAGTGATAAGGTTTGTCCAAGTCTCGGCCCAACTAACGTCACCAAGTAGCAGCCACCCTCGCAGTTTCGGTACAGAGAACGGAACAAGCTCTGTATCGGGGATAGATTTGTCGGGTATGTATGTGTAAGTGTTCTGAATCTCGATGTTGTCCAGGTTTGTAAAGAGAGAGAGGAAATGCGACAACTGTTGGGGAGTGCAACGTGGGTCGGACAACGCGATGGATCGCAGTGTCGGTGAGAAGTGTTCGAAATAGCGTTCGATGCCCGGTATAAAGTTGTGGATGCCCAGGTCCTGGAGTCTCAGGGTGTGGACGTTCGTGAAGGCGGAAAAGTAGCACAGGTGGAGGTCATTGAGCGCCCAAGGCACGAACCATCCCCAGCCACGGGATTGCTCCACTCGTATTTGCCTCACGAGAGGTATTAGGCCGAACTCGTGCAGTTCGGATAGCATCTCCAGCTGGGTATGATTGGTTTGAGGCCCACATCCCGTGAGGGTGAGGGTGTGGTGGAGGAGTGGAACCGCGGCAGTATACCAGGAACGGCAAGTTAACGAACACGCCTTGAGAGCGTCGAGGTTGTAGGTGAAGTGGGCGATGGTCATTGCTACGATTTCATATGGGAGGTGGTCGATACCGGCTTTATCGAGGAGGTGGTCGGTTTTGGATTTGCAGAGGAGACGGTTGACCTTTGTTTTCCCCCACTGCCAAACGGTGACCATGTGAGTCGTGAGATTTGCCCCTACGGTGCAAATGGTGCAGTAGTCAGAGCCATACAGAACGAGCGGAAGAAGCCTTACCTGGGACCAAAGGCGCAGAAGTGGCCGAAACCCCTGGGCGATCCATATCCCCGGTTGTTGGAGACGGGCGGAGATCCCAAAACTTGAAGCGCCCAACGTCTTCTCCCCCCCCACGATCGCAACGGATGGATTCCCCCTTCCATGAAGGACCCACGCGAGAAGACCCTCAAGTACGCGACCCGGCGGTCGTTCAGATAGATCCGAAGTGGTGCGCCCAACCCGCTCGGTCATCGTGACAGCGAGACCATTGTTGATATCCCTTCCCAGCCTCCATTTTGCTCTCAAGGAATTCTTCGACCCGCTGAGAACTGATGACTCGCGGACCGACTTCTTCGCAGTGTATCGCAGGGAATCTGGAGAATTTGACCGAGATTACGCGAGAAAGTACGACGAGGACTTGAACACGTCCCTCATCTTCGTCAGTAGTCTGATTGCTGTTCTCCGTGCTGAACACTGAACCCGGTGGTGCGCAGGCCGGTCTCTTCTCCGCAGTTAGTTCAGCATTCATAATCGATGTTCAATCAAAGCTAGAACCAGATCCAAATGACATGACTGCTGCCTATATGCGGATCCTGATCCACACAATGAATAATTCCCTCTTCCCCGACACCGACCCCAGTTCCACCACCTGGATTGGACCTCCTCCAGGGATTGTCACCGTCCAGTCGTTACTCTACGCCAGCCTTGCAACCTCACTCTTCGCTGCATTTCTCGCAATGCTCGGGAAGCAGTGGGTCAACCGGTACCTCAGGAACCGCGGAGGCTCTACTGCCGACAAAAGTCGGGACAGACAGCGGAAACTGGATGGGTTCGAGAAGTGGCACTTCCGGCTCGCCATCGAGAGCCTTCCGGTGATGCTTCAATTCGCCCTGCTGTTGCTCGGCTGTGCTCTATCGAGGTACCTATGGACGATTAGCCACACCGTCGCTGGGGTTACCATCGCTGTCACACTCTTCGGGGTCACCTCTTATGTCTTCCTCAGTCTCGCAGCAACACTCTACTACAATTGCCCATACCAGACACCTCCTTCCATCCTCACCCGAAGGGTCATCAAATACATAACCCACAGTGATGCCGCATTCGCTCACACGTTGCGATCCCTTATTGGGTTCCTCCCTTCTACCAAAAACCTCAAACAATTTTTTGGTCGCCTACGTTCCGGAATCCACGGTGTGCTGGAGAGCTTTGATTGTACCCCGGCTGTGGCGGGCGAGGCGGGGCACATACCACTCGCTGTTGTCGTGACATCACCCACCCGAATCTTCGGGGACATTTCCATCAACTGGGAAGTCTGCAGGTCAGACATCCGTTGCGTCTCTTGGGTGCTTGATTCCACCACAGATGCCGATGTGATATTTTCCACGGTCCGGTTCGCCGCAGATATGATCTGGTACCCGGAGATAGTGGGAGCCCTGTCGCCCCATATTCTCGCGGACCACTTCCTCGATTGTCTGCTGGACGGGCGAGTGATTCCTGGAAAATCAGAGCACGCAAGTTCAATAGGGATGGCACTGGCGTCGGTTCTCAGTACCCACCTCAGCGTAGAACCTGGGAATCAGGCACTCAGCAATCTCTGTATGCGCATCCATAATCATGTTGAATGGACGCGCTCATCCGAACCAACACTCTTGCTGGTCACGGCCATCCTCAGATTTGTTGCATATATCCCCACCCCTTCAGTGGTTCCGCCGTCCACGAGCCTCGAGATCTACAACAGTATACCGCACCATTTGCCCACTACGCATCAGCTCTGGTTGAGTAGGATAGTGCTCCAGACGATTTGGCGGTGGAACTATGCGCAGAATCCTACCATAGCTCTCGACCCCTACGTAATAGAGTCGATTGGCCGGACGTTTTGCGCAGGGAACGGTCAAATCCTCGCCATCCTCAAAACAAACAGCTTCCTCACAATGGCAATCTCCCTGGGACTTCGAGTTGATATTCGTGATTTGTATGCCCCCAATGACAAGTGTGTGGTTTTCTTACCCTCTTCACGAAATTCGCTCACAGAGAACTAGTGACGCATTGAAGACTGTGATCGACCTGTTCAATCAACGGCTACAGATATCCATCAGGGAGGGGAAGGCTAACCTGAATGGTCTCGTTTCGGTTCTATCCACGTTGATTGAACTTGACCCATTCAATGTCACGGACACCGCGGAGTTTGGCTTTTCGTGGATCGCCGAAGTTCTCAACTCGGGTTATACAGAAAGCGAACGGGATCTGATGGCTAGCACAATAATGGAATTACTGGGGAAGTATTTCTACCCCGCAGTACGAAAAGGTTCCCGTCATCTTCAACCCGCTTGGATACCTCCCCTTTTAGGCTTCTTGTCGTTGTCCGAGAAATTCTATCCTATGGGATCCCCACCATATCCAGGGGTCGTCGCCCTCCGGATTCTATCGTCCAGCCCAAGATGTTCCGAATTAGGCGCAACGATTTTACCCATCCTCACATCCATACTCCTACCAACCCATCCACTACAGTCACGCGGTTTGGCTCTGGAAATCTTCTGCAGATTTATGTTTGATTGGATACCCCTGCAGACGGAGAACGTCCTAGATCAGGATCTCGACAAGTTGCTTCGAGCGGTCGGTGACCCATTCCACTTCCCCTCGGACCCCCCTCCACGGGCTGGACGACCAGCTTTTGCTACCAATTACCATCCCATGCGGGCGATCGTCGTCCTGATCGAGTTTGCGTCGTCCGATCTGTGGCGAAACTACCTACACCACTCGAATTTTGCTTCCTGTGAAGAGACCGTGTCCACGGAAGAAGGGAAGAGGACCGCTCTGAGGTGGATGCTGGTCGTGGCAACCGACTCATGGCCGAAGTCTCTTCACACGCCTGCGAAGATCACAGCGGTCACCAGGCGTCTCGAAGAGCTCCAGTGTTTGAACACAGCCGAAGTCGTAATCATGTGGGCCTGGACCGCTGGTGTTATAGACCCGGCGGATCGCGATGCATGGAGATCGATTGAGCGCGATACGCTCCGGTTCTGTCAAACCAATGGAACGGGATGCCCGATGGCGTTGAAACGACATATCACTGACGCGTCCATGGAGGGTATGCACACCGCCTATCTCGCACAACACTACGAGGGTGTTCCATGTCGAGTGGGGAGTGTTCGACAACTCGCTCCGGCCCTTGGGCCATCTCCGTTCCCAAGCGACGGGCATTTGACTGATCTTCGTGTATCTCAGGTTTGTCAGCTGAGGAGGTTGTATCACTTGTTCGGATACGACCCTACGACATGGAGGGAGGCGGTTACCGCGGGGGAGGGAGAGCAGACAACGGGCGTGTTGTCGGGGCGTCCAGTAGCACCTGTTTCGTTCATCGACTTGGTGTGCGATTATCCGTAGTATGATGCCTACAATGTTTACACTTGTAATCGCGCTCTTGTTTGCGGTAGCTGGTTGAAGTTATCTCCGACGCATCGATACCCCGAAATATGCGGAACTCTCACGGGAGGACGGGTGTGGCGGGGATGAACCGGGATGGAAATCAGACATGTAGCGAGGGGGTACTTATGGTAACACTGAACCTGGTTAACGACAGCGGGGAACCCAAGCTAAAGACGAAGCAGGTTTACCGGTGTCGGGTGAACAATTCGGTGGTGTCACTCTCGGAAAGGAGTGTCGGTCTGTGCTCCATAAATGTATCGTAGAACGGTTACATAACTCGCATAGATACAAACACCTTGGAATGAGGCGCGTTGCACGTGTTGACCGCCAGGCTGTCCGACTTTCACTCCACTCCACCAGTGTGTGGGCTGGTGGAGAGGTTCCGTGGGACAGCAACAAATTCCTTCCTGGTGTTGCTCGAGCGTGGTTGTTTCCATGGGGAGCTGGATTGTAGACTACGTGCCTAGTTGTTTGCCCCAAATGCCAGTTTGCTATGTTAGGGCGGTGTGTGTGTATACATTGACTGTGGTTTGGAGTGTGTGTGAAGGATATCTAATGATAATAATAATAAAGGGGGGAGGTTCCATTCATAGTGGTGGGATCATACGATACGAATGGTGGGCGGGGAGTCTAGAAAGTCGAGGAGGCCCTCTGTAATCGCCGAGTCCAAACTTCTCGCCAGCACCTCCCCCGCTCCATGGTATGATCCCTCCAACAAAAACACCAATTTGAACGGTCTGATTTCACTTAACTTGCACAGCCCCTCGAACAACGTGGCTTTCAGGGGTAAATAAACCACCGAGTAGTTCATGAGGACTACAACGATCTCGGAGAATACCGGGGACGTGATGGTCGAGAGAACCCCCTCGAAGAGGGTATGATGGTCTTCTCCGAGACGAAAATTGATTAGCCATTCCCAAATTTGTAGAGACCGGAGGACCTTGAGACCCGATAGATTGAGGGACGAGAGGGAACGAACTCCTGTTCACCGTTAACTCTAATTCGAGGATAAACCCATGCAGAACTCACCATCTGAGTCGAATCGTACTGTTTCTAAAGTCTCGGCGCATGCCTCCAAAAGGGTAGATGTGCAGCTCCCACTCCAGCGCAAGTCAGCGTGATGGAACCGTAGGCCGCCGCACGAAGCGATGAGGTGTGTCCAAGTTTCGACCCAACGGAAGTAACGAAGTATCAGCCGCCCTCGTAGTCTCGGTGCGGAGATTGGAGCGAGTTCTGTATCGGGGATGGCTTCGTCGGGGACGTTTGTGTAAGTGTTCTGGATGTCGATATTATCCAGATTTGTGAAAAGGGAGAGAAAGTGTGACAGCTGCCGAGGGGTGCAGTGTGGATTGAGCAAACTGACGGACCGCACTGTTGGCGAGAAGTGTTTGAAATGGCGTTCAATGCCTGGTATAAAGAGGTAGATGTCCAGTTCTTGAAGACTTAGGGTGTGAACGTTCGTGAAAGCGGAAAAGTGACGCAGGTGAAACCCCACCGCGAGATTGGACCACTTGGATTTGTTTCACGAGAGGTAATATGCCTAGCCCGTATAGTAGCTCCAACCGACTGTGATCGACCTCGGGCCCGTTGCCCGCGAGAGTGAGGGTGCGATAAAGGATTGGGACCGCGACGGTACACCAGGAGCGACAGGTTAACGAACACATCCTGAGAGCGTCGAGGTTGGAAGAAAGGTAGGCGATGGTCATTTCCACGATTTCATATGGGAAAGGGAACGGGCGGGTCGGTTTGTGCGCCTTGCCGCGGAGGCGGTTGACCTTAGCTTTGCCTCGGTGCCAAATGGCCATAATGCGGGTTGCGAGCTTGATCTCTATATGGTGCAAATGACGCAGAGGTCAGAGTCGTACATGAACCAGTGAAGAAGTCTTACTCGGTGCTGAAGGCGCAAGAACCTTTGGGCGGTCCACACCCGCGGTTGTTGGAACCCTGGCCATGGTGGCGAGTGTGAGAGGTGCACTGAGGCGATCGACTCAATCAGCCACACGGACACACGTATCCGAACATCCAAGGCGAGCGCATGGCCACAGAGGAGACATTACGGTCTGTTTGCCTACCGTTTACATCGAGCCGATGCGGGAGGCGCGTTGACGCGTCGGGGCGCTCGGTTCGTGCAAAGCAAGGTCTCAGCGCCGCGGCAGAAGGCGAGCCGAGAGCAGGTACACCTCGCCGGCCCGAGATGAGCCGTTGAGTGGGTCTCCCATCCCGACGATGACCCAGGTTCGACATTGGACACCGTCGCGATACCGAGGACAGTTCGGCCTCACACGGTGGCTGATTTCACTACGGCTGTTTCATCGAAAATTTATTCCATCTAAATTGAAGGTTACTGCTGCCCATGAAGCCAACCGGGTCGTGCCACCTACCAAGCGCTCAACCTTTTGTCTACCCCCACGATCATTGCGCATGAATTCACCCTTCCACGACCAGTCCGCGAGGGGAAACCCCCAGCCACAAGAGCCAGCAGTCGTTCAGATAGATCCGAAGTGGTGCGCCCGATCCCCTTGGTTAACAACAGCCAGACCATTGCTGATGCGCTATTCTAGCCTCCACTCTGCCCTCAAAGAATTCTTCGACCCTCTAAGAACCGATGACTCCCGGGCGGACTTCTTCGCAGTATACCGCAGGGAATCAGGAGAGTT
>Ga0307511_10001684_pt1 | contig 23290 bp, 27 predicted proteins | sample 13_EM_MG_FD_200266 | JGI IMG/M metagenome (GOLD analysis project Ga0307511, IMG submission 200266) | Populus trichocarpa ectomycorrhiza microbial communities from riparian zone in the Pacific Northwest, United States - 13_EM | ecosystem: Host-associated > Plants > Roots > Unclassified | place... | reverse complement strand
TGTTGGAGGTTGCAGACTGGTGAGCGAACGGATGCCACGCCTTTGGTTTGCATCGTGTCCTAGAGTGGATTCCCAGCAGTCAATACCGGTTCCGAATCGAAGGGGGTGGATTGAGTAGTACTTTGTTCGAGTGTAGCAGCCTCCCGAGGGTCCCGAGCTCACTTGAGATGAGCATCGTACCGTGGTGGTAGGCACGTTTGTTCACGATCTTGTACGCAGATCCCGAGACGTGTCTACCGAAACCAACACCATCGTCAGTATCGTCACAGCCATTCCATAAGGGGGGACCTATCTTAAATTCCCCGACGCATATATCGTTCCGCTCATTCACGTTCGCATCCACAAGGCCGAGGGACTGGATGGCACGTAAAACGACTTTCGCCGAATCGTTCCGGTCGAACGAAGATCTCGGAAGGTGGATTGAGAAGTTCGAATTGCCGAGGTCCTAAAGACCTCTTCAGGAGTCTTCAAGGACAGCAGGGTATACTGTGGCTTACGTGGTAAACCGTGCCTCCTCCGCTCCGTCTCCGGATGAAGGGTATTCCCACTCTCCGAAGTTCCGTCATGTTTACTTCCTTCCAAGGGTTTTGGTTTCGACCTATGACCACGCATGGGTCGTCTCTGTAAAGCAGTAGCAGAGGGTCGTGATGAGGTTTGTGCTTGAACAGCCTGCGGCGAAATCCCGGTCCGTGAGTAGGTTGAGGTCCATTCACTTGAATGATCCTCACCAATCCTCTAGAGAGAGATTAAAATACGGATTCGTAGATTTCGAGACATAAATCGAGTGTTTTGCAAGTTGTGTGTTAGAGGTTGATAACGAACGAGCGAAGTGGAGAGGAAGACGCGTCCGAGTGACGCGGTGGAATGCGGAAGAGATCATTCAACGGCTTCGGGTCACAAATCCTCGATTCGCCTGCCAAAGCAGGTGGAGAAAAAAAATAGTAGGGAATGATGGTACGAGGTCTCTGTATGTAGTCTACTTCTGCACCCCGGTGAAGATTGGATTCTCGACTTCGTGGATTTGTTTCTGACCGGGTGGTGAGCCAGGGATGGTTTTGGTCAAGCCCTGTGTACCAAGAGTTAAAATACGGCTGGTGAATAGAATCATATACGTGGGGACGTACAAGTTTCTCGAACATGCACTTGTTCAGCGTTCGTTCGGGCTTCCTACACCGGTGGTAATCCTGCGCATATAACATGAGCCATCGGTGTGAAGATCTGCAGTATAGTTCATGCCTGGTTGTTAGCCTCCAGACAATTCCAATGCTCGTCAAATTGTTTGAGACAGTTCTCTCTCATCTTAGCGATCCTAACGGTTCCGTTCAGCAAATGGCTCGCAGGAGGAGTACCCGGCCGAACGTACAAGTCTTGAGCACACCGGGTGACTCTGCGACCTTCCTTGAGACAATGGCCGGGGTCACGGTCCTCCGCCTTGCAAAGCATAAAGTCCTCTGAAAATGCCACCACTCAGTTCCAGCGAACCTCCACACACACGAAACCGGATAGCGAACCATTGTAAGTCTTGCAATACGCGCCGATGAAAAACGCGGCACTCTTTAACGGTGCGCTGGTCGTTCCGAGCTCGTCGACTTTGGGGATTGAGCTTGGAAGGGGTGAAGGTTCCTTGTACGGTTGGCTAGAGGTGGAACCATCGTGGTATGTGCTCATCGTCGCTCGAGGGTCTCGTTCCGTGTACGGCGGTAACGGTGGCGGGGAATAACGGTGTGGGAACTCTTGTTGTGATCTTCCGATGAGCGAATCACCCGATCTCGATTGCTCACCACGAACCACATCCGCCCTTCCCCCCAGTTCCCCGACCCGTGCTGCCTGGGAAATCATGAAGGGGTATCCAGGTGCCGAACTGTCTTTCTCTCAGTTGGTATATGCGCTTGAGAAGCGGTTGAACCGGATGATGAACCAATCTTGGTGAGGTCCCACACCACCCATCGGTCAACAGGCACTGCGCTGACTTTCAAGCTCCCAGTCCCGACGCGATCCTGAACGAAGAGGAGGTATGAGATCATCTCCTCGAGCCAACTTCAGGGTTTAATTCGGCCCAGATAGACCAAGTAATGCCCAGGCTGTCGTCCATCTCAGCAAGTGTCCGCCAGCTCAAGAACTCACATATACCAATCAACCACCTTCCCCCGGAAGTCCTCGCCCACGTCCCAACATTCCGAGAGTCTGAAAAAGACCTCATAAGCGCAACGGCGGTCTGCAGACACTGGCGCAAGACACTCATATCCACTCCCAATCTCTGGACCGGGATCATCTGCTCCGAACTGGAAAAGTCACAAGCCATCATCCAACACGTACAAGCGTATCTCGAACGATCCGGATCGATCCCGATTGACGTTCAGGTACACGCCTTCGCTTCCCAACTCCTTTCTCCCCATATTGGACGAATTTCTTCGTTGCGGTTGTTCTTGGGCCGATCATTGGACCTCGACGAAATTGCTGAACACCTTTCGAAACCGGCACCTATCCTCGAGGCGATAAGCTTACACGTTTGGAATTGGGATCACCCTACGCTTGTCGTACCGCCCACGTTATTTGAAACACTCCTTTCCCCCGTGAGGACACTGGCCGTTCACGGCGCCACCTTGTCTCCTGGACCGTGCAAGCTTTCCCGACTCACCAAATTTACCCTTGAAACACGACTCACAGCGACCGTTCCATCCGTTGTGTTGCTGGATACTCTGGAACGGATGCCACTACTTCAATATTTCGAAACCAAACTATATTGTGCAAGGGAACCGGACCCTGTTCCCGCAGATCGTATGGTCACACTCCCGCATTTGGAAGAGATCACGATTATGACGGACGGGGAGCACATTGGACCTCTCATAATCCCCGTTCTCCCCGCCCTCTGTTTACCAGGTGCGCTCAAGGTCAGCGTGCGGTCGATCGGTGCATTCACTATTCCCCCAACCCCGATCCTACCGCTCTCATTCGAGGAACGATTGCCCGCTTTGAGCGCTACGCCAGAGGTTTCTCTTACCCTCGGTAATGAGTTCGGGCTCGGATTCTTCGGCCCAGACCAGTCTGAGTTGACGCTGTGCATCGACATACTTCTGGGTTCCATAATCACACAATCAATGTTTGGCGGCGCACCGTTTGGCAGCGTACGCAAGCTCCACGCCTGTTTTCAGAGTCACGGTGTGGATTCGATGGCTTTTGTCGCACTCCTTCGGGTTATGGGAGGGTTGGAATGGTTGGAGATGGTGCACAACACTGGAGGGCCGCTCATACGTTGGGCCGAAGCGGATGACCAAGCTGGGATATGTCCCGCTCTCACTACACTAATGATAACAGACATCGATGTCGTGGATGCGAAACGTTGCGTTCGAGAGGTTGAGCAGGCTAGGAAGCGTGCTGGTGTTCCGATGCCACACGTGGAGATAGGGTATCGGTGTGACTCTGATTCGGATGGGGAGTATCATGTCCTCACCCCTTCACGATGAATAGTCATGCTGTATCTGACACGGTGTAGTCTACACAATGGACGTTGATGGTCAACAACCAGAACGGAACTGATCTGAGCGGGCGCGTCCCACTGCAACTCCTCCCAACCACGCTGCTTCGCGCTCGCGATACCACCGCGTAACAAACCCTACACATACCCTAACATCTCTGTCCTGGGCACTTGACTTGAAGTGACTCTTGGGCTCGCCTGTTCGACATTCCGGTGCAACCGTACAAAACCCACCAACCGAAAATGCCCCTGTTGTTCGGTCCGGTTCGTAATGTTGCTGGGGAGTTAGTCAGGTATCTCCTCCTCCTGACAACAATCTCTTCGACTCAGATCATGATCCAGGGCTGCCCCCCCTCTGAACTTGAGGGTGGATTCCGGCCTGATCCTACGGCCAGACCGCTCGACCAGCAGGAAGTCGCATGGCGTCGATGATCCCCTCTCGATCGTATGCGATCTCCATCCGGACGGATGAAACGATGAGACTCGGGAGCCCGATCACTGTGCGGCCCCTGACCCCATCCACGATGAAGATACTTACACCCTCGCTAACAGGTGAGCCCTTAAGCCGTCTTCTTTATCACCGCGCCGGTTAACGATTGTGTCGCGTTGGCACTGCTCCAGTGATTGCACTCCTTGCTAATCAGATCTGGTGCAGAAACAAGCCTTGGTACCGAAACAGAGTTAAAATCAAGCAATTGCCCGCCGCACGTCCACCCCAAACTACCCGGCTGCCACAAGAACTTGTGGAAATCATCATTTCCTACTTCATTTACGACATCCGCACCCTTTTCGCGTGTTCCATGACATGTTATTCGTGGTACATCGCCGCCGTACCCCATCTCCACCACTCCCTCACGACCGACGACCACGCCTCTATAGTGGCATGTGAGGGATCCAAGAAATATCGGTGGCCTGGGCCGCTTCAACACTCATATGAGCTCGGCTTGCTTCCGCTCGTCAGGCGGTTCCGCATTCGCCTCGACTTTTATCCCAAGAACAAGTTTACTCTTGATGATCACACCCTACGTTACTTTTCCGCGCTCACAAACCTCCAGGAACTTGGAATAGATCATCTCCGAGTGTCTGACTTTATGCCAAACATACAACGATACTTCGGACACTTCGCACCGACCCTTCGTTTCCTCGCTCTCAAGGAACCTGAAGGTTCTTGTCGGCAGATCTTGTACTTCATCGGGCTCTTCCCAAACCTCCAGGATCTCAAGCTCTTCTATGAACGCCCTATAGAAGAATGGGAGAGTGCAGCTGATGGGGAACTTGTTCCCCTCTCTGTACCTCCGCTGCATGGGCGATTGACCCTCACATGCTTCACAGGGAGGAGACTTGTAGAGGACATGATCGATCTTTTTGGCGGACTTCGTTTTCACTACATGGACCTCTTCAGGGTGAAGTGCGTACAGCTCCTCTTATGTGCCTGTGCAGAAACCTTGGAGACATTGCGGTTGTACCCGACAGATTCCTTTGGTGAGGAAACTCTTCCAGAGGGAAAGGAAAGGGGAACGAGCTCAAGTTTACGATTCATAGAGAACGACGGCCCTGTGTACCAACATTTCGATCTGTCGCGGAACAAGGCCCTTAGGGCGCTTGAGATCACAGCGCAGTCGATGGTCTCTGCGGATGCTGATCCAAGCTTCCTCAGAACTGTGCTCTCCACTATCACATCCCCCCTGCCCCTCGACATCATTATTATCTATCGGCACCACGATGTTGGATCTATGCTACTGTTGTGGGAGACGCCCCCTGTGGTGAAGTTTGTTGGAGGGGCAGGGGGCACAGACCCCTCGCACCAGCAGCGGTTCAAGCAGTTACATGAAATGTATATGGTGCGGGAGTTTCGACCAGTCTTTTGCATGGATGCCATTGACTACGCTGCGGAACGCGCCGTGCAAGGGCTGGAATACGTTGTGGAGATGGAAAAGGTGAAGGGGGGACTTGATTACCTCCTCCATGAGCCATTTGTTATTTCTGAGATACGGTCACCTCGCACCCGCCTCCGTGATCACCAGGCAGGGGGTACATGGAGATGTAGGGTTAATGCTAGTGCACTGTAACGTACCTCATCCCACCGTAAGGGAGGGGGTCTTGCGGTTTGTAATTCTGGACGGTTGCCAGGAAACCTTATTCTCGTAGCCATTTCAATTCGATTTTACCCACGCTCCCCTGAGGTCGGAGCCGAGGCCACACTCAACGGTGAACGGGATCAGGATGACTGGCCAACGCCGTTGAGGGGGCAGGCTAAGGGCCTGGTCAGTTCCGTTGGTTTCCAAAACCCACGCCCGCCAAAATGAAACCCTGCGGATTTGTAAGATTCACACCGGCAGGGTTTTTAGCCGGTGTGCTGGTCAGTTCTGTGGAAACCCTCTCGGGGGTCTCGGCGTTTGTCACGCTTGCGCAGCACCGCTTGGAAAATATCAAATCACATATGTTTTTTTATCTTCCACTATAATTCTATCGACCCAACCACACGTCACACCTGCATCCGGTCCACCATGGTAGTCGTTCAAGAGGTGAGCGAGCTCAAATCAGGCCACAGGAAGAATGCGCGATGGTCGCAGAAAGACAAGGCGGCATTGATCGGCTTGGTCGAATGTACTCTGAGAGATCCCGCCCTTCGATCCCGGTAACGTTAAACGTGGAATATCTTCACTCGCGACGAACGATTCGATGTGTGTGCCATCAACAGCACCCAGATATCCTTCGAAGAATGGGAAGTAGTCTGGGTCATTGCGAATTCGGGGTGGCTCCTTATCTGCACGAGGGAACTTAACATATCGATTATAGAACGCCCTTGATACGATCATATTGAGTGTCGACTGAAAAAACCTATTCCATGTTCAGTATTATTGTCAAGCGGGTAGGCATGTACATATGTCAAAATTGTCCCCGGTGCGTGCTGGAATAGCTCTCTGATCTCTCGATGTGAGTCTCCCGTTCGGCAGATTCGAAGGAAGATCGCGACCTTCTCTTCAAGACCGAGGAGCTTGGAATTCCGAAGTCCACAATGGACTTCTAGCTCTTGGCAAAGCTGTGAGAACACGGGCTTCGCCATTCCGAGGGCCTCGTAAGTTGCATGCCCGTTCGGTAGTTCTTGAACCCAGGCAGCGCCGGTCAGTATCGCGTACATTGGCTCCTGGATAAGATAAGTAACTGCATACTCGGCCGCCATTTGTACGCCCGGGACCGCAACGACGAGTGCAGCCACTACTTCTCTTCGATGGCGCGGACTGTTGACCTCTGAAGTGGCCCTACGTTTGTTCGACGCGATCCTTGCCATGGGCGGGGTCGGGGAAACAATATGTTTATTTCTCATCCGTCCACATTGACCTCAACATACAGTCGTGACACAGCGGGAGGGAACCTTCCGGAAACCGGCTGTCGGTTTCCGGACCTTGCCGGGGGAAAACCATCTCCACAGGTTTTGAGATCCACGGAACTGACCAGGCCCTAAGAGCAGCGGAAACTCTCCTGAGTGACATGAGGAAATCAGGCTTGTCGCCGACTCAAGGCACTCACGTGTCGAAGCTTGCATGTTGCGCGTGCACAGGGCCATGCAGGTACTGGGCACAACGCCAACCATCGCCCGGTGGCCTCGCGAATTACCCCTGCCTGCGAGCCTCTAGCCCCCGTGTCTTATCGCTCGGCGGGTGTGTCTCCCGCGGCGCCACGACTACTATTTTTCCGTCTCTTTATCAATCATTAGACTTGTCTGCCGAGTGCTTCCCCCCGTTAATATTAATCGGTGCCGTCCTAACCGCCCAAATATGCACTGCGTCCGCAACTGTTGACATTGCCAGTGTGGTACATCACGGTATGGGTAAACTAGAATGAAACTTTCATAGCAACTTTGAACAGTTGAAAGAACGTGTTGGTGGGCATAGAGGCGTGGAAGATGGAGGGACGATAAGTTGGTAGCCTTTGCAAAATCACAGAAGTGTGTAGGGTGAAAGAGTGGCAAAGAGTGTGCTGGTAGTCTTCACGAAGTTGTAGGACCGAACGCGTAGGTTGGAAGGGGGTAGGGCTGTGGGGGGAGAAGAGGTGCTGTAGATTCGAGCTGTCCGAATACCGCCATTGCCACAGCCTGAGCTTTGTCAGATGCGCAACTTTCGCCGTGTGTGAACAAACTTTAAACTCACAGGGAGGAGGCGATCTGCCATCTGAACTGTGAACAGGGTATGGGAGATGTAGGTCTCAGGTGGTACTTCCAAACTACATCCTAGTTGCACCATCGGCTCCATCAACCGTAAGGCAATAAAAGAGCTGAATATGTGAGTCCAACCATAGCGATCTGGCATACGAAAAGGGCCCTACAGTTGCACATTGGTAATGAAACTCCGGATGGCATTGGCATCTCCAAGAAGAAAAGGTTTGACAGTACGATCTTCTAACCGGGTTGACAGAAGGGGTAAGAGTCCTTTTTCCAGCTGTTCCATCCTCTCGAGATCGGTGGGGAGAGGGTCCAAGACAAAGAATCCCGCAGAAGCTGAGCCCCAACGTCTACACCAAGAGCAGAAGGACCAGAAGTGTGAGCACAAGTCCGACCAGAACCCAGCTGTAGCCATTTCGGAGAATGTGGTGGAAAGAAAGAAGGGGATTCGGGTTGCGCACACTATTTCAACCCACCAAGAGGGCACGTGACCTTATCCCAGCTCAGCATGTTCCCACTCAATGTTGAGTCCAATGAGAAGTCAGGCGAGCCGCAGCGAGCTCGAGTGATCACTAGCACTAATTATCCATGGCGGACCTCTGCGAGGACGGGCGAAAACGCGGCAGACCCCGCTAGGCTGAATGATTCGGACCGAACCGAGACACGTCCTCCCGATGGGTACGCGACGCGTTCAATTTAGTTTCAATATACCCGAGAACATGCCCCATACAGCAGTTTGCGTCGGTAGGACCTGAACACGTGAATCGGGGCACAGTCCACCGTGACACGACGTTGACATTGGACCTCTCACTGTCCCCGTTCTCCCTGCCCTCTGTTTACCAGGTGCGCTCAGGGTGTGGTCGATCGGTGGTGCATTCGCCATTCCCCCAACCCCGATCCTACCGCTCTCGCTCGAGGAACGACTGTCGGCTTTGAACGCTACGCCAGAGGTTTCGCTTACCCTAGGTAATCCGTTCAAGCTCGAATTCTTCGGCCCAGACCAGTCTGAGTTGACACTGTGTATCGACACACTTCTGGGTTCCATCCTCACACAACCAATGTTCGCGGCGCACCGTTCGGTGGTGTACGCAAGCTCCACGCCCGTTTCCAGAGTCACGGTGCGGACTCGGTGGCTTTTGTCGCGCTCCTTCGGGCTATGGGGGGGTTGGAATGGTCGAAGATGGAGCACAACACTGGAGGGCCACTCGTGCATTGGACCGAAGCGGATGACCAAGCTGGGATATGTCCCGCTCTCGCTACACTAATGATAACGGACGTCGACGTCATAGAGGCGAAACATTGTGTTCGAGAGGTTGAGCAGGCTAGGAAGCGTGTTGGTGTTCCGATGCCATGCGTGGAGATTGGGTATCGGTGCGATTCGGATGGGGAGTATTATATCCTCACCCCTTCACGATGAATAGTCATGCTGTATCTGACACGGTGTAGTCTACACAATGGACGTTGATGGTCAACGTTGTCAACAACAACAAAAACGGAACTGATCTGAGCGGGCGTGTCCCACTGCAACTCCTCCCATCCACGCTGTCTCACTATCCTATGCTCCCTCACGCTCGCGATACCACCGCGAAACATGTTATACGCCCATACCCTAACATAGGCTCTGTTCTAGGCACTTACCTTGAAGTAATCATGGGCTCGCCTGTTCGGCATTCCGGTGCAACCGTAGTCCGTACCGATCATCACAAAGTTTATCAATTGAAACGCCCCTTTTCGTTTTATCGGCTTGTCAGTCGTTGTGGCCTTAGTCAGGTATCTCCTCCTCCTGACCACAATCTCTTCGACTTACTCACCCAGCTCCTACGAAAATATTCAGGCTTCGTAAGCAGGCTCCAGCTATATCAGCCTATAAAGGTCATACGACGACAGAGGATGCAGTACACCACAAAAGGACCATCTCTCTCATCTCCTAACCCACACCTCGAGTAAACTATGCCGACCATTCTCTTCATCGGTGCTACTGGTACGTAAATCGCCTCACCGCTTGCCGCCCCGCGCCAAATGTTCATCACTCATGCACGATATGGCTGTCAAGGTTACATTGGCGGCAGCGCCCTAGCCCATCTCATCCAACATCCAAAGAGGGCCGAATACGAAATCACCATCCACCTTCGCTCTGCTGAAAAGGCCAAGGTCTTTGAAAGGTTGGGGTTCAAGACCGTTCTTGGGTCTCTCGACGATGTTGCGGGTCTGGAGAGGTTCGCTGCCGAATCTGATATCGTTTTCCAGACCGTGAGGCCCCCTAACCAACCCTTGTGACATACCAACAACTAACCCGGCGCATTTTGGATTTGTAGGCTGACGCTGACCACCTCGAGGGGACCAAGGCCATTCTGAGGGGTCTTAAGACCAGGTTCCAAGAGACCGGTGTTTCTCCTATCTTGATCCATACTGTGAGTGTTCCTCTAGCAAAGAATTTCACACCGTTCCATTATGCTTTCTAGTCTGGTACTGGCGTATTGACGGACAACGCCGGGGGAAAATACGAGGGTTCTGACATCTACTCCGACCTCGACATTCCCAAGATCGAGAGCTTAGCCGACACCCAGCCCCACAGGATTGTTGATCGCACCATCGTGGCTGCCGCGGAAGAAGGTAATGGATCCCGGTAGTTGAAACTTTCTCAAGGGTTAACCGCTGTCTATTTAGGGTATGTAAGGACCTGGATCGTTCTTCCTTCTACGATTTGGGGTCTTGCCGATAACATCTTCGTCACGGAAGGTCTTCAAAACCCCCAGTCCCAGCAGGTCCCCGGAATGATCAAACTGGCCGTAAATTTGGGCAAAGCCGTCTACGTCGGCGAAGGGGAGAACATCTGGCCGCACATACACATCGATGAAGGTGCGCAAACCATGTCGTTCTGTGCAGTTTGACCCCGATTGACGTGCCTCAAGTTAGCAAGTTCTACAGCATTCTCTTCGACGCAATCGTGTCCGGGAAACAACCTCCTTCCGGTCGCAATGGGTATTATTTCCTCGAGAGTGGGGAGTACAAGCAACTCGCTGTGGTTGGGGTGATCGCCAAGGAACTTTATGCCCGCGGGAAGGTGGCATCTCCGGAGGCCGTTCGGCTGAACGAGACAGACGTGGACCCCGAGCTGTACAAGCTCGCCCTGTTGGGGATGGGAACAAATTCCCGTGCTAGGGGCGAGCGTGGTCGGCAATTGGGCTGGAATCCCCTGCAGACGACCGAGGATTTCTACGCGAGCATCCAAGCCGACGTTGATTACTGGCTGAAGACGCATTAGAGAGCGCAGTTGATATCGTGTAAATTTGTAACATCTATCTGAAAGCCTTATTCGAAATTCTTAAGTCTCAAATGGAGGGAGGTAGGCTGCTGTGGCCCAGGTGAAATGCTTCGTATTATCTGAGGGAATGGCGGCGTGGGAACTCCCTTTCGCAACGAGTCATCCGGTCCCGATTGCTCATCCTACCTTTCTTCCTTATCCTCTCCCTTGACCGTTGGGGGCATCATGGAGGAGTATCCAGGTGCCGAATTATCTCTCACTCAGTTGGTATACGTGTTTGAGGAACGGTTGAGCCTGATGAAGAACCGATCTCGGTAAAGTTCCATCACCGCCGGTCGATTGACACCGCGCCGCTGACCTCCAAGCTTGCAGTCCCGATGTAGTTCTGGATGAGGAGGAGGTATGAAGTCCCCCCTCGAGCCAATTTCATAGTTGAATTCGGTCCAGATAAACTGGGTGGTGTCCAGGTTGTCGTCCATCTCAGCAAATGCGTGCCAGCTCAAGAACTCGTTCGTACCGATCAATCGCCTTCCCCCAGAAACCCTTGCCCTCATTCCAACGTTTCGAGAGTCTGAACGAGACCTCATAAGCGCAACCGCGGTCTGCAGCCACTGGCGTAGGACGCTTATATCCACTCCCTGTCTCTGGAATAACATCGTCTGCAACAAACGGGAAAGAACGGGAGTCTTCACTCCGCGCATACAAGCGTACCTCGAGCGATCCGGGACAGTTCCGATCGACGTCCAGATACACGCTCGTGCTTCCCAACTCATCGCTCCCGATATTAGACGGATTTCGTCGTTGCGGCTGTTTGTGAGTCTGCCACCGCCGGACCTCGAAGATATCGCGGAGCACCTGTCGAAACCGGCACCTCTCCTCAAGACGATAGGCTTAAACGTAAAGGGGTGCGAGGAGCCTACTTTGGGCTTACCACCCACCTTTTTGGAGACGTTTCGCTCCTCCGTAAGGGCCTTGACCCTTCACGGGATCCTCTTGTCTCCTTCTCCTAGACCTTTGGAATTCCCCCAGGTCACCAAATTTATCCTCACAACAAACTTCCGCGCCAGTGTTCCATCCGGTGTATTGCTGGATACTCTGGAACGGATGCCACTACTCCAACTCTTCGAAGCCACTTTTACGAGCCAACCCGACCTTATCCCCGGGCATCGTGTGGTTACACTCCCGCATTTGGAACAGATTACACTCACATCGAACCTGGCGCACCTTGTACCTCTCAAAATACCCATTCTCCCAGTCCTCTGTTTGCCAAGAGCACGCAGGGTTAACGTACGGTCCCTCAGGAACACTACGATCTCCGATGCCCCGATCCTACCGTCTTCGTTCGAGGAACAGCTGCCGAACTTGAGCGCTATGCCGGAGGTTTCCGTCACCCTCGGTAACGAGTTCAAGCTCGAATTCTCCGGTCCAGGTCAGTCTGGATTGACGTTATTCGTCGGCACACCGGGTTTCATCTTCACACGATCAATGTTCGGTGGCGCACCGTTTGGCAGTGTGCGCAAGCTCCGTTCCTGTTTCCCGAGACGTGCTGTGGACTGGGTGCCTTTTGTTGAGGTGCTTCGGGCTATGGGAGGGTTGGAATGGCTGGAGATGGAGCGGAACATTGGAGGGCCGCTCACTTATTGGGCTGGAATGGATAAGCAAGCTGAGATATGCCCTGCACTCAAGATGCTGGTCATCACCAACCCCACCATCGATGCGAGCGGTTGCGTCCAACTGTTCGAGCTGGCCAGGGAGCGTGCCGGCGTTCCGATAGCACATGTGCAGATTGGGATGGCGTTACGGTCTTGACTTAGGTGGGAAAACTATCTCTGTAACTCTTTGCGATACTCAATGGTTGACCATCCGTAACACCAGATAATATCATACCCACCGTAGAATGGTGCCAGTAGCCGAGATTGGCTCTACCGATGACCTGACGGAGCGATTGAGGACTCTCCAGCTTCCTTAAAAGTGAACAGATATTCGCCCGGACCCGTATGTACACGGTGTAACCGTACGAAAAGTCACCCAATGTCACCCACTCAGTCCGGTGTATCTGATGTAGTCTACATAATGGACAGGCGATTGCCCGGCGGCCCCAAACACCCAACGGAATTTGGAAACGATCTGACCGGATGTTGTGAGATGGTAGCGCGTAGGCTCAGCACTCAGCTCTACTGGTTTGCTCCCCAGTGATTCGGTTTGTGGTGAGAGCAGGAGCGACTCTACGACAAAAGGTGACGGAGGGCCTTCTAAAACTCTGTGGAAGCTGGCCGCCACCACCGTACCAAGTGAGAGCGGCAGCGATCGAGGCCGATCGACCGACTCGGAGTGATCACCAGCATGCTTAAATCTCACTTTCGGGGTTGTCCAGTTCCCTCCACCTCCGGCCGCAAAAGATGCACCTGGCGCAGGAGCTGGTGGACTATATCCTCGACTTCCTTCACAACGATCCAAAAACCCTCATAAAGGCATCTCTCGTGTCCAGGGCGTGGGTCTGTCGCACTCGCGCACATCTCTGCAAATCCTTAAAAATCACCTGGCCTAAATTCTTATCTTCGAACTCCTCCTACCTCACACCACTCTGCGGATACGTCAAGACACTCCACTTCACATGGCCCGAAGACCTCATTGATCCATCCCCCGTCTTCGATTGCTTCGAGCAGTCTGAGCCCCACACTCTCGTCATCCGTTCCTGCGAACTGCGAAATATCGACGAACAAACTATCCGGCGGTGCTTCAAAAGGTTCCCTTGCGAGTCGATAACCACCCTCGAGTTACGCGAGATCACGCCGACCCACAGAACCCTGTTGATCCTCTTATCGTTGTTCCCGAACGTCGACGATTTGGCAATCTCGGTCAATGGATGCTATGAAGATGGACCGGATGCCGGTCCGTTCGGAGATGGCGATAATGAGACCACCCAACCCTCTTCCCCTCCATCCTTCAGAGGGCGTTTCAAGTTTTTCGACCCTCCCGGTCATGGATTTTCGGGCGGAAATCGCGAGAATCTCCTCCGTACCATTGCGACCTTACCACACCAATTTGAAATCGTGTCGTTGGACATCAAAACACAATCCTGGAGAGAGATCTCGACCTTTCTCCGTTCATGCTTGGGGACTGTAAGAAAGCTGTTCGTCGGGCTACCTTACCGTAAGTCCCAGCCTTGTATTCTATCCAGGGTCCCGCATGCTCAATATACAAACGCATAGCGGACAATTTCATCCAAGCCCCACCCATTCTAGACTTCGCAAACCTCGAGGAACTACGCGTCAACACATGGATCGCCCCCACCGTTTCTTCCCCGAACGCTCACCCACTCTTGCAATCTGCCGTATCCCCACGTCTACGACGGGTGGTCGTTGAGGTACGCGGGGGGATCGCAGCAGGTTATCGGTGGACATTACTGGATGAGACCCTGGTCAACTTGGTTGAGAGACACAAAGCCTACGGAAACCCCCAACTCCAGATCTCGTCAGTAGCAGACCCAGAGGAGATTCGTCAATTGCTTCCGCGGGCGGCACAGGGAGGCATGTTAGAAGTGCGCTTCAGCGAGCGCTTAGATTATCTGGAGTGAGCTCTCAGTGATCCTCGTCCCAGTAACCGCCTATCCATCACAGTCCCGCTCTCGACGTCTCGCACCCATCACCCAATCGTCCTCGTCGTCCCCTTCGAACAACTCCTCGAATTGTATTTCCCCACTCCAGTTCCCCTGCCACTGCTTCCCAAACCATTTGTTCCAATTCGACCTTGGATCTGAGACACTCGCATCGTGACTCCTGCAGCGTTAGTTCCGGAGTAGTCAGGTGGAGGGATGTCGTGATTTCCACTGGCTGGACCGGTATTAGCGACAGACATTCCAAAGCTCCCTTGAACTCAATCGTGTATCAGTCCAACTAAACGTTGTGGTCTGTCGGAGATACGAAAACATAATTTCTGTAGGAGAACTTGCATGTACCGAGCGCGTTAGCTAATGATATGAACTACAGTATACGGATGGCAAAGGATTTGAGAATAAATAAGATTTGGTCCGACGATAATTGTCGAGGTAGGCATTTTGAAGTCAAGATGGGAGAGCCTCGTGCAAAGAGATGAGACAGTCAAACGGCGGAGCGGGTTGCTTCCTTCAGGATCGCCCAAGCTGATGGTGGCTTTGATAGAAGCGATTCAAGGAAAGATAGCCTGTGAGGTGTGGGACAGATATTTCGGAAATGGGTCGATGAGGTGGACACTCTTATTAGGACCACGATGTGGTCGAATACGAGAGCGCGGATGATCGACGCGTCCGGCCAGGATGACGACGTTATTCACCAACACACTCAGGCGTTCTGCCGTTCGGCGGTTCCACACTCGCGCCGCACTGAGGTACCCAGCTGGACTTGAGAACATACTCGGAGGGGGACCTACGCCGCCTGTCCAAGTCAGGAGCATCGGAGAGGAGGGGATCCAGTTGGCCGACGGATTGGTCATTCCGTCCGCGTGTATCTTCCTGGACGGGCAAGTCTTCCTCTGGAATGTACCTTCGAAACCGTGGAAGGATTGGACTAAGGAGCATTTCCGGATATTCGATGTGGTTGTGCCGAAACCAGGTGTGTGAGGCATTTGGACCGTTTGTGCTGCCATCCAACGATTGAGACTAGAAATTCTGCTACTGGGTACTGGAAAGTCCGTCGCGCAGTTACCTCCGACACTCCGGAATCACCTGAACCAGGCTGGGATCCAGGTGGATGTGATGGATACGGTTTGTGATAGTTTCGCGTCAATAACGAGGATCGGACGAAGTGCATTGACGACCATCATAGTGGAACGCTTGCTCTACATATAATCTACTAGCGGAGGAAGGTCGACGCGTCGCTGCTGCACTACTACCGCGAAACGAGGACTCATGGGGTGTTAAGCAGTAGAGGGGTATTGTTGATTCGCTGACGTTGGTAAGCTTCGTCCGACAACGCGAATTCAGCCTTTCATCATGTCCAGTCAGGTGCCTTCCTCTTCCCCTTGGACGACGACGCCACGGGGGCTGGTTCTTCCTCTTCGTCGGGTTCCATGAGAACCGGAACTTCAACCTCCACGGGTTGCAGGTCTCCTGCGCACAAAACGTACATTCAGATGGGGTTGCTCGTGGCTAAAAAGGATGGGGCGTGGCATAGGAGGCGTACCAGATCCATCACGGAACCGAATATAGACTGAATCCCAATTCACGAGATGATCTTTCACCCTGCCTGATTCATGATCTAGGAGTTCGTAGTTCCCGGTTGGTTTCCCTTTCTCCTTCACCGCGCGGCAGAGTTCGAAGTCGTCGACGGTCTTGACGGTAGGGACTTGAGGTACTCTGTCGGCGTGCAAGTATAGAGCGGTCAACGCAGATAGTACCTCCTCCTTGAGCTTCGCGATTGCTTCCTCCTGTGGAGTTGTGACCATTATCGAGAGTTTGTGCGTCCTGACGCTAAGGCAGAACACTTTGGGTTGGGCCCTCGGAGGCTAGGAATAAGGAGGGTCGAATCAACACGGAAAAACGCGGTGGTCGCGAGGAGAACGTGCGCTGACCATGGTTGTGAGACACAAAGATGAGGGGAAAGAGTCATCTCCGTGTCCGCAACCATGTCCGATCACTTAGAAGTGGCTTTTCTGGATCACTACCATCATCATGACTTCGGCTGCTGATATTCGGAGCGTACTCGCCGTCCCGGACCCCACTCCAGGTTCATCGCAGCAACCTCAGAAGAAACCGACAGCTACGAGCAAGAGACCACAAGGAATCTCGAGGGAGTTGTACGAACTGATCGGAGACTCGGTACCCTCGGTCGTTCCTCAACAGTCGAAAGCGCGTCTGAAGTTGAAACCCAACTTGGGTAGCGGTCCACCTAGGTCCAGATGGTGAGTATCCCCAACATAGTCCATTCATTCGATCGTTTTGAGGTGCTGAGAGGTGTGGGTGCCGTCGGTAGGGAGTGGCGTGAGTTCAGGAACGGAGCGAGGGCGGATGGGTTGAGGTTGAGCCATTGGGTGAAAGCTGGGACAGATCCAGATGCAGGTCTTTGGAATCCGCAAGATTTTGTTTGCTGGTCTCTGACGCCCGTCTTCCAGAGTACCCCTTTGAACATTATAACGTCGTGTCGAATCCGTACAAGTACACGGACGAAGAGTACGCCCAATTCCTTGAAGGTACGCGCCCTCTCTACTCTATTCTTTCGGTCTCATTTAAATTGCAGTAGACCCGGAGTGGTCGAAGGAAGAAACGGACTACTTGTTCAAGACGATCGAAGAATATGATTCACGCTTTCTCATTGTCCACGATCGCTACGAATTCCCGGGTGGCGTTCCACGTTCGCTTGAGGTACGATTACACCTCGACAGAATTAATGCCCTCCATGTTCTGACCCGAACCAAGGACCTGAAAGACAGATACTACAGTGTCTGTAGAAAGCTCGTGAGGAACCGGCCCTGGAACGGAGATGAACTCAGCAAGAACAAAGTTCTTGTATTACTGTCTTTCGAGAAAGGTATAGGCATAATTGCCCCCGCGACCGTATTACCCGGGAACCTGACATGACGTTCGCAGAGAGGGAGCTGACTCGAAAACAGTACCTCCGCAGCCTCGAAAGCCGTACACCAGAGCAGATCGCAGAGGAGGAAGCCCTCTACCTCGAACTCAAGCGCCTCGAACAAACCGAGCGACAGTTCAAGAAGGACAGAGAGGACCTTCTCAGGACGCTGCTTGGTATCGAATCCGGGTTGTCCGATATTCAGCTAGGGGACGACTCGAGCTTGCATGGCCTCAGTTCGATGCCAGAGATTAAGAAGAGCAAGAAGAGAACCGGGGGTACGATGGATATTGATAGTCCCTCCGTGACCACTCCTTCCTCCAGCATGATACATCACAGGAGGGTGCCGAGTATTAAAAATGCTGCATTCGGTGCGTTGGACCCAGTCACTCCTGGTAGACCTCACTGTTCACACTGGCCACAGACGCGCAACACTGTATTACACGCATTGAACTCCCTCCCCAAACTACGGCGACGAAATCCTCCCACCAATCGGCCGCCCTCCGATCGTACAAGATCCCTGCACCGAAACAGGCGATGGCCACGAAAGTCGCTCAGGCGCTCTCAGAATATGGTATCAACAGTTCCAGGCTCGTTATGCCCACCAGGGAGAACCTCCTTCACTTGGAATCACTCATTGACGCGACGACGTTGCTGTTGGAGGTCAAGAGGAACGTGGATAGGGTCGAACAGGACATTAGGGTCATGAAAGCGAGGGTATTGAGGAGAGATGAGCAGCTTGTGGGTGGAGACGGTGGGGAAGTACCGATGGATGTGGACCAGGAGGCTGTCGTTGATGAGGATGATGCTGGAGTTCAAGCCGGGCGAGGCGCCAGGAAGAAGAACGTAAGTTTCCCCACGTGAAAAGATCGGACTCGGGAACTTGAACACTGGCTTACTTTTTGGTATTGCAGGCAAGGCGATCCATGTCGATATCATCCGCCGATACTGCAGCTCAACCCGGACGATCAAACAAAAGGCAGAAACAGGGCTAAGTTCCCACCAGATTCCCGTTCTTATTCTTACATCAGATCCTCATGTCCCGTTTTGCTATCGACGTACAAATGCACTCTACCTTGACACAAGCCGCTCATCTCACCCTTGTCGCTTTAAACCGCGTGCGGGGATGCTCACCGGCCTAGTCACGACTGCGCGAGATTGTGATCGCTTACAAATTCGTAACCCCTAGGCACTTTCCCCCCCAACTCACCAACGATGTCCACCAACTCCGTTGGCCTCTCCCAAGCCCACTATATCCTTCGCGAAGAGGGAACCCAGCTCGTATCCTTATCCCCTGATGATTTGTGGCGATCCTATTCGCTCGACAACGCTGTCTTGACGGGGGTTAAGGAGCACCTCGTCCAAACTCGATGGCTTTCTGAGCAGGGGAAGTGGGAGGGGGTCGACGAAAATCAATTCGCCGCCTTGAGTGAGGACGACAGTGAGATCAGGTCCTTGGCTTTCTTTTCGCGCCTCTTCAACATGGTGCTGGAGTACCTTCGACACCGTGGGCATGGGTCCCCTGTCAAGCGGATGATTTATGCTAGCTCCGTCAGATCAGAATCCACTAGGGCCATCAGTCACCAGCCGGACGCTTTCCTTCACCTGAATACCGGAGCCTCTCCAAGGCCGGGGAAATTCAAATGGAGGGATCTGGTCTGTCCCTTTGAGTACGAACTTGACGATCGTGCCCCCCGCAATGTGAGTCAACTTAACTCGGTCACTTTCATGGATCGGTCCTCATCCTTTCCAGAACGACACCAGCGTATTACGGAGCATCCATCACATCATGCGTTATGACCCTCGCAGAACTTTCTCCTTCGGAGTCACCACCCGTGTCACCGTACTTCGTATCTGGCTGTTGTGCCGGGCAGCGCCCATCACGTTCACCCCTTTCGACTGGGTAGAGGTTGGTGGCGTTTCACACTTCTGGTGCCGGTGTATCTAACGCCTCTCAGGAACCCGACTCACTCCTCAAGTTGATCATCATGCTTGTAACCTCCGACGAGACAAACCTTGGCTTCGACAAGAGCATCGTGAGGATCGGCAACAAGAGCAATTTTGACCTCGAGTTTACCATTCAAGACACGGTATATCACACCTCAAAGCTACTCTACGATCTCGGCGCTGACGCAGCGACTGGTCGAGGGACGCGAGTATTCGAGGTGGTAGACCAGAAGTCGAAGGAGGTCCGGGTGATCAAAGATTGCTGGATCGAGAACCGTCCTGGGAAACAGCTGGAGCACGACATTGTAGCGGGTATCAAACGCGACATCGAGGCGAGGATCGAACATGGCACGGGAAACGACGAAGATTTTCACAAATACTTCGTTGACATCTGTGGATACAAAAAAACGGACGGATTCGGAGGACTCGACGGAATATGCAAACTCCTCAAAACCAGGACCTTTGTCAAACATGGATTTGAGCCCGAGCTCCTCGTCCCCACCGCCGAAGCCCCGAAACTCTATCACCATCCAGCCAAGGACAAGATTGCCGACCAGGATCATCTCGTTCTGCCGACCGAAGGGGAACGAGACCCGCTGACTCCTCCACATCCGCGGTTCCGCTACCAGGTCGTGTACAGCGAGAAGGGGAAATCCCTCTTTGAGGTGACCTCATTTTCGGATGCGTTTGGATACCTTGTTCAAGCAGCGGATGGTATGTTGAAAGTTTTTGTGAATGCGAATACTGGTTTACATTGCGAACCCAGCCCTGCATTACTTGCACAGAGTTGGATGGGTGCATCGGGATTTTACCCCGGGCAACATCATCGTAGTCGGGACGACAGCAAAAATATCAGATTTTGAGTTTGCGATACAGCAAGAAACAGGTCAATTGGAGGAGCAGACAAAGTTGATGGGCGCGTCTTCACCTGTCATGGGGGACACCTGTGTGGTATGCTTGGCTTTGATGAGTTTTGAATCAAACTGATCCTGGTCAGGGAGCCTTGCACTTCGTATCCATTGAGGTTGAGACGGGGCAGTACATGTTCCGCCCAATACCCCAGCCTGGCCTGGAAGAGGACAGCAATACAGACGATATCGAGGATGCAATTCAGTTGGCTGTGCACCAGGACAAACGAACCTTCCTCCATAATCCGCTCCATGATTATGAATCCATCTGGTGGATCGCGGTCTGGCTCGTCTTTTGCTGCAAATCCCATGGAGTTGCTGATGGTGTGATGAAGCGCGCACGCGACGAAGTGTACAAAAACCGGGTTGTAACATTCCTGGGGGGAGGGTTCGACGAGATCTGTGACAGGCTACCAGCGGTACTCCAACCACTCGGTGAAGTTCTGATGGTGATGAAGAATGCTCTTATCAGGGCCTACACATCATTCGAGGACTCTTTCGATGGTTCTGGGATGTTGCTTGTCTTCTCGAAGTTGAGGGAGTACCTCCTGCTCCTGGAGAACCTGGCTCAGAGTTTAACTGTCAAGTCCCCGATCCAGAACCGGAAGTTGAACATGGAGGGAGTGGAACAGTTTGATGCAGTACACTCGGTCAGGATCTTATTTGAGATTACTGGGGGGCTGGCCAGCGATAAAATGTAGTAGAAAACACCAGCACAGACCACAATTACACACTACGTTTTCTTTTGGGGAGCTAGCGGTCGGAGCTGGAGGTGCTCTAGGACTTGGCGAGCAGCTTCCTCCTTGGCTGAATTCAATGACGTCCCAGTGCCGCTACCGCACTCCAAACCGTCGACTATAAACAGAGGTCAGAGGAGAATGCGCTCGATGGTTTGGTTACTGACTGAATGCACCAATCGTCCAACTGGGACTGTGGTCAGGGCCAACTCGAATAGGATCCCCCCATCTGAAGCGTCCGGCACCACCGTTAGATTGCAACTGATTGTTCAAATGCATCCGGAACTCTGAAAATGATGGGTATTGATAAACGGCTCGTCGTCGAAAGGAGGATTAGTTAAATACGGGTGGGTGGCATGTTTCCGCCATCAGGCGGTCTCAATCTTGGGCTTGAGGGATCGTTCCTGTGACTTTCGATCATTCCCACTGGTCAGAATGTGAGCGCTTCGTTTGTCACCGGAAAGGAGGATTAGTTAAATACGGGTGGGTGGCATGTTTCCGCCATCAGGCGGTCTCAATCTTGAGCTTGAGGGATCGTTCCAGTGACTTTCGATCGTTCCCACTGGTCAGAATGTGAGCCCCTGGGTGATCAATCGGCGGTGAAAACGAACCTAGGTCTGCATCTACCCTGACGGGCGGCCGTTTCCTTGCTAACAGGGTGGACACGGCGCCTGTAGCGTCTCCTGGCTGTGCGCAAAATTAATCAGCTGACACTTCCTGCAGTGGTGCACCTCACCTCACGGAGTTTTGTAATGTCTCGATGATGGATGAGTGCAGAGTCGGCATTTGAGTTCTAACAAGGGAGATTTGGAAAAGCGTAGGTGTATCCGAGAATCGCGCTGCGAACTTACCTGGAAGATGTATTCCGCGATTATATCGACATCGTCCCTCTCCTCATCATCGTCCCAATACTCGCCTCCCTGCAAACTCGACGTGACGTTCGAGTCCGAGTCCGAGTCCGAGTCAGATATTGTCTCCACCTGAGGTGATTCACCATAGTCGCGGTCTCCCGGGCCTAGGTCGTGCGGACCCGCAGCGGCTCTCATGACCGCGGGGAATAGGAATCTCTTACGTATAGTATAGTACCGGACAAAGACACATTGATTGTACTCATCCGGAACGGTTCTTATATCACTGCTTCCAGGGGGTGTTAGGTCTGTAATCTGTGTTGACGAGGGAGGGCGACACAGCTGGGGCCCACAGTTTGTGTGGACCAAGCCTTCTGTGCGCCACGTCCCCCAAGCGGAAGCGGAAATGGAGGCGACCACGGGAGCAGATATTGTGAACTCGGATGTCAGGCTGACGCCGCTACTCACATAGGCCATCATCGCGAAATCCCTAGTCATGTCGACACCGGTAATGAGGATTGGTCGGATGTCATCACCGTGTCCAACATTGCGGGCGAACGTGACCCAAGAGCTGTAGTGGCGTTTTGTATATTTTTTGAAGGGGAGTTCTAGTTCGGCGTCTTCCCTGTAAGTTGAATGCTTTGTCACGAGGGCGGCGCCCCGTTTTTCCGTGAGCTCAAACGAGATGCTGGAAGAAACAAATGCAGCAGAGTGAACGTACGGAACAGGAGATATCGAGGCTCCGAGACCGGCCCCAGTTTCTCGAACGGTTTTCGTGGAGAGGTGGCCCGGCAGCCGGGGTTGGCTGTAGACAATCGGTCCAACGCGCAACGGCTCGAATGTGAGAGGGACATCAGCCCCCAATTGCCTCTCGCCCAAAGGGCAACCAGCAGAGAACAGCAGATGGAAACGACCTCTGCGAGTGTAACCTACATCCCCTAGTTGGATACGCTCGAAGCTGTGGATTGGAGCGGGCTCCCTGGTGGTTGCATTCAGTCGGACGGGATATATGAGGGAACCCGAGGAAAAACCAAGTAACGAACCACAATGCGTCCCCGTGATCAAATTGAGACATCTGCCTAACACAGGTTGGTTCAAAGTCCCGATGAGACATGTGAGAACTCACTCCTTATATATTTTCCATCCCGGGCGTTTGGGGGGCATGGCGGAATTCGGGAAGCGGAAATGGGAAATGGAATAGTGGGCGGTCGCTGATGATTCCAGGGTACTTATAAGTACGTGGTCATGGTAGGGTTCTTCACCCCAATTCTTGCCGCGGACTAAAGGTCAGAGTGAATATACAGGATGAATGTTGCTGGCGAGCCGGGTATTGAACACAGGAATTACGTTGATCTTACAAAATCGGGCTCATCTTCAACGGCGCCTTTTTTTTTTTTTTTTTT
>Ga0307511_10001683_pt1 | contig 23292 bp, 17 predicted proteins | sample 13_EM_MG_FD_200266 | JGI IMG/M metagenome (GOLD analysis project Ga0307511, IMG submission 200266) | Populus trichocarpa ectomycorrhiza microbial communities from riparian zone in the Pacific Northwest, United States - 13_EM | ecosystem: Host-associated > Plants > Roots > Unclassified | place... | reverse complement strand
CGACGTCGGCCACCACCACCCCAACCCGGAAACCAGCTCCACTTCCATGACTACGACGACCACCACCACATCCACCAACACGCTACATCCCTCTCTGACATCTCCTCAGACACATCCGGGTCTGTCCCTGGCTCCCCCAGAGACCATCATAACGACGATGGGGAGTTTGCAGAACAAGTCACGGTGTGTAGATGGGCGGGATGTAATGCTGATTTAGGGAATATGGATGACTTGGTGAAGCATATCCACGACGACCATATTGGTTCTAGGAAAGCCAAATACGCCTGTGAATGGGACGATTGTTCGAGGAAGGGTATGACACATGCGAGTGGGTATGCGTTGAGAGCCCATATGAGAAGCCATACGAGAGAAAAGCCGTTCTACTGCACCCTGCCTGGTATTTGATCCCCCTTTCAAGGCCCCACATACTGTATAATCGAATTGAACTAACCCGGGACCTTAGAATGCGACCGCTCGTTTACCCGTTCCGATGCCCTCGCTAAGCACATGCGCACCGTCCACGAAACTGAAGCCCTTCGCCCCTCAGACCCAATCCCCAAATCTCACCCCAACCACCCCCAGAACATCGCAAATACCGCCTACGCAGACGCCCTCTTCCGGCGGCAGAGCAAAGCTATTAATACTAGCTCCAACGGCGATGGTAGCTTCCGAGTCATGCAGCTCAGCACCCCTAGCGCCCACCCTCCCCCGCTCAATGGCCATCTCTCAATTAAACCTACAAGATCCACCGCCAACATCGTCACAAAACAGGAATCAGATTCCGATGCAGAAAACGACCTGAGCAAAATAAACCCAAACAAAAAAACATACTACCTCCCCACTGACCCCTTCTCTCCTGAAGATGAAACCCACCGCCCTCCGCGCGAACTATATAAATATCTCAAGCAAAAGCTGAAATGGGCGCAAGCCGCTCACGACGATTTACAGAGGGAATTGGAGATGTGTACTAAGCGCCGGAGAGAGGCGTGGGTGAAGAAGGAGTTGCTTCTGGAGAGGTGTGTGAAGATGGAGTTGGGGGAGGATATTGGTGCAGTTAGTATATTCTGGGAGAAGGGCAAGATAGTGAGCGGTGCTGGTGGTGTTGGGCCGGAGGATGAAGAGATGAAGGAGGTGGATGATGAGGATGATGAAGGGGAGGAAGGTGGGGTTTTGGTGGTGAGGAATGGTAGGGGGGGAGAGGAGGAGGATGAAGAGGGGGATGAGGATGGGGATGGCGAGGTGGGGGAGGATGAATATGCGACGGAGGAGGAATAAACCCTTGTCCGACTTTCATCATTTCTGTGACTGTTTTCTTCCCTTGGGGGCGGGTGGCAAGGTTGCTCATTTGAAATAAACCAACGGGGTGCGGGAGCTGTGCTCTATAAGTATGCAACCTATATCAAACTCTCAACTCTCTGCTAACATTCTAAAAAATTCTTCACCCTTCACCCACCACTCCACCTTTTTTTCCAGTGTGGGGTATACCTGCACTGGCAGGCCTCTTATAGACTAACGCAGTAAACTCATCAACTACTCCAAAGATTAATCATAGTTTTCCCTTACTTTGGTCATGGGGTTTCAGGGTCAAGTAGGACTTATATCAATTACCCTGAACTTTCCTTTTTTTCCCCTTTTTTCCCCTTTTCTTTTTTTCATTGTTTACTATGACTACATTATTTAAATTAGGGCCCGGAGTATGTTTTCTTTTTTTTCATTTTTTTCAGTTGCATTGGTTTCTTTGTTGATGTGGTCTTCATAGTAAATAGTGTGGATGGTAAATAAAGTCTAGGTGTAATTGATGTGATGCTTTGGTTAAATACTTTAAGCACAAGTGAGAGACTTTATATAGAGTAAAGAATTGCATCATTTCACGTCGTCAAAGGATGGAATTACTTGAATGTCAAAATATCAATTACCCTCAAAATGCAACCAAACCATGAACCCTTATTTTATAAAGCTGGAAACAAGAAACCCACAGAACAAGACTAAACATATATACAAAAACGAATCCCCTCAGCAAATAACCTACTTACCTATTCGCCATCAAGTACCTCACAAAACTCTCTTCGTCCAGCGTACTTTGTCCCTGGGGGCCCTTCTTCTCTCTGTCTTCTACCAACGCCTGCTGATACCTCGCCTGTAATCCCTCATCGTCGCCTGTTTTCCTAGGTTCCTCATCTTCATCTCTCTCAATCATCTCCCCACCTTCCTCATCGCTATCAAAATCACTCAGTACATCTGCCTGAACCGGTTCCGGTTTCGACGCTCCACTCCCACTTGGCCCCGCAGATGCCTGCACAGCCTGGTCAACTTGCATATCCTTCATCAACTTATCCAGCTCCTTCTGTTGCTTCGCCACCTTCTCCTCCTCCCTTTTCTTTCTCATCTTCTCAAGCTCAGGTCTATACTCGGTTTCATACTCCACTACCTTCTCCTGTACCGCCGCCAAAAAGTCGTCGATCCCCGTTCCAGCCATAGCACTAACACCTACAAGACTTAAATGCTTGTAAAACTCCTCGAGCATCAGGCTCATGGAGTTTAATAGATTCCCCATGTATCCGCTCCCACTACCTCCTCCTCCTTGGCGGAGTTCGTCGTCTTCGCCTTTCCGTAAGGCGGTTTGAAAGGCTTCAAAGTCGGTCATCCATTCATGCGCAAAGTCGTGGGATTGTACGTCGGTTTTGTTGAAGACGAGGATCATAGGGAGCTTGGTTTTGTAGAGAATGGAGCACGCATAGAGCATGTTGGCCATGAAGGTAGCGGGGGATGTGGTGCGGGGGGTATCGATGATGTAGGCGATTACTGTGGGGAAGGTGGAGGCTAGAGCATCGGTGATGATGGTACCGGATGCAGACCTGGAGGGATATCAGCTGGGAGATGGGGTTCACTGAACTGGGGGGAACAAACCAGACGAAACATTCAATCTGCCCTGGTGTATCGACCAACATGCTCGTTATACTCTGGGCACGCTGTTCTAAAATCCCAATCACCTGGTCGATCTTTGTAGCAAATAGGTTCAGGCACGTCATGATCGCGCCGTTTGGGCCAAGGTTGTATCTTTACCCCGCCAAAAAGCCAGAATCAGCTCCAGCCATGTAAAGAGAATAAAGCCGAACTTGGACGTACTGCTTCATGACTTCCTTGTAGTCTACGGAATCTCGGATGTCGATGTTGCGACCGAATGGGACGTTCTTGACGGCAGGGTCGAGGTTAATGATGTATGGTGGCTTCTTTTGGGCATGGAGATGAGCATTGAGCCGTTGCATGAAGGTGGTCTTGCCGGATCCTACGAGCATGATGAGGAAAGTTAGATCAATGTAGCTAAAGCTCTGGTGGGGTGAGGAAAAGAATGAGTATACCTGCCATGCCGATGCAGATGACGGCTGCGGGGAGTGTAGCCGTAGCTGTAGCCATAGTAAACCAAATATATTGCGTACGTATAGATAATATAAAGACAATTCTGGATGGATTAAAGACAAGTCTTCATTGGTATGATATGATGTATTGGCGGAAGAAGTTATCGGATAACTGGTGGGGGATCCTCTGCTTGGAAGACTGCTTAGTCAGTCTGCTGTACAGTATTGTATCATACGATGATGTTGAGGTAGAACTTCTTGCTTCGCAACGTGGTGGAATTCGCAATTGGCCAACAACCAACGACTTTCACAATTAATACATTAATAAGAGACCGGGATGGAAGTAGAGCCGACTGAGGAGCGCTCAAGGAGGGACGAGGAAAGGACGGACAGAAACGACAGGGACAGAAGTCGAGAGAGGGACAGGGACGGCGACAGAGATAGGCGTAGAGAGCGCGATTCTGACAGGCATAAGGATAGAGAGAGTGGGCGACATAGGGACAGCGAGGACCGGCATAGGCCCCACAAATCATCGCGACATCACAGAGGCTCGGAGGAGAAAAGCAGTCGGCACAGAGACAGGGATAGGGAAAGAGAACGCGACAAGAGTGATGATAAGGATAGGGAAAGGCGACATCACAAGCGTTCCAGACATCACGACTCCGATGAAGAACGTAGAGAGGGAAGTTCAAGTCGACGACACAGGCACAAATCCCGCCGCTCAAAACCACCGTCAAGCAAAGTAAACGAAGAAGTTGCGGACTCTGAAGGTCAATGGGTTGAGAAATCAAAGCCATATGTAGAGCTTCCAAAACTGCGTTCAGAGTCACCTATACCAGAGGATGCTGTGGCCAAAAAGAGTGCTCTCAAACGCGACACCTGGATGGTTCAGGCTGAACAGGACGCCTTCGACTTTACACAACGTGGGGCTGCAAAGCAGCCCGAATCATCCCACAGAGAAGCCACCAAACCAGACTATGCACCCATTATTCACAAGATGGAACTCAACACTCAGCTGGGTAAATCCTTAGATGAATACAAAAGCGATGATACCTCCGCGTATACATTTGGGGATTCTGGGTCAAATTGGAGGATGATGAAGCTAAAACGAGTCTATGAGGTTGCGGAGGAAACCGGAAAAAGTGTGGAGGAGGTGGCATTAGAAAGATTTGGAGATCTCAAATCATTTGATGAAGCACGTGAGGAGGGGCAAGAGCTTGACAGAAGGCAGATGTATGGAAATGACAGGCCGGATTCGAAGGATAGACCTACTGGTTACTTGCACGCTTCTCGTATAAGGGAGCTACAAGAGCGAGAGAGATTGCGAAGGGCGAGGGAGCCATCCCCCCCCCAAGGCCAGAGGTTACCTGATGGTCCACATACAACAACTACTAAAGTTCTTGACCAGACTACCTTAAATCGCATGCAAGCTGCACTATTGAAGGCTCAGCTAAGGGGGGATCCCAAATGCGCAGAAATGGAGAAGGAGTATAATGCTGCCCTTGCACAATTTGCGAATCAAAAGGAGCCCGAGGTAGTAGTATTATCTGCTATGGACTCGAGGATGCTAGCCCATGGAATCGGCGGAAGAGGAGAGGTGAAAGAGATCACCAAAGGAAAAAGGAAGGGGCAGTTGGAAGATAACGATGACATGTCTCTTGAGGATATGTTAAGGGAAGAGAAGCGGACCAGGGGCCAGGTTCGTGGAGGTGAAGGAAGGATGTTTGCAGAGCAAATAGCTAAGGATGTAAAATTCGATGCAAGTCAATCCCCATTACGTGAACTATCGTTTAGGGTCAAATGCTGACCTACCGGATAGAATAACCTCGATTACATTGATGAAAATGCGGATCGCCTGGCGAAGCGTATACACAAGAATTCGATTAATCTCAAGAACGTCGCTATCAGTGACTTCAGGAAAATGCAACGAGTCTTAGATACCTGTCCACTTTGCTCACATGAGGACAGGAATGCGCCTCCAATCGTCCCTGTGGTTTCCCTGGGTACACGAGTGTTCCTCACCTTACCCACGCTGCCAGAATTGAGTTCCGGAGGAGCTATGATCGTACCGATCCAGCACCGGACAAATACCCTCGAATGTGATGATGATGAGTGGGAGGAAATCAGGGTATGCACAACTCAATCTAGTGAGGAAAATCCAGGGCTAAATGCATAACAGAACTTTATGAAATCACTAATCAGGATGTATCATCACCAAGGCCGGGGCGTCATTTTCTATGAAAATGCGGCTTCCTCCTCCCGGAAGAGACATGCAGCGATAACAGCGGTACCTATGTCTCTGGACATCGCCGGCGACGCCCCAGCATATTTCAGGGTAAGAGTTTTCACGCGAATTAATTATTTTTTATTATTTTTCCCGCTTACGTGCTCACGAAAATATAGGAAGCCATCTTGTCATCCGCATCGGAATGGTCACAGCACAAGAAGTTGATGAGTACGCTCAAACCAGAACTTGGCAAACGTGCATTTCGTTCCACCCTTGTCAAGGAAATGCCCTATTTCCATGTTTGGTTCGAAATCGATGGTGGGATGGGACACATTGTAGAGGATGAAAATAAATGGCCAAAGGGTGATCTGTTCGCTAGGGAAGTAATTGGCGGTATGCTTGACGCTGATGAGCTCTCAGTGGTCAAAAGGCAAGGTCGGTGGACTAGGGAGGATACCAAGCGAGTGGAACCATTCAGGAAAGATTGGAATACATGGGATTGGACCAGGGTGTTATTGGATGGAGCGGCGGGAGGGGCTTGATTGATTGGAGACGGGACGAAAAGGGGGGGGGAGGATGGTAAGCTGAGCTGAGCAGGGGCAACGGGATTGATTGGACAATGGAGCTTAATTGTCAGAAGCAGGGTGGAAAGTTCTGTTGTAGCCACCGCAGCCACCGCAATGAGCAAAGCAAGGGGTTGTTTCATACTGCTACCCCATCCCCGTTGGTCTTGTGTCTCTTGTCTAGTTCGCCAATTACGCGATTGGCCTCTGAGCCATCCCTCCGGCACGCGAAGGATTTCAAGGTTACTTGCATTGACGGAGAAACGGGGCTCGGGCAAAGCCTTGTCTTGCACCGGGTCGCCTCCGTGTCATCAATTGTGCTATCATATGAGCTCTGGAACTTTCTTTTCCTTCATTTTTACCCACTGGCTAGTCTCGTCGTCCCACACACCTATTTCAAAGCAATTTCATACGCAAGCAGACCTGCTCAACTCCCATGGTCATGCACGCAACCAACCGTTGCGCTCCGTGATAAGCGGCAATTGGGGGATAGTGGATGACCGGTTGGCAGCGGGGTGTGAGACGCATAGTGACTCTAAACGACATGACGAATAGGCAAAGACGATGCACGATTCTGTCGGGCATCTTCTATCTTCAAAACTCATCCATATCGTTCAGTGTTTATTCGTTTCATCTTTACTCTCAATATTTTTACTGCCGTTATTATTATCAAACAATACCTTGTCACATCCACACCTCCATACATACAAACATACCACTATCACTAAAAGAAATGCGTTCCCGGGGAAACCCGTCCACGAAATTCCGTCCACGCACCCAAAGATACGCATACTCGTATTTGGTGCAGGGTTATCTATCTTGTGTCCCTGGACCGCAAAGCAGTGGAGACATAAGCCCTTTATCGACAGGGGAATGTGCTGTTTCCGATATCTTCGTTTATTGTACCTCCAGCCCCACATGTTATGTATGTAGCCCGTTGGCGGTACCACGTTACAGCTCCACAGCCATACATACATAAAGCACGTACATACATATCTTCTATCCTTTCCCCTTACCTCCTCCTTCCTAACCCTGGCTGCCTTTTCCCTACCAGGGGCCCTATAAGACTCCCTTCCAGACAAAAATAGCATTCCGGACTAAGTGATGACACAGAATCGTCACTTCCCACCCTCTCACTCTCCCACCCCGCCCCAAACGCCTGCATCATGCATGATACACTACTACCACGCCGCCAGGAAATACACTACAGAAGCCCACTCTGAAACGAATACAGCCTGTGCCCATGGGGATGTGGTAGTTCGTGCCTATGTGAGCTGTGAGCTGCGCCGCCGGGGTACATGTGGAAAAGTGGTGGATAAACGGGGGCGGATAGTATCTAGATGCGTTGGAGGAAAACTAATGGAATACTCTAGACGAACAGGCCCATCCTCATCATCACTGCAAATGACTTCGCTGGCAGTGCAGCTGGTAGCTAGCAAGCGAGCCAGAGAACAAGTAGCACCCACAGCACGTAGCACGCAATTCCTAAGCACGGAAACCTCCAAGGTCACCCGGGTTGACATACAAGGGAAACCCAGCAAGGAAGCTTCCGGTTTGGAATTAACACACCCAAATCTTCTGGATCTCTCTCGTCTACGTTCCCAGGGCCTACGCATAATATTTGATTCGGCGGGGCAAGCAAGCAGCCGAGCCATGGGAGGGCAATAGAGTACAGGAATGGCTATCCAGGCTTATTGGCAACCTTCGTGGTCGAGGTGGGCTCTGTTTTTGCACTAAGCGTCCACCGATATCGGGGCAGGTAACTGGTTCCTTGAAACTGATGTTTCTGATACAGTGCCCCCCCCAAAATACCTGAGATCATACATGGAATGGAAGTCCTAGGAGAGGCAGACATGTGTAAATATAGCTTTAAGAATTAAAGCATAAAAGTCACAAGACCTTAAGACCCAAACACAGCTCTCTCCTTCTAGCCAGACCAACGCTAAATAATGTAGATGAGATAATCCAAATATGTAAGACCAACTTCGGTCCTTGGTCTTGTAAAAGGTCAGCTTCGGTCACCGGCTCCGGTGTTAATAATGGTCACTGCATGATAATTCGACACTACTAAGTTGGGGCTGATTGAGATATCATTCACTTGTAAGCCCGAGTGGAGAGAATTGGCCGGTCCTACTGCAGCTGGTAGCTTCATGGTGACACCAGCTATATTAGCAAAATCTTGTGACACCCATAATTATTCCGTCCCTTCTCATACCATCAAATGTGCATGACATTGCATGATGGAGCGTACATTGCATCTTGTAGATAACGTCTCCCATCCACCCATTGGTATGTATCACACAGTTAGCTGGTTCATGCCCAGCGCCAGCCACAGCCGTAGCGGGATCCACCACTTGCCCGAATTAGGGGCAGAGTCGAGCAAAAATCCTAATCAACAAGCCTCTCGAGACTTTTTCCTCCCGGCTTCCACCTGTCAACATATTAATAAAAAAAAAACCCCCCAAGTGCTGATGGAGATGCAAGAAAAAAAAAACATTCGCTCACACCGCTGACGGTGGCCATACACCTTTTTGCTATTGTTAGGTAAGACCTTTTTGATTATTTACTCAACCCTATAAAGGTGAGAAAAAGCACTTCATGGTTGAGGTTGAGTTGCTCCGCCCTGCTGGGCTTTTGACTCCGGCTTCCATGAAAAGTTGACTAGCAGTGGAACAGCAGAAGACCCGTCCAGCGCAGTCTAAAAAATATTTAGTCACAGCGCGGAAAAAGGAGTGCTTTCGTGCGAAATGAACTCCTTAGCGCAGCCGTAAGGCCGTAACGACCGCGCGGAATCTAGAGAAATTTCGGTCCGAAATAACTATAGTAGTAGCACATTGAAGTTTCTCTGCAAGCTCTCGTTTCGTCCTTAGTTCCTTAGTTAGACAGCCCAATGGTACAGCAGTATATGGTGCGACTCTCCACCGTTTTTGTCATGTGCAAATGTATGCCAGTCGACGCCTTCCTTTCGCTTCCGTTTCACCATATTGAAACACAATTCTCAGACGGCCTTATGTTTTGAAATGCGATGCTGGGATTACAGAAAAACGCCCGACGTGCTGCCTGGTCAATCACGGTTCTTAGCGGATTCTAGTCATTCCTATAGCCAATCAAGTTGTACGAGGCTACACGCACACAACACCCGGCAACAGACTAGCGAATTATCTTGCAGTTACCCGAGCTTCGTTTAAGCAACCTGGATGCATAGAAACACCAACACAAAAACCTCGAGAAGCCTTCCAGAACATCATCTACCCACCTTTAGCAAGTCTGCTGGCTCATCGCGCCTGCTCCAATTGTCACTGACCTGAATGCTAAGACACTATGTATGCCCTTGAACAGATTTTTTGGTGGTGTGCGGTGAGCATGTGTATCTGGACCCCACAAAACATTGTAGGTGCATTGGCCCACCGTACCTCACAGCCGGATCCATGGAATTCCAGATCTTGGGTTGAACAAGGAAAAGTTCATTTTGTATCCAATTGGCCAACATTGCCATTGCCCACCTAAGAGTAACCATACGATATGAGGAAAGCATAGGCGAACAACCAAGCCATCAAATGGTTTTGCACCTATTCTCTTGCAAACAGGGATCTAACAACAAATGATTGTTGACCAGCTCAGCTTACCAAAACTTTACCAAGCTAGTACCCCATCAATGGATCGCAGAATGCTATCACGCTGCCTTCCATCAATAGGGTATACCGTCTCGGCGTCTATGAGCCGTTACTGACAGGCGTCGTGGGCCTCGAAGTAAGCGAAGCCCGAGAGCTCGACATTGAGATAATGTGGCCATGCTGCCGTAATGGTGTGTTTTATGCTCAATCCCTTGATTGTGCCACAAGCAAGGTTACTTTGGAAGATGTAGTACTTAAGGTGATGAGTTACCAGTACTCACATTAGGTCCATGCTTCCCGAGCTGCTTCTCCAAAATGCCCGTGCATCATTGCAAGAAGCGAGCCATCATTCTTATTTCGCTAACGTGTTTCGACCCTTGCCCTGGTCTGAGCACGAAGCGTCGCTACTTTTCTTTTTTCCTTCATTTGAGTATATCATGCCATACCTCCAAGATACCATCTGACTACGGTACCTTGTGCTCTGGAACGAATCAAATTACTTCAGATGGCCTTTGGGAGCTGCGAGGAGAAGCCCGGCAGCATGAGTATAGTAGCATGGAGCAAGACTAGTTTCCAAAATGGGGGCCACTGCAAACCCCTCGTAATCCGACCTGCCTCGCTTAACGGCTGTGACGATCATCACTAATGTCGGCGACAGTTACGAAGGACTTTACAATGCCTCAAAAAAAAATAACCTTGTGAAATGGTAGATCAGCGAATGCTCGGTCGGCTATCGAACGAGGGCTTTGTTCCGTTCAATTGTAAATTCCTGGGGCCGGGTCAATCGGGGCAAGCTCTTGTGGAGGCAATGCCGTACCCCGGCACATATCTGTTTATTTAATTGGCTTATTCTTGACGCCTAACAGCTCATTCCATTGTGAGGCTTGTCGATCCGGTAAAGGTTGGATATTCCTGGCTGAAGCCCGCTCATGAACTGGTTTTAGGATTATTCCAGGGCTTCTCTGCCGTGCCGATGAATGGGAAACCACAATCGCTTCTTCCTACCTTCCATGCTTCTAGAACATTTCCTCTTTTGGTTAGGCATATGCTCAAGCATCGGAAAAAGAAAATTTGTGAGCCGATCAATGGCTCCAGCTAGGTAGTTACATTTTCCGCCAGCTGGCAAAAGCTTTTCTCTTGAGAACATCGAGAATAATACCTGTACTTAATAGCTTGGGGACGGTACGTGCAGGGTTTGTCAGGCAGATTTTTTCGGATGTGGTGGCGCCTCGCTTCCATTTCCTTCACCAAATTTAGCAAGCATTCATGCAGGGTGATGACGACGATGATGTGCATGCATACCTAGGACCTACGTGCCCTGGGAACCATAGATACTTTCAACAATCCGCGGTATGAAGACCTATCCATGGCTCTATAAGTTGTAGGCCTGATGGGAAGAGGATCAATTTGTAGTGCGATTACTGTCAATCTGTGTATCATCAACAAGGTAACGAGTACTAATAAGGTGGTGTGGTAGGAAAAAAGCAAAGTAGTAAAATGGAAAAAATTTGAATGTGGGAAAAGGAAGATATGCATTCGAAAATAGAAAGTCACCTCAGGAAAATCAAAATGGAAAAAAGTAATTCAATTGCTGGCTGAGAGCTCTGAGCAATCTTCAAGATGATATGATTGGTGCACTGTTAGGCCGAACCAAATAATATTAACATCAAAATAGCGGATAATCATCGCAGTAGGTTTCATAATATACTTCTTATTCCCTATAACCTTTCCGTTACTAAATCGCTATCTGCTAAACTCTCTAACCTCAATGGCAAGTATGTATTGCTTCCCTTGGGCAGCACCGTAAGTCTCTAGAGGCTTTTTCATTTGGGGGAGGAAATGTGAGAGTACGATGTAGACGATCGCTTCCAAACGTCCACCAAAAGGGCCTCTACCTTTGAACAGATGCGTGTTGCTAAATGTAAACTGAAATCAGGGTAGGTTTGGAGTGCAGTCAGACCTCCCTCGCCACAGGGTGCCCTAATATTTTCATTCGTAAACATGTCGTTTTGACATAATTGAAACGTATGTAACAGAAACAAAGAGGTACTCAACAAAAGAGCCTTTATATATCCAATCAAGTGAACAGGCTTCGTGATATCCGGCCAGCTTTGACTATGGTCATCAAGACGCAATTGATATGTTAGTACAAAGATCGAGTAGCTGTGCTTCTAGGCCCGAGTCTACTGGGCTTAGCTGCAGGCTTCTAGATTGTGTCCCCTTATTTTGACAGGTGATAGAGTTTTGCTTCTTCTAAGCTGTGTGTTTCATCTTCTCGGGTGCTTCAGAGAAACTGTTGGATGGAGATGATAGATTAATCTACTATCAAATTAGCACCATGGCCAACCGGTGCAAAATAGCCTGACTAGGCAGCGCTGGAGTCTTTGCGTCCAGACATCTGGCATGTACGCTGCGGGCAGCTTGTCATTCGTACTGCTGGTACGTGTACAAATGAGATTGCTCATACCTAGGTTAATCCCAGGCCCTCCCTTGACCATGGGGTGTTGACATAGACGGCTGTCAGGTCTAAAGTCAAGAAGCCTAGCTATAGGCATGTTCTTGTGATGAATGACATAGGTCTTGATAATGACAGGCTCGTCAATTGAAAGTTCTTAAAACCTGCTAAAGGCTAGGAAAGGGCAAAACGATATAGTTGGCATTGAACATAGAAGCCAATGAGGAGGGAGAATGTGATCTAGATGATCATAATCCTGATGATGTGAAATTCGGCGTGGCACCCGAGCCTAATGGGGTGCAAGAACCACCTGAAATATATCAGGTATGTACTTAGTATGCATGAACAAAGTAGTTTATTTAGTATAAGTCTTAAGCCACTCCAGATGCTTCAAATCGATCGGTTTTTAACATGTTACTTACTCAGTAGTAAGTACATATATACCATACTGACTGCATGCTCCGATGAAAATGACCCACTCAACCTAGGCCTTTTGAGTCCGGTCTCAGCGGTCCTGGATCTAAGTACGCATTGTGCATACCGCCGCCCCCGGTAATCCTTTGTAAATCTCGGAATGAATCACTGGCAGACAAAGACAAGAGGGTATATTGTAAACTTTATGGATCATTTTGACTAGCTATGATGAATTGAAGCGTTAGTTGTTGAGTGAATTGAAATTTTTTGGCCAACAATGTCATATAGGGTAGTCTCAGGCATGGCACCTTATATTTATATTTCCGAGGCAAGAACCATCTTGAAGTCACTCTCCAAAGTCGTAACATAAAATATAGGCTGAACAGTAATCGAATTATAGGCATAGTATGGGGGAGCTCGAGGCACTGATGGTGATGGTATCCATTTTTTTTTATCGATCAGTCTCGGGTTCGATTGACTGTGGGGCAGTATCACCAGTAGAATGTCACTAGGACCTGCAAGTATGCAAGTACCTTACTAGTGCACTGGCTGCTCAGTACCCATACTTCTTTTTCATCTTTTGGTTTTTTTCAAAATCCAAACTTCCTGATGGGAGGAGAAAATTGAAACCTCTCTCAATAATACTTGCAGCCTTTTAACACCAGTGCAGTTCTGTATAGTGCTAGTCTCAGGGACTCGAGGCACTGATCTGTGTATATGTGGGCATCCTCTTGTTCCCTCACAAGAGGCGGAACAAATATTTAAGCGATCATAGGCGAACAAATTACCTGTATGTACATCTCGCTTGTCTCCTCGCACTGTGCGAAGTAGATCGAGTAATAATTGTAGAGGGTGTGCTGGTGAGACCAGAGATGCAGCAGAAGAAAGCGTCGTTGGGGATGCCGGCCTCCCTTGCCTGGTGAAGAAGTACCCACAAGCGAGTGGTGTAGAGACTACATTCTCTCCGCCCTGGCCAGGTACCCCCCCGGACCGTCACTCTCGCCTGGGAAGCTATTAACTGACATTACATCCCATCCATTAATCAATCATCGCCTGTTACTTACCCGTTCCCTCTTCTCACTCACACTCCTTCTCCCCTTCGTCCTCTCTTTCCACTCCACGCATCCCCTCGGCTTTCCCACCCTCCCATCCCAGTCATTGACGGCAAACCGCCAGTTGTCTTTTCTCTCGTCTTCACCCCCCGATCCAGTATCCTCCTACTTCGACCCTCACAGCCTAGTGCTTTTCTTTCTCCAGGCACGTTTCGATTCTCGGCTGAGCTTGTACGAATTAGATTCTCAAATTTCCAAAGCTCATTCAGTCATTCATTCTTTATTTTCAACCATCGATTACAACTAGAACCCTTAGCCACATCGGCAGCTTCAGCGGACCGAGTACTTACACACCAAAGGAAGCGAGCTGAAAGGCTTGTGTGGGCTGGAGAATTATTACCGGGCGGACACCACATACACATTCTACTGCGTTAAGTAGACGGTCCGAAAGGCAGTCCACAGCTGCATTTTGGAGCGTGCAGTTCTTAAGTCTCAAAGCTGCCGTGGCCCATCACCCACATCCTGCTGGTCTCCGTGTGTCCTTCTGTCACTGCTCCGTCGGCACCGTTCGATTTATTCCTGCCAACAGCGGTTTGCCTTACGTTCCCGTATCAAATCAAGTTACCCGGTGGAGCATTGGAAAGAAAAATTATTACCGTAGAGGTAGTGTGAGAGACTAGAGGTTGGATCAAGTTCACAAGAAAAGATACGGTCAGTCTATAAAAATGTTGACTTCGCTTCTAACTGTCCCTGTCGCACATTCAATACCAGGCCTCGATTCCCTGTATACTCTACGTTGGGCAACGGACAAACTGTGGCCTTCACCCTGGCAGTCTCATTTGGTTGGAGTTGATGCATAGAAAAAACACGTATCGTAACAAGTGCTGACCTTGTGTCTTCTGCAGCAGAAAGCTACCTGCGTATAACTGGAGCGTCCTATAGAGAGAGGCTACCCCCGCGTGCCGTGGTTTTACCTTGTCACTACTAAACATCCCATTTTCGTTCGCATTGGACGCTTACCTTCCCTCGATCCTCGCTCGCTTCTCTTGCACTTGCCCTACTTTAAGCAGCATTTAGCTACGCGGTCCCACCTTCCGTCTAGCTGCCTCGAGAGTAGCATTCAGTGCGTCTGCCTCACCAAGCACAAGACGCAGTTGATTTCCTGCGGACCTTGGGTGTCCCAAGTTAGGTTGTCCGGCTACGACCTGGATCGTTGTCCGAGTCTTCCGTTGGACATAATTTCCTGTGGAGCTGTTACCTGTCTAGTTAACTTTGGTAAGGTTTCCGCTCTTCAAGCGTTTCCATATATACCCTAGCCATTTCCCTAGCCCCATACTTCCTACCCACATACCCTACTTGACGTGACCACCTATAAGCTACTGCTGGAAATCCGATATCCGTTGAAATACTCGCTAATTTTACTCTTGTTTCCAGAATTCTTTCTTTGACCTCAATTTTCGTTTTCACATTGATTGATTTAGCTACGAAGCTCAACATAATAATACTTGAGCAGCTAGGACAGCTATAGGTGTCCTGAAGGATGATCATGGTTGAATACGACCGCACTCATTCTCATTCCCGACCGGCTCATTACCAGGCTCAACCTCGTGACCCTCATTTCCAACACCTGGAGCACCACACAGCACCCTCGACTCCATCGCCGCCATACAATTATGCACACTTATCCCCCTTTGCTCAGCAGCAGCAATCGTCTTCGGTAAGGTCGACTCCAACATCGTACCCATCTCCAGCGTCTTACCCATCACCTTCAATGCCCGCTTACAACTACCCTCCTCAACAGGGCCACCATTCACCTCATTTCCAGCAAATGAATATGTCAAACTACAGTCTTCCTCCAATGCGGATGACTCCCCCAAACACAACTTTACCACCTCCACTTCAGTCTGGGTCACCACTTCCTCCACCGTCTCAAATGTACTACACTCATGGACCTGCACATGGCCTCGGAGCTCCTCCTATTTCCCATATCACATCATCCCCGCAGCCATTGAGGTATCCGCTTCCTCAGGTGACGACACCAGAGCGTATAATGTCTGGCGGTCGACATAAAAAAGAAATCAAAAGGAGAACAAAGACTGGATGTTTGACCTGCAGAAAGAGAAGGATCAAGGTACCTCTTTCCTTCCGGATTGCGTATATTTGATAGATAGACATACTGACACCTATCACTAGTGCGATGAAGCACATCCTACATGTAAAAACTGTGCCAAGAGCAAACGAGACTGTATGGGTTATGATCCAATTTTCAAGGCCCAGCCTGGCCCAGCTGCTATCCAGCCTGCTCCTTCATCCACCCAAATCCCCTCATCTACTTCAGTGCCCTATGGAGTCCCAAACGCAGGCATGGTATACACACCAGCAATGCCTATGGCGGGAAGTTCCCCAGCATCCTCATGTGAGCCCTACGATTACCCAGTCGATCCATTACTGGAAGCATCCACGCCTATTCCGACACATTCAGGTGCAGTATCTCTCCTAGCGGAGACTTCCGCGGTGTATAGACCGGATCTGAAACGAACATACGATCGTGCGAGCCCCTTATCGTGCATTTCAGACACACCCAGGCCCAGCACAACTCCTATGGGACGATCTGTGACACCTACTCTACCAATAGTGCGCGATTCTTCTGCTAATCCGGCTAAGCGAATCAAGATCGATGACTTGCTAACAGGAGCATCGAATGGGCTTCCACTCACCCCTCCATCAGGAGATCACGCTCTGCAACCACTTTTGATGGCAAGTGATACTGATCTATATAGAACCAAATATGCTGCAACGTTGGATGACTTAATTGAAACTGGCTGGTTCAAGAGAAATATGGACAAGGTTTCTCGGGTGGGGCAGTTTGGAGAACAATTCGGGGGACTATGCACACGGTTTCAGTCACGTTCCGGAATATATGTGGAAGAGGAAGATCCCAGTCTAGGAAATTTTAGTGGAGACGCTGAAGCATTTTTGGACTCTATCAAGTTGCTATTTGGTACTCGGGCACCGGCTAAGCAGCGATCTCAGCCACTAGGACAGGAGGACGACTTTGCCACACCATCAGATATTGTTGGCAGAAATGAAACCATCAAAAGAATAGCCGTAGTGGAGACTCTGGTAACGGGGAGGACCAAAGTCATAGAGCTTTGCTCGCCACAGGTTTCTCCCCAAAATAGCTCGCAGCATTTTGGGTACCAATTCGGAGAAACCTGGGCATTTTGGAGGCCTCTCGCCAGGTTTGTTTCCTTGAAGGAGGGAAGAGAATCGGAGGTAGAATTCGAGGCCGCTCTGAAGGATATGAATAACAACACTGGTGGCCTCCCAGTTCGAGAATTGCTGTGTACGATTGCAGAAGCTCGTCATCACTACAAGAAGCTTCAATCACACTATTACAGGGCACCTGAAACAATGGAGGACAAGGCAAAACTTGAGGTTATCTTTGAGAGGGAGAAGGATGTTGTTGTGAGAAACGCGCGCGCAACATTTCCCCCAGGTGGGCTGCCTATTGACCAATTGATTCGCCGGATATCTGCCCGTGCCATAGTCCTCTGGGGCCTTTCCTCTACTTCAACCGAGACATTCATCTTATAGAGACCAGGGTTCTGCATTTATCCTACGCACTTTCTTTTTCATCAATCCGCGGATCTTGGGCTTTTCCTTCATCGCTAGTAGATATATTGGATCACAATTGGGGCATTGTCATTACACGGGCCGGATCATTGGCATGGGGTTACAAAAAACTCACTATTTCTAACGGAAACGACATATTTGATGATAACGACTTACAACTGGGGGATGCTCTTTATTTCTTTTTAAATCATTAGCTACCAACGACAGTGTGATGCTCAGAAGCTGGATTCGAACTCTATGTTATCGTGCATAGTTTTGTTCGATTTTCTTGGCTTCCATTTGGGCTACTCTCTATTCTACTTTTTTCCTTCTTTTCCACTTTCCTGCATGAAAAAAACAAAATCATCTTCTTGCATGGTATCTCTCTTTGAATTGGTTTGCCTCATTGCATAAGTGTAGCACTTTTCATATTGTTTCCTTTGGGTTTTTTTTTGTCACCGGGTCTTTGCTTTCTTTTCCTTTACTGGGATGTCATTTGAAGAATCGAAGGCGCGGGGAATTTCAATTTTTTGGGTTTTTTTTTCATACATTTCTATTTGGTTCATATTGGAGAATGTTTGTTCATACCTAGCACTTTGCAGTGGTATTTGGGCATGGAATCATCTTGTAAGAGGTGTATGAACAATCGGGTACTAGGTTGTAGTGATGGATTAGGCATTGTCGGTGGAATTGGGACACAGGTTGAATTGGGATGGGCATCAGGGATGTAAAAGTCGAAATTGGATGGCAGATTTCAAATCTATAGACTTTGGAGGATTCATTATTTTTTCTTGCCTTTGAAATAAATTGGTTTAATTGGTTTCCAACACTCGCTATCAGTCTGGTGTTGCTATATCCAACAACTTTCCCGCATCAAAATTATCCCTTCACAATGTATATCTTATAACGCTCAACCTGTTCTCGTGACGTCCATGGTCAACCTCAATTTTCCAGCTACGAATTACAGCTTCAGACCGAGACCGAGATGAACTCTACACGCTCCTGGTGATTTTAGTCCACCACTTCAAAAGCCTAGGGTGGTGGCTACCAGCATCATATATGTATGCACGTCTCCATGAGCGCTCCGACTGACAATCAACAAACGGAGGAGATGTTCATCACCAAGCCAGCCTAGTTTCTGGTGATTTCTCAGCGAGGCACCATCTTCGAGAAGGTGTATCCTATACACGACTGGGTTTATGACATATTCATGCTACGCTCCACGCAGGCGATGTATGCCCGTGGGCTGCCGGTGCGGTTACTCAATGTGTGTTGTTTTATGTCTCAGATTGATATTGGGTTTTCCTCTTGTCCCTTTTCGCAACCATGGCATGCGACATGGTTAGGCTAGCATGGAGCGATGCCCCCCACCGACATCGGAGGAAACAGTCGGGATGGGCCCAGATTCATTGGCTGGGGTGTCTAACCGGCCTTCTAGAAGGCTTGAAATCTCGTTCGAGTCGCTTTTGGTGTTTCGTGTTTATGTTTTACCGCGGGAGTGACAAAAAAGGGCGAAAACGGGTAGCCGGGGGGTTAAGAATGCACATCTAATTGCGAACTCTCCGATCACGGCCAACCCACTTTTGTTAATGGTACTTTGCACCCAGGTATAGGTGGTCTGGCAAGCTTAGGTATCCTACAGCATCCTTTCGCTCCACTATGATGTACAGTACATGCCTTTTGTGTACCGGTACCTCCTGCATTTCATCCTGAATCAAGCCTTCAACTTCACAGGCGAGAAACCCCGGAAGCGCCTCATCGTCACATTGATTAACGAAAGCCTCTTTTATTTCCTTGTTTGTACTTCGGCTATTTCCCTCCAGCTGGAGCTCCCAACTCTAGGGGAGCACACAAGTCCTAAGTACATAATATCAATCACTTAGACTTTTCGCGTCTTCCACATCCCCGAGAATGGATGAGTTGGAAGTGGCACCGAGTGGGGCAGTGACTGATGTGTCTTGACGTAGGATATCTCCGGAATCACTATACCCCTCTGCCACACAGCTCTTCCTGTCTGTGCTCCACACATCGGAGCTTTCCATCTCGAATTCGTGGTTGATATTGTGTCACAGGCTCCCTGCCTGCAATCTCGGTGCTGCCAGAAAGCTCGGCCCTAGCAGTATAATAAGGATATAATTAACAAAATGAAGCAGATATAACCATTAGGCCAATATATCCCCCCCCCCCACACACATCGAGGACTCGGGCGGCACGGTCGTCGTTCGGTTATCCGTACGCTCGTGTCAGCATTGAATTGGTCCTTCAATCCCATTTCACGCTCTGAGCTACGTCTAGTTATCTTCCAACCAGGATCCAAACGAACCAGGGATATCTAGCGAGGGGCTTAGAGTATTTACGGGCGGTTCTAAGTACTCTTTGAGATTCGGCTTTCTTCTCCCGCCCCCGGGCGAGTATTGGCGAGCGTTGTGCAAAAAAGTCGGGTAGCGATGCACAACTTCCCTACCTACCCACTTCATCGTCTCATATCAGCCGGTTACTGGGTTTGGTGGGGGTAACCTTCTGTGACGAGACGAAGATCAGCTCTCGCCAGGAGTTAGGTAGGGGTGGTATGGGGGGAAGTGGGAATGAACCCGAAATCCGCCGGAGGCGAAGGCGAAAAGCACGAGGAACATGTGTGAGGCAAACTCTATACTGGGTAAATGACGAATTCCGGATGCGGAAATACAACCACTACATAAAGGTTTGCTAATTGACTTATGTGGCATCATTTGTGCATGTCAGTTTATTACAGGCTTTTTTCTTTGGGTTTGTTTGTGGTTAACCTTAAGATTTGGCCTTTGAAAGGTGTTGGGGGGTTCATCGACACGTTGCCGAGAGGTTAATATATTCCCACAATATTTTTCGTTTTCGTTTTCGTTTTTGGTTTCTGTTTCTTTTTGAGACACTGCTGCTCCCTTTTCGTCTTTTCGGCGAAACCGAAAGTTACTTTAACTTTAATTCTAAATCATCCATCTCTAATTTTGTCTCACAACCACGATTTTCAGTTGTCTTACGGCCATGAGACCGGACGGAAAGTGGTGGTGACAAGTGACGGTGACGGTCACGGGTAGGTAGGCAGGCGCTCGCGTGGCTCGGACTCAAGTTGTCTTAAACTGTACAAAGTGGTTAGAAAAATCGGGGGAAAAGAAAAAAAAATTATTCAATTAATGATTTATATATTGCGCTTACATCTATGTAGGTACATGTATTTATGTAAGTACATACATATATATATCGGCCCCACCACAAATTATAGTTCGGCTAACTGATATGTACAGTACAGTACATACATAGGTACTCTACCATATATGTATGTACCAAAAACATTAAACCTGAATCTCCGTTCCTTCGCTGACCTGCATCAAGGCAATCAACAGGGAAGTTTCGTCTATAAAAGTATGTATTCTTGCTACCCTTATGTACCTTAAGGTGGGACCTAATGCATGTATACGAGCCTAGGCCTACCTGTACGTGCAATATATGGAGGAAGGTTCAATACAATGTCAAACCCGCGATCGAGGAGTGGACCGTTGCCATCGCAATCCACAGTCAAGTTGCGAAGTCGCTTGCCGGCCGGAGGGCAGAAACCGGTTAACCAGACTAGAAATCAGTTACGTACGAGGGGATAGACATGAGATGAATTGCAACTTGAATTGAGTTGAATTGCAGTAGGTAGGGTGGGCTACAAAGTAGGGATAGGGCTTAATATAAGAATTTGCGAACATGTAGGGGGGAGGCTAGGGCATGCAGGTATGTATCCATTGCACTGGCATGGAAATGACCCTTGATGACGCGCGGGGAAATACCGCCGGGGCTTTCGGGAGACGGAGTCGATGGAATATTCTTTGCATAGACGACCGTTTCTGATAAAGGGATGCTCGGAGGGAAGTTCCGTGCCACGTTCCTGCAAGTGAGCGGTGGGGGTCCAGATAAGTTTAATCAGGATATTGTAAGGGACAAAAGGGAATGGAGCCCTGTATTCATGCCCTGCGACCTAGGATCGACCTACTGCAGGTACTTAACACATGCTAGGAACATAGCTTACACACCTTTACATATAGGCCATGGAGGGTTGTTAGTTATCCTTAATCTATCTCCCACTGCCACGGCTTAAGCTAGGACTTGTAGATGAACACGACCATTAACCGGCTCAAATAACGCATGTGTCTACCAAAGGACTGGTGGGCTGAACTCGTCAATTAGGAAGGAAGTAAAGAAATCGTAGATAGACAACATTGTGTAATTCAGGAGCTCAACGTCGGCGACTGATGTGTCGCCTGGGGTGGGTGGTAGAATCCTAATCAACAGCCTTCCATATCGCGAAACCAATAGTAACATAGAAACATCGAAACATCTCGCAAGGGGATATATGAAGCGGACCAGTCGTATAATCAATATATGTATGGAATGAGATAGAAACGAAAAACATCAATATGTAGCCACAAAGGCTCCGCCTTACCTACAATTTAGAACGGGGGTTCGGTAAAACATTCGGAGGAAAGGCCACTGTTTGCATGTGAGGAGCGGGTATTGGATATTTTTTTGCGGGTCTATCGCACTGTGCTTCTACATACTGGCTTGCTCGGGTACTGGTGACTTGAGAGTTCCCGTAATGACGGCTTGCTTGAGGTTATCGATGCACCACACTTCCATGGCAGTTTGAGTCTAGCCCGTAATATTGCATAGGTTGGAGGTTAGAATTTGACTGATAATTGCGGGAGAGGGGCGATATGAGGGTAACCATCGGCACATAGGTAAAAGATGTTCACTCACCTCAACCGTCCAAGTACCCATATGAGGAACCAGCATCACATTAGGGTTGTTGACCAGCCTTGGGTGAATATAGTCCGGCTCATGCTCGTAGACATCTAATCCTACGCTTCCCACCTTCCCGCTGTCCAGAGCCTTCACTAGGGCGTCTTCATCTATGACGGCACCTCGAGCAGTGTTGACAATTATCACTCCGTCCTTCATCTTTGCGAACTCATTCGTTGAGATTATGTGATGAGTATGCGTCTATCAATCAACAGAATCAGTGCCATTGAAAACCTATATGCCTCGAATTTTACATCCGGTACCCCCACTTGTATCCAACAAAGAAGGGACCTTACATTCAACGGCAGGTTCAAACTGAGCACATCTGAAGTTGCCAACAACTCATCAAAGCTCACGTACTTTGCTCCATCCTCTTGGCCTTCTGGGAGTCGTTTCCGGTTGTGATACTGCACCTTCATGCTGAATGCCTCGGCCTTTCTCTTCAAGTTCCTCCCAATACCACCCATTCCCAAGATCCCAAGAACTTTGCCCTCAGGGTCATGGCCCAATGCGGTGTTAGTTCCTCGCCACTCGTTTCGCCGGAGGGCCATCATCCCAACATTGAAGTTTCGAAGGGCACCGATGATGAGGAACATATTGACATCTGCGGTTGCGTCATTAACTGCAGTGGGGACATTTGACACACGAATGCCCTTTGCGGTGCATGGTGCAATATCGATCTGATCATATCCAGCACCTATAATACCCGATATGAGCAAATTGAACTATATCATAGAGCTGTGCTCTGATACTTGCTGGAGCTTACCATTGTGACACAGGAAGTTGATACTTGATGGCCAGTATGACAAAAGCTCCTCATCAATTCTCCCAGTAATTGTGATGGAGGGAAATGTTCTGAAAGCGGCAACAGCGCCATCGAATGCTCCGGACTTGCATTCCTCGATGAAGTCCACCCTGTTGGTACTCTTCGGCCTCAGGACCTCCGCAATTTCGTCGACAGCTTTCCATTGCTCATGAGCACTAAGCGAGTCAGTCAATTGTAGACATTTGGAGCTCGGTCCTGGGCTTAGCTCTAGAGGTTGACAAGAGATTAAACTCACTGGCCCAGCTCCCCCAACATCAAAACCTTCGGTTTACCAACCATTTTTCAAGGATGGGCACTTTGTACTGTGTGAGAAATGCAAATTCAAAGAAGGTATACACTGGAACACAATAGCTTC
>Ga0307511_10001682_pt1 | contig 23317 bp, 21 predicted proteins | sample 13_EM_MG_FD_200266 | JGI IMG/M metagenome (GOLD analysis project Ga0307511, IMG submission 200266) | Populus trichocarpa ectomycorrhiza microbial communities from riparian zone in the Pacific Northwest, United States - 13_EM | ecosystem: Host-associated > Plants > Roots > Unclassified | place... | reverse complement strand
TCGGGCTTCGAGCTGCCAAGCGGGCGCTGCGGCTGGGGCACGGCCTGGATCTGCGGACCGGACTTGAGGTCGAGGACGCTGCGTGGCGGTCGGTGGCGTTCTCGGGGGACCGGGCGGAGGGTGTGGCTGCGTTCAACGAGAAGCGGAAGCCTGAGTGGCCGGGGGAGTAGAGGGAGGGGGGGCGATAGAGGCCCACCCGCCAACGCGGCCAGCACCAACCCCCTAGGGGCGCGGGGAACTGCGCGACCAGCCCCCACCGGACCCGCACCCGGCAGACAGCCCAAGGTTCATGACACCTGTTCGCCGCATCAATGTCCCGATATGCACCAAACCTCCCTAGCCTGGAGTGATGGGTGAGGACAGGCGGCTGGCTGCCGTGGTGGAGCTTGCGCAGGGGATGGCGGCGGCGCACACCCCGCGCGAGTCCTGGCTGGCGGCGGCGGCCGGGGCGTGCCGGGCGCTGGACGGGGGTTTCGCCGCGCTGTCGGTGTGGGAGCGGGAGCTGGGCCGGCTGCGGGTCCTCGTCAACGTGGGGGAGCGTGCGGCGGGCGAGGAGGAGTTCCCGGACGGCGAGACCTATCCGGTGCACCAGTTCCCCGAGATCACCGAGTTCCTGCACGAGCGCTGGGCCGGCGGCGGCGAACCCGATGCCTGGGTCGAGACCGCCGAGGGCCCGGCCGCGGGCAGCCCCGGCTACTGCCACCAGCGCGTGGCGGCGCTACGGCGTCGTGGGCGCGGCTGTTGTGTGGTCGCCCCGATCGTGCTGCACGGGCGGGCCTGGGGCGAGCTGTATGTGGCGCGGCCGGTCGGCGCGCCCTTGTTCGACCGTGCCGACGCCGACTTCGCGACCGTGCTGGCCTCCGTGGTCGCGGCCGGGATCGCGCAGACCGAGCGGCTGGAGGAGGCCCGGCGGCTGGCGTTCACGGACGCGCTCACGGGTCTCGCCAACCGCCGTGCGGTCGACGTACGGCTGGACGAGGCGGTCGAGCGGCATCGGCGCGACGGGGTCGTGGTCAGCCTCGTCGTCTGTGACCTCAACGGGCTCAAGCGGGTCAATGACACCCAGGGGCACGCGGTCGGTGACCGGCTGCTCGAACGCTTCGGGTCGGTGCTGTCGCTGTGCGGGGCGATGCTGCCGGGCGCGCTGGCCGCGCGGCTCGGCGGGGACGAGTTCTGTCTGCTCGCGGTCGGGCCGCCCGCCGACGAGGTGGTCGACGCGGCGGGCGAACTGTGCCGCCGCGCCGCCGAGTTGGAGCTCGGCGAGGGGGTCGCCTGCGGGGTCGCGTCGACCGAGGACCCGATCGGGGCGGTACGGTCCGGCCGCCGGCTCTTCCGGCTGGCGGACGCGGCCCAGTACCGTGCGAAGGCGCTGCGCGCTGACCGGCCGGTGATCGCCGGACGCGACGGCCCGGACGATCCGGTGGTGCGGCTCGCGGACTCGCCGACCCCGGAGATGCCGGCGGAGCGGCGGCGGTTCCGGGGCCGCAGGACGTGACGCACCGGCCGAGGGTTCGCCGCTTCCGGGGCCGTCGGACGTGACCTACCTGTAAGGGTTCAACCGGCACCCCGGTAGTGACACTGTCGCATTCAATGCGTACGCTCCTGAATATGGATATGCACACTGTGGTGGTGGGGACGTCCGGGGTCACCGCGTCCGACGTCCTCGCCGTGGCGCGTGGGGGCGCCCGGATCGAGCTTTCGGCAGAGGCCGTCGCGGCGCTCGCCGCGGCGCGGGAGATCGTGGACGCCCTCGCGGCCAAGCCGGAGCCCGTGTACGGCGTGAGCACCGGGTTCGGGGCGCTGGCGTCCCGGCACATCAGCCCGGAGCTACGGGCCCAGTTGCAGCGCAACATCGTTCGCTCGCACGCCGCGGGGATGGGGCCGCGGGTGGAGCGGGAGGTCGTACGGGCCCTGATGTTCCTGCGCTTGAAGACCGTCTGCTCCGGTCACACCGGGGTCCGGCCCGAGGTCGCGCAGACCATGGCCGATGTGCTCAACGCCGGGATCACCCCCGTCGTCCACGAGTACGGCTCCCTCGGCTGCTCCGGCGACCTCGCCCCGCTCTCCCACTGCGCGCTCACGCTCATGGGCGAGGGTGACGCGGAAGGTCCGGACGGGGTTGTCCGGCCCGCCGGTGAGCTGTTGGCGGAAGCCGGGATCGCGCCCGTCGAACTGCGCGAGAAGGAGGGCCTCGCCCTTCTCAACGGCACCGACGGCATGCTCGGCATGCTGGTCATGGCGCTCGCCGACCTCGACATGCTCTACAAGTCCGCCGACGTCACCGCCGCGCTCTCGCTGGAGGCGCTGCTCGGCACCGACAAGGTGCTCGCGCCCGAACTGCACGCCATCCGCCCGCACCCCGGGCAGGCTGCCAGCGCCGCCAACATGCTTGCCGTGCTTGCCGGTTCGGAGCTGACCGGGCACCACCAGGACGGCGCGCCCCGTGTCCAGGACGCGTACTCGGTGCGGTGTGCTCCGCAGGTCGCCGGTGCCGGGCGGGACACGATGGCCCACGCACGGCTGGTCGCCGAGCGGGAGTTGGCGTCGGCCGTCGACAACCCCGTTGTGCTGCCCGACGGCCGGGTCGAGTCCAACGGCAACTTCCATGGCGCGCCGGTGGCCTACGTCCTCGACTTCCTCGCCATCGCCGCCGCCGACCTCGGTTCGATCGCCGAACGCCGTACCGACCGGCTGCTCGACAAGAACCGCTCGCACGGGCTGCCGCCGTTCCTCGCGGACGACGCCGGTGTCGACTCCGGGCTGATGATCGCCCAGTACACGCAGGCCGCGCTGGTCAGCGAGATGAAGCGGCTGGCCGTACCGGCCTCCGCCGACTCGATCCCCTCCTCCGCGATGCAGGAGGACCACGTCTCCATGGGCTGGTCGGCCGCGCGCAAGCTGCGCACCGCCGTCGGCAACCTCACCCGGATCATCGCGGTGGAGCTCTACGCGGCCACGCGGGCCGTGGAGTTGCGCGAGGGCCTGGCTCCGGCGCCCGCATCCCGGGCGGTCATCGACGCCGTACGGGCGGCGGGGGTCGAGGGCCCGGGGCCGGACCGCTTCCTGTCTCCCGACCTCGCCGCCGCGGAGGCGTTCGTGCGCGACGGGCACGTGGTCGAGGCCGTGGAGAAGGTCACCGGGCCGCTGCAGTAGGGCAGTTGGCCAACGGGCCGTCTTCGGGCGGCTGTTGGGGCCCGGCCGTGGTAACGGCCGGGCCCCGTACGTCAATTCAGCTTGGCGGACTGGGCGGTGATCACGGCGGCCGGGATGTCGTAGGCCTTCTGCGTCATCAGGGCGCCGAGGTTGACCGTGTAGTACGTGACGAGGGTGCTGCCGTGCCGCACCACCTCGGTGTGCACGGTGCCCGTCTTGCCGCCGGTGTCCTCCATCACGGCGCTCGCGCCGAACGCCACCGACTCGTCGCCGGTGTCCGAGGCCTTCTCGGCCGCGACCCCGGTGTACTTCGTGCCGTCGGAGCCGGGGACGAGGGTGAAGCCGCCGGCGCAGCTCTTGACCGCGTCGGAGACGGCCTTGAACGTCTTCTCGGCGCCGTCGCCGTCGTACGACGACAGCCCGACGACGGTGGTCGTGCGGTCCAGTGCGGAACCGAACGCGTCCTCGAACTCCTCCTCGCTCAGGTCCTCCACGGACTTGGACGGGGTGGCGGACGTCTTCTTCGCCTGGGTGACCAGCCTGTTCGTGGCCGCGGCCGCGTCGCCCGGCGCCTGACCGGCCATCGCCCAGGCCAGCGGGCGGCACTGCGCCTTGTCGACGGTGACGGCGCTCTTGGTCGCGGGGTACGTCTTGCCGACCGACCCGACCTCGTAGCCGGCGACATCGCCCTTCGCGAGGGCCAGCTTCTGCAACTCGGCGGCGCTGAGCGCCTTCGCGGAGTTCTTGGTGGTGCCTTCGGCGTTGCTCTTGGCGTCGTCGCTCTTCGCGGTGTCCGAACCGCCGTCGGAGCAGCCGGTGATGAGGGCCAGCGACAGTGCGCCCACCGCGACGGTGACGCACAGCCGTATGCCCGATGATCTCTTCATGAGCGGACTATGAAGCTTGAGTCAAGCAAGAGTCAAGCAACTTAAAACCCGAGGCGCTCCCGCCGCACCGAATACGCCACGAAACCGGCGCCGAGACCGAGGAAAATGGTCCCGCCGACGATGTACGGCGTGGTGTCCGGGCTTCCGGTGTCGGCGAGTTGGGTGTCGTCCGAGTAGGTGGTGACGGCCGACGAGGTCACCCTTGCCTGCTGGGTGACCTGGGAGGTTGGCGTCGCCGAAGTCTCCACTCCCACCTGGTCGGTCACCGTCGCGTTCGCGGACGGGACGAACCACAGGGCGCCCAGCAGGGTGCCCGCGGCGGTGGCGGTCAGCATCGTTCGGCGAGCGGTTGACACGGAATATCGATCCCCTTGTGGCGCTGGCGAATTGGCCGTGTGGAGCGATGCTAATGAACTCTGCGGGTCGTGGGAAAGTCACGGGAGCTGTGGGTCGTACGCTCCCGGCATGAGCACTCCAGAGACATCACGTTTTGTACGCCTTCGTGTCGAGCTCGTTCTCGAAGTCGAGAACGAGGACGCCGTGACCAAGGCCGCGCTGGCCAAGATCGCCGACGATCCGGAACTGCCCGGTGACGAACGGGTGCACGCCGAGAGCGCTGTGACGGAAGACACCGCCGAGGCCCTCGCCTATCTCGTCGACCCGTTCGACCTGGTCGGCGAGATGCCCGGGGTCGAACTGGCCCAGGCCTCATGGAGCAGTGAGGAGATCGACTACGACCCGGATTCGCCGGATTGGGACCTCGACGAGGATGATGTCGACGGCGATGAGGAAGCAGACGGGACGGCAGTGGTCGGCTGAGCCGTGCGCGGGACCAGGTGACCCCGGGCGGCAACCGCTGTCCGGGGTCTCGTCGTCTCAACGGTTCCGGGCGTCACGGTGGACGTGGTGTGCCCCACACATGCTGGGTAAGCGGAACGGGACGCACCAGTCGTAGCGTTGGATTCTTAAGAACTGTTTAACGGGGCGCTCGGGTTTTCGGTGATTCGGCAACGATGGAGAAGCGTGTGATGACGGACAGTAAGCGGCGCAGGGGTCTTGTGGCCGCGTCCGCACTGCTCGGCGGTGTGCTCGTGCTCACGGCGTGTTCCGGCAGCGACGACAAGTCGTCCGGAAGCGACTCGAGCCAGAGCTCACAGTCGAAGGCCGACGAGGCGGCGGCGAAGAAGTCGTCCGAGGCCCAGATCAAGATCACGCCGGCGGACGGTTCGGACAACGCCTCCATCAACAACTCGGCCGCCGTCACCGTCAGCAAGGGCACGCTCACGGCCGTGACGATGACGACCGCGGACGGTACGGCCGTCGCGGGCACCATCTCCGCCGACAAGCTGAGCTGGAAGCCCAGCGCCCAGCTGGAGCGCTCCACGACCTACAAGGTCGCCGCGACCGCGAAGGACTCCGCAGGTCTGGCGGCCCACGAGAACGCCTCCTTCACCACGGTCTCCCCGGCCAACAGCTTCATAGGGAACTTCACTCCCGAGGACGGTTCCACGGTCGGCGTCGGCATGCCGGTCTCGATCAACTTCAACAAGGCGATCACCAACAAGGCCGCCGTCCAGAAGGGCGTCACCGTCACCTCCAGCAGCGGCCAGGAGGTCGTCTGCCACTGGTTCAACACCCAGCGCATGGACTGCCGCCCCGAGGACTACTGGAAGGAGAACTCCACCGTCACGCTGAAGCTCGCGCTCGACGGCGTCGAGGGCGCCTCCGGGGTCTACGGCGTGCAGCAGAAGACGGTCACCTTCCACATCGGCCGCAACCAGGTCTCGTACGTGGACGCGAAGTCCAAGCAGATGAAGGTGGAGCAGGACGGCAAGGTGATCAAGACGATCCCGATCTCCGCCGGCTCCCCCGAACACACCACGTACAACGGCCAGATGGTGATGTCCGAGAAGTTCACGCAGACCCGCATGAACGGCGCGACGGTCGGCTTCACGGACGACGACGGCAAGGGCGAGTACGACATCAAGGACGTCCCCCACGCCATCCGCCTCACCAGCTCCGGCACGTTCATCCACGGCAACTACTGGGGCTCGCCGTCCGTCTTCGGCAGCGTCAACACCAGCCACGGCTGCGTGGGCCTCCAGGACGTGAAGGGCGCCGGCGACAAGAACATGCCGGCGGCGTGGTTCTACAACAACTCGATCGTGGGCGACGTGGTCGTCATCTCCAACACCGGCGACAAGACGGTGGCCCCCGACAACGGCCTCAACGGCTGGAACATGGACTGGGCGCAGTGGAAGGCGGGGTCGGCGGTCTGATCTGCCAACTCCGGTTTGCCTGAAGGCGGTTGCCCCCTTGGACGGGGGTGGCCGCCTTCAGGCGTGAACGATGTGAAACGGCCCGTCCCGGTGCCTCATTGACAGCCCCGCAGAGGTTCATTCTTTGCCCACGGACAGCCTTCTCATCGTTCTCTTATGTCGGCCTTATGGCATCATCACGCGCTGTACCTAGCTTGCGGGCCATGTTCTTCACCTACCTGAGGCGCGAGTTGCGCCGCCGCAGAAAAGCGGCCCTCGTCGTCGCCTCCGGCCTCGCACTGGGCATTGCGCTGGTCATCGTGGTCAACTCCGTGTCCTCCGGCATGGGGAAGGCGCAGGACAAGGTCCTCCAGTCGCTGTACGGACTCGGCACGGACATGACCGTCACCAAGGCGGCCACGGCCAGCGCGAGCAGTTCGCAGCAGCCGCGGTTCCAGTTCGACGCCAACAACAACGACGACAGCAAGACGCAGAGCAGTGACCGCGTCATGGTCCAGGGCTTCACGACGCTGGCCTCCACCACCGTCACCAAGGTCGCGGGCCAGAAGGGGGTGTCCGACGCCGTCGGCGGGCTCAGCCTCAACGTCGTCAAGGTCGACGGCCAGTTCACCCGCGGCCAGTTCCAGCAGAACCAGGGGAGCGGCACCGAAGGCGGCAACCGTGGCGGCGGCACCGGCGCACCGCAGGGCTCGGTCACCGGTGGTGGCGCCAACTTCAACATCAACGCGTACACGGTCTACGGCACGGACGTCACCAAGCCCGCGCTCGGCCCGCTGACCTCCTCGAAGATCACCAGCGGCCGTACCTTCACCACCGCCGAGGCCAACTCCAAGGTCGTCGTCGCCGACTCGGCGTACGCCAAGGAGAAGAAGCTCAAGGTCGGTTCGACCGTCACGATCAAGAGCGTCAAGTACAAGGTCATCGGCATCGCCACCGCGACCAGCGGTGACGCGGCGGCCAACCTGTACATCCCGCTGACGCAGGCGCAGACCCTGAGCGGTGACAAGAACAAGGTCACCACGATCTACGTCAAGGCGACCGACTCCAAGCAGATCTCGGCCGTCAAGAAGACCATCACGAGCAATGTCTCGGGTACGACGGTCACCACCTCCGCCGACCTGGCCGACACCGTCTCCGGGTCCCTGTCCACCGCCTCCTCCCTCGCCACCAGCGTCGGCAAGTGGCTGTCGATCGCCGTCCTGATCGCCGCGTTCCTGGTCGCCGGTCTGCTCACCTCCTCGGCGGTCTCCCGCCGGGTGCGTGAGTTCGGCACGCTGAAGGCGCTCGGCTGGAAGTCCGGCCGGGTGACCCGGCAGGTGGTCGGCGAGGCCATCGTCAACGGTCTGGTCGGCGGCGCCCTCGGTATCGCGCTCGGCCTGGCGGGCGCGTACGTCGTGACCGCGATCAGCCCCACCCTGTCGGCCTCCCTCGGCAACTCGGCCGGTGGCGGTGCCCGGGCGGCGGGCGGCCCCGGCGGTGGCGGCGGCTTCGGCGGTCCCGGCCGGCAGGCTGCGGCCAAGACGCTCGACGTCGCGCTCACCGCGCCCGTCAACGCCACCACCATCGTGCTCGCGGTCGGCCTCGCCGTCGCCGGCGGCCTGATCGCCGGCGCCTTCGGCGGCTGGCGCGCCTCCCGACTCCGCCCGGCGGACGCCCTGCGCAGAGTCGAGTAGCCGGTAACTGGTCAACAGCGGTCACCACAGCGCCCCTTCAGGGGCGCGGGGAACTGCGCGACCAGCCACAACGGCGCCGCAGCCGAACGACGGCGCAACGGGGCCCGTCCCACCGACGGGCCCCAACCCCCTTTACTTCCCCAGGAGTCAGACCATGTACGAACTCAGAGGCGTCACCAAGCTCTACTCACGCGGCAAGGAAACCGTCCACGCCCTCGACGGCATCGACCTGACCATCGGCGACGGCGACCGCCTGGTCATCCAAGGGCCGACCGGCGGCGGCAAGTCGACCCTGCTCCAGATGATCGGCGCCCTCGACCGCCCCACCGCCGGCGAAATCGTCCTGGACGGCGTCGACCTGGCGAAGCTGTCGGAGGCCAAGCTCACCAAGGTGCGCAGCGAGAACATCGGGTTCGTGTTCCAGTCCTTCAACCTGATCCCGACGCTCACCGCGCAGGAGAACGTCGAGACCGCCCTCGTACCGCTGGGCGTGAAGACGAAGGAGCGGCGCCAGCGCGCCGCCGACGCGCTGGTCTCGGTCGGGCTCGGGGAGCGCCTCGGCCACCTCCCCGGCGAGATGTCCGGAGGACAGCAGCAGCGTGTCGCCATCGCCCGCGCGCTCGTCAAGCAGCCCAAGGTGCTGCTGGCCGACGAGCCGACCGGCAACCTCGACGAGTCGATGCGCGACGAGATCATGGACGTACTGGAGCGCATGTGGAAGGAGCACGGGCTGACCTTCATCATGGTCACCCACGACTCCGCCATCGCGAAGAAGGCCCCGCGTCTCGCCACCATCCGCAAGGGGAAGATCACGGTGAAGGAGAACGCGGCGTCCAAGTAACTCCTGTGCGGTGCAAGGGAGTTCGGCGGAGCAGGAGACTCCCTAGCGGAGTTCTCGCGGGCTGAACCCGTCGACTGGGTAACGGAGTTCACGCGGGCTCGTAACATTCTGCGGCTGTGCTTTCTCACCCTCCTCTCATCTCTTGAGCGGTTGATCACCCCTCGGCATACTGCGTGTTCCGGGGGGTGTACGCGCAGGTGTGCGAACTTTCCCCCGGCCGGGCGAATGGGGAAATTCGCCCGGCACCTGAGCTCCAGGGGGAGTCTTGCGCAGACAAGTGAAGAGAGCGTGCGCGGCCGGTGTCGCCACGGCCGCCGCCGTCGCCCTCGCCGCCGGCATGACCAGCCCGGCGTCGGCGAAGTCCGAACAGAGCGGGGGGAGTTCGACCGGCTCCGCGCTGCGTACGGCCGGTGCCGCGCAGGCCCGGCTGGCCGGCGAGCATCATCTGACGCTGATCACCGGCGACCGCGTCACCGTCGACGCCAAGGGCCGGGTCGTGGGCCTCGAACCGGCAAAGGGCCGTCAGCACATACCGGTTCAGATGCGGAAGATCGCCGGGCACACGCTCGTCATACCCGCCGACGCCGCCCGCCTGGTCGCGACCGGCAAGCTCGACCAGCGGCTCTTCGACATCACCGAACTCGACAAGTCCGCCGAGCGTGCCTCCCAGAAGGCCGGCCTGAAGGTCATCGTCGGCTACCAGGGCGCCGCGACCGCCACCCGGGCCGACGTCCGCGACGCGGGCACGCTGCGCCGGTCCCTGAAGACCCTGAACGCCGACGCCGTCCAGACCCCGCGGCAGGACACCCCCGAACTGTGGGACGCCGTCACCAACGGCGACCGTACGGCCTCCGGGATCGCGCACGTCTGGCTCGACGGCGTCCGCCGGGCCAGCCTCGACAAGTCCGTGCCGCAGATCGGCGCCCCCAAGGCGTGGGCCGCCGGCTACACCGGCAAGGGCGTCAAGATCGCCGTACTGGACACCGGAGTCGATGCCGACCACCCGGACCTGAAGACGCAGGTGATCGAGGCCAAGAACTTCTCCACCTCCGCCGACACCAAGGACCGCGTCGGACACGGCACCCATGTCGCGTCCATCGCGGCGGGCACCGGCGCGAAGTCGCACGGCAAGTACAAGGGTGTCGCGCCCGACGCGAAGATCCTCAGCGGCAAGGTCCTCGACGACACCGGCTCCGGCGACGACTCCGGCATCCTCGCCGGCATGGAGTGGGCGGCCGGGCAGGGCGCCGACATCGTCAACTTGAGCCTCGGCGGTCAAGACACCCCGGGCATCGACCCGTTGGAGGCGGAGGTCAACAAGCTCTCCGCCGAGAAGGGCATCCTGTTCGCCATCGCGGCGGGCAACGAGGGCCCGGAGTCGATCGGTTCGCCCGGCAGCGCGGACGCGGCCATCACCGTCGGCGCGGTCGACGGCAACGACAAGCTCGCCGACTTCTCCTCCACCGGCCCGCGCCTCGGCGACGGCGCCATCAAGCCGGACGTCACGGCGCCCGGCGTCGACATCACGGCAGCCGCCGCACCCGGCAGCCTCATCGACCAGGAGGTCGGCGAGAACCCGCCCGGCTATCTGACCATTTCGGGTACGTCGATGGCGACCCCGCACGTCGCGGGCGCCGCCGCGCTCCTCAAGCAGGAGCACCCCACGTGGGGTTACGCCGAGCTGAAGGGCGCGCTGACCGGGTCCGCGAAGGGCGGCAAGTACACGCCGTTCCAGCAGGGTTCGGGCCGTATCGCCGTCGACAAGGCCATCAAGCAGAGCGTCATCGCCGACCCGGTGTCGGTGAGCTTCGGCGTGCAGCAGTGGCCGCACACCGACGACACCCCGGTCGCCAAGGAACTCACCTACCGCAACCTCGGCACCACGGCCGTCACCCTCAGCCTCACAGCGGCGGCCACCGACCCCAAGGGCCACACCGCCCCCGCGGGCTTCTTCAAGCTGGGCGCCACAAAGGTGACCGTCCCGGCCGGCGGCAAGGCCTCGGTCGCCCTGACCGTCAACACCAAGCTCGGCGGCACGCTCGACGGCGCCTACTCCGCGTATGTGACGGCGACGGGCGGCGGACAGAGCGTCCGCACGGCCGCGGCCGTGGTGCGCGAGGTGCAGTCGTACGACCTGACGCTGAAGTTCGTCAACCGTGACGGCACCCCGGCCACCTACTACAGCGCCTCGGTGGAGGGCATCTCCGGCCTCGGCAACGGCGAGTTCTTCAGCCCGTACGACGCCTCGGGCACCGTCAAGGTCCGGGTCCCCAAGGGCGGTTACGTCCTCGACGGCGCGATCTTCGTGGACCCGGAGGATGCCGCCAAGGGTGCCGACTGGCTCGCCCGGCCCAAGCTGGACATCAGCAAGGACACCACGGTGACCCTCGACGCCCGCACGACGAAGCCGGTCGACATCACGGTGCCCGACACCGGCGCCAAGTCGGTCTTCGCGTCACCGGCCTACCTGGTCGAGACGGACGACGGGGGCGCCGCCTTCGGCTGGTTCCTGGAGACGTACGACAACTTCCGTACCGCGCACCTCGGTCCGCAGATCACCGACGGTTCGCTGACCGAGCAGTGGGACGCCCACTTCGCCAAGGGCACCGACGAGCAGTACGACACCACGACCGCGGCCAAGGTCAAGCAGCTCGCCACCGGCTACACCAAGCACTACAAGGCGACCGAACTCGCCACGGTGAAGGCCCACATGGGCGCCGGAGCGAGCGGCAAGACCGGTGTCGTGTCCGCGTTCGGCTATCTGCCCAACGGCATCGGCGGCTCCGCCACCGGCGTCCCGCAGAAGCTGCCCGGCACCCACACCTTGCACGTCTCCACCATCGGCGGAGTGCAGTGGGGGCTGGAGTTCGAGCAGGACGCCGGGCTCGACGCGGACGGCTTCCCGATCCCGGAGGCCTACTACACCCTGAACGACCTGCAGACCTTCAAGGCGGGCCAGACCTACTCCAAGACCTTCAACACGGCCGTCTTCGGCCCCCATCTCACCGCCGACTACGGTGTGTTCCGCATCGGCAACGACATTTCCGGGCTGGTGCCGCTGTTCGCCGACTCCCAGGGCAACCCGGGCTCGTCGACGTTCACCTCGGTCAACACGACCCTGTACCGCAACGGCAGCAAGGTCGGCTCCAACAAGGACCCGCTGTTCGGCGAGGCCGCGTTCAAGGTCCCGGCCGCCAACGCCGCCTACAAGCTGACCACTTCGGTCATCCGCAGCGTCAAGGTCGCCGCCGCCTCCACCCGGATCGACGCGAGCTGGACGTTCTCCTCGAAGAAGCCGTCCGGTTCCACGGTCGCCCAACTCCCGGTCTCCACGGCCCGTTTCCACGCGGTCACCGGCCCGGACAACCGCGTCGAGGCCGGCAAGAAGGTGACCTTCCCGGTCACCGTCGAGGGCGCGGCAGCCGGCCGCAACCTCAAGTCGCTCGGCGTGTGGGTGTCGTACGACTACGGCCAGACCTGGAAGAAACTCACCGTCGTCAACGGCAAGATCACGGTGACCAACCCCGCCAAGGGCAAGGCCATCTCCTTCCACGCCAAGATCGCCGACAAGAAGGGCAACAAGTCGACGATCTCGATCTACAACGCGTACTACGCCAAGTGAGCCGCTAGTACCTGAGTAGGCCGACAGCGAAGGGCCCGCCGGAAGTACAGCTGCCGGCGGGCCCTTCGTCGCGTACGTGGAGTGGGGCTGCCCCTCGGTGTCACGGAGTGAGACCGGGGCGGTCGGCCGACGCTCCCGCGCGGGTCGCGTCCGTGCCCCAGCTCGCCAGGAGGCGAAGGGCGTCGGCGGACGGGGAGCCCGGTTCCGCGTGGTAGGTGACGAGGATCTGCTCGGAGCCGTCCGACAGGCGGAAACCCTCGAAGTGCAGGGTGAGGTCACCGACCAGCGGATGCAGGAGGCGCTTGACGCCGTAGGTCTTCTCCTTGACGTCGTGGGTCGCCCACAGCCGCCTGAACTCCTCGCTCTTCACGGAGAGTTCGCCCACCAGCGCGGACAGCCGCGGGTCGTCCGGGCAGTAGCCCGCGTCCATCCGCAGCATGCTGACGATGTCCGCCGCCTTCTGCTCCCACTCCACGAACAGATCCCGGTACTCGGGCCGCAGGAACACCAGCCGCGCCCAGTTCCGCTCCTGCGGCGGCAGCTCGGACCAGTCCCCGAAGACGGCCGCGGCCATCCGGTTCCACACCAGGATGTCCGTGCGGCGGCCCGAGATGTACGCCGGGACCGTGTCGATCGAGTCGAGCAGCTGCCGCAGCGGCGCCCGCACATGCTGGGCCGGGGCCGAGGACTTCTTCTTGTGCTGCTTCGGCTTCGCCAGGTGGGTGAGGTGCGAGGACTCGGCATCGGAGAGGCGCAGCGCGCGGGCGATCGCGTCGAGGACCTCCGCCGACACGTTCCGTCCGTTGCCCTGTTCCAGGCGCGTGTAGTACGCCACCGACACCCCGGCCAGCTGCGCCAGCTCCTCGCGCCGCAGCCCGGGCACCCTGCGGTGCCGCCCGAAGTCCGGCAGCCCGACGTCCTCCGGCTTCAGCCGGGCCCGCCGGGTGCGCAGGAACTCGCTGAGCTCGGCACGCTGGTCCAGCGGCCGGCCGGGATCCAGGGGCTCGGTGGCGGATTCGGGCTGTTCGTCCATGTGCTCCAGTATTCCCGGTCGTACGTCCATGAGCCTGACCTCGCTGGTGGTAGGCACAGCGGACGTACGCAGAAGCGTGGTCTGGGTGACCGCAGGGCGTTTTGGCAGGCTGTTCACCGTGCCCGGCCGGAAGGCAGCCGGGCGCACATCCCCCTAGGAGTGTTCGGGCATGACCACAGTCGCCGCTTACGCAGCCCCCGCCGCCAAGGCTCCCCTGGAGCGCACCACGATCGAGCGCCGGGCGGTCCGCGAGTTCGACGTCCTGATCGACATCAAGTTCGCCGGCATCTGCCACTCGGACATCCACCAGGCCCGCGAGGGCTGGGGCGAGGCCATCTTCCCGATGGTGCCCGGCCACGAGATAGCCGGCATCGTGTCCGAGGTCGGCCCGGGTGTCACCAAGTTCCGGGTGGGCGACCGGGTGGGCGTCGGCTGCATGGTCGACTCCTGCCGCGAGTGCGACAACTGCAAGGCCGGCCTGGAGCAGTACTGCACCGGCGGCAACGTCGGCACGTACAACGCGCTCGACAAGGACGGCGAGCCCACCTACGGCGGCTACGCCGAGAAGATCGTCGTCGACGAGAACTACGTCCTCGGCATCCCCGAGGGCATTTCCCTCGACGTGGCCGCCCCGCTGCTCTGCGCCGGCATCACCACCTACTCGCCGCTGAAGCACTGGAACGCCGGCCCCGGCAAGAAGGTCGCGATCATCGGCATGGGTGGCCTCGGCCACATGGGCGTCAAGATCGCGCACGCGCTCGGCGCGGAGGTCACCGTCCTCTCGCAGACCCTGAGCAAGAAGGAGGACGGCCTCAAGCTCGGCGCCGACCACTACTACGCGACCAGCGACCCGAAGACCTTCGAGGAACTGCGCGGCAGCCTCGACCTGATCATCTCCACCGTGTCGGCCCCGCTCAATCTCGGCGCGTACCTCTCGCTGCTGAAGACGGACGGCGCGCTGGTCAACGTGGGCGCCCCCGAGGAGCCCGTCTCCCTCAACCTGTTCTCCGTGATCGGCGGCCGCAAGACCCTCGCCGGTTCCGGCATCGGCGGCATCCGGGAGACCCAGGAGATGCTGGACTTCTGCGCCGAGCACGGCTTCGGCGCCGAGATCGAGCTGATCTCCGCGGACCAGATCAACGAGGCCTACGAGCGGGTGCTGTCGAGTGACGTCCGCTACCGCTTCGTGATCGACACGGCCACGATCTGACTGCGTCGCTTCAACCTGGGGCGCGGTGAGCTGTCGAGTGCGGGTGCGTCGTGGTTGCCCGCGCCCACGCGGCGGAGCCGCAAATCGATACAGCCCCGCGCCCCTAAAGGCGCCTGTGCTGTCCGGCTTTTTAGGGGCGCGGGGAACTGCGCGACCAGCCCCCACGCACCCGCACCCGCCGACGAACCTCAGCCCCCCACCCTGTTCCGCCCCAACAGCCACAACAGATACGGCCCCCCGACCAACGAGGTGAGCGCCCCCACCGGAACCTCCAGCGGGGGCAGCACCGTGCGCGCGGCGAGATCGGCCGTCACCAGAATCACCGCACCCGTCAACGCCGAGCACAGCAAGGGCAGTTGAGGCGTACGGGTGAGCCGGCGGGCCAACTGCGGAGCGGTCAGCGCGACAAACCCGATCGGCCCGGCCGCCCCGGTCGCCGTCGCCGCCAGCACCACCCCGAGCACGGTCAGCGCGAGCCGCGTCCGGTCCACCCGCACCCCGAGCGAGGCCGCCGTATCGGCGTCGAGCCCGAGCGGCCGCACGGCCCGGCTCGCCCACACCAGCGCGGGCAGACACACCAGCAGCACGACGGCCAGCGGCCCCGCCTGCTCCCAGCCGCGCCCGTTCAGCGAGCCGGTCAGCCACAACTTCACCTGCTCGGCGGCCTCCAGCTCGCTGTCGGCGAGATACAGCTGCACGACGGCCGACAGCGCGACCCCGATACCGACTCCCGTCAGCACGAACCGACTCGGCTGCATCCCGTGCCGCCAGGCCAGCACGTACACGAGCGCGGCGGCGGCGAGTCCGCCCACGACGGAGACGACGGGCATCGCGCCCGGCGAGGCGACCAGCCCGGTGGACAGCGCGAGCACGGTCGCGGCGGCGGCACCGTGCCCGACCCCGATCACGTCCGGGCTGGCCAGCGGATTCCGCGTGACGGTCTGCACCAGCGCCCCCGCGAGCCCGAGGGCGACCCCGACCAGCGCGCCCAGCACGATCCGCGGCACCCGCAACTCGTTGACGACAAGGTCGTACTGTCCCGAACCGGTACGCAGCGTGTGCCACACCTCGGCGGGCGAGACATAGGTCTGCCCGAGGCACGCGGCGGCGCCCATCGCAACGGTCAGCAGCAGTACGAGAGTTACGGCCACGACGGCCGAACGGCGGTGCAGCAGAAGGGAGATGGTGGGGCGTGGGCGCAGGACGGTGACGCCGGTGGTGCTCATAGGGCGGTTCCCCGGCGCCGTACCAGCACCACCAGCACCGGCACCCCCACCAACGCCGTCATCACCCCGGCCGGCACCTCCGCCGGCGCCCGCACCACCCGGCCCGCCGCGTCCGCGGCGACCAGCAGGGCCGCGCCGAGCAGCGCGGACAGCGGAAGCAGACTGCGGTGACCGCCCGAGGTGAGCCGGCGGGCCAGATGCGGGACGGCGAGCCCGACGAAGGCGATCGGCCCGGCGGCGGCCACCGCCGACGCCACCAGCAGGGTCGCCCCGAGCGCCGCGCACACCCGTACGACCCCCACCCGATGCCCCAGCGCCCGCGCCGTCTCGTCCCCGAGCGCCAGCGCGTCCAGCCCGCGCGCACAGGCGAGCACCAGCACCGCGCCCGCCGCCAGGAACGGCAGCATCCGTACGACGGTGTCGGCGTCCCGCCCGCTCAGCGAGCCGACCTGCCAGAACCGGAACTGGTCCAGGGTGGCCGAGCTGGAGGTCAGGACGACGGTCGTACCACCGGCCGTCATCGCGGACAGCGCCGTACCGGCGAGGGCGAGTTTCACCGGGGACGCCCCACCGCGTCCGCGCGCGGCGATGCCGTAGACCAGACAGGCGGCGAGGACGGCACCGGCGAAGGCATACCAGACGTAGCCCTCGAAGCCGCTCGCGAGGCCGGTCGCGATGGCGAGGACGACACCGGCCGCCGCGCCCTGGCTGAGGCCGAGGATGCCCGGGTCGGCGAGCGGGTTGCGGGTGACGGCCTGGAGTGCCGCGCCCGCCACGCCGAGCGCCGCGCCCGCCGTCAGTCCGATCTCGGTACGGGGCAGCCGCAGCGACCGTACGACCAGGGCGTCCGGTGAACTCCCGCCGTGCAGAAGGGCGTCGAGCACCGCGGCCGGTGGGACGGGGCGGGTGCCGACGGCGAGGCTGAGCAGCACGGCGGCGGCCACCGCGAGGGTGGCCGCCGGCCAGGCGAGGCGTTTGAGGCTCACTTCTCTTCCGCTGCTCGTCTCTCTACTTGTGTCTACTTGTCTCTACTTGCTGATGTCCTCGGCGAGTTGGAGGACGACGAGGCGGGCGGCGGTCGGGCCCGCGTTGAGGTACCAGGGGTCGTCGTCGACCTTCACCGCGTGCCCGGCCCTGACCGCCTTCATCGACTTCCACAGCGGTCCGGCAAGCACGCTCGCCGCGTCGGTCCTGCCCGCGTCGCCCTGCACCGAGTAGAAGATCCAGTCACCGTCGGCCGAGTCGATGCTCTCCGCGCCGATGTCCTGCGAAATCGCCTTGAACTGCTGCGACTTGGGCCGGTCGAGCCCCATGTCGACGGCGATGGAACCGGTGAAGGACGAGACGCCGAACATCCGGGTCCGGCCGGGCGTGAACCGCAGCATCGACACGGAGGTCTTCGACAGCGCCTCGCCCTTCTCGTGCGCGTCCTCGACGATGCTGTCGAGCAGCTGCTGCGCCTGCTGACCCTTGCCGATCGCGTCGCCGACGAGCAGGAGGTCGCGCTTCCAGTTGATGCCGTTGCCGGCCGTGACGACGGTCGGCGCGATCTTCGACAGCTTGGGATAGAGGTCGCCGAGCGAGTCGTTGGCGAGGATCAGATCGGGCTTCGCGGCGGCCAGCGTCTCCAGGTTGGGCGCCTGGCGCGTGCCCGCGTCCGTCATCGCGGCCAGCTTCGACTTGTCGGCCGGGAAGGCGTCCGCGAGGTAGTCGGGGACGAGCCCGGCGTTGTCGGCGCGGGTGGTGGCCGTCGGGACGGTGCCGAGGGAGAGCAGGTCGTCGAGCTGCCCGGTGCTCAGTACGGCGATCTTCGTGGGCTTCGACTCGATCGTCGTCCTTCCCTCGAAGTGGGTGACGGTCCGGGGGAAGGTCCCGTCGGTGTCGGTGTCCGCGCCCATGCCGGTCGCGAGGGTGCTCGGTGCGGCGGACGGGCCCTCCGAGGCGCCGATCACCTTGTTCTGCGAGCCCTCGCTCGTCTTCTCGGCATCGTTGTCGGCGGAGGAGGACGAGCACCCGGCCAGCAACCCCCCGACGACGGTCACGGCGGCCACCGCCGTGACAGCCCTCCTCTTGAACGCACGCACTGTCACTGTCACTCCGATCGAAACTGGCCAGGTAAGGCTTACCTTAACTTGCCGTCGGAGTGGGTCGGCCGGGGGGCTGGAGTGCCTGCTCGCCTTCGAGGGAGAGCCGTTGGTCCCGGTCGCCGGGATGCAGCTCGCCCCGCATTCGGCCCCTCGCAGAGGTGTGGCCGATCCGCTCAGTCCCGTAGCGCCTTGAGTCCGTCGTAGGCGGCCGTCACCAGCTCCATTCCCCGGGTGTCGTCGGCGGGATCACGCATCTGGTCGGTCACGTACGCGACCGCCATCCGGACCTCGGGATCGATCACGACGAGCGAGACGATCAGCGCGCAGAGCGCCGTCATGGTCTTGGCGACGGACCAGATATTGGTGATCGCGTTCCGCTGCCACGGCGTGGTGCGGTCCGCGTCCGCGAAGCCGCCCCACACGTCCACCACCGGCTCACCGTCCACGAACACCGCGACCGAGGCCCCCGCGTCCCCGGCGTCCAGCATTCCGGCCAGCGCACGGGGTACCGCGTCGAACAGGTCGTCGTACGATCCCTGAATGTCGGCCATACCCGGCGTTCAGTGCTCTCGGAGCCGTCGGAAGCGGCCGATTTTCCGGGCCGCCCGGTCGTACGGGTACGGAATCGCCGGGCGTCGCCGTGCGTTGTGGACTGTGGGTGACCGAGCCGACAGAAAGTGGAGGGATCGCGATGGCTGCGCAGACGCAGAGGGCCGTACTGGCGGGCGGATGTTTCTGGGGGATGGAGGAGCTGGTCCGCCGGCTCCCGGGTGTGACGGCGACCCGCGTCGGCTACACCGGCGGTGACGTGGAGAACGCGACCTACCGCAACCACGGCACGCACGCGGAGGCCATAGAGATCCTCTACGACCCCGAGAAGACCGACTACCGCGCGCTCCTGGAGTTCTTCTTCCAGATCCACGACCCGAGCACCAAGAACCGCCAGGGCAACGACATCGGCCTCAGCTACCGCTCGGCGATCTATTACGTGGACGACGAGCAGAAGCGGATCGCCGAGGACACGATCGCCGACGTGGACGCCTCCGGCCTGTGGCCCGGCAAGGTCGTCACCGAGGTGGAGCCGGTCGGCCCCTTCTGGGAGGCCGAGCCCGAGCACCAGGACTACCTGCAGCGTTACCCGGACGGCTACACCTGCCACTTCCCCCGCCCGGGGTGGCGCCTGCCGGCACGCGCGGAGGGCTGACTCTCTTCTGGCCGGTGCAACCGTTCGGCCCACTTGTGTGTCTGATCTCCAGCACACGAGTTGAGGAGAGGCATGGCCGATCGCTGGGACCTTCCCCCCTCGGGCCCGGGCACCGCACCCGAGAAGTGGTTGCTGCGCATCGGGTTCGTGGGTCTCCTCCTGGCAGCCCCGGGCGTGGCGGTGGGCTGCTTCGAGGGGTTCCAGGACGACACGGAGGCCGGTGCCTTCGCCTGGGTCATGACGTTTCTCGGCGGTCTGGTGACAGTGCTCACGGCATGGTTCGGTGCGATGCTTCGGCTGGCTCCCGGGCCGAGGAGGAAGCGCCGTCGCAGGGCCGCCGCCGAGCGTTCCCGGCAGGCGCCCCTACCTGCCGTGGCGCTTTCCTACGAGGCTCTCCGCGAAGCGGCGGTGCGCTCCACGGGTGGGGCCGCAGAGCCGCAGTCGCCCGCACTCGTGACCGCCGGCCGGGAACCGTTGGTCTGGTGGCGCGACCGTAGCCTTCTCACTGCTTTCGACCTTCCCGGCATCGCTGCCTGGACGGTGTTCACGGTGCTGGTCGGGTTCGCCGGTGTGCTGCACATCTTCGGCGGGACCACCGGCCGTGGGTACTTCTTCTTCGCGTGCTCGGCCGTCGGCCTGGTGGGCTTCGCGTCCAATGCGCGAGACGCCAGGGGTGTCGCCCGACTGGCAGTCCACGAGCAGGTACGCCCGATGCGCTGGCTGCTGCTGCGCGAACCGGACGCGGGCGAGGCCTACTTGGTGTTGTACCGGGCCGACGGCGATCCGGACGGGACTCCGCCCATGCTGCTGCGGCTCGCCAAGAAGCAGTTGGCACAAGGCCTTCCGCCGGCGGGCGCCGCGGAGGTCCACGGCCTGCTCCGCCCCGTCACCGTGCTCGTGCCGTGGATCGACGGCTCGCCCATGTGGACCCGCCACCCGGTGACCGCTCTCGACCTGAGGACCGAGCCCGACCGAGCCCGGCTGACCTACCTCAAGGGAGCCGAGGCCCTCGGCCGGTAACCACTCCTCGCGAGTGGATCCCGGTGGGGCCGAGCGCGGAGCGGGGCGCCCTCGCGTCCAGAAGATCGGCTGGGCAGGCAACGGAAAGTCCCAATGTCAGTGCCCCGCTTTACAGTTGGCGCGCCACCGTCGCACGGGGCGGCGGGTCGTGGAGGGAGCTGAGCACACTTGCGCAGACGCAGACTCGCGGGGGGAACGGTGCTTGCCGCGTTCGCCGCATCGCTGACCGTCCTGACCGGTACCGGCACCGCGCACGCCGACAGCAGCACGGTGCTGCCGGTGTCGTCACACTGGCAGACCGTCGCCGACAGCACCCATCACCACGTGTACATCAGCGCGCCGGGCAGTGACGCCGTCGTCGCCACCGATTTCGACGGCCAAGTGATCAAGACCATCGGCCAGTTGGACGGCGCTCGCGGCATGGCCCTGTCGCGGGACGAGAACACGCTGTACGTCGCCCTGCCCGAGGCGGACGCCATCGCGGCGGTCGACACCAGCACCCTTGAGGAGACACGCCGTTTCGCCACCGGAGACGGCACGGCTCCCGAAAGCCTGGCCCTTGCCGGCGACAAACTGTGGTTCTCCTACCGCGCTTCCTGGAGCGGCGCCATCGGCTCGATCAGCGTCGGCGATCCCGAGCCGGTGGTCGACCCGGGCAACGTGCCCGACTTCACCTGGTACGGCAAGCCGCTGCTCGCCTCGTCGCCGGCAAGTCCCGATCTGCTCGTGGCCGGCGAGAGCGAAGTCTCGCCGGGTGCGCTGCGGGTGTACGACGTGACGTCCGGGCAGACCCAGGAAATCGCCTACAACGAGAATCCGGGTGGCACCGTCGAGGATCTCGCCGTCACCCCGGACGGACAGAGCGTCGTCACAGCCGCCGATTCGGTCTACTACCACCAGCAGTTCAGGCTCTCGGACCTGACGCAGACCGGTCAGTACGACACCGGCCCCTACCCCACCGCGGTGGCCATAGCCCCCGACGGCACCGTGGCCGCGGGCATCGTGGCCGGCGGGGACTCCGACATCTACGTGTATCCGCCCGGCTCAACGACCCCTGCCCGTACCGTGGTTCTGGGGTCTTCCTCCTACCGCGACCTGCTCCGCCGTGGCCTGGCCTGGGCTTCGGACGGAAGCCGGCTGTTCGCCGTACGGTTCACCTACCAGGCACAGGTGATCCTGGACGTCGTCCCCATGACCGACGGCGTCAGCCGCTGATCGGGCCCACGTGGTGCTTGGGGCCCGGTACCGCGCAGTGCCGGACCCCGCCGGCGGCGGTCAGCGTACAGGTGCGTGTAGCTGTGGAGCTCGGGGTCGGGATCGTCGTCGTACGCGAGCGTCATCCATCGGGTGCCTCGGGGGTGCACCTCGCCGACAGACGGTCTGTGTCGAGGCCGCCGCTCATCTCTCCGGCGCCACATCGGTCGGGCAGGACACCCCGGTCCCGGCGGGCTTCTGCCGCCGTGATTCCTCTCCAGCGGGATAAGGGAGTTCCTGGGGCAACAGCCGAGTGGCGGAGTCCAACTCGCCACGGCTGACGAGCGCGTGGAGACGGTGGGCGAGCGGGGTCACGTCGCGGATCGCGACCGTCCACTCGTCCGCGTAGAGCCGTACGGCCTCGCCGGAGAGACCCAGTTGCAGGGATCGGTACGGCAGGGGCTGGAGGCGCAGGTCCCGCTCGGGGTCCCACTGAACGCGGGTGGGCGCGCGCTTCAACTGGCGCTGCCAGGTGGCTCGGTCGGGGTGCACCCCGCGGACGTAGCTCGACAGACACGCATTGCGCAGCGCCCACTCGAAGCCGTCACGGCTGATCTCGACGGCGAGGACGGTCTCCTGCCCTGTCTTGGCGCCCCAACCGCAGCGGTACATCATCCACAGGAACGACGGCTTGATCCACGTCATCCTGTCCCGCTTCCATCCGGCGGGGAAACGGCCGTCGCGGACGGCGGGCAGGCCGATCTCGGGGGAATACGCCTGGTAGACGGTGATCGTGGTTTCCGAGTAGGCAGCACGGATCGTGTGTTGCGGTTGTTCCATGGCGTACAGCGTGGGGTCGGCCGGTTCAGGCGGCCACTGATTTTCCGCTGCCGCTCGACGCGAGGGGAAGCGTCGGCCGCAGCGCCGTGCGGATGACCGGTCCCACGGCTCTTCAGCACCCCCTTCCTACTTGTCCGTGGCCTCCGGCGCCGGAGCGAAACCCGTCGGGCAGGACACCCCGGTCCCGCCGATCCCGCAGTACCCCGCCGGATTCTTGGCCAGGTACTGCTGGTGGTATCCCTCGGCCGGGTAGAACACGCGCCCCTCCGCGGGCAGTATCTCCGTGGTGATCGTCCTGAAGCCGGAGCCCGTGAGGACCCGTTGGTAGGCCGTGCGGGAGGCTTCCGCCGCGGCGGCCTGCGCGGGGGTGTGGGGGTAGATCGCGGAGCGGTACTGCGTGCCCACGTCGTTGCCCTGGCGGAAGCCCTGCGTCGGGTTGTGGGACTCCCAGAACGTCTTCAGCAGCTTCTCGTACGAGACCAGCGCCGGGTCGTAGACCACACGGACCGCCTCCGTGTGGCCGGTCAGGCCCGAGCAGACCTCCTCGTAGTGCGGGTTCTCGGTGTAGCCGCCCTGATAGCCGGCCAAGGTGGTCCACACCCCCACCGGGAGCTGCCAGAACTTGCGCTCGGCTCCCCAGAAGCAGCCCAGCCCGAAGTCGGCGATCTCCAGGTGCCCGGGGTAGGGGCCGAGCAGCGGGGTGCCGAGGACGACGTGGCGGTCGGGGACCGTGAACACCCGCTCCGGCCGGCCCTGCAGAGCCTGCTCAGGGGTCGGCAGCTGGGGCGTACGGCTGTGCAGGAACATGTGCTCTCCCAACGGGCCCCGGGGTGAGTCCGAGTCCGAGGTGTCAACGGGCGGGGGTCTTCGAGAATTCCGGTCCCGCTTTCGGATACGGCGACCCTGAGCCCCCTGTCGGGCCCCTCGCTCAGCCCTGCCCGCCCGCCGTCAGTGCGGCAGGCTCGCCGGACTCCCGCCGTTCGCCTCGTACCCCGCCACCGCCAGCGCCCGGTACACCGCGAACTCCGCCGCCGGGTCGGGGGACAGT
>Ga0307511_10001681_pt1 | contig 23318 bp, 25 predicted proteins | sample 13_EM_MG_FD_200266 | JGI IMG/M metagenome (GOLD analysis project Ga0307511, IMG submission 200266) | Populus trichocarpa ectomycorrhiza microbial communities from riparian zone in the Pacific Northwest, United States - 13_EM | ecosystem: Host-associated > Plants > Roots > Unclassified | place... | reverse complement strand
CCGAGGCGGGGCTCGATTGCGTGATCCTTGAAGTCGGCCTGGGCGGGCGGCTCGATGCGGTCAACCTGTTCGACGCCGATTGCGCGATCCTCACCAGCGTCGACCTGGACCACCAGTCCTACCTCGGCGATACGCGCGAGAAGATCGGCTGGGAGAAGGCGCACATTTTCCGCGCCGGCCGCCCGGCGATCTGCTCCGACCCGCAGCCGCCCGGGACCGTCGCGCAGGTGGCCGGCGAGATCGGCGCCGACCTGCTGCTGCTGGGGCGCGATTTCGGCTACGCCGGCGACAAGCAGCAGTGGAAATTCTGGTTCATGCCCGAGGCGCAAAAGGGCCAGCGTGATCCGGTCACGCGCAACGGTTTGTCCTACCCCGCGCTGCGCGGCGCCAACCAGTTGCTCAATGCTTCGGCCGCGCTGGCGGCGCTGGAAAGCCTGCGCCCGCGCCTGCCGGTGCCGATGCAGGCGATCCGCCAGGGCTTGATCGAGGTCGAGTGGCCGGCGCGCTTCCAGCTCCTGCCCGGGCGGCCGGTGGTGGTGCTGGACGTGGCGCACAACCCGCACGCCGCCGCGGTGCTGGCCGACAACCTCTCCAACATCGGCTTTGCCTCCTACACCCACGCGGTGTTTGGCATGCTCGGCGACAAGGATATCGCCGGGGTGGTAAACCTGCTCAAGGGGCGCATCGATTTCTGGCACCTGGCCAGCCTGCCGGGCGCGCGCGGGGTGAGCGCGGCGCAACTGGCGCAGGTGCTGGCCGAATGTGGCGTCAAGGAAGGTGTTTTCGAGTACGAAACGCCCGCCGCTGCCTATGCGCAAGCACGGGCGCGGGCAGGGGAGAATGATAGAATCGTGGTGTTCGGCTCCTTTCTGACGGTTACCGACGTGATGCAGGCCTTAAAATTGTCAAACTGAGCCGCAACCATTTGCGCTCAAGTCCGGTCAATGCAAAGTCGCCAAGAACTTTGCGCCCACGCCTCCCCCTCATCCTGCATGGCTACCGATCTGCCTGAAGATACCTCGTTGAAGCGTCGCGCGCGCCGCCGCCTGATTGGCGCCATTGCGCTGGTATTGCTGGCAGTGATCGTGCTGCCGATGATTTTCGATGCGGAGAAAAAACCGCTGAATCAGGATGTGTCGATCCAGATTCCGAACCAGGGCGACTACGTCGCGCCCGCGCCCAGGCCGGGCGCGGTGACCCCGCCACCGGCCAATGCCAAGGGCGAGCCGCCCAAGGACGCGAAATCCGACGCGTCCAAGTCCGAGCCGCCGAAATCCGACGCCCCCAAGGCGGCTGAAGCGCCGAAGGCCGAAGCACCGAAATCGGAACCCGTAAAGTCCGAGGCCTCCAAGGCTGAGCCGAAGGCCGAAGCCCCCAAGGTGGAGGCTCCCAAGGCCCCTGCCAAGGCCGAAGCCCCCGCCAAGGCCGAGGCGCCGAAAGCGCCGGCCAAGAGTGAAGAGCAGGGCGCCAAGGAAAAAGCCGATGCCGCGCGTGCCCTGGCCCTGTTGAATGGCGGTGCTCCCGCCCCCAAGTCGGAGAAGTCGGCGGAAAAAGCCGCGACTGGCGCGTTTATCGTCCAGGTTGCCGCATTTTCCAATGAAGAGAAAGTGCAGGAAGCGCGCGACAAGCTCTCCGCGGCGGGTGTGAAGACCTACTCGGAGAAGGTGGCCACCAAATCGGGTGAAGTCACGCGGGTGCGCGCCGGCCCCTTTCCGAGCAAGGAAGCCGCTGAGGCCGCGCGCGGCAAGATCGCCGGCCTGGGTTACGGTGGCGCTGCCGTCGTGTCCCGCTAGGGCGACGGATTTTTTCGGCGCATGACCCTGTTCGATTACGCGGTACTGGCGATATTGCTGGTATCGGTGGTGATTTCCGTGTTGCGCGGCCTGGTGCGCGAGATTTTGTCGCTGATCGGCTGGATTGCCGCCTTCGTGGTGGCCAGCCTGTTCGCGGAAGACGTGGCCAACCTGATGGCGGCTACCCTGGACCCGAAAGGCATCGGCCTGGTCGCGGGGTTTTTGCTGGTGCTGGTGGGCATGGCCCTGGTATCGGCGATCGTCAGCTGGGGCATCATGAAGGCGATCGCGGCGGCGGGCATGAGCCTGGCCGATCGCGGACTGGGCGGCCTGTTTGGCCTGGGCCGCGGCCTGGTGATCGTGGTGGCGCTGGCGATCGTCTGCGGCATGACGCCGGTGCCGCAGCAGCCATTCTGGAAGCAGGCGCTATTCAGCCCGCTGGTCGAGACCATGGTCGCGACTGTGAAGCCTTTTTTGCCTGCGGAAGTCGCGGGTAGGGTAAAATTCTGATTTAAGGGTCCCAACCCCTGGAGAGCACCATGTGCGGAGTCGTTGGCGTAGTATCCAAAGCCCCCGTCAACCAGCTGCTTTACGATGGTCTGCTGCTTCTGCAGCACCGCGGTCAGGACGCAGCCGGCATTGTCACCGCCGCCGGCAAGTCCTTCTACATGCACAAGAGCATGGGTCTGGTGCGCGACGTGTTCCGCACCCGCAACATGCGCGATCTGCCCGGCCACGTCGGCATCGCGCATTGCCGCTACCCAACCGCAGGTTCGTCGGACAATCCCGCCGAAGCCCAGCCTTTCTACGTCAACTCGCCCTTCGGCTTGACGCTTGCGCACAACGGCAACCTGACCAACTCCGAGCAGTTGCGCCAGGAGATGTTCCGCCAGGACCTGCGCCACATCAACACCGGCTCCGACTCCGAAGTGTTGCTCAACGTGCTGGCGCATGAGCTGGAGCTGGGCAGCAAGAGCGTCAAGCTCGACCCGGCGGCGATCTTCCAGGCAGTCGCCAAGGTGCACGAGCGCGTGCGCGGCGCCTACGCGGTGGTCGCGCTGATCGCCGGCCACGGCCTCTTGGCCTTCCGCGACCCTTACGGCATCCGCCCGCTGTGCCTGGGCCGTGCCGACTTCGGCAGCGGCGAGGAGCATATGGTCGCTTCCGAATCCGTCGCGCTCGAAGGCCTGGGTTACGAGTTCGTGCGCGACGTGCTGCCCGGTGAGGCGATTTTCGTCGACATGGACGGCAATTTCTATGCGCAGCAGTGCGCCAAGAGCCCGTCGCTCAACCCCTGCATTTTTGAATACGTTTATCTGGCGCGGCCCGACTCGCAGATCGACGGCGTCTCGGTGTATGCCGCGCGCCTGAAACTTGGTGAATTCCTGGCCGACAAGGTCAAGGCGCTGGGCCTGGTCGACAAGATCGACGTGGTGATGCCGATCCCCGATTCGAGCCGGCCGGCCGCGATGCAGCTGGCGATGAAGCTTAATCTGGATTATCGCGAGGGGTTCATCAAGAACCGCTACATCGGCCGCACCTTCATTATGCCCGGCCAGGCGGTGCGCAAGAAGTCGGTACGCCAGAAGCTCAACGCCATCGGCGTCGAGTTCAAGGGCAAGAACGTGCTGATCGTCGACGACTCGATCGTGCGCGGCACCACCTCGCGCGAGATCGTCTCGATGGCGCGCGAGGCAGGGGCGGCGAAGGTATTCTTCGCCTCGGCGGCGCCCCCCGTGCGTTATGCGAATGTATACGGCATCGACATGCCGACCCGCCACGAGCTGATCGCCACCGGCCGCAGCGACGCCGAGATCGCGAAGGAAATTGGCGCCGACCTGCTGATCTACCAGGACCTGGACGCGATGGAACGCGCGGTGCGCGAACTGAACCCCAAGCTCCACACCTTCGAGAGTTCCTGTTTCTCCGGCCACTATGTCACGGGTGACGTCACCACCGAGTACCTGTCGGACGTGGAGACGCGCCGCGACCAGCATCGCGGCAACGAAGATGATGAAGAGGGCTCGCAGATGGGCCTGAACCTGGCCGCGGCGTAAGCGGCTGGATCAACCAAAAGGCCGGCGCAATGCCGGCCTTCTGTTTTGCGCGTGCCGGTTTATTCGACGCGCTCCCAAACCTGCGTACGCCCGAACAGCGACACGCCGAAGTAGCCGCGTACCTTGAGCTTCCTGCCGCCTTCGGCCAGCGTCAGCAGGGCGCGGTAGGTGCTGCCGTTGTCGGGGTCGAGGATTTCGCCGCCGCTGAATTCCTCGGCGTTCTGGTCGCGCCCCCGCTTCAGGCCCGAGAGAATCACCATGCCGATCACCGGCTGGTTCTTGCGCGCGCCTTCGCACTTGGTGCACAGCGGGTTGGGGTCGTCGCTCACGCCGGGAAACAGTTTCTCGATCCGGCCGCTGACTTCGCCATTGGTCTCGGTGATGCGCACCAGCGCCTGCGGCTTGCTGGTGTTGTCGTCGATGCTGCGCCACAGCCCGGCCACGCTGCCCGGGACCGCAGGCGCGGCAGGCACGGGCTGGGCCTGCCCGCGGGAGGCGCAGGCAAATAGCAAGAGCGCGAACAGACGGAGGCTGGTAACCGGCATGCGCATGGTTGGCGTGATTCTGGATATGCGTGGGGACCTCGCGGTCCCGGCGCCAGACGGGAGTATAATCATGTACGCGCCGATTTGAGTTTCAGCTTGCGGGCGCGAAAACTGCATGTAGAAGTGCGGTTTTCAACAAATACGGCTAAAGCGAGCGAAGGAAAATCTCCGGACCCGTTTTGGCAAACCCAGGCTGAAACGGGTTTTTTATTGAGGCAGCCCTCATGAGCAACAACAATTCCAGCGACGATTTCGCTTTCGACACCCTGGCGATCCGCGCCGGGGTCCTGCGCAGCAACTTCAACGAGAACGCCGAAGCGCTCTACCTGAGTTCCAGCTTCGTGCACGAAGACGCCGCCACCGCCGCGCTGCGCTTTTCCAACCAGGCGCCCGGCTTTGTGTACTCGCGCTTCTCCAACCCGACCGTGGATATGTTCCAGTCGCGCCTGGCGGCCCTTGAAGGTGGCGAGGCCTGCGTGGCCACCAGCTCGGGCATGTCGGCGGTGCTGACCACCGTGATGGGCCTGCTCAAGGCGGGTGACCATGTGGTGTGCTCACGCAGCGTGTTCGGCGCCGTGATCACCCTGTTCGAGAAGAACCTCGGGCGTTTCGGCCTGCAGACCACCTTCGTCGAGGCGACCGACCTGTCGGCCTGGGAAAAGGCGGTACAGCCGAACACCAAGATGCTGTTCCTCGAGACCCCATCGAACCCGCTGATGGAAGTGCTGGACGTGGCGGCATTGTCGAAGATCGCCAGGAAGGCCGGCGCCGTCCTGGTGGTGGACAACTGCTTTTGTTCGCCGGCGGTGCAGCGCCCCTTGTCCCTCGGCGCGGACATCGTGGTGCACTCGGCCACCAAGTACCTGGACGGCCAGGGCCGCATCCTCGGCGGGGCGATCGTCGGCAGCAAGGAGCTGGTGATGGGCGAGGTGCACGGTTTCCTGCGCACCGCCGGTCCGAGCATGAGCCCGTTCAATGCCTGGGTCGCGCTCAAGGGCATGGAGACGCTCGGCATCCGGATGGAAAAGCAGTGCAACAACGCGCTGGAAATCGCGCGCTGGCTGGAGTCCCTGCCGCAGGTCGAGCGGGTCTACTTCCCGGGTCTGCCTTCTCATCCCCAGCACGAGTTGGCCAGGCGCCAGCAGTCGGCCTCCGGCACTTTCCACGGCGGGGCGGTGGTGACCTTCACTATCAAGGGCGGGCGCGAAGCGGCCTGGCGCGTGGTCGACAACTGCAAGATGATCTCGATCACCGCCAATCTGGGCGACACCAAGAGCACCATCACCCATCCGGCCTCGACCACGCATGGGCGCATCAGCCCGGAAGCGCGTGTCGCGGCGGGGGTGGTGGAAGGCTTGCTGCGCCTGTCGGTCGGCTTGGAGAGCGTGGCCGACGTGAAGGTGGACCTGCAGCGCGGCCTGGGCTAGGAGTCTGGGCGGTAGAAGGAGTCGAGGAAAAAGTGGCGAAAAGGTAACAAAAACGCGGAGCGTGGGACGAGCCTTTCCAGGCAATAGTTGTTCTATTGCCGCCGAAAGTGTCGGTTCACGATACCGTTTTCTCGCCGCGCATTTTAGTTTCCTGACCGACGACCTTCTGCCGCCCAGACTCCTAGGTTCGCATGAACCAGTCCCGCCTCTGATGTGCGGGGTTGTCCCTCAGTGCGCGGGACAACGCGGCTGAGCTAGCGTCCGGCGATCTGCTGCGCGCCGGGGCGCCATGAGGCCAGGGCGAAGTTCTGGCGGATCAGGTTCTCCGCCAGCAGGAAGCTTTTCGCGCTCTCCAGCAATTCGATGCCGCGGGCCGGATAATTCTCTTCCGGGTACTGGCTCACCGGGTAGGAAACGCGCACCGCTTCCACCGGGAAGTTGGTGGTGCCGGCGTGGAACGCATAGTATTTCTCCGGGTCCTTGCGGATCTCCGCCAGCGCTTCGCCGCGCGCGCGCTGCCAGGCCTGCTGCAGATTGGGATGGCGCGCCAGGGTGCTCTCGGTGGCGACGATCACCGAACTGCCGACTAGGTTCTTGTGCCGGCTGGCTTGGTCGAGGATGGGGTAGCCGCGCGCGCCAAGCAGCGGCCCGACCTCGATCTGCGCGGCAAAGGCGCCGATGTCACCACGCGCCAGCGCCGGTTCGGCGTCGCGCGCCAGCATATAAACCACGCGTACGCTACCCGACAGGCCGGCTTCCCTGAGCGTGCCCATCACGTAGCGGTGCATGTAGGAGCCCAGGGGCACGGCCAGAACCTTGCCCTTCAGGCCGTCCAGGCTGCGCGCGCCGTTCTTGGGTGTCACCAGCCAGGCATCCATGCCGACCTGCTCGAAGCCGATCAGGCGTGTGGCAAAGCCGCGCGCGCGGGCCACAATCGCCGGCGTGTCGCCGTAGATGCCGACGTCCAGCGCGCCGGAGCCCAGGGCTTCGTTCAGGTCGGGCCCGTTGGCAAAGCCGAAGGTCTTGACGCCGCTGATGCCCAGGGCCTTGAGCTCGCGTTGCAGATAGCCCTGCCGCAAGGCCCAGCCCGAGGGGGCGGTGGGGACCTTGCCGATGCCGATGTAGCCCAGGCGCAGCACGGCGGGATCGGCGGGCACGGTTGGCGCCGTGCCTTGCGCGCGCGCGGCAACCGGAAAGAGGAGGGTGAGCGCGAGGCCGGCAGGTGCGAGGAGCCGGGCCAGGCGGGTGGTGGTGAAACGCGTGGAGTTCATTTGCGCCGGAGAGGACATGGGATCGACTGCGAGAAGCGATAGGCGCTACTTGATCAGCGCCATCAGGTGAAAGGTGTGGTCGGAGGCGGCGCGCGAAGGCAGGCCGGCGCTCCAGCCGATCTCGCGGCGATAGCTGCCGAGCAGGGCCGAGGCGGCGAGCTTGTCCTCGGCCACGCTGACCGCGTCGTCCGGCTGCGGGGCGACGAATAGCGCATCCTCCGGGCAATAGGCTTCGCACATGTAGCAGGTCTGGCAGTCCGCCTGGCGCGCGATCACCGGCGGCGCGCCGGCGACCGCGTCGAACACATTGGTCGGGCAAACGTGCACGCAGATGTTGCAAGCGGTGCAGCGGGCGGAACTGACGAGTTCGATCATGCGCCCGCTCCCTGCGTGTCAAGCGCGGCGGGCGGGGCCGGTGCGCGCAACGGGGCCGGGCCGGGGGCGCTTTTCACCCATACCTGATCCAGCCCGCCGCTGAGCAGGTAATGGCGTTGCGCGTTGTCCTGTCCCTGAAAGTCTTCGCGCTTGTGCATGCCGCGCGACTCGGTGCGCGCCAGGGCGCTGCGGTACATCCAGCGCGACATGGCGATGAGGGCTGCGGCCTCGCGGCTGCGCAATGCGTGTTCGGGCGCGGCCGCGGCGGCGCCGCGCAGGCGCAGCCAGAGCGCGTCCAGGGCCCGCAGCGATTCGTGCAAGGCTTCGCCGCGGCGGAAGTAGTTGCGCTCGTAGGGCAGCACCTCGCGCTGCACGGCGGCGATGGTCTGCGCCGGGTCGATGGCCGTGCCGCCGCCGTCCTGCAGTCCAGCGCCGCCGGCGCGCAGCAGGGGACGCTGCGCGAGCGAGCGGCCCAGGCTGTGCGCATGGTCGCCCGCGCCGGCGCCGGCCCAGAAGCCGGAGGACATGGCCCAGGCAGCGTTGTGGCTGCCCCCGCCGGTAAAGCCGCCGCAGATCAGTTCGCGCGTGGCGGCATCGCCCGCCGCGTACAGGCCCTCGACGCTGGTGGCGCAAGAGTTGTCGTGGATGCGCAGGCCGCCGGTACCGCGCACCGTGCCTTCCAGGCGCAGGGTGACCGGGAACTTCTGTGTGAAGGGATCGATGCCGGCGCGATCGAAGGGCAGGAAGAAGTTCGGCTGCGCGCCGCGCATCCAGCGGCGCGTGGCCGCGTCGGCGCGGTCGATGATGGCGTACACCGGCTGCTGCAACAGGGTTCTGGCGATCACGCCGCGGCCGCGCTGCGAGGCGGCGCCCGGGATCGGGCTGCCGTCGCCGTAGAGGAAGGTAGCCCAGTTGTAGAACAGCGACTTGGTGACCGAGGCGAACGCGGGGCCCAGGCCGTAGGCGTTGGAGAATTCCATGCCGGATAATTCGGCGCCTGCCTCGGCCGCCATCAGGTGGCCGTCGCCGGTGAGTACATTGGTGCCGAGCGCCTTGGAAAGAAAGGCGCAGCCGCCGGTGGCGATCACCACCGCACCCGCGCGCACCACCCAGGCTTCGTTCTTCTGCCGGTGCAGGCCGGTGGCGCCGGCGACGCGGCCTTCGTGATCGACCAGCAGTTCCAGCGCGGGGCTGTGGTCGAGAATTTTCACGCCTGCCTCCTTGGCCCGCTTGCGCATCAGGCGCATGTACTCGGGGCCCTGCAGGGAGCCGCGGCGCTGTTCGCCGTTGTCGTCGAGCGGAAAGGGGTAGCCCCATTCGGCCAGTTGCTGGACGTTGGCGTAGGTCTGCTCGAGAACGCGGTCCATCCAGGCTTCATCGGCCAGGTGGCCGCCGAGCGCGGCGCGGCTTTGTTTGGCATCGCCGCGTGCCTTCGCGGTGGGCTCGACATACCAGACGCCGGTACCGGAGGGAGCGGTGGCGCCCGAGGTACCGCAATAGCCCTTGTCGGCCAGTAGCACCCGTCCGCCGCTCCCCAGCCGCGCGGCCGCGCTGATCGCCGCCCAGGTACCGGCGGGCCCGCCGCCGAGTACCAGCACGTCGGCGACATATTGCCGCGCGCCGGTGCCGGCCGATAGGGCCGTGGTGTTCAAGTCGATCGCGCCCATCTTGTTCTCTCTCGCAAATTCGCGCACCGCGAAGGCGGCGCGTCACATGATGATTTAAGCAAGAGTGGCGCATTGCATAAACGAAGAATTTCGCATATGCGCATGCGTCAAGCGGATACCGTATCCGCTTGACGGGCGACCGGGGAGGCGCTGAACAAGTCCCAAATCCGTGCGAGCCGGCATCACCTTCGCCCAGGAATCAGTGCTTCCCTAGGCGGCCTGCGCTTCCTCGAACACGCGGCCTTGAATGAACTCGCGCGTCAGGTGCGGGGCGAACAGTTCGAGAAAGGAATAGGTGTAGCCGCGCAGGTAGACGCCCTTGCGCAACGCCACCTTGGTGGTGTTGCGCGCGAACAGGCGCGCCGTGTCTTCGAGGGCGACCAGTTCATGGTCGCGCGCGGGATCGACCGCGGTGGAGGCGACGATGCCCACGCCCAGTCCAAGCTCCACGTAGGTCTTGATCACATCGGCATCCATCGCGGTGAGCACGATGCCTGGCGCCAGGGAGTGCAGTGCGAAGGCCTCGTTGATGTGCTTGCGGCCGGTGAAGGCGGTGTCGTAGGTGATCAGGGGAAATTCGGCGAGGTCGGCTAGCGTGACCTCGCGGTCCTGCTCGGCCAGCGGGTGGCCGCGCGGCACGACGGCGACGTGGCCCCAGTCGTAGCCCGGCAGGGCGGCGAGGTCGGGGTAACGGTCCAGCGCCTCGGTGGCGATGCCGATGTCGGCGCGTCCGGCCAGCAGCAATTCGGCGATGTGCTCGGGAAAAGTCTGCTGCAAGATCAGTTGCACGCCGGGAAACTGCTGCTTGAAGGCGACCACTGTCTTGGGCAACGCATAGCGCGCTTGCGAGTGGGTGGTGGCGATCACCAGGCGGCCGGCGGAACTGCCGACGTATTCGCTGCCGGCGCGGCGCAGGTTTTCGATTTCGCGCAGCACCCGTTCCACGATGGGGAAGACTTCGCCGCCCGGTTTGGTGAGCCCGGTCAGGCGCTTGCCGGCACGCTCGAACAGTTCAAAGCCCAGTTCTTCTTCAAGCTCGCGGATCTGCCGGCTCACGCCAGGCTGCGAGGTGTGCAGGCTTTTCGCGACCTCGGTGAGATTGAAATTGCGCCGGACCGCCTCGCGGACTGACTTGAGCTGCTGGAAGTTCATTGAAGGCTCCGGCTGTGGCCGCGATACCAGGGCATCGCGGCCACGCAAACATCCATTGTTGCCAAAGCCGGCGCGCGTTGGAACGAATCGCTGTCTATGTGCTTATGAGTTCATGCGCGGCGTACCCTATGGTGCTGCCGGCAGGTTATTTAGGGAAACACTGATTGAGTGGGCCGCGCCCCTCGCTTGCGTTACGCAACCTCCGCTTTCAGAGTGAAGGTGATGGTACATCGCACGGCTTTTGGGACTTGATCAGTGTTTCCCTAGAGTTTGGCGATCGACACTTCGGTGGCCTTGAACAAGGCCAGCACCTCGCTGCCCGGCTCCAGCCCGAGTTCCTTGACCGAACGGGTGGTGACGACCGAAGCCACCAGCCCGCCGGCGGTTTCGATCTCGACCTCGGAGACCACATCGCCGAAGGTGATGTGCTTGACCTTGCCGCGGAACTGGTTGCGTACATTGATGGCCTGGATACCCATGATGATTTCCTTTGTGTGGGAGAGGGATGAAAAGCAGGTTCAGATGGCCCAGGCCTGCGGCCGGAAGGGGATGACGTTGTCCGGCAGGGATGCCGGTTCTTCGATTCCTGGTGTCTTGAGCACCTGGCGCAGCACGCGCTCCTCGATTGCGGCAAAGGCGGCGCTGCCGCGCTCGCGCGGGCGCGGCAGGTCGATGCGCTCGTCCAGCGCGATGCGGCCGTTCTCGATCAGCACCACGCGGTCGGCCAGGGCGATCGCTTCGCCGACATCGTGCGTCACCAGCAGTGCGGTGAAGCCGAGGCGGCGCCAGATCGACTCGATCAGTTGATGCATCTCGATGCGCGTCAGCGCATCCAGCGCACCGAGGGGTTCGTCCAGCAACAGCAGCCGTGGTTCGTGCACCAGGGCGCGCGCCAGGGCAACGCGCTGGCGCTGGCCGCCGGAGAGCACCGCCGGCCAGTCGTCGGCGCGCTCGGCCAGGCCGACCTGGCGTAAGGACTCGAGCGCTTGCGGCTGCGCGCTTGCCGGCAGGCCGAGGGCGACATTGGGCAGAACGTGGCGCCAGGGCAGCAGCCGCGCATCCTGGAACATGATGCGCATCGCCGGGTTCAGGCCGCGCGTGGCCGCACCGTCGGCGAGGATCTCGCCCGCGTCGGTCTGCTCCAGTCCGGCCACCAGGCGCAGCAGGGTGCTCTTGCCGCAGCCGCTGCGACCGACGATGGCGACGAATTCGCCCGGGGCGATGTGCAGGGTCAGGGCGTCCAGCACCTTGCGCCCGGCGTAGGATTTGTCGGCGCCGCGTACCTGCAACTCCAGCCCATGGGCCGCTTGCTGCGTGGTCCCTTGTGCGGTCCTTTGCGCGGCCTTCCGCGCGGCGGCTTCGACGCGCTGGCGTTCGATCGGATGGTTTTGCATGCTGCGCCTCACGCGGTTTGATGTTGATAGCCCGGATGCCAGCGCAGCCAGAAGTGTTCCAGGCCGCGCGCCAGCAGGTCGGCGAATTTGCCCAGCAGGGCGTAGAGCAGGATGCCCACCAGCACCACGTCGGTCTGCAGGAACTCGCGCGCGTTCATGGTCATGTAGCCGATTCCGGCGGTGGCCGAGATGGTCTCGGCGACGATCAGGATCACCCACATCAGGCCGAGCGCGAAACGCACGCCGACCAGGATGGAAGGCAGGGCGCCAGGCAGGATCACCTCGCGGTACAGCGCGAAGCCCGACAGGCCGTAGCTGCGCGCCATCTCGATCAGCCCGCGGTCGGCGGCACGGATGCCGTGAAAGGTGTTGATGTACATCGGGAAGAACACGCCCAGCGAAACCAGGAACAGCTTGGCGGTTTCATCGATCCCGAACCAGAGAATCACCAGCGGGATCAGCGCCAGCGGCGGGATGTTGCGCACCATCTGCAAGGTGGTGTCGAGCAGAGTCTCCGCGCGCCGGAACGAGCCGGTGAGCAGGCCCAGCAGCAGGCCCAGGCCGCCGCCGACGGCAAAGCCCGCCAGCGCGCGCCAGGTGCTGGTCTTGACGTGGGTCCACAGTTCGCCCGAGAGCGCAAGCGCCCAGGCCGCCTTCAGCACATGCCAGGGCTCGGGCAGGATGCGGCTGGACAGCCAGCCGAATTGCGAGCTGAACTGCCAGGCGGCGAGAATGATCAGCGGCACGATCCATGGGCGCAGACGCTCGGCCGAGGGCAGGCGCCGGGTCGCGGCCTTGAGCGACGCTGTACTGCTTGCGGCGGTTTCGGGGACCGGGAGATGCGTTGCGGCCGGCGCAGCGGGGGCCACGTCGGCCCGGCGCGCATCATGCCCCGCCGGTTCGGACGACAAGCGGGACGCCAGATGCGGTGGCAGGGCGGAAGAATGGGCCATGGAGTCCTCAGCTTTGCGACACTTTGGGGTAGTAGGTATTGCCGACGATCTCGCCGAACGGCCCCTGCAATTGCGGATGCGCGAGGGGGCCTTGCAGGCGGTTGCGTGGCAACAGAGGGAATACCAATTCGGCGAAACGGTAGGCTTCTTCCAGATGCGGGTAACCGGAAAGGATGAAGGTCTCGATGCCCAGTTCGCGGTATTCGAGCAGGCGCGCCGCCACCGTCTTGGGCGAGCCCACCAGCGCGGTACCCGCCCCGCCGCGCACCAGGCCGACCCCGGCCCACAGGTTCGGGCTGATCTCCAGTGCCGCGCGGTTGCGCCTGGCGCCACTGGCGTGCAGTTGTGCCATGCGGCGCTGGCCTTCCGAATCCATTTTCGCGAAGGCCGCTTGCGCGCGTTCGACCGTGGCATCGTCCAGGCGGCTGATCAGATCGTCGGCAGCGGCCCAGGCGGCTTCGTCGGTCTCGCGCACGATCACATGCAGGCGGATGCCGTATTGCAGGGTACGGCCGTGGCGGGCCGCCTGCGCGCGCACATCAGCGATCTTGGCGGCGACGGCGGCGGGCGGCTCGCCCCACGTCAGATAGGTATCGAGCTGCTCGGCGGCCAGCGCATGGGCGGCTTTTGAAGAGCCGCCGAACCAGAGCGGCGGGTATGGGCGCTGCACTGGCGGGTAAAGTGCCTTTGCGCCTTTGGCACGTAGATGCGCGCCTTCGAAATCGACAGCATTGCCGGCCTCGCTGCCTTCGAGCACCCCACGCCAGATGCGCAGGAACTCCTCGGTGATCTTGTAGCGCTCGTCGTGGTCGACGAACACGCCATCGCCTTCCAGTTCGCCGGGGTCGCCGCCAGTGACTACATTGATCAACAGGCGCCCGCCGGAGAGCCGGTCAAATGTGGCGGCCATGCGCGCGGCCACCGCCGGAGAGACGATGCCGGGGCGCAAGGCGACCAGGAACTTCAAGCGAGTGGTGGCGGGGATCAGCGCGGAGGCTACCACCCAGGCATCCTCGCAGGAGCGCCCGGTGGGCAGCAGCACGCCCTCGTAGCCGAGTGCGTCTGCTGCCTGGGCAATCTGGCGGAAGTAGCCGTGGTCGGCCTGACGCGCGCCTTCGCTGGTGCCGAGGTAGCGCGAGTCGCCGTGGGTGGGGATGAACCAGAATACGTTCATGATTGCGTCAACTGCCTTTTCTTTGGGGTTTTCGTCATGGTTAGCGCGCCGCGGCCACGTCGGGCCTGGGCTGCCAGGCAGCCTCGGCGACGTTCAGGCGTTTGGGAATCAGCTTGAGATCGGCAAACACGTCGGCGATACGCTGCTGCTCGGCGATCACCTGCGCCGTCACCGGCTTGACCCCGTAGGCGAAGCGCACTACCGCCAGTTCGACAATCGGGAGGTCCAGGCCGAGTTGCGGGGCCAGGAGAAGGGCGGCTTCCTTGGGATGGGTGCGCGCCCATTCGTCGGTCCTGGCCAATTCATCAAAAATGGCCAGCACCACGTCCTGGCGCTTGTCGGCGTAGCCGCGCTCGGCGAGGTAGAACTGATGATTGCTGACAAGGCCCTTGCCATCGGCCAGGACACGCGCACCGATCTGCTTTTCGGCGGCGGCCAGGAACGGGTCCCAGATTACCCAGGCATCGACACTGCCGCGCTCGAAGGCGGCGCGCGCGTCGGCCGGCGGCAGGAATACCGGCTGGATATCTGCATATTGCAGCCCGGCCTTCTCCAATGCCTTGACGAGCAGGTAATGCACGTTGCTGCCCTTGTTGAGCGCTACCTTCTTGCCCTTGAGTTCGGCGACGGATTTGAGCGCCGAATTCCTCGGCACGATGATCGCCTCGCCGGCCGGTGCCGGCGGCTCGTTGCCGACGTAAACCAGCCGGGCGCCGGCGGCCTGGGCGAAGATCGGCGGGGCTTCACCGACGGTGCCGAAGTCGATCGAGCCGACGTTCAGGGCTTCGAGCAGTTGCGGGCCGGCCGGAAATTCGACCCACTTGACCTCGATGCCGCGCGGCGCGAGGCGTTTTTCCAGGGTGCCCTGGCCCTTGAGCAAGGTGAGGGTGCCGTATTTCTGGTAACCGATCCGCAGGATTTCCCTGGCGGTACTTTGGGCATGAGCGGGAATGGTGTTGAACAGGCCGGCGGCAAGCAGCGACGCGGCGGCGAGAATCAGACGGCGGCGGAATTTCATGTGTGGCCCCTTGGGATTGTGGATGTTGGTGTTGGTGAACGTGGGCGGGCAATCAATAGAACGGTGGCAGCAGATACAGCAACTCGTCCTCCCAGTGGGCCGGTGGCCGGCGCGGGTCGATGTGGCGTTGCGTCACTTCTTTCTCGCGTTCCCGCAGTTCCTGCGCGGGCAGGCGCAATAACAGGAAGGCACGCTGCAGGATGTGCTTGACCAGATCGATCACGACCATACCGGCACCTCGCGCAGGTTGATGCGCCTGGGCAATAGACCGGCCTGGCTGAATGCATCGGCGAAGCGCCGGCGGTCGGCGGAGACAGGTGAGGCGGGAGTTGATTGTTGTGGTGAGGTCATGTGGGTAGCTTTGGATGAAACAAGCGGCGCGGCGGCGTCCCGTCGGGTGACGTGGGCAAGGCGCAAGCGGGCAAGGGACCGGATTGCCTGGCGACGCGGCGGGCGCGTGGCATGCGCGCGCGCCGCCGGTACGGCTACGGTCCGCGGGCGCGGACCGGGGCAATCAACAGTGCTCCGCCTGGGCGGTCTTCAGCAGGCGCAAGGTAGGCGGCGCGGCGGGGAGGATCAGCGTGGGTTCCGGCAGGCTATCGGCCAAGCGCTCGGTGCCTTCGCGCAGGCGGTTGCGCAAATCCGCGTCGAGGTCCAGCCCGCCGTCTTCGGACCAGCGCACCTGCTGCTCGGCGGCGTATATCCCCGGCAGCACCTGGATGGCGCCGAGCGCCGTCAGCACCGGGCGCAGTGCGTAGTCCAGCGCCAGGGTGTGGGCGATGCTGCCGCCAGTGGCCAGCGGCAGTACCACCTTGCCGCCCAGGCCATTTTTTGGCAACAGGTCGAGAAAGCTTTTCAGCAGGCCGCTAAACGAGGCCTTGTAGATCGGCGTGGCGACCACTACCGCGGAGGCACGCGTCACCAAGTCCAGGGCTTGCGCGATGCCGGCATCGGCAGCGTCAAGTGCGAGCAGGGAGGCGGCGGGCAGGTCGCGCACCTGGATGACCCGGGTGTCGAAGGGGTGCGCGGCGAGCTTGGCCGCGACATGCTCAAGGACGCGCCGGGTGCGCGAGCTGGCCGAGGGACTGCCGTTGATGGCGACGATCAGCGGGGAGGATTTCATGGCTCTGCCGGATGTGTGGATAAAACACGCTGGCTCCGCGAGGAGTGGCGCGACACAGGCAGATTAGCGGGGCTGGTAAATCAGGAAAACGAATGAATTCGTGCTTCCTTTATCGGTTTTTGCATATACGGGCGGTCTGCCACGCCTTGGGACAGCCATGCGGGGAAGTCAAGGCCCCCAAAAAGCAAAACGCCCGCTTCCATCCCGGAAGCGGGCGCTGTCGTGAGTATTGCCTTAGTCGCGGAACGAGGGATCGATGCTGTCGAGCTTTTTCAGCAGCGCCGGCCACTCCAGTTCGCCGAAGCGGCGGCGCACGCCGGGCTTGTAGAGGTGGTTGGAGGCCTCGATGACGTCGCGCGGCGGGTAGGAGAGTTCCGTATTGCAGGACAGAGCCATCACCTGCAGGCGGCAGGCGCGCTCCAGGCGGAAGATGTTGTTGAAACCTTCGGCGATGCTCGCGCCGACGGTAAGCAGACCGTGGTTCTTCAGGATCAGCACTTCGCGGTCGCCCAGATCGGCGACCAGGCGCTCCTGTTCTTCGAGATTGAGCGCCACGCCTTCATAGTCGTGATAGCCGATGTCGATAAAGCGCATCGCTGTCTGCGCGACCGGCAGCAGGCCGCATTTCATCGCCGACACCGCCATGCCGGCCAGGGTGTGGGTGTGGATCACGCAGTCGACATCATGCCGTGCGCGGTGCACGGCGCTGTGGATCACGAAGCCGGCGCGATTGATGCCGTAGTCGGTGGGGTTGAACAGGATGTTGCCGTCGCAGTCGATCTTGACGAAGCACGAGGCGTGCATCTGGTCGTACAGCAGGCCGTAGGGGTTGATGAGAAAGCTGTTCTCCTCGCCCGGCACGCGGCAGGAGATGTGGTTGGCGATCATCTCGTCCATGTCGTAGTGATGTACCAGGCGATAGGCGGCGGCCAGGTCGACGCGCTTTTTCCACTCCTCGGCGCCGACCTGGTTGCGGACGGACGAACTTTTCTTGATGGCGGTGACGCTCATGGGGCTCTCCTGAGGTGTGATCTTGTAACGATACTCCAGAGCGCGCGCGGCGCGGGCTATGGGCCGGATTAGCCGGCGGCTGTGCCCGTCGCGCTACTCGCTCTTGACCCCGGTGTCGCGGATGATCTGCTCGTACTTGCGGGTCTCGCTGCGGGTGAAGGCACCCAACTGTTCGGGCGTGCCGGGCACGATCTCGGTGCCGTCCCCAGCCAGACGCTCGCGCGCCTCCGCGCCCGGCGCGAGAATCTTGCCGACTTCGCGATTCAGCGTGGCCACGATTTCGCGCGGCGTGCCGGTGGGCACGAAAAAGCCGCCCCACAGCGAGAAATCGAAACCGGGCTGCCCGCTCTCGGCCACCGTCGGCACGTCAGGCAGGGCCGGCGCGCGGGTAGCGGTGGAGACGGCGAGCAGGCGCAGCTTGCCCGACTTGACGTGGGGAATGGCCGCCGGCATGCCGGAGAAGAAGTAGGTGACGTGGCCGCCCAGCAGGTCCGCCAGCGCCGCGCCGGCACCCTTGTAGGGAGCGTGGACGATGGAGGACTTGGCGACCAGCTTGAGTTGCTCGGCGGCCAGATGGCCCGGCGTGCCGATGCCGGACGATGCGAAGGAGAGTCCCGGCACATTGGCGCGCATCGCATCCATCAGCGCCCGGAAGTTGCCGTACGGGCTGGTCCCGACCACCGCCAGGCCCAGCGGTACCTTGCCCACCAGGGTCACCGGCGTGAGTTCCTTCTCTGGGTCGACCAGGCTGCTTTTCATCAGATACTTGTTGATCGACATCTCGCCGGTCTGGCCCATCAGGATCGTGTGGCCGTCGGGCGCGGCCTTGGCGGCCATCTGCGCGCCGATCAGGCCGCCGGCGCCGGGGCGATTCTCCACCACCACCGAGGTGCCCAGGGCCTGGCCCAGCTTGTCGGAGATGGTGCGCGCGAACACGTCGCCGGTGCCGCCGGGCACGTAGCAGACGATGATGGTGATGGTCTTGCTCGGGTACTTCGCCTGGGCCTGCGCGGCAGCCGGCATGAGGGTGCCTGCCAGGCCGGCGATCACGCCGGACGCGAGCAGGAAGCCATGCAGTGGCGTTGCCTTGGGGGCCCGCAGCAGCGTTGTCTTGAGGGTGCGCAGCGATGTTGCCTTGAGGGGAAGGCGCTGGTACGGCTCGGGCATTGTGTGGGTCTCCTGTTCTGGCCGTACGGCTCTTGTTCTGGTTGAGGTCGGTCAGTTCCGATGCCGGGGTCGGCTCGGGGTGTACTCAACTGCGATGCTCAGTTGCGTATCTTGTCAGCTGCGTATTTTGGGCGAATCGTCTCACAACAAGCCAAAGCCGCCCAGCAAGGCCCCTATCGCCAGGCACCACAGCGGGTGCGCGCGGGTCAGCAGGCAGAAGGCGATGGTGCCCGCCGAGACCGCAAAGGCGGCCCAGGAGCCGTTGTCGGCCGCCTGGGTCAGCAGGTAGCCGCTGGCCAACAGCAGGCCGACGGTGAGCGGCACCAGGCCGGCCTGCACGGCGACGCGCCAGGGCCGGTCGCGCATGCGGTGCCATACGCCGCCGACGTAATAGGCGAACAGCGAGGAAGGAATCGCCATCGCCGCGAACGAGACGATGGCCCCGATCGGCCCGGCGACCTGGTAGCCGAGCACGCCCACCACCATCATGTTCGGCCCCGGCGCGGCGTTGGCGATGCCGAACAGGCGGGCGAATTCGTCCGAACTCATCCACTGCTGGCGGTCGACGAAATAGCGGTGCATATCCGGCAGGCTGGCCGACACCCCGCCGAAGGAGATCAGCGAGAGCATGGCGAAATAGCTCACCAGGTCGAGCAGCGTGTTCCAGTTGACGTTCATCTGCGCCGCAGCCACTGCCAGGCGATGCTGAGCGGCGCCAGCACCACCAGCATGTTGATCAGGGGGATGCGCCACCAGGCGATCGCGCCAAACGCCAGGGCGGCGAAGCCGTAGTGCGATACGGTCTTGAGATTGCTCCCCATCTTCAGCGCCGTGCTCACCACCAGACCGGCCGCCGCCGCGCCCAGACCGCGGAAGATGCCCTGCATCACCGGCGACTGGCCGTACTGCACGTAGAAGGTGCCCAGCAGCAGGATCACCAGCGTGGGCGGCACCAGCATGCCCATCAGCGCGACAAAGGCGCCGACCGGCCCGTGGAAGCGCGCGCCCACGCAGACCGACAGGTTGACCACGTTGGCGCCGGGAATGAACTGGCAGAACGAGAACAGGTCGGCGAACTCCGCCTCCGACAACCACTGCTTCTGCTCGACCATCATGCGCCGCGCGAACGGCAGCACGCCACCGAAGCCGGAGATGCTCGCCGTGGCGAAGGCGACGAACAGTTCGCGTAGAGGCGGCGGGCTTGCCGGAACAGCCGGGCGGCTCATGAAGGCGGGCTTGGGGGAGGAAAGGGCGCGGCGAGGCGGATGGCGGCAACCCGGAGGCCTCGACTGCAGTCATCGAGACACGGCTTGCCGATTGCAGCCGCGATTTTACGCCGCGCTTCCCTGGCCGGTGTAGTGCGCCGGCCTTATGCAGGAAAAAACTGGTAAAAATTCGAGCGCCTCTTGCGGCGTCCGGGTAGTGAAGGGCGTTAGGGGTTGGCGCCGCTGATCAGGATCGGCTGGACATTGGCGAACACCTCGTCCATGTCCGGCAGCGGCTCGAACACCTGCTCGCCCTTGAACCAGCGCGCTTCCAGGTCCGGCTCGTCCAGCGCCTTGAGCACCGCCTGGCCCAGTTCGTGGGGGTAGCTGGGCAGCTGGCGCTTCAGGTAGCCTTCCACGGTGCCGTTCATCACCGCGGCGGACTTCATGTTCAACTCCTCGTTCTCCGGGGGAGAGCCGTTCGGGTCCTTGCACTGTTCCACGTCCAGCGAGCTGAAGCGGCGGCAACTGAACGGGCGCGCTTCGTAGATCGAGCACATCGAGTCAACCAGGAACGGGCAGGTGAGGTTGTGATGCTCGGGGTGCAGGCCCTTGGCCTTCGGCGCGAACTCGCGCAGGCGCTCGGTGGTGGCCGCCAGTTCCTCGGCCGGGCGCTTGCGCAGTTCCTGGGCGATCAGGAAAATTTCCGCCGGCAGTGCTTCGGCGCGGTAGGTGCAGCAATAGGTGCAGCCCGGCTTGCAGTCGAACTGTCCCTCGGGTTTTTTGCTCACCTGTTCGAAGATCAAGTCGGTCTTCTCGTGCACCGTCTTGACCAGGTTGATGGCGTAGACGCGGTTGCGGTTCTGCACCAGGCCTTTGAGCACCAGGTTGAGCTGGTTGATGTGATATGGCCTGACGTCGTTGCGGCTCAGGGGGGCTGCCATGGGAGAGAGTCCAGTCTATGTGATGTGATGCGGCGCCGGGATCGTGCCCGGCGTCCGTTGCCGCTGTTTTGCCGCGTTTACTTGTACACGTAAAAGCCGCGCCCGGTCTTGCGGCCCAGGTAGCCGGCGGCGACCATTTCCTTGAGCAGCGGGGCGGGGCGGTACTTCGAGTCGTTGAAGCCGTCGTAGAACACTTCCATCACCGAGAGCATGGTGTCCAGGCCGATCATGTCGGCCAGGGCCAGCGGGCCGATCGGCTGGTTGGTGCCCAGGCGCATGCCGTTGTCGATGTCCTCGGCGGTGGCAAGGCCCTCGGCGAGCACGAAGATCGCCTCGTTGATCATCGGGCAGAGGATGCGGTTGACCACGAAGCCCGGGTTGTTCTTCACGCAGATCGGCGTCTTGCCCAGGCGCTTGGAAAGCTCCTCGGTGGCGGCATAGGTCTCGTCGCTGGTGGCCAGGCCGCGGATCACTTCGACCAGGGCCATCAGCGGCACCGGGTTGAAAAAGTGCATGCCGATGAACTTGTCCGGGCGCGAGCTCGAGGCGGCCAGGCCGGTGATGGTGATCGAGGAGGTGTTGGTGGCGATGATCACCTCGGGGCGCGCGACCGCGTCGATGTCCTTGAGGATCTTCTTCTTCAGTTCGGCGTTTTCGGTCGCCGCCTCGATGATGAAGTCGGCGTTCTTCATGTCGGCCATGCTGCTGGTGCCTTGGATGAGCGAGAGGGCGTTCGCCTTGTCAGCCTCGGTCATCTTTTCCTTGCGCACCAGGCGGTCCAGGCTGCCCGAGACGGTCTTGATGCCGCGCTCGATCGCCGCTTCGTTGATGTCCAGCATCAAGGCCTGGATGCCGCTCACGGCGCAAGCCTGCGCGATGCCGTTGCCCATGGTGCCGGCGCCGATGATGCCTACGGTCTGGATGCTCATTGCAGTTCCTCTTCGCAAAAATTGATGTTCAGTCTATCTGGATCAGCGCGCCGCCGCCCGCGTCCACGCGCAGGTAGCCGGCATGCTGGTCCCAGGCCGGCAGCACCCAGCGCTTGCGCGCGCTGCCCGCCATCACGTAATCGTGCCGCCCGGGGCGGTGGGTGTGGCCGTGGATCATGCGCGCGCAGCCGGTATCGGTGAACACCTGGCGCACCGCATCCTCGTTCACGTCCATGATGTCCATCGCCTTCATCGACTTCTCGGTTTCGCTTTTTTCCCGCAGGCCCTCGATCACCGCGTGGCGCTGCGCCAGCGGCTGGGCCAGAAAGGCCTGCTGCCAGCCTGGCGCGCGCACCTGGGTGCGAAAGGCCTGGTACTTGACGTCGTCGGTGCACAGCGTGTCGCCGTGCAGCAGCACGGTCTTCATGCCGTGCAGGATGAACACGTAGGGATCTGGTAGCAGGGTCAGGCGCGCGCGTTCGGCGAATTGCCCGCCGATCAGGAAGTCGCGGTTGCCGTGGATGAAATACAGGCCGACGCCGCGCTCGGCGACCGCCGCCAGGGAGGCGGCGATACGCGCGTTGAAAGGCGCCTCGAGATCATCATCACCGGCCCAGTATTCAAACAGGTCGCCGAGGATATACAGCGAGTCCCCGGACTGCGGCAGTTCGTGCAGGAACAGCTCGAAGGCGCCAGTCACGTCCGCGCGCTGCGGCGTGAGATGCAAGTCGGAAATGAACAGGGCAGTCATCGGGCAATCCGGTCACGGCCCGCCGTCGACCCAGCCTAGAGAACTTCCGCTTTCTGGATCATCACGTCTTCCAGGGGCACGTCGTCGTGGAAGCCGCTGCGGCCGGTCTTGACGGTCTCGATCTTGTCGACCACGTCCATGCCCTCGACCACCTTGCCGAACACGCAATAGCCCCAGCCGGCGCCGTTCGGGCTCTTGAAGTTGAGGAATTCGTTGTTCTTGGTGTTGATGAAGAACTGCGCCGAGGCCGAGTGCGGGTCGTTGGTGCGCGCCATCGCCACGGTGTACTTCTCGTTCTTCAGGCCGTTGGTGGCCTCGTTGTCGATCATGTCGCGGGTTTTTTTCTGCTTCATGCCGGGCTCGAAGCCGCCGCCCTGGACCATGAACTGGGGAATCACGCGATGGAAGATGGTGTTGTCGAAATGGCCATCCTTGGCATACTGGATGAAGTTCGCGGCGGTCTTGGGCGCCTTGGCGTCGTCCAGCTCGATCTTGATCTGGCCGTGATTGGTGGTGAGCAGTACCTGGGTCATTTGCTTTTTCTCCTATCGGTTTGTTTACTTCGCGCCCTTGGGCGCATCGAGCACGCGAATGCTTTCGATGATCACCGGCTTGACCGGCACATCCTGGTGCGGGCCGTTGGCGGCGGTGGGCACTTCCTTGATCTTCTCCACCACGTCCATCCCCTTGGTCACCTTGCCGAACACGGTGTAGCCCCACAGCTGCGCCGCTTCCAGCAGGCGGGCGCGCGGCACGTTTTCATAGGTGCGGCCGCCGTACTCGAATTTCGCCACCGGGTCGCCGGGCGGAATCAGCGTCGGGTTGAGGAAGTCGTTGTCCTTGACGTTGATGAACCATTGCGCGCTGGCCGAATGCGGGTCGCCGGTGCGTGCCATCGCCAGGGTGCCGACGGTATTCTTGCCGCCCTTGGCGAGGGACTCGCGGCCTTCATGCTGGATCGGCGGACGGGTGGGTTTTTCCTTCATGTCGGGGGTAAAGCCGCCGCCCTGGATCATGAAGCTGGGGATGACGCGGTGGAAGATGGTGCCGTCGTACTGCTTGTCCTTGACGTACTGCAAGAAGTTGGCCACCGTCTTGGGCGCCTTGTCGGCGTACAGCTCGGCGACGATGGTGCCCATCGAAGTCTTGATCTCGACGGTCTGCGCGGCAGCGTTGGCGCACATCAGCAGGCCGGCGACCATGCCGGCCAGGGTAAGGCGAAGTTTCATTTGCGGTCCTTCAGGTTTAAGACAGGCGCGGGGCTTTGGCAAGCCTGGGATCAGGCCGCGCCCTCGTCGACGATTTTCCACTTGCCGCCTTCCTTGATCCAGTAAAGGCGCTTTTTCATCGAATTGGAAAGAT
>Ga0307511_10001680_pt1 | contig 23320 bp, 23 predicted proteins | sample 13_EM_MG_FD_200266 | JGI IMG/M metagenome (GOLD analysis project Ga0307511, IMG submission 200266) | Populus trichocarpa ectomycorrhiza microbial communities from riparian zone in the Pacific Northwest, United States - 13_EM | ecosystem: Host-associated > Plants > Roots > Unclassified | place... | reverse complement strand
GCCCAGCTTGGAGGTAAGACCGCAGTTGGGAGGAGGACGAGAGCGCAGAGATCTCGAGAGCTATAGCGTAAAACTCAGCTAGACCGCTTACTCAGGACGCCAGTCGCAGAGATACTGCCAGGGAATATTCACAGTCACTAGATAGTACTGTAGCTGATAGAGCTCTCACAAAGAATTTACGTACCCGGCTGAGAAGGATGACGAGCACAGGTGGGCTTCTTGGCGTCACTGGGAACCGCGAGGGGTCCTAGTCGAAGCAGCTTGGCATGACGCTGAAGATGCCCCGCTTCATCTGCTTCTATGCTGTGTGTGGGCATTTAAAAGATACTATGTAGGTACACGCGACAGGGCAGGAGCAGCGAGAAAGCACAAGCGAGCACTCTGCTGCGTTAATGGTTTCCTGCACCTACTGTGGAGCTTCAATGCTGGCCACATCTGAGCAGGCTCACCTTCAGGCTTAGCTTACTCGACACCCTCCGGGCCCAGCAGCTCCCTTGATATCGATTCCCCAAGTGCTTAAGTGTATTCTCATAATATACCGGTAAAGGCTCAAGGTAGGTCTCCCACCAGCTGCAATATCCCATCGATGCACAATGATTCTCGCCGTCCTGCAGTCATTTGTGCCTTACAAGGCTGTGGTGACACAAAGCAAATAAAAGTAACTGAGCTAATTTTCATGTGCTCCTACCCCAGACTTTTCGTCTGACTCTAATACTCTAATAGCATATCCACACCAAATCCCCAAATCCCCAACCAGACTACCAATTCCCCCAATTCCCCCAATTCCCATGGCATTCCACCAACAATGCCACCGCGCCTATCACAATTGTCATGGCCCTGCCATAAGGCCTTAACTGCCCGCTCAGTCCACGTCACACCCAACCCAATTCGTTCTATCCAATGCCGGGGCCTCCAAACAACCCTTCGACGGAGCAATCCCACCCAGCAAGCAGCGGCCATAGCTCTAACTCCCAATCTAGCTCCCAACCTGCGATGGCGCTCATCCTCTGTGCTCGATTCATATGTAGACAAACCTGCGCGACCTATCTCTCTGCGCCAGCTTATTTTCTTTGGCGGGCGCAATTTAGATGAAGTAAGGATACTGAACTCTGCGAACTATGTTCGTTCGGAGCTGCCTACTAGGATAGCACGTGAGTCACTGGGAGGGTCCTGGCCTCGAACGAAGGATCTTGAAGCTGATACCCCTTATAGATCGTATTAGGGATATGCAGAAGCTGCCTTATGTCGTAGTTACGAATCCCCACATGTCCCATGTCTATGACCTCTATTATAAGGCATTTGATACTCTGCGGAAGGTGCCTGAAATTAAAACCATAGCGGACAATGATAGGTTTTGCAGTATTGTTAAGGGTATGCTTAGGGAGCATTTGACCATAATACCAAATCTAGCAATGGGGGTTTTGGAGTGCAAAGATTTGGTGCCTGCTGCTGAAATTGACAGGTTTATGAACAAGCTGCTCCGGAGTGTATGCTCCCCACGGGCCCTGAAATATCTGCAAGAACGGAGCTGACTGTGGCTGCTAGAGGATATCCCGGCGTGTGATTGCGGAGCAGCACATAGCCCTGACCGATACCTTCAACTCCCCTTTCCACTTTCCTGACTCGAGCCCCTTTCAGCAACCAAACAGCCACCCTGACTTCGTTGGAGAAGTCTTTCTACGATGTAATGCCAAAGAAGTTGTTGAGCGTTGTGGGAAACTAGCACAAAACCTCGCCAGAGAAGCATTTGGCCTGGAGTCGCCCGTGCCTGAAATTGAGATAGAAGGACATACAGATACCACATTCCCATATATATTAAGCCATCTGGAGTACATGATTGGCGAGCTTCTCCGGAACTCCATACAAGCCACGATTGAAAAACATCACCCAGCATCGCCTACAACGAAATTACCACCAATAAGGGTGCTGATTTGTCATGCACCGCAACATATTATATTTAGGGTGTCCGATCAAGGAGGGGGTATTCCACCTGATGAGCTTCCCCACCTATGGTCCTTTAGCAAAGGTGCAAGGTCACAGGCAAGGCTGGAAAACTTTGCAAGAGTGCCGACCATGGCAGCGACGATGCAGGAGTTGCTAAACTCCCATACACACACCAGTAGTATTGCGGGCCACCAGAGCAGTATAGATATAACCCCAAAGAAAGTTGATTCTAGGGAAGAGTCATCTTTGTCGTCGTTGACCAGTCGACCGCCGAATCTGAGACTGGGGATTGGTTTGCCTATGAGTAGGGTATATGCCGAGTATTGGGCTGGGAGTTTGGAGCTCCATAGGTAAGTCGAGATAAGCAGGATACTAGTCCAAGAATTGATGCTGATTCTTGTAATCTCTACAGTCTCGAGGGCTATGGCACGGATGTGTTCTTGCAGATATCGAAGCTAGGCAACAAGAGCGAGCAGCTAACCTTGGACGGACTGTGAAATGCTATAACTCATTGGTTGGGATCAATTTTGGAACAGAGATAATTGACAATGTGGGAAAGCATTAGAGCAGTGTATATGGCGTTGTCTCATTCTCTCATTCAGCCCTACTCTGTTTTTCCATCAGCATCTTGTATATTTTTTCCGGTTCGTATATATTGAACACTCGGCTCAATCACTATTCGCCTCCATCACGTGTTGTATGAACAATACCTTTGTTCAGTCTTGGCACCAACTTTTCGACATCACGCCCAATGAAGAGACCTAGCCCAAAAAGCCATTTGTATTTACGTTCACGGCGTCCTGCTCAACCGCAACAGCACCTCAACCACATCTAACCATGACTTCAATTGCAGCGCCCCTCACGAGCATACTCCCCGCCCCGAAACACAGCAGTGATGAGCCAGAGCCGACATCTAAACCTGTGGCAAGAATACTAGGGGGTGGTGAGGAAGTACAGCTGGTGTTGAAGGTGAGTTCAGGTTTTGCCCGTTCGAGCTTCATTCTTCACCCCACGAGGCCGATGCTATCTCTCCCCGTTCTTTTTGCCCTCTTAGAGCACTCCCTAATTCACACACATAGCTAACTTCCCCCCGGGGGAGCTTACTTAGAAATCCGCCCCCCCCCCCTATGGAAAACGCTCTGCCTGGCGCCCTCGCAATGCCGAAGACTTCGGAGATGGCGGCGCCTTCCCTGAAATTCCTGTCGCACAATACCCCCTCGATATGGGCCGGCGACACACCTCCACCTCCTCCAAATCCCTCGCCCTGCAAGTTGACTCCACTGGTGCCGTTAAATACGATGCCATCGCCCGGCAGGGCCACGATGAGAAGCGTATCGTCCACGCGCAATTTAAAGACCTGATTCCGCTCCGCCAACGCGCGGATATAGGCGAAATCAGCCTGGAGCGCCCTTCCGAGGAGGAGGTAGCTGCGCAAGCTGAGAAAACGAGGCAGGCATTGGAGAAACTTGTTAGCGGGGCTGTAGCTGCGCAGAGGCCGAAGGTGCTCAAAGGAACACAGAGGAAGGAACCTACATATGTTCGATACACACCAAGTGATCATATGGGGAATAGCGGGAAGAAGAATGAACGTATAATCAAAATCGTCGAGAAACAAGTCGACCCCATGGAGCCTCCGAAGTTCAAACATAAGAAAATACCTCGTGGCCCGCCGTCGCCTCCAGCACCGGTTATGCATTCCCCACCGAGGAAGCTGACTGCGGCGGACCAGGAGGCATGGACTATACCCCCACCGATATCGAATTGGAAGAATCCAAAGGGGTATACAGTTCCCCTTGATAAGCGGTTGGCGGCGGATGGGCGAGGGCTACAGGATGTTACTATAAATGATAAATTTGCGCAGTTTGCGGAGGCGTTATTTACAGCGGATAGACATGCTAGAGAGGAAGTTAGGCAGAGGGCAATGATGCAGCAGAAGCTTGCGGAGAAGGAGAAGGCTGCGAAAGAGGAGCATTTACGGCAGCTGGCGCAGAAGGCTAGGGAAGCTCATGCAGGACGTGGGGCTGGGGGTGGTAGGGGGCGATCAAGGAGTAGGAGTGCGAGTGAGAGTGGGAGTGAAAGAAGCCGAAGCTCAAGAAGTAGGTCAAGGAGTGTGAGCGATAGTGAGGAGGAGAGGAGGAGGAGAAGGAGTGATTCTGAGGATGACGAGGCGAGGAGAGAGAGGGAGAAGATGAGGAGAGAGAGGAACGAGGAAGCAAAGAGACAGTTGCGGATGGGGAAGATGGGAACAGAGAGGAGGATGCAGCAGATGGCTCGGGAGCAAGGGAGGGATATTGGTGAAAAGATTGCTTTAGGAGTACGCCCACCACCCTTCAAACCGATGTATTTATACGTATTTACTGACTGATTTCCTCTCTACTCCAGCTTGCCAAACCCTCCGCCTCCGCCGAAAGCATGTACGACTCCCGTCTCTTCTCCCAGACCTCTGGCTTCGCCACCGGCTTCAACGAAGACCAAGTCTACGACAAGCCCCTGTTCTCCGCCGCCGAAGCCGCCTCCCACATCTACCGCCCGCGGACCAACACTGACCAAGAATACGACGAGGACGCAGCAACTACCGAACTTGAGCGCTTCAAAAAAGAGAAACGATTCGATGTTTTGGGGAAAGCTGCGCATGGGTTCAAAGGGGCGGCAGATGTAGGGGAGCGAGATGGGCCAGTGCAGTTTGAGAAGGCTGTTAGTGGCGGAGATGTTTATGGGATTGACCAGTTTTTGCAAGAGGTGGAGAAGGGCGCGAAGGGGAGTGGGAGTGGAAGTGGGAAGAAACATGGGTTGCAGGAGAGGGGTGGGGGGGAGAGGTCAGAGAGTAAGAGGGCGAGGGTGGAGGATGAGGACGATTAGAGAGAAGTGGGTGAAGATGATAGGGGGTGCAGCAGTGGGTCGGGTTATATACGCGTTAGGGTGTTTTATGTCCTTTTTCTCATATTTGAGATGAGGGTTTCTATCCATTTTGTTGATGTGCATGTTTTATGGGTTGGTAATTGGGGTCTCTATTGCAGTTAATGCGAGCATTCATACCGTAACGCAAGCTTAATGTTATTTGAGTTTTGTTTGGTTATATTGTACATTAATAGCGGAAAACGAAAAACTGGGAGGATTTCATATACTTGTGTTTCAATCTGAATAGATGACGCTCATTACGCCTGCTGTGTTTATAATGCTGTAAAGTTGAAGCAATATATATGCCTTACTGGGACTACTCTCAGCTTCCCCAAACGCATACCGAACCTATCCATTTCTCTAAGGTCAGTATCAATTCAGTATAAAACCCACAACCTCGATAACCCACCATCAACTCCGGCACTAACCCACTGCTTCCCTTTGGGATGAAACCCCACCGCACTGACCACCTTCCCCCCATGCTGCCCCTTCAGACTTGCCACCTCCCTCCCTTCCAATAGATCATACGCCACAATCTTTCCGTCCTCACTCCCCGTCAAAACCCACGCGTCCCCTGGCCCACCTATACAACTCCGGACTCGATAGTCCTTGTTCACGTGGCCACCAGTATAAGTCTGTAAACATGACCCGGTGGACTTATCGAACAACCGGATGTGGGAATCGAGAGTGGAGACGAGAATTCCATTCGAGTCTGTAGTGAGGGAGAGGGAGGTGATAGGGTGACCCACAAGGTCAGTGACTAGGGTGCCCATGCGAAGATCGTAGGTTCTCAGGTGACCATCGACACTCCTGCTCCACGGTTAAACTATCAGCAGTCCACCGCCACCCAACCTAAAATATCACTCAATTCCCACTCACCAGAAAAACTCACCCCGTGTACACCTCCCACCCGCCAACCTTTACCCCCGTAACACTATCCTTCGCCTCCTCGCACACCATAATCGGCTTCCACCCATTACTTTTCAAATCCCAAAACCTCACTGTTGCATCAAAGCTCCCCGTCACCATCACACTTGCATCCGCGTTGAACCCCACAGTATTAATCCTCGCCCCATGCCCCTCAAATCTCCTTATCGTCTTCGCCGTAGCTACATCCCATAAAAACACTAACCTGTCTCCTCCCACAGTCCCGAGCTTCTCGTTGTCATGGGTTACCGCTATGTCGAGGACTTCGTAGCCGTGGCCCTTTTCATATTTCTGGATGAGCGTGGAGGTGTTGGGGTTGTAGAGGTGGATTTTCCGGTCTGAACCGCCGGTTAAAACCTATGCAGAAGGGGATCAGTTTTGGAGGATAGAGAAGGACATTTTGGATGTATACATATTGCCCACCATTGCTGTAGGTGGCACAATGGCAGGCACCTGGTTAACATCAATGTTAGCTACTATGCAAAAGAACATGTACAAACTCAGGAGTTAGTTTTTGCTGTACCGTTATGGCCTGTCAATGAAGCAGTTTTATTTGTTGGAAAAACCATGAATGTATATGCGGTACGTTGTGAAGGTTCATATCTTGAGAGCTTCAGGCTTACTTGGGTCTACGTTTCAGGCGCGCTTTCTTGGCAGGGCCACACTTTATTTACCGGAGGACGTCAATTTATGGATGGCCCACCAGTATGCATGATGACGCCTGGCCACAGAGGGCTTGCAATAACGGACTATGGTATTATTTCATATTCCTGACAGATGAGAGAAATAATAAAAAAAGATTGTGAGTAGAGGGTGATGACAAGGAAAAATGTAGACACAGAAAGTAAATTGATATCGTACGCGGATAAGTAGGCTAATTGAAGACAAGAAAAACTAAAATGGAGTAAAGTGCCAAAGAAGGAAACTGAATGAAAGAACGGGGAGCCCACAGAGACAGAACACCTTTTTGAAGAAAAAGAATACGACATATCCCAATAAACTCAACTGGTATCACAACTCATCTTTAATTATTATCCGAGAAATTAAGGTGCCCCAATCCCAGGCCAAGTGAGCTCTCCACAGCACTACCAACCCCATTAACCATTAACAGCTGATATCATGTCATTCTCCCACAAACTAGTAGAGAATTTAGCGTCTGCCATGACTCCTGGCCACATTACCCTGCATCTGCTCGAGCTCTAGCTCCAGTTGTTTGATACTGCTCAAAGAAATGTTAGAGAACGTCTCAAATTCATTTTCGGGATCGCGGAATCATACGCAGCATGTGTGGATTCCAAGTCCTTGTTCAACCGATCTCTCTCGGAGATCAACTTCTGTTCCCATTGTCTGAACCTAGCCTCCTCCTTCTTGACTTGCTCAGTGAATCTCTTCCTAAGGTTCTCCTCCTCCTCCTTGAACTTGGGGTTGTCGAGCTTCCTTGGCCTGGCCTCGCCGAACTTCCTGGTTTCCATCTGAGATGCACGATAAGCCTCATAGTGTTGCTCTTCGGTGGTATGGATAAGGTCGAGCATGTGGGTGCGGATCAAGATACTGCGGAGTTTCTTAAAGTCGCAGTGGTCTTCGTTCTCAACCTCAGCAACACCCCAGCTATACTGACGACCCTTGACAATGCGACCATCAGATGTCTTGACATCCTTCTCTGAGCCAATGACGGCAAATGGCATGGCAGCCTAAAGTATTGTTAGATTTAATGATGCTCAGTCGACAGCGAACAAAGTACATACCATGAGACTGCGGGCATGCTGTGCGGCAGCTTCATCATCCTCCTCAATTGGTGGCTGGTAGATCTTGATTCCCTGAGCCTCAACAACTGCACGAATCTAAGAAATTGTTAACGGAATTTCACGCTAGTGAGGTCGGCTCCGACATACCCTCTGCTTGAATTTGGCAAGGTCTGCGGGGGAAAGAGTATCCGCCTTAGCAACCACTGGGATCAAGTTCACACGGGTACATAGTCTCTTCATGACCTCGATGTCCAGGGGCTTAAGGGTGTGACCTGTTGGTCGAATGAAGTATAGACATGCGTGGACACGGAGATCGATCTTATCAGTACGACGGGGTTGCTGCTCCTGCAACATGTAAGATTCGTGCTGGTCGTCCAGAAACTCGACTATGGGCATCCATGAATCCCGATTGTTGACATAGTCTCCGAAGCCAGGGGTGTCGATAACCGTAAGCCTAACTGTAGGGCAGAAATATATTTAGTTTCCGTAACTGCATGAGCTAGCTAATGTTGGTATAGAATAGTACCTTTGAAGAACTTCTCCTCCAACTCGGCTTTAGTGATAGCAATCTCGACCTATAGCCAGTAAGTATATAGTGCTGTAGTCAATTCAAGGGGTGTTGTACAGTCTTGTCCATCTGCTTCTTGTGACGCAGGCGATGTTCCGCATAGTTCTTGATAGTTGTGCTGAACAGGGTGTTCACGAAGGTCGTCTTTCCCAAACCACTCTCTCCCACCACCATTATCGTGAAGGCCGCACCTCTATATTCGAAGTTAGCCCGTGTCCCTCATCAAAGAGTTACACAAGGAACAGTGCTGACCTCTTTGCAACGATCTTATGCCTCTGGTTGGGCAAATTAGCAATACCAATTGCGTTGTCGACGTGTCCGGATGGCATGGTGAATAATTTGTTTAGATTATTGCTTGTACAAGGAGGTGATTGTTGAAGGGGGGGCGTCGAAGAAAAAGTATCTCGAAGGTTGAGATAGAGACAAATCGCTGCAGCAAGTGGGAGGTAGGCGGAGGAGGGAGGTTTACTTTTGGTGAGAGATGCCAGCAACAGTAGCGGTAGCGAAATTCACAGACACAAAAACCCCTGAACAGGGGGTTACACATACCACAGAAAGTCTAAAGCAGCAAATGAGTGCCCAGCTCGTTAGCCCTGTCCCACCTACTCTGGGGAACAACAGTATAACTGTCCACGGAGTCGCGTATCATGGTCCGTGCTCGGGTTATTAATTAATGCCAATAAGTCTGTGAATATGAGCGTGTTTATCTAGTCTCGTGCCGTGTTTATCTTGAGTGTACATATGATATTGCAACCAGTGTAGTACTGTACAACCAGTGGATGATGTATGTGCTCTCTAAGTTATAGGCATACTCGAGGAGCCAGAGTATAGGCCCCTTGCAATCACTAGTACAATCATACAGTCAGACTATCATACAGCCTGGAAGGATATAAGAAATTGAACCAGTATAATTCTCGAGGAATTGCAGTTGATCATGAACTTAAAAACCTATGTAGTTTGAAACGAGAAACGCCAAGCTAGAAGACGGTTTATGCAGCTTAGCGCCAACTGAGAGCGTGATGTAATTTACTGGGGAAACTGGTGCATAAGAGCCCTTGTCAAAAGTGAAACATAGCTGTACGTATTGCATAAATCGAGCCAAGACCGCCAATCTGCCCACAAGTAGTAACGCTGCTACTACAAAAAGGAAAGATCAAGAGATATTGACAAGGACTCGTATTCACTAGTTTTCCTGGTATTCAACCCTGCTCACCCGGTGCCCTGCTAGGTACCTGAAATCTTGGCATGAAATGTATTCGGAAATTTTTAGTGATATTGAAGATACAGCATTTTGTTCCATTCTCACCATCACCACAATGAAAGTCGGCTTTAAGGCAAGTACTCGGAAATTAGTCACTGCATTGCTGCGACCGTGACTAACTCCTTGTAACAGTTCTCCAATTTGCTTGGAACAGTTTACTGCCGCGGGAATCTACTCTTCACGCCAGACGGGAACTCTTTGCTATCACCTGTCGGAAACAGGGTGACATGCTTTGATCTCATCAAGTAAGGATTAGTTTCCCTCAAGCGCATTGTTTTCGATACTGATTTGGAGTTGCAGTAATAAATCCTTCACCTTCACCTTCGAGCACCGGAAAAATATCGCTCGAATAGCTCTAAACCCACAGGCCACCCTTCTGCTGTCAGTCGATGAAGGTATGATTTGCTCCCGAGGCTACGAAAGAATTTGAGTTGACAGTTGATATTTGGAAAAATTCAGATGGACGGGCTATTTTAACAAATTTCATACGCCGCACACCTCTTCACCACTTCAACTTCAAATCAAAAGTCCAGGACATCAAATTCTCACCCGATGGCAAGTTTTTCGCCGTTGCAGCAGGTCGTCATATAGAGGTCTGGAAGACTCCACAGGTCAGTGAGGAGAGGGAATTTGCTCCATTCGTGCGGCACCGGGTGTACACTGGACACTTCGACGACATCAACTCTATTACATGGTCTGGGGATTCGAGATTCTTCTTGACAGGATCCAAGGATCTTACTGCAAAGGTTTTTTCACTTAATCCGGTTGAGGGCTTTGTACCCACATCATTGGCGGCACATAAAGGCAGTGTCATTGGATCGTATTTCTCTAAAGACCAGGAGACGATTTACACGGTCAGCAAAGATGGTATATGTTTTGAGTGGAAGTACAAGAAGCGACCACAACGGGGCGATGGGTCTGGCGACGAGATGGACGAAGATGAGGAGGAAAAGGGCCCCTTGAAAATGCAATGGCGCATAGAGAACCGATTTTCCTTCAAGCTCGATCAACGAACCACGGTCAAGTGCACTACCTTCCACCCTGAGGCTAACCTACTGGTAGTAGGATTCTCCTCCGGGACTTTTGGCCTATACGAAATGCCCGACTTCAATATGATTCACAAACTCTCGATATCCAATGCCGGCATCGACTTTGTGACAATTAATAAGACAGGTGAATGGCTCGCCTTTGGTGCGTCTAAGTTAGGGCAGCTCCTTGTTTGGGAATGGCAATCAGAATCATACATCTTGAAGCAACAGGGGCATTTTGATGCTATGAACTCGATAGTATACTCTCCGGATGGGCAACGGATAATCACTACTGCTGATGATGGCAAGATTAAGGTCTGGGAAGCTTCATCTGGGTTCTGTATTGTTACTTTGACAGAGCATAGTTCCGGAGTGACGGCTTGTGAGTTTGCAAAACGTGGAAATGTTTTATTCACAGCGTCCTTGGATGGTTCAGTGCGAGCTTGGGATCTTATAAGATATCGAAACTTCCGTACCTTCACAGCTCCATCACGTCTTTCATTCTCCTCCCTTGCAGTAGATCCTTCCGGCGAAGTTGTCTGTGCAGGCTCCCTTGAGTCCTTTGATATCCACCTATGGTCTGTCCAGACTGGACAGCTACTGGACCGACTTCAAGGGCACGAAGCCCCAATATCATCCCTCTCCTTTGCCCCTGATGGGTCATTCCTTGCGAGTGGCAGTTGGGATAAGTCCGTTCGCATTTGGACACTATTCGGGCGAACTCAGACCAGCGAGCAACTTCTCCAATCTTCCGACGTTTTGTCTGTATCTTGTCGACCCGACTCGAAAGGAATTGCAGTGGCCACACTTGATGGACAAGTGACCTTCTGGGATGTCAACAACTCTGAGCAAAAGGGCATAATTGATGGGAAACGAGATATCTCTGGCGGGAGAAAGATCTCAGACCTCAGGACTGCTGCGAATAATGCCGCTACAAAAAACTTCACTACGATCACTTACAGTGCAGATGGGACCTGTGTGCTAGCAGCGGGTAACTCGAAGTATATCTGCCTATACGACGTTGCCTCAGGTTCTATTATCAGGAAGTTCACCATTTCACAGAACCTATCGATCGACGGCACCCAGGAAATGCTGTCGAGCAGGAACATGACCGAAGCTGGGGCAAGAGACCTTTTGGACGACCAAGGTGAAGCCTCGGATCTCGAGGACAGGATAGATCATTCCCTACCAGGTGCTACACGTGGTGACTTCTCCGCACGCAAAGTTCGCCCCGAGATACGCGTTACCAGCCTTGCATTCTCCCCCACCGGGCGAGCCTTCACCGCTTCTTCGACAGAGGGTCTACTTGTATACTCGCTCGATAACAATATTGCATTCGACCCCTTTGATCTCGACATTGACATCACTCCCGCCTCTACCCTCGCCACAGTAAAAGCGCAGCCGACCCCTGACTACCTCAAAGCATTGGTGATGGCTCTCCGCCTGAATGAGCGATACATCATCCATAACGTCTATGAATCCATACCACAGGAAGATATCAGGCACGTGGTGAAGGATTTGCCAGTAGTGTATTTGGGTAGGTTATTGAGGTTCGTAGCGGAGATGAGTGAGACGACACCGCATTTGGAGTTTTGCTTGCTATGGATTGAGGCATTGTTGGCATGTCATGGGAGGTATTTGAGGGAGAAGGGGCACGAGTTCATAAGTGAAATGAGGGTAGTTCAGAGGGTCGTAGGTAAGGTACAAAGTGATTTGACAAAGATGTAAGTTCTACCAACCTTCACATCAGCAGCTTCTGTGTCGAACTAACTGGTCTTTTAAGGGCGGGGCAAAACATTTATACACTCGACTACCTTTTATCTCAACCCGCTACAGCAAAGAACAAGAAACTAGAGAATTTTAAACTTCCCCTACACATCAAAGACGTCGATATGGACGGTCAAGATGTTTTTATAAGTCTTGACAGCAATGGTAGCGATGCTATGGCCGATGAAGAGTGGCATGGGCTAGGAGATGATGACTGAGCAAGTGGGACTGTACAATTAAGCTTTTCATCTCCCCTTCTGGGGTTATTTATTCACAATGGGCGTTACTGTATATCAGATTCATGATTTGTCAAGGATATAGGAGAGTGTGTGAACGAAGGAATAATTACGCCTTCATAAAAATGAATTATTGGGCTTCACCTGTACATTTACTTGAGTGATATTGTAGCGGTCAAACTGTCCAAAAAACGTTCAATATGACGTTCAAGGGTAGAATCTCATGGAACTGTTGGAGAGCACACTCGCAGAGTACACCAGCGTTTCGTTTCGTTCCCACCAACGCTCTGGTGTTTCGTTCCTATCTTCTATTGGGCGGAAGAACTGCCTTGAGGTGAGATAGAGCCACAAAAAAATTAATCGGCCTGGGCACTTGAGGGGTATCAGTGAGGCCTATTATAACAGCACTAATAGGAGGAAACAGAGACTAAAATAAACACCATAAGTTGTCTAATCTAGCTCCCCATAATGGGGAGGACTTGACTCGACTTGGATTAGAGATTGTAAGTTTCGTATACAAAGATATAACTATTGGTCTATGAAAAATGATAATGGTACGGTCCGTAAGTCTTTATCTGGATATAAGATAGCGCAGGGGTTTCAATGATGTTGAGGAGTATAAGACAACGAATTGGTCAACGAAGGCATTGTTAAAGAGAATGAAGATGGCGTTATACACATAATTGGTGTTTATTTATGCGGTATTGAACTTGCTCAACTACTACAGATAACATTTTTCTATATAAATCAGATAAAAAGTAATAAAATAATAAAATAATAAAATAAAATTTCGTGTGTAGCAGAATTAGAAAGATAAATAATTCAGCTTCATTACCCATTTCAATTCAGGAATGACCTTTGCTAGTGTATAATTTTGGGGGTGATAATGTACTCCTGGTTGTACTCCGTATGGCAGGGAATAAATAGTCAGATTATTGTGTCTGACAGCTCGCTTGAATGGACTCTTGCAAGCGAAATATATGCTTAATATGACCACCGGTCTCCACCATCCATCCACTGCTGCTTGTCGTTACCAAAGGCTGGTACCATGATCAGACACTTAGTCGACATATTCCCAACCAGTCCATAATTGTATTCGAAAAAATGCTTAATCGTGGGACCAAGAATAGTCTGATTGGCACGACCGCTCCTGTGAAGAATAGCTAACGATAACCTCAATCAACCAACCTTGTCTTGTACCAACCAGACTGCAGTCGACCAGCAACCAGTGCATCCCATCGAAGGAGGTAATAAGCCACCACCAATATACGCCTACACAAACCCTAGTACAGTCTCGACTTCTAGTCTGGTTGCCATTTTGGCTTGTACTGTATACATCGACTGGCATTAACTGATCTATCATCTACGTCAGCGTACTATCTACTAATACGAATAGCCCCCATATAGTTTCGTCTGATACTACAGTTCTCTATTGGCTCTAGATATCACAGGCATCTTCTCATAATCGGGCATTATGAGAGTCTAGTTCAAGTGTGAACCGTTTATGCAGTGCAGGCATGAGACTACCAATACTTAGTACATAACCGATCTGGTTATGGGGATTACATAAATGCGATTACATGATGAAGAGCCTCGTCAATCGTTACAGTATGTAATCGAACAATTTGTCAGCCGGTGGTCAAGTTGCAGTCCCGAAGTCCCCACGGAACAACACAGACTACACACGTTTACCATCTCGGAGCCGCTCTCTCGCTATGTCTATTGCAAAATATAGAAAAATATTGTAATATTCTGTACGCAGGTCCTTCAATGTCGCTACAGAGTCGTAGGTACTCTGCCAATTTGCTGAGAGTGCCGGTGAATTCTGTAAATATGTCTGGATTCTGCATGCACAGCGGCTTGAACTGTTCAGGCACCGATCTGGACAGCCTCAATAATGCGCGGCCTCTGGAGCGGTCCACGGCCTCGGCCTTTATGTTTCACGTAGTTTGGGTAACATTTAATTTAGCTGTATTTTGGGATTGCGTTGCGCTTCTACACTACACTAACAATCTTTGGCACGTCCGCTCCCCCACTACTACCACCACCCAGAGAGATGTATAGCTTTGATTGATGTACTTAGAGGTCCCTCTCCTCGACAATATAGAAGCCTGGTTAGACTCTCTACCCCCTCTCTGTTCTCCTGCAGGCTTTTCTCCTGTGCTGGTTTCTGGTCCCTGTCATCAATTCGTTCTCTAAGAAGTATGGCTTCCACTGTCTCTTCACTTGCGCATACCCACTTAACGGCTTCTAAGATTTACCACACGCGAACGCGACAAACCTCCGTAAACTATCAACTCGACGAGGACACCACCGAAGACAGCACCAGCAGCACACAAGGGTCGGTAGGCTCCTGGTACGAGGTCAAAGAGATAATTGGGGAAAAGAAGGACAAGTACAAAATATTGTGGGAGGGAGTAGATCCAAAGACAAAGAAGCCTTGGAAAGCAGACTGGGTAGGAATCTCCATCCCCCACCCCATCTCCCCCACCCCACCTGCCAGGCCCACACAGCCCGTTCCCTGACATGCCTGGGGGGCTGGAGCAATATTCCCCCTGTTTTCTTATTTATTTGTAGGGATTTTCTTAACACTCCACCGGAATCTATAGATCAAAAAGAGCGAGGTTTCAGCACATGCGATTGCTGAATGGGAGGAGTCTAAACGGGCCAAAGGTTCAAGTAAGGTTCCGCCTATAGCAAGTGCTGTTGGGGAAGCGCAATTTGGCCAACTGTAAGACAGGACACGGGAATAAGCCCAAGGGAATACAGCTGGTAGTTCAAAGCCATTCGTCCGGCAGTACATCGGATTACCAGCCTACACAATCAGCTACGGGCCCTATAGTCGATTCATCACCTGTTATACTACTGCATAGTTCAGTACGCAAGCGTTGGAAGAGTGCGCCTGAAAGCGAGGACGAAATTGAAGATAGTTTCGAGTATAGGTCGCTACCAGCTAGTCCGAGGGCTCGGCGGGGGACATCAGAATCACCATTTGTCGAGCTCAGCCAGGAATCAGCCTCCTTTGATAGAACCGAATATCTGAAGTACTCAGACCTACCATCGTCACAGCCCGCTTCGCAAAATCCCGGCCAAGGGAATTCCCAAGGACCTTCCCTTCACAAACAGCTTTTTAGACTCGCCACACTCCATTTCGATATCGACGAGGAAATACCGGACTCGCAACCTTCATTCCATTCCTCGGCATACATTTCTACGGTTGAAGGCAGTGCAGACCTTAGCGGCGGCACCGTAGAAGGCGGTGCGGGTAAGGCCAGCGAAGGCGACGGCGAGGGTGAGGACGACGGCGCTTTATTAGCTGAAGGGGCGCAGCCTCGCAGTCCGTGGAACAGACAGGACGATAGATACGGTGATAGTTTCACTGATTTTCTAGGGCCGCTTCTCCAAGGGCATCCAGCACCCGCACAAGGGGCTGAGGCAGGGAGGCCGAGAGGGTCTGAACAGGATACAGTTTCCACTCAAGACGAAGTTTGGCCTCGTACATTTGCCTCCCAGCCAGCTGAGCTCGACAGATCAGTAGAAAGCTCACTTCACCCACCATCTCGGTCACTATCCCCTTACACTGGTCACAGCGACGAGGACATACCACCTCTTTCTTTATTCGATTCAGCAATGGCAGATCAACAGTCACTCCGTAGCCCACCACCCCATGCAGGGCCCCAAACACCATCCTCGACAGGTAAACTAAGTCTACGAGAGAGGCTGGCACAGGCAAGGCTCGGATTTAACGATGCTGTCTCCGCCTTCCGGGCAACGCCTAGTCGAGCAGAAGCTCCCCCCGGGAGGGAATCACCATCTCCAGCTCTGTCGGCCCGCCCATCACCACTAGCTACTCAGCATGGCCCTCTTTTAAGGCCAGTAGGACAGCAAGCATTAATGGCGCTCTCCAATGATGCCCAAGCAGAAGGCAAAAACCCCAGGGTGAGCCCACCACCGGGCAATATGCCACCACCACAAAGCATCCCTAGCACCCCCAGTATGATACAGAGCTCTACTAATTCCCACCCTCGGCCCAATCCGTCCATACCACAATCTCAATCTGCAAATTTTGCTTCGCAACTCCAGGCCTCACTGTCTAGACTGCCTGGCGGCGATCATGAATATACACCAAGCAAGGCAGCGCTCACGCAAATGAATTCCTATTTATCTTTGCCAACAAGCCCAAAGCTAGGCCCGGGAGAGCATGTGGTGGTAGTTGGCATGAGTACAGGACAGAAAGCGGCATATCTTCAAAACATAAATAACAGAAGTCGGAGCATACAAGAGTATTGCAGCGGAGAGTCTCAGGATAATGAACAGGCGAAGAAAGACATCAGTGGGCTTTTGCGGACCGCAGGCCGAATTGCGACTCACTTGGATCTTGCTACAAACCAGCCTTTGGACTGGGAACAGCAGGACGTAGGATATGCATTGTTACATCCCAAATTTGAGTTCTTGAAGACATTTTTTGATACCATCAGATATCAGAGCTTGTCTATCGCCATCCTAGCAGAATCAGGGAAGACTCTTGTATGTTATTTTGCCAATTTATGGAGAAGCTGCTAACTCTGCATAGGATATTCTTGAACTTTTCCTGCAAGGTATCAAGATACGCTGCAGGCGAGCTGATGGGTTTATTACAGTATCCCAGGATGAAATTGATGGATCTGTTAATGTGTTTCTCTGTTCAACTGGTCCAAAAGGGGCGCGTGTTCTAGGGGTGAGTACATTGGAAGCATGTGAGTCTTTGAGAATGCTAACTCACTGACCCTAGAGTTATGCTTCGCTCGTCATTGGCTTAGACTCGACATTCAATGTCGAGGACGAGCAGGTCGAGAAATTCAGAATCCATCCGCTAAACGTCGGCAGACTTTCACCAGTACTAAGATTAGTTGCTGTCAATACGATTGAGCACGTGATGCTCTTCCTTCTTCCGCAAACCGACTACTACTCACCCCAAGTCATGTCCTATGTGGCTATCCTTCGAAATGAGGCTGGCTCTCTACCAGCGGAGTATGCTGATGAGGTCAAAGAAAGTTCTAAGAATATTGCTAAAATTATCATTGAGATGTCCGAAAAAGATGTAGAAACCGCATTGGTGGCTCCGGATATCCCAGGACTTCCTATTTTTGAAACAGCAAGTCAGTCAAGCACTCAGCAGCCATCAGCAGCAGCTTCACAAGCTCCCATCCCTGACGAAGGTCTGAAGGTTGCGTCTGAATACGAAGTACCCAAGGCAGTGACTCGAACTTCTTCCACTTGTGCTGTACCACCAGCACCAGCACCGCACACAGGGGACAAGCGAAGATGGGAAGAGGTAAATCTTTTGTTGTAACGATGTTTTATCAGGGGCTGACATTATGTGCATAGACTTCACAAGAAGTCCAGGTGGCTAGGACCGAAGAATTGCCGGAGAAGAAGAGAAAAGTAGTCAATACACTCCCCACCTCAAGTGGTGTACCTGATATCACTCATATTAGTGACTCTCAGCCAGCCACACAAGCTCCAGGAGACATGCAGGGTCAAGAGATTTCCATGGATATTGACCGCCCAGAACAGACAGTTTCTAAGCCTGTGGCTGCGCCAGTACAGGCAAATACCAAACAGGCTACGAAAGCAGCCGAGAACTCACAAGATAGTGCAGTTTCGTTGGTAATCCGTGAAAATGGCGATAGCGAAGTCACGGAGCCTAAGAATCAGATATCTGGTGAGGGGCCGAGCGATTCGATGGAAGGACTGACATATGATCAGTCTGAACAGGCTGAGGAAGCACCATCGGAGAACCAACGGCCCATAGTACCACAGGCTTCGGCAAGTCATAGGCCAAATGTGCCCGGTGCGGTAGCGAATGTTGGTCTAGAATCTAATTCAAAATTCACTCCAGAGACTCCTGTAGAAGCAAATGCAGAAGCAGTGACAGGCCCAAAACCGGACTCAATAGCAGAACAGGTGGATGAGTCGGGCCGTGCGGTCATCGATGGGAATATGGAGCAAGATGACTTTGAATATCCTGAATTTGAAAAGCCATTGAAACTCCCGCCAGAGCTTACCCTGCTTGAATTGGTATGTACAGGGCCCTTCTCCGCCTTTCACCTCATCTGACAAGCAGTGCCGCACAGAGCCCTGACCAGCTTCGCCAGCTATTAATTGAAAAAAGTCGAGAACTTCATGACTGGGTAAATTCTACCAGCCGCTTACAGCTACGATTCGAACAGACGAGAGAGGAGGTCAAAACTCGCAATTCTGAACTCAAACACTCCAAGAACCGAGTGGTTTCAGCCCAAGAACGTATGATTCGTCTCAATACAGAAGTATCAAATCTAAAGGATGAGCGCAAGCAACTAAAACAAGATGTTCAACAAGCTCGTGCCGCGTTGCTATCATCTGACAAACCTAATGTGGTCAAAATGGAGGAGCTACGTGCGGAAAATGCCAAGTTACAAGAGGAAGTCGCTAGCCTAAACAGACAGCTCGAAAGCACTAAATCTGAGGTTCAATATGCACGAGATGCTTATCAGGAAGCTACCCGAGAAGGCGGTGATCGTGCAAAAGAGGCAGAAGAGCTGCGTCGGTTAAACGAAGTCCTTGAAAGAAAAGCTGACGAGAGAGCCGTGAAACTAAGGGAAGTGCAATTTGTCAATCAGAGCAAAGTGAAGGATCAACAGATAGATAAGCTCAAGCGTGTGCTTGCCGAGCGTGAGGAACGAATCAGACGGCTGGAACTTGAGAGAAATAGTATTGGCTATAAGGGTGGCAGGCCTCTGGGTACAAGGGCTACAAGCGTACCAAGGCGGGGTAGTCCTAGCACATCGAGAACTTCCTCGCCAGGTCCTGGGGCTTTACCGGGAAATTCAGCACCTGCAGGGAGAGATCATCACCCAGCACGCCCTTTCCTGTCTAGCGGACGAAGAAGTGGTAATAGCAATAAGGAGTAGCACCTGGTGGACTGTTTTCGGACTCTACCGTTGATCTTCTGCGGCTCCAGACATTATCTTAGGTGTCAGCTATTTGTCAATTCAGTCATAAGGCTTTATCCTGTTGTACAGATCTTCAGTTTATATTTCCTTACGGAGTACCTGGGCACGACACTTCTTGTTTTTTGATTTTAATATGGCATGTTGGGTTCAATTGAATTATGTTTGTACGATATTTGGGAGTGTGGGGTGGGATGGGTTCTGTGTGTTTAGCTTAATTGTAGGATACTAAGTTTGCATAGGGTCTGGTTTGCGGTTGGGAAATTGATCTCGGTATCTACCTTAGTTTGCCATTTGTCCCGCTATTTGTGCTCGAGGCTAGTATTCTGGGAAGTGGGTACCATGCTTATTTGCATGGCATTTTCTTGAAAAAATCGTAGGTACGACCAGGTATCATCAAAAGTGATCGATGGCGATGTTCAGGGAGCGGCACGCATGACAGCTAGGAAGATCCTAGGGCAGCGAGCATATGTTCCCCGCGTTGCCTGTGAATCGTCATTCTGCTGCTTATGTTTGTCATTCTCATGGTCATTTGTAGATCCACTACCATGTATAGGACGGAGTATTTATGACAGCCTACATTGTTTGCAATCGAGCCCACGGCCATCGCCAATACTAATTGTAAATTGAATCACTCACATATGGTCTCTCCCCCATCCAACTTTCTGATGAGTACTCGCTCCTTAGTAATGCTTAGAAAATTCCTCACCAGCGCAATGCGAATTCGCAATTTGTACAGCCCATCATCATCGTACATCTAGATCTCCGTTGATGTTGATTACACCCTGCCAAGCCCCCGTCAACGGTCATTGATGTCAGTGAGCATTAGCCTCAAGCCAGACCTGGAAGCGAGGAGGTTAGTCTAATATAAAATCCATCCAAAATAGTGGGCAACACCAGCCACAGCAACACCAGAGACATCATATGTACTTGATTCATCGGGTGAACTGTGAGAATCGAACTTTCCGAGAGCGCCAGACTAGGTATGTCGAGAGGTGAGTTTCCACTGAAGAAAAAATAATAAGAAAGACAGTCCCACATTATATCAGACAAATCTTGACGTCTTGGCAATGTTTTGTATGGGTTGCGCATAACCTCCGAACCAGCATTCAACACCAGCACTCCTTCTCTGGGTGGGACGTTCTAAGTTGGCAGGCGAACAGCAGCTGCTGCTTCCAAGTGGCTGCAGGCATATGTAGCTACTCACCACGATCGCGAGTAGCTGTAGTTGGGCACTTATGGCTGATACTGTGCTTAATTTCAGGTCGTGGTTACACACAAGGGCCGAGGGTTGTCGATGCGATCGATCACAAGCTTGGATGGCCCGTGTTCTTTTACTTCACATATCCCTAAGTCCGCTGATATATGGTGAATTAGCTTAGTAAACAGGGACCTTTCACGCTCAAGTCAACCCATTTGTTTTGCATGAAACCATATTTCTGTACATACATATGTATGCACGATCGCCGATGTCTCAAGGGAAAGACCGGTGAAGCTACTGTTGAGACCCAAGCCAGTTAGTTGGTCAGGGGCTAAAGTACGGTATGGACCGTACCGTATTGTGGCTTCGAACCCATGCGTTTGAACCAACTGCATACACCTGTAACCAGAATAAAGCAGAAATTACTTAAGTGATGATGTGAAACCAAAATGGAATTGGGTCTATGTTCTTTGATTTCCTTGCCCGTGGCTCCTCAGAGCCCCTCTCTTCTCTGCGATAGTTTGGAGCACTATATTTGTTATGGCAGTCCTTCATCGACGCCCTCCTTGACTTCGAGACAAAGCACTCACATCCTGGAAGTTGCTTCGACGAAAATGGATTCTTGATTTCCATGAGGTTGCGACTTCGGTTAAGAACGGGGGGATCATCACGTCTTGTTCCAGAGGCCAACCACGAGCAGATTTCGATGGTGAAGCTTATTTTGTGGGGTGGCTAACGGTGCGAAGGGCGTGACAAGGAAGGGGCAATATAGAATAGGAATACGAGATGGCTTCGGAGCGTGGAAAGCCACGCACTCTATGCCTGAAACCCATAGTTGCTTTAGGTGCTGAGATCAAGCTTCGTACACGGACAATGGTTAGCTTAGATAAAGGTTTCTCCACCGGCATGGATGGACACTCTTTTGAACAATTGGGCGAATTTGATACGACGAGATGATCGGCTGTCGTACCTGTCTAGTTCATCAGCGCGGATCATTTAAACAGAATACCTACCCATACAAAGTTACTCACCGTGGCACCTACCCACCAAGTGCAGGTACCCAGTCCAATCTCAACATGGGTCTATGGAAACAGGGCCCAATGGATCTATCTCTGCAAGTAGCTATAGACATAGCAATCACCTATGAGCATGCAACTACCGCCAGTTACCTCTCAGATACCCGAGCCCCAATCTCCCCTTGATATCACATACCCATTTACCATTACATGATATGCAACTTGATAATTACTAAGTAGGATGGGTTCTTGTTTGCTCCCCGCTATGGTCCGCTTCCTACTAGTTTTGTTAGTGGCACCAGGCTATGTACATATCATATATAAGTGTGGCACATCCGCCCATATTTTGAAAGAGCCATTATCATAATCAGATAGATATCCAAACTTTGCGATTGATCAGGTTGTATCAAATCTTCGTTGAGAAAGTCACTAACCAGCCTCAATACCATAATCACCTGAGTATTGACTATACGACTTCCACTACCGCTTTCATTTCATACTACATATTATACGAGACAGCCATTTTCTCATCAATCCTCCTTTGAAGAGCCTTTGTCAATTCCTCCACATCAACCTTCCCTACTAAGAAAATGACCGCCTCATACACAATTTCCTCCTCCGGCTCCTCCTCCGGCATCAGCCCCCACATTCACCACTACCACCATCACCAAGCCTCCCTACAATATTCTTCAGAACCGCCATCATCACAGCCTGGTGGATATGGGTTGGACCCAGTTCAGCAGTATGCTAGGTTGGTTTTGCCTCCTTCTAATCTCTTGCAAGTGAGATTATGAAATTACACTATACTGATTCGTATGATGTAGGATAATATATGAACATACCCGCCGTCAGCTAGATAGTGCCTCCGCCGCAGCTGCGGCCGCACAACAGAGCCATAGGGATGCGAGGCAGGCGCATAGGAGCCGTCATGTGGGAGGAGAGAGAACTGTGGTTTTGGCTTAAGCCAAAGTCCAACAAATGAGAGACCACGGGGGCATTGGCCTGGTGCCAACGAGGGATGAAGCGATATTAGAAGCGTCGGGGTACGTTTGAGTAACGCGCTGGTTTTTACATCTTGACATGGAATGATATCCTGAATTTCCTACCTACTTGGTACTTTTGAAGATTGACAGAAGCTACTCCGGCCGTATCTAAGGGCAAGGGGCATCTAGGTATCTCAGATAGCATTCTCACGTCTACTTGCACTCCAAAAAAGGATATACATCAGTATCATTTTCTTATTTCATCATTGTTCTATATCTCGCTCATATCCCTGGGTGGTTGATTGCCCTATCTCCATTGCCATACCGCGACTACTAATAGCGTCTGTCTTTAATTTACACTTTCATTTCGAGCAGGATTGTATGATACGAGTAGGAAAAATATTTGAATTTGGTTATTGTATTGTTAGCTATGGCATTGGGTCGGCCTTTATCGTATTGTAATGTTTTGTTTGCATATGGATTTATTTTTTGTTTTCTTTTCTTCCGTCTTTCTGTCATGAGTTTTTTGGGGGAGGGCATTTTCTATTGTAGTATAGTCGTAAGGAACATAAAAATATATATATCGTCATTGCAGAACGTGGAGCGAGATCAGGTTGTGCCGTTGGTCCGTTTTTAGTATGGGCACATTTTTTTGTCTTTTTCAATTTTTCAGGGTAACACTCGCAAGAACACAGGCAGCGAAGGAGAATTGCACTGAACACCCGTCAGATATACAAAACTCCAACTCCTATAGAACCCCCCCCCAAAAAAAAAA
>Ga0307511_10001679_pt1 | contig 23322 bp, 26 predicted proteins | sample 13_EM_MG_FD_200266 | JGI IMG/M metagenome (GOLD analysis project Ga0307511, IMG submission 200266) | Populus trichocarpa ectomycorrhiza microbial communities from riparian zone in the Pacific Northwest, United States - 13_EM | ecosystem: Host-associated > Plants > Roots > Unclassified | place... | reverse complement strand
TCGACGACGGTCCTATGGCTGCTGCGTGGCGTCCGTCGGTGTTTAGTAAAACGAACGATGCGTTCAACATTTATCGCGAGTTCGGTATAGTGAACGCATGGTTCATTCAATCGCGGCTTCTCGGGATTGCGCGCAGATCAGCGCCTACCTCGACGACACGTACTTGGAGCAGGTCGACACGACGGTCGTCGCGGTCGGCGAGAGGGACGGGATGTCCTGGGTCGCCGTAGAGGACTGTCTGTTTCATCCTCAGGGCGGGGGCCAGCCCGCTGATCGGGGGTGGCTGGAGGATCAGGAGATCGTCCCGGTCCGGCACCATGACTCGGGGCTGGTCGTGGCGACGGCGGCCGTGGGTGGCGGGCTTCCTTCCCTTGCGGTGGGGGAGTGGGTGCGAGCCCGGATCGATCTTGAGGCTCGGATGCTGCACGCCGCGCTGCATACCGCCGGGCACCTCGTCGAAGCGGTCGGGCGGACGCAGGGCTGGGAGATGGTCGGCAGCATCCACTTTCCCGGGCAGGCACGCATCGAGTTCCAGGCGCCGGACGGGGACGCGCGGCTGGGCGATCCGGACGGGCGGGAGGAGGTGACCGCCGTGCTCCGAGAAGGAGTGGCGGCTGCTGTCGCCGACGACCTGCCGGTCTCCGCTCGGTATCTGCCCGACGGGCGGCGCATGGTGCAGCTCGACGCGCTGCACGCCGCGCCGTGCGGAGGCACGCATGTGCGCAGCCTCGGGGACCTCGCGGAGCTGGTGCTGCCGACGGTGAAGGTCAAGAAGGGCCGTATCCGCGTGTCCTACTCCGCGACCCACCGGAGCCCTCGATGACGCCGCCGCCGTCCGGCCGCCGGCCGGTGAGCAGTACCGCCGCCGCGGTCGGTGCGAAGATCCGGCTGCGTCGCCAGCAGCGCGGGATGAGCGCCGCGGAGATGGCCCGGCGGGCCGGTCTGAGCAAGGCCACGCTGTCGCAGCTGGAGGCAGGGAACGGCAATCCGACGATCGACACCCTGGACGCGATCGCGATCGCCCTGCGTATCCCGATCGCCGACCTCCTGGCGCGGGACGCCGACACCGGGCCGGTGTTCCGGCCGGCCACGGACATCGAACCGGGCGAGGTCTCACGGGAGTTGCTGCGCCGGATCAGCAGCGGCAACAGCCTGGAGATCTGGCGGCTGCGCATTCCGCCCGAGACGGAGTTGGCCGGCGTGCCGCACGCCACCGGCACGATCGAGCACCTGCTCATCGCCACCGGGTACGTCACCGCCGGACCCGTCGACGCCCCGCAGGACCTGGGCCCCGGCGACATGCTCGCCTTCGCCGGAGACGCCCCGCACTTCTACCGCACCGGTGCGGACGAGGTCGACATCACCGTCGTCTTCGCGTCCCCCATCAGCACCTGAGACCGAGGACCCCGCTCATGAGCGCCACCACCATCGCCACCACCCCCTCCAGCCGTGCCTTCATCAGCGACAACATGGCCGGAGCCTCGCCGGAGATAGCCCGGGCCGTCGCCGACGCGGCGGCCGGACAGGTGCTGCCGTACGGCAACGACCCCTGCACCGAGAGGGCCCGCCGCAGGCTCGGTGAGATCTTCGAGCGGGACGTCGACGTCTTCCCGGTCTCCACCGGGTCGGCCGCCAACGGTCTGAGCCTGGCCGCCCTCACCCCGCCGTGGGGCAGCGTGCTCTCGCACCCGGAGAGTCACATCAACACCGACGAGTGCGGGGCGCCGGAGTTCTTCACCGATGGTGCCAAACTCGTCGGTGTCCCCGGCCCCGACAGCAAGATCGACCCCAAGGCGCTGGAGACGGCGGTGCGGCGCCGGGCCGGCGACGTGCACAGCGTGCAGCCGTCCGTGGTGAGCATCAGCCAGGCCACCGAGAGCGGCAGCGTCTACACGCTGGAGGAGATCCGCCGGCTGTCCGGCATCGCCAAGGACGCCGGAGTGCGCGTCCACATGGACGGCGCGCGCTTCGCCAACGCGCTGGACCAACTCGGCGCCACCCCGGCCGAGATGACCTGGAAGGCCGGTGTCGACGTGCTGTCCTTCGGCGCCACGAAGAACGGCGCGATGACCGCCGACGCCATCGTCTCCTTCGACCCCGCACTCGCCGCCGAGCTCGCCTTCCGCGCCAAGCGCGCGGGTCAACTCACCTCCAAGATGCGGTTCCAGACGGCCCAGCTCGACGCGTACCTCACCGACGGTCTGTGGCTGCGCAACGCCCGCCGGGCCAATGAGATGGCCACCCGCCTCGGCGACGGCCTCAAGTCCATCGCCGGCGCGGGCCTGTTGGCCGCCCCGCAGGCCAACATCCTCTTCTGCCGCCTGCCCCAGCACGTCACCGAAGGACTCCTCGCCGAGGGCTACGCCTTCTACCACGACCGCTGGGAACCGGGCATCGTCAGGTTCGTCACCGCCTTCTCGCACAGCGCCGACGACATCGACCAGCTTCTCGACGCGGTCCGCCGCCACACCCGCTGAGCCACGGCGCCGGGACCGATGAACTCCGCTTCCTTCAGGGCGGCTTGTCAGGCGGTGACGAGTGGCTGGAGCGGCGGTGCGAGTGTCGGCACGACGGTGTGCAGGTTCCGGGTGACCTCGGTCAGGTCGGCGATGAACATGCCGGCGAGTTCGGCGGTGAACCCGGTGCGCACCACCAGCCGTAGCACCGAGACGTCCTGGCACGGGGCGGGGAAGCTGTACGCGGGCAGGTGCCAGCCGCGGGCGCGCATGCCGTGGGAGACGTCGAACACCGTGAAGCCCTGCGTGCCGGGGGTCAACCGGAAGGCGAGGGCCGGGAGTTCGGAGCCGTCCGTGATCAACTCGTAGGGGGCGATGGTACGGATGCGCGCGGCGAGGGCAAGGGCGGTGGTCCGGCTCTGGGACGCCAGGTCCCGCAGCCCCTCGAAGCCGTAGCGAAGGAAGCTGTAGTACTGCGCGACGACATGAGCCCCCGGGCGGGAGAAGTTGAGCGTGAAGCTGGGGGAGTTGCCGCCGAGGTAGTCGACCTCGAACACCAGGTCGTCCGGGAGGGCTTCGGCGTCGCGCCACAACGCCCAGCCCAGGCCGGGGAAGACGTGCCCGTACTTGTGTCCCGAGGTGTTGATGGACGCGACCCGTTCCAGCTGGAAGTCCCACATGAGGTCCGGGTCGAGGAACGGGGCGACCATGGCGCCGGACGCGCCGTCGACATGCACGGGGATGTCGGTGCCGGTGGCGGCCTGGTATCCGTCCAGGGCCATGCAGATGTCCGCGACGGGCTCGTAGGAGCCGTCGAACGTGGAGCCGAGGATCGCCACGACGCCGATGGTGTTGTCGTCGCAGTACGCGGTGAGCGCGTCGGCGGTGAGGTGGTAGCGGCCCGGCGCCATCGGGACGTAACGCGGCTCCACCTCGAAGTAGTTGGCGAACTTCTTCCAGCACACCTGCACGTTCGCGCCCATGACCAGGTTCGGGCGCGCGGTGTCCTTGCCCTGGGAGCGCCTGCGTTCCTGCCAGCGGCGCTTGAGCGCGAGCCCGCCGAGCATCGCGGCCTCGCTGGAACCGGTGGTCGAGCAGCCACGGACCTGCTCCGGGTGCGGTGCGTGCCAGAGCCGGGCGAGCATCCGTACGCAGCGCTCCTCCATGGCGGTGATCTGCGGGTACTCGGCGCGGTCGGCGAGGTTCTTCTCGGCGGTCTCCGCCATCAACTCCCTTGCCTGCGGCTCCATCCACGTCGTCACGAAGGTGGCGAGATTGAGGCGTGCGTTGCCGTCGAGCATCAGCTCGTCGCGTACGCGGCGGCAGACCAGGTCGGGCGAGGACGACGTCTCGGGCAGTTCGTCGACCGGCAGCAGAAGGTCGGCGGCGGCCGGCTGCCCGGCGCGGCGGGAGACGGTCCGGGTGTCGAACCCGGCTTCGGGCATGACGGCGGTATGCGGGATGGGCATGAGTGTGGGAATGCCTTTCTGGTCCGTGCGGCCCCGTGCATTCCGACGCTAGATCCCTTGGCGGTGCGACGTATGTGCCGATTACACCGATCCAGTGATCGATTTGCGCACTGATGAACTGGATTTTCCCTTGTACATACTGGATGCCTCGTTTTCCTGGCCTCGGGCCCGGTGTCGGCGTACCGCGTCGCGGTTGGCGCAGAGTTGGGAGCAGTAGCGCTGCCGTCCCGTGCGGGAGGTGTCGGCGAAGACGGCGTCGCACTCGGCCACTGCGCAGCGCCGCAGGCGGTGCATTCCGCGTCCCGCCAGATGAAGCGCCGTACCCACCGCGATCAGCGAGAACAGCACATCGCCGAGCGGCTTCCGGTCGTCCCGGTAGTGCAGGTGCCAGCCGCTGCCCGCGTGGTCGGTCATCCGCGGATAGGCGGCGGCCTCCTCCAGCATCCGGTTGACCAGCGCCGCGCGCTCCTGCTCGTCGGCTGCGTCGACGACCTTCTCCCACGACTCCAGCGCGTACCGGGCGCGGTCGAGGTCCTCGGCGGTCGTCGGCCGCTCCAGCACCAGACCGGCGGTGCGGCAGCGGGCCGCGAGTTCCTCGGCGTCGGCGGGGGGCCGGTTGACCAGATCCGCCGCCAGGTTCACGGCATCCTCGCCGTAAGGGTTGAGATACACAAGACCATTACAGCAGGCTGATCGCCATGCGACAACGCGACAACACAGACCCGTCCCGGGTACGGCAGGCCGTGGAGTACGACCTCGTGGAGCTCGTACGGCTACGGGCGCTGCTCTTCGAGGACTTGGGCGGCGACTTCTTCAACCCCGCGTCGCCGGACGGCGATTGGCTGGACGCCCTGGCCGTCGTGCTCAAGGAGCAGTTGACGGTGGACACCGTGCGCATCCTCGTGGTGGACGGCGACGACGGCACCCTCGCGGCCTGCGGCATCGGCACCGTCGAGCAGCGACTGCCCGGCCCGCATCTGCGCAACGGCCGGATCGGGCAGGTGCTCGGCGTGGTCACCGACCCGGCCCACCGGCGACGCGGGCACAGCCGCTCGATCATGCGGGGCCTGCTCGACTGGTTCCGGGACAGCGGCGTCTCCCGGGTCGACCTGCACGCCTCCGCCGAAGGCGCACCCCTGTACCGCGACCTCGGTTTCACCGAACATCCCGATCCCTCCCTGTACTGGCGCCCGTGAGCGGCCGGGACGACGCCACTCGCCACCGGGACGAGGCCACGCGCTATCGATGGACCGTCCTCGCGGTCGCCACCTTCACCCAGGCCGCGTCGGGCTTCTTCGTGCAGGGTATCGGGGCGATGGGCATCGTCCTGCGCCATGAACTCGGCCTGAGCGCAGCGCAGTTGGGGCTGCTGATCTCGGCGGCCCAATTCGCCCCGCTGGTAGGGCTCACGATCGCGGGGGAGTTGCTGGACCGTTACGACGAGCGCTGGGTCGTAGGAGCCGGCGCCTGTGTGGTCGGCCTGGCGCTCGGCGCGGGAAGCCTGGCGCCCGGATACGCCTCGCTGCTCTGCGTGTTGCTGGTCGTCGGCGCGGGATACAGCACGGTGCAACCCGGCGGAAGCAAGTCGGTGGCGTCCTGGTTCGACGCGTCCCAACGAGGGTTCGCGATGGGCGTCCGCCAGGCAGGCCTACCACTGGGCGCGGCGCTCGCCTCGGCCGTACTCCCCGTACTCGCGGACACCTACGGCTGGCGGACGGCGCTCCTGGCCGGCGGCCTCGTCGCACTGCTGGGAGCCACCGCCTTCATGGGCTTCTACCGTCGGCCACCCGGTCAAGTGGCCGCCCGGGAAAGGGAGTTGCACACCTCCCCACCGACCACACGCGCTACCCGTATAGGCCTGCTCCGGGAACCCTCCATGGCGAGGACCATGCTCTCCGGGGCGAGCCTGATCTCGGTGCAGTGCGGCGTCGGCATCCTCACCGTGCTCTACCTCCACGATGTGGCGTCCGTCGGGGCGGCCCCGGCGGCCCTCGTCCTGGTCGTGGTCCAGATCGCGGGCGTCGCCGGACGTGTCGTCCTCGCCGCCCGGAGCGACCGCGGCACAGCCGGGCGCTACGCCACCATCCGCCTCTGCATGGTCGCCGTCGTCGCGGGGATGGCCGTACTGCTGACCCCGCCGGGCCGGTCAACTGCCGTGGCCTGCTGCGCACTTGTCTGGCTCGGGTTCTTCGGGTTCGGCTGGTACGGCCCATGGGTCGCCCATGTGACCGAGTCGGCGCCCCCGGGCCGGACGGGGTTGGCCCTGGGCGTGGCGATGTCCGTGAATCAGGTCGCCATCGTCGCCGTACCGCCCCTGCTCGGTCTCCTGACGGACCTCTCCGGCGGCTTCGCGGCGGCCTGGGGCCTCCTGATCGCGATGGTCCTCGCGGCCCTGACGGTCTCGGCCCGCGCGGAGCGTGGCCGCCGGCCGAAGCGCCTCGCACCGGACCACGACCCCAACTGCCCGGAAACCGGTGCCACTTCATGCCCCAGCTGATCCCCGACGGCAGACCGCAGCGAGTGCCAGTCGCCTCGAACCTCATCTACACGATAGGCCTCGGCATCGCCGGACTCGCCGCACCGGCCGTCGGCATCGCCGTTGGTCATCTCGCCGACGTGCGTGGCGCCCGTGGCGTCTACGTGACCAAGGAGTTCCGCGCCCTGCTGCGCGCCGTCACCAATGTCGGGATCTCCGTCGGCGCGGTGGGCGCCGGCTGGATCGTCGTCGTGCCGATTCCGGGCTCCAGCCGCCCCGAGACGATCCGCGACTCGGCCGCCGCGCCCGAACTGACGCTCTCCGCCGAGGAGTTCGCGGAGCTGGACGCAGCCAGGTAGGCACCCTGAACGCCTATCGCTGCATGCTCGACGGCCTGATGGCCATCCAGTTCAAGGTGCTCACCGTGGCCCTTCCGCTCTGGCTGATCGGCGCCACCGCCGCGCCGCGCTGGCTCATCCCGGGCACGATGCTCACCGGCCTGGCGGCACCTCCCGCAGTCCGCCTGGCAGTACGACACCAGCACGCCCAACAGGCTCATGCCGAGCGCTGGTGGCTCCGGCGCCGCGCGGCGATCGTGTCGGCGACCGGCACCACGATCCAGCAGAGGTAGGCCCAGTGGGTGAGGAACGAGACCGGGATCGACACCAGGAAGCCCGCCGCCACCATGCCGATCCCGCGGATCGTCCGGGAGAACAGCTCGGGCGGAGTGCCGTTGCGGTAGAGCTCGTCACGGCGGACTTCGTTGACCATCAGTATGAACAGGAGACAGGCTGCGAACTGCACGACGGCGTAGAAGACGAACCGGGCCTGGAAGGCTCCGTGCCCGCCGATCACGTCGGTCGCGAACGGCGTGATCACCAGCATGAGCAGCCAGTACATGGTGAGGGCCGTCAACTTGCCGTTCGACGCCGTGACATAGCGGAACACCCGGTGGTGGGAGCGCCAGTGCGCGGCGATCACCACAAAGCTGATCATGAACGCGAGATAGCTCTCCCGGTGGCTCGAAGCCGAGTGCCACAGCTCGGAGTTGGTCGAGCCCTCCGGTACCGGCAGCTCCAAAGCAAGCAAGGTCAGTGCGATGGCGACCACCGCGTCCCCGAAGAACGTGAGGCGCTCGGCGGAGACCGCCCGGATCTCCATGTCCTCGTCCTCGGACGGCAGTTCTTGATCAGTCGAGACGTTCATGGCAGCAGAGGATGCCACAAGACGATGACCTTCTCGGACGCGCGTGATACCCCGGGCCGGACGTGGGGGAGTGGTACTGCTGGTCCTACCCGCATCCCTGGCGGTCGGCGTGGCGCCAAGAGGATCATGGGACCGACCGAGTCATCCCCGTGATCGCGCGGCACAGGACGCAGAACGGACACCGTCATGACCCTGGCCTACCTCGCACAGCCCGAACAGCAGCAGAAACTGGAATGGCTCGACGGCGGCGAGTTCGCCGTACTCCTGGACGCGGCGGCCACCGGCGGGCAGTTGACCGTGGGGCGGTTCTCCGTCGCCAAGGGCGAGGCGCCGCCGTACCACATGCACACACGTGAGGACGAGGTCTTCATGCTGATCAAGGGCAGTGCGCTGCTCTGGTGCGACGACGAGGAGATGGAGTTGTCGGAGGGCGGAATCGTCTTCCTTCCCCGCAACGTCCCGCACGGCTACCGGATCACCTCCGACACGGCGGATCTCCTCATGATCTGCACACCGGGTGGCATCGAGGGCATGTTCCGCCACGCGGGACGCGACCTGACGACCCCGCGCCCGGAGGGTTTCGAGATCTCCCGGGACCTCATGGCGGAGGCCGCCGACAAGTACGGCCAGATCATCGTCGGCCCGCCGCGCTGACCCGCGGCTCCCCTCACGGCTTTCACCGGAACCACGAAAGGCACAGCCATGTCCCGGCAACAGCGCCAGGCCCTCGACGAACTGCTGCGGCACGGTCCGCTCGACCTCGGCGGCGATGTCGCCGAACAGCGCGCCGTCTTCAGCGAGATGATGGCGTCCATTCCGTTGCCGTCAGACGTCTCGACCACGGTGGGCGAACTCGGCGGCGTACCGGTCGTCACCGTCGAGACCCCTGCGAGCGACCCGGCGAGCGTGATCCTCTACCTGCACGGCGGGGCCTACGCCATCGGCTCGGCGGCCGACGCCGTAGGCCTGGCCGCCGAGATCGTACGGCGCACCGAGGCGCGCGCAGTGTGCGTCGACTACCGGCTGGCCCCCGAACACCCCTTCCCCGCGGCGGTCGACGACGCGCTGGCCGTCTACCGGGCCCTCCTCGACGACGGACTGCCCAGCTCCGCGATCGCCTTCGTCGGCGAGTCTGCGGGCGGCGGTCTGGTCGCCGCGACGCTGGTCGCCGCCAAGGACGCGGGGCTGCCCCGGCCCGCGTCGGCCGCGGTGTTCTCCCCATGGGCCGACCTGAGCGTCTCCGGCGCGAGCGTGGTGAGCAAGGCGGCCGTCGACCCCGCGCTGACCCCGGAGGGCCTGCGCAGGCGAGCCCGCGACTATCTCCGCGACACGGACCCCACCACGCCCCACGCCAGCCCTGTCTTCGCGGACCTGACCGGCCTGCCGCCGCTGCTCGTCCAGGTCGGCTCGCACGAGATCCTGCTCGACGACGCCGTACGACTTGCGGCGCGCGCCGCCGAGTGCGACGTACGGGTCGATCTGCAGTTCTGGTCCCAAGTACCGCACGTCTTCCAGGGGTTCGCGGTGATGCTCGACGAGGGTGCCGAAGCGCTCGACGCCGCCGCCGCGTTCACGCGGGCCCACTGGACGGACGTCACCGAAGGTGCCGAGGCGCCCGAAGCCGTCGGGTAAAGACTCCGTAGTGCGGAGGCCGAAGCTCCGTGTGTCGTACGGCGTGTCGACGACGATGTCGTGCATGGCTACGACGAACCACTTCGGCATCGCTCTGCGGGGGTGGCGAGAGCGCGTGTCACCACAGGACAGCGGGCTGGAGCCGGAGGGGGAGCGGCGCATCCCCGGACTGCGCCGGGAGGAACTGGCCCGGCTGGCGGGACTGTCGGTCGACTACGTGGTCCGGCTGGAGCAGGGCCGTGCCCGCAACCCCTCGGCCCAGGTGGTCACCGCGCTGGCCAGAGCACTGCGCCTCGAACCGTCCGAACGCGATCACCTGTTCCGCTGCGCCCACCTCGCGCCGCCCGCGACCGGGAAGGTGTCCAGACACATGCCCGCGAGGGTGCACCGGCTCGTGGGGCAATTGGCCGACAACCCCACCGCGGTGTTCGCCGCCGACTGGACCCTCATCGGCTGGAACGACATGTGGTCCGCCGCGATCGGCGATCCCCGCACCTACGGCTGGGACGAGCACAACCTCGTCGCCGGGATGTTCCGGCCGGGCGGCGGAACCGGACGTGCGCCGATTGCGGGCTGGCCCGTGCGGTCCTGGGCGGGCGACGAGGTCGAGGAGGAGGATCTCGTCGCCGACCTGCGGGTCACGGCCGCCGCCCATCCCCACGACGAGCGGCTCGTGGCCTTCGTCGACCGCATGCTGCGCGACAGCCCGCGCTTCGCCCGCCTGTGGTCCAACGGCACGGCCCGCACCCACGTCGGAGACCGAAAAACCATAGAGCACCCCCGAGTTGGAGACCTCGACCTCGACCTCGACGTGGTGATGGCCGCAGGTACCGACCTCAGGATCGTCACGTACACGGCGGCGGCCGGGACGGACGACGCGGAGAAGCTGGACGATCTGCGCGCGGCCCGCCCCCTGCCGACCCGGGTCCCGTGAAGGTCGCGGTACGTCAGTCCTCGTCCGTGCGCGACAGCGCGTCGGTGATCAGACGGGTCGCGGAGTCGGGGTCCTCCGTGATGCGGTTGATGTGCTCCGCGAGCAGGAAGGCGGTGGCCTCCAGCGGAGTCATCTCCTCCTTGGTCCAGTCCCCGTACTGCTCGGGCCACAGATTGGGGCTCAACCCGATGCCCGCCGCGACGACCAGCCCGGCCATGGTGGGGATGGCCTCCGGAGGAACGCTCTTGGGCATCATGCGCAGCGTGCCCACGAGGGTGGGCACCACATACTCGATGACGTCCTTGCCCTGACTCTCGTGCGCCTTCCGCAGCCACGTCATGAAGATGTAGATGAGGGTGCACGTGCCGTCCAGGACGTCATCGACTCCCTCCGGACCCAGCGACGCGATGAACTGCTCCATCAGCGCCTGCTGTTCGGGATCGGCGCCCGTCCTGCCGTCGTGGACGGTCTTGAGCCGGGAGTCGACGATCATGAGCGCCGCACCCACGTCACCGACGGGAGCGTGCTGGGGGTCGAGGGGCGATGACACGGGATTCCTCCTCGGTCGGCCGCGACGATCAGCGCGTCGTGTCCGTGCGTATCCGTAGAGTATTCGGCCGAGGGGGGTGCCGGACGGCGGTTTGCCATCTTCTACGGTCGTGATGCGGGGGCTCCGGGCCAGGCGCGCAGCAGGGCGTCCAGTGCGTCGAGGATCTCGGTCCAACTCGTCTGTGCGTCGGGGGCGCTGTGGTCGAAGCCGCCGGCGGTCTCCAGGCCGACGAAGCCGCTGAAGACGCTGCCCAGGAGTCGCACCGCGTGTGTCTGGTGCGGTTCTGCCAGGTCGTAGCCGCGCAGGATCGCCCGGGTCATCTGTGCGTGCCGTACGCCCGCGCTCGCGGCGGCAGCCTCCGGGTCGAGCCGGAAACGGGCCGCGACGAAACGCCCCGGGTGCTTGAGGGCGTAGTCGCGGTAGGCGTTCGCGAAGGCGGTCAGGGCGTCCTTGCCGGCCCGTCCGGCCACCGCCGCGGAGACCTGGTCGGCCAGCTCCTCCAGGGCGAGCAGGGCGATCCTGGTCTTGAGGTCGTGGGCGTTCTTCACGTGCGAGTACAGGCTCGCGGTCTTGACGCCGAAGCGCCGGGCGAGCTCGGCGGGGGTCGCCTGCTCGAAGCCGATCTCGTCGGCCAGGTCCGCGCCCGCCCGGACCAGGCGCTCCGTGGTCAGTCCCACCCGTCCGGTGCCTGTCATGGTCGCGTCCTCCGCATCGATTCCGTCATCCTCGACTTCGAATATTATGCATTTGCCTAACTCGATTAGGCAAATTAGCGTGTCTGTTATGAAGCCGCTGACCGAGCAAGAGATCCGCACCGCGTTCGTGAACTGCACCAAGGGCGAGGCCAAGCGCCTGGCCGTCCCCCGTGACCTGGCCGAACGATCCTGGGACGACCTGGACTTCCTGGGCTGGCGAGATCCCCAGGCCCCCGACCGGGCCTACGTCGTGACCGAGCTGGACGGCCGCCCTGTCGGCGTCCAGCTGCGCACCTCCGGCGCCGGCTCCTGGCAGCAGCGCCGCAGCATGTGCTCGGTCTGCCTGACCACCCACACCGGAGGCGTCTCCCTGATGGTCGCCCCCAGGTCGGGGAAGGCCGGACAACAGGGCAACTCGGTCGGCGTCTACATGTGCAGCGACCTCGCCTGCTCCCTCTACGTACGCGGCAAGAAGGACACGGGCGTCGGCGCCCGCCTCCAGGAGTCCCTCACTCTGGAGGAGAAGATCCGGCGGACCGTGACGAACCTCGCCACGTTCATCGCGAGAGTGGGCGCGTGACCAGCAGCGCCGTCTCGAACGTGGAGCGATGCGCGGAGGTGTACGCGTGCTCCCGCCCGGACCACTCGACCCGGGATGCGATCAACTCGGCTTCACTGAAGCTGAGTTCGGTGTCGCTGAGGCGTTGCCGCCACCAACTCGCGTTGCGGGTCTGGCGGTCGAGCATCGCGTCGACCAATTCCCCACGGGCGCAGGCTTCGAGACCGTAGGCGTCCGCGAGGATCCGCACCTGGGCCGCCTGCGCCGAGGCGGGCGGCGCGGTGGCGCGGGAGGAGACGCACCAGGTCCAGGCCGCGTATCCGACGTCTTCGAGGGGATCGCCGGGCGCGGCGGTGTCGAAGTCGATGAAGGCGTACGGCAGACCGTCGCGGAAGACGGCGTTGTTCGGGCCGGGGTCGTGATGGCAGACGACGGGGCTCGCTCCGGCCGGCGCGCAGCCACGGGTCGCGTCGTGCAGGGACCGGAGCAGCACACCGGCCGCGGCGACCTGCGCGTCGGTCCAGCGCCGGAACCTGGCGGGCACCTGGCCGGGCAGATAGCTGAACGTGTCGCGTCCGGCGGCGTCGAGGCCGAGGTGACGTGGGGCTCCGGCGAAACCGCGCCGTTCGAGATGTCCGAGGAGCCGCGCCACGAAGGGCGACGCCTCCGTGACCGGTCGGCGCACCGTGTTCCCGACACGCACCACGCCGGGAGTCACGCGTCCGCCGCGCAGGGGTACTTCGCCGTCCTGTCTCCGCATCTACGACCGCTCCGTTCATCGTGTCGAAGGCGAGGCCGGGGTTCGGGCTCGGGCGCCTCCGACCTGCTCGTCCCCGTTTGTTAGGCTCCCCTGGCCTCCCGCGGGGGAAGTCCGGTGAGAATCCGGCGCTGACCCGCAACGGTATGCGCGGCGACCCCGTGGTCCTCGCGTGAGCCCGATCGCCCGTGGGTGGTGCGACCCGTTGACTGCTCGCCGTGGACTGCGAGAGGGGATCCGAGCGGCCGGGCACGGTCGTGCGGGCTGCCTCCTCGATCGAGGCTCACCAGGCGGCCCCAGGTGAAGGACCGCCGATCGTGCGCCGACCTCCGAGCTCCGGCCCGGGCCGAACACCCCAGCCACTGTTGATACTTGGGCTGCTGCTCCTGCTCTGCGTCTCCCTCGTGTGCGGTGTCGCACTGGGGGCGGCCGGCATCGGACCGGCGGACGTGTTCCGGTTCCTGTGGGCCGGAGCCACCGGCGGAACCGTGCACGCCACCGACGCCGCCGACTACACCATCGTCTGGGAGATCCGGCTGCCGAGGGCCGTCCTCGCGGCCGTCGTCGGGGCCGGGCTCTCGGCCGTCGGCGTGGCCGTCCAGGCCATGGTCCGCAACGCGCTCGCCGATCCGTTCGTCCTCGGCATCTCCTCCGGCGCGGCGGTCGGCGCCAACGCAGTCATCCTGCTGGGCGCGTTCGCCGGCCTCGGCGTCTGGGCGCTGTCCGCGTCCGCGTTCGCCTCGGCGCTCGCGGCCATGGTCCTCGTGTACGCCGTCGCCCGCTCGCCGCACGGCCTCACCCCGCTGCGGCTGATCCTCACCGGGACCGCGCTGGCCTACGGCTTCGAGGCCGTCACCACCGTGATGGTGTTCGGCGCGGCCCGCGGCGAGGCGGCCCGCTCGGCGATGATGTGGCTGCTGGGGAGCCTGGGCGGCGCGACCTGGGCACAGCTCCCGCCGGCCGCCGTCACCGTGGCGGCCGGCTGGGCGTGGCTGCGGTGGCGGGCGGAACCGCTCAACGCCCTCGCCATGGGGGACGAGACCTCCGCCGCGCTCGGCATCCAACCCGCCCGACTGCGCCGGGAGTTGTTCCTCGTCACCGCGGCCGTGACGGGAACGGTGGTGGCGGTCAGCGGCGCCATCGGCTTCGTCGGGCTCATGGTGCCGCACCTCGTACGGATGCTCGTCGGCGCCGACCACCGCAGGGTCCTCGCGGTCGCACCCCTGGCCGGCGCGGTGCTGCTGGTGTGGGCGGACGTGCTCTCCCGGCTGCTGCTGGCGCCCGCCGAACTGCCGGTCGGTGTCATCACCGCCGTCGTGGGAGTGCCCGCCTTCCTGCTGCTGATGCGGCGCGGCGGTTACGCGTTCGGGGGGCGTTGATGCGGCTCGACATCGAGGGGCTGTCGGTCGACGCGGGCGCGGTGCGGCTGGTCGACGACATCCGGCTCGCCGTGGACTCCGGGGCCTTCGTCGGGCTCGTCGGCCCCAACGGCAGTGGGAAATCAACCCTGTTGAGGTGTGTGTACCGGGCGCTACGGCCGGCCGGCGGCGTGGTCCGGCTCGACGGGGACGATGTGCACGCGATGGAACCACGGGCCGCCGCCCGGGTGTTGGCCGCGCTGCCGCAGGAGTCGTCGGCCGAGTTCGACTTCACCGTCACCGAAGTGGTCGCCATGGGGCGCCTGCCGCACCGGGACCGGACCGCCGCGTCGGACCGGGAGATCTGCGCCGACGTCATGGAACGCACCGGTGTCGCCCACCTTGCCGACCGCGGGTTCCTCGCCCTGTCCGGCGGCGAGAGGCAGCGCGTCCTGATCGCCCGCGCACTCGCCCAGCGCCCGCGCGTCCTCGTCCTCGACGAACCCACCAACCACCTCGACATCGCCCACCAGTTGGACGTGGTGTCCCTGGTCCGTCGCAGCGGCCCGACCGTGCTGGCGGCCCTGCACGACCTCAACCTCGCCGCCGCGCACTGCGACCAGCTGTACGTGATCGCGGACGGCCGGATCGTCGCGTCCGGCGCACCGCACGACGTACTCCAACCGGCTCTGCTCGCCGAGGTGTTCGGAGTCCGCGCGCACCCGGTACGGCACCCGGAGACCGGCGCGGTCCAGCTCCTGTTCGACCTGCTCCCGCCCACTACCTGAGGACAACACGCCCCATGCGCAAGCTGCTTGCCGCCGCCCTCTGCCTCGCCGCGACCGCCACCGGCTGCGGTGCGAGTGTCGAGTCGACCGCGGACACTCGCTCCACCGAGGCGGTCACCCTCACCAACTGCGGTCAGAAAGTGACGTACAAGACCGTCCCGCAGCGAGTCGTCACCAACGACGTCGGCATCACCGAGCTGATGTTCGCCCTCGGACTGGAGAACCGCATGGCCGGGTTCGCCATGCCCGACGACAAGGGCGATCTGACCGACGTGCCCTGGAAGGACGGCTACCAGAAGGTCAAGTGGCTGTCCAAGGACCAACTCACCAAGGAGAACGTCCTCGACGCCCGCGCCGACCTCGTCTTCGCCGGCTGGAACTACGGCTTCCGCGACGACAGCGGCTTCACCCCCGACGCCCTCAAGAAGCTCGGCATCCCCTCGTACATCCTCACCGAGTCCTGCCGCAACGGCCGCACCGACACCTCACGCGGCATCATGCCGCCCCTCGACGCCCTCTACACCGACCTCACCAACCTCGGAAAGCTCTTCGGCGTCGAGAAGCGCGCGACCACCCTGATCGCCGACTTCAAGAAGCAGACAGCCACCGTCCACAGCAAGGCCCCCACCAAGAGCCCCACGGTCTTCCTCTACGACAGCGGCCAGGACGCCCCGTTCACCTCGGGCCGCTACGCCGCCCCCGACCAGATCATCAGCGAGGCCGGCGGGGTCAACGTCATGCACGACGTCAACGACTCCTGGACCACGGTCGGTTGGGAAACCGTCGTGCGACGCAACCCGGACACCATCGTGATCTGCGACTACGGCGACGTGAGCGCGGAACAGAAGAAGAAGTTCCTCCTCTCCTACGCCCCGCTCCGCGACGTCTCCGCCGTCAAGCACCGGCGTATCTTCGTCCTCGACTACGTCGACCTCGTCGAAAGCCCCCGCAACCCGTCGGCCATCGCCCGGCTCGGGGCGTATCTGCGCACCGCCGCTCAGAGGGCCGGGACTTCGTCATAGCGCCCCAGGAAGTGGAACGCGCCGCCTCCGGCCTGGTACAGGAACGCGGTGTTCTCCGGGTTCATCGTGTGGGTGGTGCCCTGGACGAAACGGATCGGCTTTGCGACGCCGTCGTACGAGAGGTGGAAGAGGCCCTCGGCGACCGGTGCGGGCTTGATCGTGGTTGTGGTCCCGAGTGTGTCGAGGGATCGGGCGATCAGGCCGACGGCGTCGTAGGCCTCGGCGGACCACCGGCCGGGTGCCTCGCCGTAGCGCGCCCGGTAGGCCGCGGTGAACGCCTTCGCGGCTGTGGTGCCGGCCGACTGCGCCTCGGTGTACGGCGCTTCGAAGACCCAGCCCTCGGCAGCCTGCCCGGCGGCGGTGAGGAAGTCGGCGCGCATGACCGGCTCGAAGCCGGCCACCGCGCCCGTGAAGTGCGCTGCCGCGAGGGCCCGGGCGCAGGCCGCCGCCCGGCCCGGCGATGTGCCGGCGTAGATGACCGCCTCCGGCCGGGTGGCCAGGGCGTGGGCGACGGCAGGGCCGAAGTCGGCCGTTTCGGCGGCCACTTGGTGGACCGTGATGGTGCCGTCACTGGGAGGTGTCTCCACCAGGTTCCGGGTGATCTCGACGGCCGTCTCGCCCGCCGCCCGGTCCTGGACGACCGCCGTGCGGTGGGTGGGGCGGGTCCTGGTCAGGTAGGAGAGGAGAGGCAGGGTCTGTGAGCTGTCGGAGGCCCGGGTCACGCACAGGGTGCGCAGGGCCGTGGTGGAGAGTCCGGCGGTCCCGTCGTCGACCGACACCAGGACCACCGGCATGGACGCGGCGGCATACAGCGGCACGGCGGCACCGGCGCCGGCCGTCGTGCTGGGACCGATGACGGCGCTCACGGACCGCGTGGCCAGCACACGCCGCGCGGCCTCCCGTGCTCGCGCGGCGTCGCCTCCGGCTTCGCACAGACGAGTAGATGGCAGAGTTGATGTCTCATCAACTCAGGTTGTACAGAGGGTAGTTCGGTGTCGAAGCGGACTCACCTGGCGAGTTCGGTCGGCTCGTCCAGTTGCGTCAGCTTCCGCGGATTGCGCACCACGTAGATCCTGGTGACCCGGCCGTCCTCCACCACGAGACTGATCGCGGACGGCTCACCGTCGACGTCCATGCGGCCCGCGGGTTCGCCGTTGAGCCACATGGGCGTGGTGTCGAACTCGGCCACCAGTGTGTTCGCGCGGGCGAGGATCGGTGCCACCAGGTCGACCCCGTGGATCGGGGCGAGCGCGGCCGGTACGACCCCGCCGCCGTCGGTCACCAGCACCACGTCCGGTGCCATCACCTCCATCAACTCCTGCACATGGCCGGTCCGCAGGGCGTGCAGGAACCGTTCCACCACGACCGCCTGCTCCGACCGGCTCACCTTCACCCGTGGCCGCCGGGCCGCCACATGCTCCCGCGCCCGCCGGGCGACCTGCCGCACCGTCGCCGCGGACTTCCCGACGACCTCCGCGATCTCGCCGTACGACAGCTCGAACACCTCGCGCAGCACGAACACCGCACGCTCGGTGGGCCCGAGCGTCTCCAGCACGGTCAGCATCGCGATCGACACGCTCTCCGCGAGCTCGACGTCCTCGGCGACATCGGGGCTGGTGAGCAGCGGTTCCGGCAGCCACTCGCCCACGTACTCCTCACGCCGGCGCGACAGGGTGCGCAGCCGGTTGAGCGCCTGCCGGGTGACGATCCGGATCAGGTACGACCGCGGGTCCCGCACCTGTGACCGGTCTGCGTCGGCCCACCGCAGCCAGGACTCCTGCAGCACGTCCTCCGCGTCGGCGGCCGAGCCGAGCATCTCGTAGGCGACGGTGAACAGCAGGCCGCGGTGGGTGACGAACGGGTCCTCGGTCATGCCGGCATCTTCCCCGCCCGCGGGGCCAGTGGGATCTCGCAGGCGTCGGAGTAGCCCTGCGAGGTGATGCCGTGGGCGGTGTTGCACCGGGCGGCCATGTTGGCGAAGCCGATGAACACGGTGAGTTCGACCAGCGCGGCGGGGCCGAGCTGCTCCAGCAGGCGCTGCGACAGCTCGTCGGTGACGGTGGTTGGCGTGGTCGTCATGGCCTCCGCGTACTCCATCACGTCCCGCTCCAGCGGCGAGAACACGTCCGCCTGCCGCCAGCGCGGTACCTGGCTCGCCTTCGTCAGGTCCAGGTTCTGGTTCAGCGCGAAGAAGTAGTTGACGTCGAGGCACCAACCGCACCCGACCTGCGCCGCCACCGCCATGTGCGCGAACGTCTTCAGACCCGCGTCCGCCGCGTCCCACGTGCTCACCCTCGCCGTGAACTCCTGGTTGGCCGCGGCCAGTTCGGGGTGGTTCCACAGCACTTCGACGGGCTCGGGCACAGCCCCTAGCTGCTTGATCATGTTCTCCCGGAGCTCGACCGGAAGCTCGGCCTTCGGAACGCGAATCGTCACGGTGTCCTCCTGCTACGTGTGCCTGTCCGGGCCAGTACCTGTGTCTGTCCGGCGGTTCGGCATGAAGACACCGGCGGACCCACGGATGTGACACCGGGAGCCCGCCGAGCACGAGGCTCGGCGGGCTCCCTTCGGCGCTGGATCTCTCTCAGCAGGAGTTGGACCACACGTGGGAGGAGATGTTGTCGTTCAGGGTCTCTCCGCCGCCGGATCCGTTGTTCGGGAAGTTCCAGCCGGCGAGGTTGGAGTAGGCGTAGCCGTTGGCGATGCAGGCCCAGGCTCCGGTGTAGCCGAGGCCCCAGTAGACGTTGACGTCCTCGTACGATCCCGCGTAGCCGTTGTTCCAGAGGGCGCTTGCCTGGTTGCGGATGTTCCCGCCGGGGGAGCAGCTGCTCCAGTCGCCGTCGTCGCCCACCCACCGGCAGTACTTGCCGCCGTAGTTGGCGTTCTCGTACGCGTAGAAGTACCCGTCCGCCGTGGCCCCCGCCGGCCCGGCGGCGACGGCGCTCGGCGACGACGGAGCCGACTCGGACGCCTGCGCGACGCCCGGTATCGCCGTCAGGGCCAGGGCGGTGAGCCCCACGGCGGTGAACGCGGTGGTGAGTTTGGTCCTGATCACTGGTCACTCCTTGGTTGGGCTGGTTGTGGTGGTGTTTGTCCGGTCGGTGGAAAGAAGGGCGCGGGCCCGTGGCAGGGCGGCGTTCTCCATCCGGAGCCTGTTGCTCACCTCGGCTCGGTACCGGGCCCGCAGTCGGGCGTCGTAGCGCCGGTCGAGGCGTTCGACGACGGAGGTGAACCCCGTGTCGTGGGCGCACTCGGCCTCGGCGACGGCTGTGCGGACCTCCTGTCGCCGACGCGCCGTGTCCTCCGATGCCGTTCCGGGGGCGATGAACGCGGCCCGCGCCTGGTTCGGGTCGGTGTAGTGGAGCCCCCGCTTCTGCATGCACGCGGACCACTTCTTCACCGCCGCCCTGAACTCGCCGTCGGTCACTACCTGTTGGCGGCGCAGCGCGGGGAGGGCACCGGTGACGACATCCGCGCGGAACCAGGCGGTCAGGTCGCCGTACAGCTGTTTCTGGGCCTGCGCGGTGCAGCCGTCGGAGGTGCGGGTGACGGTCATGCCGAGCGGGGACCGGGTCTGCAGGCGTTCCGTGGACTGCTGCTCGCCGTTGTAGGCGGCGATGGCGCGTCGGCGGTCAGCCGGCTGAAGTCGCCTCAAGTAGCGCTGGTTGGGATCGTTCGTGCGCAACTGCTCGCGTTGCGCCTGGAGATCGCTGCCGTAGCCGTGCCGGGATGCCCAGTCGACGTCGTCGATCACGTAGGGGAAGTCACGGTCCTCGGGGAGCGGCCGGCGAGGCACGGGCCAGATCCGGAAGCCCCGGGCGGCCATGCAGGCCTGGATGAGTCGTTGCTCCGCGCCGTGCAGCATGTCCTGGTCCCGATCGGTGAGCGGCCGGGCCGCCGTGACCGTGGCGTTCGGACCGGGCGAGGGCGGGTTCCCCTCGCAGGAGACCGCGGTGAGTGAGGCCGCCACGGCCAGTGCGATGAGCGCGGTCTGCGGATGCGGCCGGTGGCGATGCATAACTCCCCTTACCTGGCAGGTGTGTTGGGCCTCGAAGACCCGTTCGGGTGGCCCGGTCGTTCCAGGTGTAGCGGGCCACACGTTGTTCGCCGTCGGACCCCTGGTGTCGAACAAACAAGTTCTGAAAAATGTGACGAGACCGCACAGGCAGGGACATGGGGGAACGAGGGGGAGGTGCGGCTGTGCCGCGCAGAGAACGGCCGTTGGAGCCGGGGGAAGGTCCGTTACCGGAGTTCGCCGCGGGGCTTCGGCAGCTGCGGCGGAAGGCGGGCAACGCGCCGTACCGGACGCTGGCCGAGAGGGTCCACTATTCGATCTCGACGCTGTCGTCCGCGGCGGCCGGGCAGCGGCTGCCCACGCTGGCAGTGACACTCGCGTACGTACGTGCCTGCGACGGCGATGTCGAGGAATGGGAGCGACGTTGGTGGGAGACGGCGGAGCAACTCGGCGAGGTGGATGCCGTACTCGGTGAGGCCGACGAGTCCGGCACGGCGCCCTATGCGGGTCTGCGGCCCTTCCGTGAGCAGGACGCGGAGTGGTTCTTCGGCCGGGAGCGGCTGGTGGAGGAGCTGGCGGAGCGGCTGGAGAGACAGCGGTTCGTGGTCGTGATCGGGGCGTCGGGTTCGGGCAAGTCGTCGCTGATGCGGGCGGGTTTGGTGCCTCGGTTGCGGGCCGACGCGGCCACGGCGGTGGTGCTGACGCCGGGGCCGAGACCGCTGGAGGAGTGCGCGGTGCGGCTCGGGGCGCTGGTGGGCATCGCGCCGGGTGGGCTGTACGGGGAGTTGAAGGACGACCCGGAGAACCTGAGCCGGGTCCTGCGGCAGGTCGCCGCGCGCTGCGGAGTCACGGACGGACCTGCCCACGGCGACGGAGACGGCGACCGCGATGTCGTGTTGGTGGTAGACCAGTTCGAGGAGATCTTCACCCTCTGTCGGGACGAGGCCGAGCGGGACTGTTTCATCAAGTCGCTGATCGCGGCGGCCTCTTCGACGGGCGGCGGATGCCGGGTGGCGTTGGGTCTGCGGGCCGACTTCTACGCGCACTGCACCCGCGACGCGCTGCTGGTGGAGGCGTTGCGCGACGCCCAGGTGCCGGTGGGGCCGATGCGGCCGGACGAGCTGCGCCGCGCGGTGACGAGGCCGGCCCAGCGGGCCGGACTGAGCGTCGAGGGCGCGCTCTTGGCGACCCTCACGGCACAGGCCCAGGGCCAGGCCGGGGTGCTGCCGCTGCTGTCGCACGCGCTCCTGCAGACCTGGCGGCGCCGCCGCGGCAACGCGCTGACACTCGCCGGGTTCGAGGCGGCGGGCGGACTCGAAGGCGCTCTGGCCCGTACCGCCGAGGAGTTCTACCAGCAACTGGACGCGGAGCAGCGCACGTTGGTCCGGCAGGTGTTCGTACGGCTGACCGCGCTCGGGGAAGGCACGGAGGACACCCGGCGGCCTGCACGTCTGGACGAGCTGGACGGACTCGCCGGGGCCGACGACACCGGCATCCGCACCGTGCTCGAACGGGCGGCCGGCGCACGGCTGTTGATCCTGGACCACGAGCGGGTCGAGCTGGCGCACGAGGCCCTGATCCGATGCTGGCCCAGACTGCACGGATGGCTGACCGAGGACCGTGAGGCCATGCGGACCCTGCATCAGCTCAGCGACGCGGCACAGGTCTGGGAGACGCTGGGGCGGGACCCCGGCGCACTGTTCCGCGGCACGCGCCTCGCCATGGCCGCAGGACTCGCCCGCACCTCGATGTCCGTGAAGGAACAGGAGTTCCTCGACGCGGGCCTGGCCTCAAGGGCGGCCGAACAGCGCGCAGTTCGGCGTCGCACGCGGTTTCGGCAGCAGGCGGTCGTGCTGCTCGGCGTCCTCCTCGCGCTGGCGAGCGTGACCGCGGGCCTCGCCGTACGGGCGCAGTGGGCGGCGGACCGACAGCGCGATGTCGCCGGCTCGCAGCGAACCGCCGACAAGGCCGCCGCGCTGCGGGCGGCGAACCCGGCCCTCGCCGCCCAGTTGAGCCTGGCCGCCTACCGGCTGTCGCCCACCCCGGAGGCGCGCGGCACCCTGCTCAGTACTTTCGCCACCCCCTACGCCACTCAACTGACCGCGCAGAAGGGCGCGGTCACCGCGGTCGCGTTCAGTCCCGACGGCAGGGTTCTGGCCACCGGGGACGCCGACCGGACCGTAGAGCTGTGGCGGGCCGAAGACCCTTATCGGCCAACGGAGTTGAGCGTTCTGCCCGGTCTCGCCGACGCCGTGCACGCGGTCGCCATCAGTCCTGACAGCCGGCTCCTGGCCGAGGGGGGGCGAGGGTGGCGCGATCGTACTGTGGGACATCGGTGACGCGCGACGGCCCCGGCTTCTGGCACGGCTGCCGGGCGACGGCGGTCCCGTCGTCGGGCTCGCGTTCGGACCCGGCGGGCGGACACTGGCGACGGCCGCCCCCGACGGGATACGGCTGTGGCAGCTGACGGATCCTCAACTGCCTCGCGTGCGCGCCGAGTCGGCCGTACGGTCCGACGTGACCGCCATGGCGCTCAGCCGGGACGGGCGGACGCTCGCCACCGGTCACGCCGACCACAGGGTCCGCCTCTGGGACGTGGAGGGACCTCTGCGCGAACTGTCCGCCGCGCCCGGTCACAAGGACGCTGTGACCGCTCTCGCGTTCACCCCGGACGGCCGCGAACTGGCCACCGGGAGCGCGGACTTCACGGTCCGGCTGTGGGATGCGACCGACCCGCGCCATGTCCGCACGACGAGGGCACTCACCGGGCACACCGACGCGGTGAAGGCCGTGGGCTTCAGCCCCGACGGCCGTACGCTCGCCACCAGCGGTGTCGACGGCACCGTACGCCGTTGGGAGGTGACCGGCCCCGGACCCGCCCCTGAACTGCCGGTCCTCACCGGCCATACCGGCAGTGTCGGGGCGCTGGCCTTCAGCCCCGACGGCCGCACCCTGGCCACCGGCAGCGAGGATCAGACCACCCGCCTGTGGGACCTTCCGGGGCCCGCGCTGACCGGCCACACCAGCTCGGTCTACTCCGTCAACTTCAGCCCGGACGGGCGCCTGTTGGCCACCGGCAGCTATGACCGCACGGTCCGATTATGGAGCCTGGCGGACCTGCGCCGGCCGCACGCGCTGCCACCGCTCACCGGCCACGCGGGCCCCGTCAACTCGGTGGTCTTCCGGCCGGACGGCCGCGTCCTGGCCAGCGGCAGCGCCGACAGCACGTTTCGCCTGTGGGATCTCGAACCCCCGTCCCGCCCAAGCCAGTTGGTCGTGGTTCCCTCGCGGACCGGCCATGTGAACTCGGTGGCGTTCAGCCCCGACGGCGGCACCCTCGCCACCGGCAGCGAACAGGGCGCCGTACAACTGTGGGACGTGAAGGACGTGGATCGCCCCCGGCTG
>Ga0307511_10001678_pt1 | contig 23341 bp, 31 predicted proteins | sample 13_EM_MG_FD_200266 | JGI IMG/M metagenome (GOLD analysis project Ga0307511, IMG submission 200266) | Populus trichocarpa ectomycorrhiza microbial communities from riparian zone in the Pacific Northwest, United States - 13_EM | ecosystem: Host-associated > Plants > Roots > Unclassified | place... | reverse complement strand
TTCTTATCCACGAAAGACCGCCTGTCAGAGGCGGAGGTGTTGGACATCGTCCAAGATCTGAACCAAAACATCTACCAACTCGCGGTCAAATTGACCGAGGAATGGGAGAAGTTGGAACCGGCGAAGAACCCCAGCCAAAAGGGTGTCGATTACAATCCCCGATACCCCCGTTTCAAAGTCCCCGCCCTCGTCCGACTAGTCCGCGAACAAGATTCTGGGAGTTTGACCTTCCTGCTCCAGTCACGTCTGTGTTACCAGGCAACGTACATTACTTCGACCTGGGATCGCCTGCGGGATTTGGCTGTACTCGGGTCCGTTTACGAACGCTTGTCCGCATCAGGTGAGCGTCGTATCATCGACTTGAAGCAATATATAACACACGCACCACAGAGGGGCAGGCGGTTTCAGCCAGATGGAGGTCGTTGACCCACACTTACCTCTCTCGACAACCACCCGATCCCGAACTCTTGGTGGAGGGGTTGGCAGAAGAGTTTCACATCACAGGATCGTTCTCATCCACTCAAGACACAGTCAAGTTCGTTCGAGACGTGGCACTCGACGGAATAAAATCAATCGTCCGACTTTCCCTGCGTTTGGACTCCGTGTTCAGGCTGGATATCAATTCCAGTGACATGTTCCTCCTGTTTGCAACCCGAGGCACCGCATTCAACGATGAGACTATGAACAACGAATACGGATCCGACAGCATTCCTACTCCCGGGAAACAGGATGAGAGGGGCAGGCGGTATAGGATTGCGGGGACGACGGAGGTGGGGCTTGGGAAAAGTATATGTGAGGGGCCAAGCAAAGATCGGCGCACGGTGATTCTGTTGAAGGTCAATGTGGTTTTGAACACGGACGTTGCGACGAAGTAGGGGTAGTGAGAAACATTTTGACGAAACTAAACGAACCAGTATTTTTTTACCCTCAAGAGGCCTGGATCGAGTGAAACCAGCTAGGTGAGCGCTTGAGACTGACCGGAGGGTTCAGATCCGACGGTGTCCCCACTTCTGGAGGTCAGACGGGGTTGCGGGGTGACGGAAATGGGCGTTGGGGAAAGGACTACAGAAAGGGTAAGTGACAGGTTTCAATATTTCCTTGGAATCCGCTATACTTTTCCTTTACATAAAGGAATGAGGTTGTCACACATAAGCCAGCCCCACATCAAGGTCAGCCCCATCGACGAACAAAAACGTACTTAACCCCCACAGACTTTCTATTTTGAGCCACGACCCACTCTATGGACCGAAACTCCCCAGCTATACTCCCCGGCCTTTCCTCCCCACCACGCATGAGTGAGGATGGATCAAGACCTCGGGAAAGGCATCCTTCGATACCCAAACAATCGAGAGTGCCGGAAACAGGGACAGTGCATAATGGTGGAGATTCTGCGAGATCTGTGGAGACGAATAATTCGCAAGAAGAGGGAAGGGAGGCGAAAGAGCGGATCGACGGGAAGAAGCCCGAAGAGAGGGGGATAAGATTAGACAGCCGGGAAGCGGGAGGCAAGGTCAAGGACGAACGGGTTGAGGAACTGGAGCGCGAGATTGGGAAGTTGCGTGACTCCGCGGAAAGCCAGGCCAAACGCATTCGAGAGACCGAAGAAAAACTGAAACGTTCCGAGGAACTACTGCTAGCGAGGCCCGCAGAACTTTCAGAGACACAGAGCTTCTTATCCACGAAGGATAGCCTCCCTGAGGCGGAAGTGTTGGACATCGTCCGCGATCTAAACCTAACCATCTACCAAGTCGCAGTCAAATTGACCGAGGAATGGGAGAAGCTAGGACCATCGCGGACCACCAACCAAAGGGATGTCGATTCCACTTCTCGACGCTCCCGTTTCAACGTCCCCGCCCTCGTCCGACTAGCCCGCAACCAAGATTCTGGGAGTTTGACCTTCCTGCTCCAGTCGCGTCTGTGTTACCAGGCAGCGCACATCACTTCAAGCTGGGGTCGCCAGCGAGATCTGGCTGTGCTCGAGTCCGTTTACGAACGCTTGTCCGCGTCAGGTGAGCGTCGTATAATCGACGTCAAGCAATATGTGACTCACACATCATAGAGGGGCAGGCGATTTCAGCCAGATGGAGGTCATTGACCCACACCTACCTCTCTCGACCACCGCCCAATCCAGAATTCTTAGCGGAGGAATTGGCAAAAGAGTTTAACAACACAGGAACGTTTTCGTCCACTCAAGACTCAGTCAAGTTCGTTCGAGACGTGGCACTCGACGGGATAGAATCAATCGTCCGACTTTCCATGCGTCTGGACTCCGTGTTCAAGGTGGATATCACATCTAGTGACATGCTCCTCCTGTTTGCGACTAGAGGCACTGCGTTCAACGATGAGACTATGACCAACGAATACGGATCGGACGGCATCCCTACTCCCGGGAAACAGGATGAGAAGGGCAGGCGGTATAGGATTGCGGGGACGACGGAGGTGGGGGTTGGGAAAAGTATATGTGAGGGGCCAGGCAAAAGTCGGCGCACGGTGATTCTGTTGAAGGTCAATGTGGTTTTGAACACGGACGTTGCGACGAAGTAGGGGTAGTGAGAAACATTTTGACGAAACTAAACGAACCAGTATTTTTTTACCCTCAAGAGGCCTGGATCGAGTGAAACCAGCTAGGTGAGCGCTTGAGAACTGACCGGAGGGTTCAGATCCGACGGGGTCCCCACTTCTGGAAGTAAGACGGGGTTGCGGGGTGACGGAAGCGGGCGTTGGGAAAAGGGTATGAAAGTCTGGGTGCGGGGGTTTTACTGAAAGCCAGAGGAGTTTTGGAGGAGAAACGAAAGAAAGATTATTTTTTTTGCCGATTTACATTCTCAAGCGAGTTGATCTGAATTCGGGGGCATTCCCGAGTCAATCTGTCTCCGTACACCATGGACCAGCCCATTTCACACCACACGGGCAGACTCCGACGTCTGGGCAGGAGTGGCAGCGACCCCGCGATGTGACAGCTCGGATTTCTGGGGGTACGACTTCACAGAGTTGTGAACAAGGGCGGATTCGATGATGGCGTGAATGAGTCCTGTTCACAGGACGACCGGAGTGTATGTCTCAGACTCTCCGCTTAGCGTTTTCCTGAAATGAGTTGAAAGCCACAGTTCTGATTGTCCACCACGGGAGAGTTGGCGAGCTCGTGGCAAACCCAGGAGCCAATTACTGCGACGATCTCGCAATTTCCGAGAATTCGTTGTTTACCTTCTGATGGCATTGTGCTCGGCATCCCCCGGGAGGTGGGAGCAAAATCGAGATACACAGCTCGCTCCCCCTTTCGTCTAGTTCGCGGGGACGACGATGGATCCCGCCTATCGTTTGGTGGTCAGCGGCGACACTGCAAGCTGCGAATAGAACGCAAAGACCGGGCTGTCGATTAACTTAACCGCTCGGCACCGTGATGCCTCAACACACCATCAAATAGTAAACAACGAATTGACGCCAATTCCCTGGAAAGCGTTCCATTGAAATGCCACCTGCTGTAGGGCCACCCGTTCCTCTCTCAGCCACACCCCGCCAGCCACACCCTATGGGTCGCCTCTTCTTGCTCTGCCCCTCCTTCGTGTCAAATCTCCTCCGCTCCTTTTTGCCGGGCAGGAATCGGAATGTGTCGCCGACGGAATCTCAGGATCGACTCGCTTCACCGTCCGGATCATCCGGAGGATCAGTAAACGGGACGGAGGATAGGGCGGATACTACGCGGCTGAGACAACTCCAAAGGGAGGTGGAGGACCTGAAAGGACAGGTTGAGAGTCGAGGGGCGGACGTGGCGAGACTGAGAAGGGGGGAAGAGGAGTTGATCAAGGAGTCCGAGCGCAAGGAGCATAAGGTTGCAGAACTGGAGCGCGAAATTGGGCGGATGCGGAGTCTTCACCGGGAGGACGTCCAAAAGCGGATTCAACATACCAAGGCGACGGAGGAACGGTTGAATCAAACCGAAGAACTGCTGGCAACGAGGTCCGCAGAACTCACCGGGGCACAGGCTTTCTTATCTACAACGGACGCCCTTTCTGAGGCGGAGGTATTGGGCATTGTCCGCGATCTGAACGAAAATATCTACCAGGCCGCGGTCAAATTGACCGAGGAATGGGAGGCGTTGGAATCGCCAGAAGGCATCAGTTCATTGGATGTCGACCCCGTTTCCCAGTCCCACGTCCCCACCCTCGTCCAGCTAGTTCGCAACCGGAACCCTATGGGTTTGACATTCCTGCTCCAGTCATGCCTCTGTTCCCTGGTGGTGGACATGACTTCAAGTTGGGGTTACCACCCGGAGCTGGCTGCACTCGATTCCGTTTACCAACGCATATCCGCATCCGGTAAGTCTCACATTGTCTGTACCGGCAGGATCTGACTCGCATATCACAGAGGGACAGGCGGTATCAGCCAGATGGAGGTCATTGACCCACAACAACATTTCCCAGCCGCCGCCTCACTCCGCGTTGTTAGTGGAGCGGTTGGCGATTGTCTTTGATGAGACAGGATCGTTCCCCTCCACTCAACAGTCACTCGAGTTCGTTGAGCGCGTGGCGCTCGAAGAAATAGAATCGATTATCCAACTCTCCCTGCGCTCGGAGCTCGCGTTCAGGGTAGAGGTCATGTCCAGTGATATGACCCTTCTATTCGAAGCCGCCGGCGCAGTGTTTGATGGCATGAGGATGACCGACGAGTTCGGGTCCGATGGAGCCCCCATTCCCGAGGGGCAGGATAGGATTGCAGGAACGACGGAGGTGGGGGTTGGGAAAAGTGTAAGTGGGGGACCAGGCGAAAGCCGGCGGGCGTACATTCTGTTGAAGACCAAAGTGGTCCTGGAGAAGGACGTTAGAGAAGACGGAGAGTAGGGGTGGTAAGGAACACTGCGACGGACTGCTGTGTTTCATGTTCCCGAAGTCGAAAGGAACCAAGCTACCTGGGCGGGTCCTTTCTGATCCCTCGTTCAATTTAACCATCCGTTACCTCGTGTTACCGTTATGTACGCGTTATCGCGATCGATTGTGGCTTGATATTGCAGAGTCCAAACAAACGTAGACTCCATTTCCCAGGGTGACGACCCATAGTGGACTCGGAGAGCGCAGGTCGGCTTCCACCCGCAACAACTATTCCAATACCGAGCGAGATAAATAGGTCCTCACAGATCAAAGGAACGTGTGAAGAGTGGAATTTGAAACCAAAGGCGAAATATCCTAAGCGCTACCTCCCCCAATCACCATTTTATCCCACTCTGGGTCTCGCCAACCGTGAGTACATGGTGTGCAATTCGTATCACAGGATCACTCTTGGCTCCCCCGCCGTCGCTCGTTGGTTTGGTAAAAGCGGCGGCGCTGAGGGATTTGGGACCATCTATTGTAGGCGAACCCCGTCACCTCCACCTTCCCCCTCACCTTTTTTCCCGTTGGATCTTGTTTTTCGCTTTTCTTGATTCCCACACATTTGGTGACCTATGACTCAACGCACTGCTTAAGACTGCCCAAGCGCTTGCGACCGAATGTCCGCTTCACAGATACAACTGACATACGTTTAGATCCCACGACCGCCCATCTTACGGTTACTTGATTCGCTCCCAATGCTGTCGAGAGTGCTACAATGTTTTTCATGAAACCCTTTACTACAGTAATTGAGGTTGGCCTTCGCTCCATGACCATGTATGCTGCCGCGCTCGTGTGCTGGTTGTATGAGAGACAAACCCATAAGTAAGAAATATCCGGCGCCCCTTTCAGATGATCAGCTCCGAGACGGCATCGCTCCTGGAAAATGGGAATTAGCCTTGGGAATAACGGCCCTAGATCACTGCATCTCAGACCTTTTCTCCAAACCCTAGACCCCGCACCTCGCGGAAATCAGATAGAGCAGTAAATAAGACAGGTTCCGTTAGAACTCACAGTTGTGGAGTCGATCCAACCATCATTGGAGCGTGGCGACGTAGACAGCCCGTAGTACGAGTGGTCGTGGTGCAAGCACTTATGGATTATACTAAAACAGGCGTGTAGTCAACAGCTCCTGAGCAGTCGTAAACAATTGGTTGAGCTATGGGCCATCGAAATACTTAATAGAGGGTCCTGCGTACAAGGAAGTAGGGGGTGAGATGGAGATAGAGGAATACGACCCGTCGATGTCAGGGGCAACCCGTTGATCCCATTGTTGGAAAAACCCCAGAAATCCACGTTGCTTCCAGGGCCATTTGTTGACGGGGAATGCGTGTGTGTATTAACGAAAGGGGAGGGGGGGTTGGAGATGGTGGAGAACTTGTCTGATTGTCTCTTTGTGGTGAACTGGTAGCAGAGCTAGGTCCTGGAATAGAGTGCACCGGAGATTGTTGCTATGTGTCAGCGGCGCACTCCCCAGCCCTGCTGACAGACCCTGGGTGGACTCGCGACAGTTCGCGTCGCGCGAGCAGGGTCAGTGACACGATCGCCAGGGCTCCCGCCGACCTCCTTGGCCTTTTGTTGCTGAAACCCGGATTTCCCAAGGCAAGGCACAGCCGCCCCACCACCCAGTCAATTCCCGGCCTGGAGTAAGGCTCTGAATGGAGTCAACGGATTCCGATCCAGTGCGTCCAGTGGCTTGCTGCAGACAACGCCCTTGCGTTCCATCAGGATGGTGCTCTCAAAGGTCGGATGTTCTACCGCGTGGTCAGGGAAGTCATTTCCGGGCATGACCGAATAGGATAAAACGTGCAGACGCACGCGGAGATAATATTCCATGTCGACAACCTTGCCGGTTGCACGATAATCCGCTTTCTTTTTCACAGCCCCGTATATCATATTCTTGACAGGGACGGGGCCGGGGGTTTGGAATTACCCTCCCCCTAATAATGCTTCAAAGTCAAATGAACCCAAGCTAAGTTATGCGACATGACAGGTGCATGACTTCGTACCCAATGAGCACCTTGGCGAACGGCGGACCATCGTCGCGGTCTGGGTCAGAGGTGGATTGCCTCCCGTACCCAACCTGAATGTTGCTGATCTCGTCCAACTTCGATGCGCCAACAGCGAGGGAGGGTTTCCCAGAGCTAAGAGGCAGAGGGAAGGAAGTGATTGCGGAGGATAGGGTTGGATACCGGGATATATAATACCGCGAAGAAGGTCGCCGGTTTGGGATTTCAGCACAAGGATATAAGGGTGCGAAAAGGGCAGGGCGTGACTCTGAAGGTCTGATGTCGATGCGCGGGCACGGCGACATCCAGTCCGGATGAAATAGCCGGCGTTCCACACTTGCTGTAGGAGGGGGGGTAACGACGCGTACCGTAATGACAGTGGACCTGCGGGGTGACCGGCAGAGTTTTGGATGGGTCACCGTTCCATTGACATGCCAGGGGTGTGGGTATCTAGAAGGTCAACGATGGGTCCTAATGAGATGGATCCCGGTACGATTTACTGTGTCCGCGGTTCAGGGTATTCTGATTCTATGCGAAAAGCCGCAAGCCATGGTATCCTAGGCTGGAATCCAACCTCAAGTTCAGAGGGGAGCAGCTGGTGTCCAGACAAGGGCGAACAGTGCATATCCCAACACTACAAGTGCTTTTCGACCAGTGGATAACAACAGGGTTGTTTCGTATAACGGTTCTATCGATGAACCAACGACATTCAGAACGCGTGAGGCTCAACGAGGACAGTGGGGAGAAGGAGGAGGGAGAGGATCCACAGGGACCGATCACCCTCTTCTGTCGCCACCGTCAGCTGGCTTGGCTGGGGTCAATCTATCTTCTTTCCGATGGTATGTTCCTTTCATATTTGGTTCTAAACCCTTCAGAATCTTAAAACTGACGTGCGTCACCCAGGCAGATCTCGAGGATTTAGTGCTGTCGGGTAAACTTTTCAACGGCGGAGCCTCAGGGTCATCTTCACCACGCCGATCTCCCTCCCCGGACGCCACCAAATGGCCATACGACGACGATGCTGACAACTACTCCGACGATGACGGCTCTCCTCGCCGTCTCACCTCCGCCGCCCAATCCAACCCCCCTGGCATTCGCGGTAATGGCGGTGTAGGAGTCGGTGTCCCCGGTCGAACGGGAGTCAAGGGTGTTATTCGCGATCGGAACGAGGCCGAGAGGAACACACGGGACAAGAGAGCGGCTGAGATCAAGGACCTGAACAAGAGGATGGAGAAGGCCAGCCTTACGGGAATGACGTATCTCGAGGAACAGGCGTTAGAACAGGACGAGGGTGACGAAGAGTTGGAACAGATCAGGTTCGCCCGCGTTCGCGATAAGGGACTCACTAGCCACGGTGGAGGCTGCCGGTTTGGCCATTTGCGGGAGGTTGGGTTGGAGGGGTTCTTGAAGGCAGTCGAGCAAGAGGAACGAGACGTTTGGGTTGTCTTGCATCTATATCATCCGGTAAGGTTCATTGATGTGTATCTCTCGGCCTGCCTGAACCCTCGATTGCAGTCGTTGGACCGTTGTGAAGCATTGGATGATACGTTGGGCAAACTGGCCAGAGAGCACGCCACAGTAAAGTTCTTACGCGCCAAGGCGTCCGCCGTTGGCTTTACTTCGGGTTCCTCCTTAACTACATCCAAGCGGACCACACTATCTCCTTCCGCTAAGCGCTCGATTAAATCGGGAACAATCCGAGAGGAGGACGAAGAAGACCCCTACGGTGAACCGGAGCACAAAGAAAGGGACCTCGAAGATGAAGAAGATGAAGAACAGGACTTTGACGACGAGGATAATGTCGACACCGACATGCTCCCGACGATGCTCGTCTACCGCGGCGGAGATTTGGTTTATAATTGGGTGAGAGTGGATTGGGAAGCAGGTGAGGCCGGGGTCGAGGATCTTCTCGTCAAGTAAGCGCCTTCCGCTCCTACGCCTTGCTTCTCCTCTGATGTGCGTCTGGGTCCAGACACCGAGTGTTACCGATAGCGACAGGGAATTGCGGCTTCTCATCAGACGACGAGGATGACCTTGACCAGGCAGAGGTTGTGTGATCGCACCATTTACTTCCTTCATGGACCGATTATCGCGCACGACCGTTTTCCCGAACACGCGCCATCTAATTATCACTGCCTTGTTTTAGCGGAAACATTTGGGGACGATGTGCGAATATACGCTGTTGGCCGGTTAAAGTTCGAACCGATCGGCTCTTTGGATTGTTATGTCCACTCTTAAATTCAAGGACCCTCTCGACTACGGTTCTACTCACTCCCCTCACTTCCGAACAGCTGCCGAGGTTCCTCTCATTCACCATCCATACTAGGACGACAGACCGATACCCCACTTAGAAGACACGAAACAATGCCTCTCCCAGCCCATCTCGCCCGCCCGATCGAAGTGTTGATGATCGACAACTTCGACTCGTTCACCTGGAACCTCTACCAGTCGTTGTGCCTCCTCGGTGCGGAAGTGATTGTCATCCGGAATGACGCCATCTCTCCGGAGGATTTCCCCGATTTGCAGATCAAGTCGTTGGTGATATCCCCTGGACCAGGACACCCGCAGACGGATGCGGGTGTGTCGCAGGCCGCCATCACGTACTTCATGGGCAAGATCCCCGTTTTGGGCGTTTGCATGGGTCTGGAGTGTTTGGTTGATGTTCTCGGCGGAGAGATTGCGTACGTTCACGTTTCGTACCCTCCGAACTCATCGGACGCATTCTGACGGACTCTGGTCACAGATATGCCGGAGAGATCATGCATGGAAAGGTCTCTAGAGTACGCCACGACAACCGGGGATGCTTCAAGGACATTCCTCAGGGGATCCAGTCGATTCGCTACCACTCTCTCAGCGCTCAAGCCAACAGGTTCCCCAAGGACCTTGTCGTCACCTCTGCCACAGAGGAGAGCAACGTTATCATGGGTGTCCGCCACCGCAAATACACTCTCGAAGCGGTCCAGTATCACCCTGAGAGTATCTTGTCGGAGGGTGGCGATGAGCTGTTCGCCAACTTTTTGAAGTTGAGGGGTGGAACATGGGAGGAAAACCCAGAGTCCGGTGTTGCCGACACAACACTGCCACAATTCGAGCTTCACTCGACCACTACCGTCAAGGCGTAAGGCGCGTGTGTACTCTGGTCAAGTAAGTGAGCCAGTTCATTCGTTGGTCTCATCGTTGACTTCCCTGCCTCCTGGATCCAGATACGATTTCGCTGTCGAACCGACTTGACCGATTTAGACCATACACTTCGACGACCGTTGTAATCGTTTATTGTAATCTGGCTTGGTTGTACTAGGGTGCCTGCATCATCTAATCGATTTCTACCTCACGTTTCTCTGAGATTTTCCGATCGTATCACCGAAGTCGTGATAAGCCGCGGAACCACCCAGGATGTTAGCTTCCGCCTCCATCCATCTCTCGTGCTTTTCTGCTTAAACCATGTCCCAACTTACCCCTGAACCAACTCAGCCTATACCCACAACCACTGCCGAAGGAAATGGAGGAACGGGAAAATCACTCCCACCCGAGCTCACGGTCCCCGTTGAGGTGTTGATGATTGACAACTTCGACTCCTTCACCTACAACCTCTACCAATACATACAACTCCTCGGTGTCTCTGTTACGGTCATCCGTAACGACGCTATCACCCCCGAAGACTTTCCAAACCTCAGCATCAAATACTTAATCATCTCCCCGGGACCTGGACATCCGTTGACGGATGCGGGGATCTCGCAGGATGCCATCAAGTATTTCATGGGCCGGGTGCCCGTGCTCGGTGTTTGTATGGGTCTGGAGTGCTTGGTCGACGCGTTCGGCGGGGAGATTGCGTGAGTTAAAATCTTAGGATCATTGGCCGCCTTATGTCCGTACTCACCCACAATCCACCTTAGCTACGCGGGGGAGATTGTGCACGGAAAATTCAGCCGCGTACGGCACGACGGGCGGGGGTGTTTCAAGGATCTTCCACAAGGGATCAAATCCATCCGATACCATTCGCTAAGCGCGAACACCGATACCTTCCCCCGCGATCTTGCCATAACCGCGACAACCGAGGAGAGCGGTGTTATTATGGGGGTCCGGCATCGGAAATACACCGTCGAGGCGGTTCAGTACCATCCGGAGTCTATCTTGTCGGAAGATGGAGATAAACTCTTGGCGAACTTCCTGGCTTTACGTGGTGGCACCTGGGACGAGAACCCATTTTCCCGAGTCCACGACCTGAATCTCCCTCCCTTCGAGGTTGAGGTTATAAAGGGCATCACTCCCACGAAGGAACAGCAGAAAAAGGTCCCTTCCATTCTCGACAAAATCTACACACAGCGACTAAAGGATGTGGACTTGGCCAAAAATACCCCTGGAACTTCCTCTCGCGACCTTTCCACTTGCCTCGAGTTGAATTTGGGGCCGCCGCAGATCGACTTCGTGAAGAGGATGAAGGTTCGCACCCCGGCCTTGATGGCTGAGATCAAACGGGCCTCTCCGTCGAAGGGACCAATATCCATGTCCACGAACGCTGCACAACAGGCGTTGGATTACGCGCTTTCGGGAGCGTCCGTTATCTCGGTGTTGACCGAACCCAGTTGGTTCAAGGGATCCCTGTTGGATATGCGTCTGGCTCGTCAGGCGGTCGATTCACTCACAAACCGGCCCGCGATCCTCCGCAAGGACTTTATCTTGGACGAGTATCAGATATCCGAGGCCAGGCTACACGGAGCGGACACCGTCCTCCTTATCGTCGCGATGCTTCCTCTAACCCGTCTGCAAGCCCTTTACGAGTTTTCCCTGTCCCTTGGGATGGAGCCGCTCGTCGAGGTGAACAACGCGAAGGAGATGGAGGTCGCGCTGAGCATCGGGTCAAAGGTTATTGGAGTCAATAACCGGAACCTCCACTCGTTTGACGTAGATATGGGCACGACGACCAGGCTGGTGGACATGGTTCGAGAGAGGGATGTCATATTGTGTGCGCTGAGCGGAATCACGGGCCCCGAGGACGTAAAGATGTACACCGCACAAGGTGTCCGAGGCGTTCTGGTCGGTGAAGCGCTCATGCGAGCCGAAAACACGCCCAAATTTATCCGGGAACTGCTCGATATTCCTGAGGCGCCATCATCCTCTTCAGTGTCGGCCGATGATCGGTCGAACCCGTTGGTGAAAGTGTGTGGAATAAGAACGGAGCAGGAGGCTGTAGATGCGAGGGACGCCGGAGTGGATTTGTTGGGATTGATGTTCGTGCCGAGCAGCCGCAGAAAGGTGACCCGCGAGGAAGCCAAACGGATCTCCTCTAGAATCAGATTGGAACGGTCGGCTACCCCCTCACTCGCCCGATCTGGATCGCATCTGGAGCAGTCCCCGTCGTCGACTGTAACAGATGATGTTGACCCTGCGACAAGCAATGAACCATGGTTCACTGCGCAATCACGGCGTCTTTCGAAGGCTATATCTGTGTCTGGTGGAGGGCCGTTGCTGGTCGGAGTGTTCCAGGACCAACCGTTGGAATTCATTCTCCAGGCTGTGGCCGAGGCGCAGTTGGATGTGGTGCAATTGCATGGGAACGAACCGGTCGAATGGAGTAAGCACATCCCTGTGCCTGTGATCAAGGTTTTCCACGTCAAGGCTGTATCTTCACCCACTTCTTCGAGCGCGACTGTGGTGGACCCGGGGTTGTTGCGAGGATTACGACGGCCGGGGTTGAACGGGTTTGTATTGTTGGACTCGGTCCGCGATGGGCCAGGGGGACTCTCCGGAGGAAGTGGGAAGATTGTTGACTGGGATCTTGCGAAGCTGGTCGTCGAGTCGGGGGAAATTGATTCCGGGGGTGATGGAGACGGCTCGTCCGCAGCCTCTGCCGGGATGGTTGGGTGGAGAATGCCGATTATATTGGCGGGTGGCCTGACGCTGGACAACGTGGCAGAGGCCATTGGTCGAGTGAGGCCATGGGCCGTGGACGTGAGCGGGGGAGTGGAAAACGAGAGCGGAACGGGGAAAGATATGGAAAAGGTCGGGGCATTCGTGCGGGTCGTCCGGGGATCTTGATTTCGGCTTGAATGGATCAAAAAAGCGGTAGATAATAATCGAGGTTATGTTATCTGGTTTCGGCTTGAACTCGCATGCTGAGAGCATAACAGCATAACCTAGCAACCCACGGTACTTAACCCCTCGCTTCCCTCCCCCCTTCACCTTTGTTTCCACTTTCGTCTTGTCTTGTTGTTTATCCCCTTCGTTCATTTCCCCGGCCATTCTCTCTCTTTCGCCTTTTAACCTCGCACCTTCTCCCCAGAATCTACCAACGCCCCCACACTCCTGCGCTGGCCCGCAACTCTCTCCCTAACCGACAACCCTCCAAGATTAGACAACGCTGGAACGAACGGAGCAGACAAGATGTCTCTCAAAGCTGAGCTAGAAGTTTGGGCCTCTGCACTGGCGGCATACGACGCGGAAAAGTTTGACGAGTCCCTCGAGTTATTCTCCGTGAGTGGCCCCACCCCGTCGCCCCTCCCGTAGGGTTTCAACACGGAACTTACCCTTGTTCCACCCGGACATGTAGAGGATTGGCGAGTCGTCAAAGATCCTTACGAACATGGGCCTCATCTACGCTACCGTAGGCGACCACGAGACGGCGGTCAAGCATTTTCAACTCGCGACAGAAGCCGACCAATATCTAGCCGTCGCTTACTTTCAATGCGGAGTGTCCAATTTTTTGCTAGAACGGTTCGACCTTGCCACCAAGGATTTCGAAGACTCGTTGTTGTACTTGAGGGGAAACCAGGCAATGTGAGTACCCGAGCTTCCATTGTAACCCGCGCATACTCCCTACCTATTCGGCACTTTCTTGCCGGCCGCGGTTGTCCCGGTCTCTGACGCGCATTTGTTTCGTAGCAATTACGAACAACTGGGACTCAAGTTCAAACTCTATTCGGCCGAAGTCTTATTCAATAAGGGTCTCGCGCAAATATACCTCGGCAACTACGATGCCGGAATGGCGGACCTTGAAGAAGCAAGCGCTGATAAGGTTACCATCGAGCATGGGGTCATCGACGAAGCCATCCAGGATCGTGGCCAGGGGTACACGGTATTCAGCATCGTGCGTTCCATTCCTCCGAGATTTCCCAAGGAGGAAACTTATCTTGTCTTCGGTGATTCTCAGCCCGTCGGCGTCTTGTACCGCCCATCGGAGAACAAGTTGAGGAATGCGAAACAGAAAGATTATCTGGGAAAGGCTGTGAGTAACTGGAGCCTCTTCTCTCCGAGAACGTCGCTTATCACGGTGCTTTTTGCACGGGTAGAAATTGGTTGCGACCTCGGACGCAAATGAAGCCTATACCACGTTTACCGGCGTAACGCGCCTCAAACAAGGAATCTCACCACAGGGTGTGTTCATCTCGGACAACGACGAGAGACCATCGGAACCTGCCAGGCAACTGAGTCGCAGTGTCACCGTTCCTGCCCCGAGTACGTCATCCGTACCCGATCCTTTCCAAGTGGAATGCAATCTCACGATTAGAGATAGACAACGTAGATCAGATCAATCCCGTACCTCTTCAGAGGTCAAAGACCACCATCAGCGTGCCAGTCAACCGTAACCAGGGCCAGGGGTCCGAGACCTCCCAACAACCGCCGCCAGCATCGGTCAAACTCAACAGGAGCACCACCAGCGCAGGACGCGGTCCTGGGATACAACAAGATCTTGCTTCCCCGATGAGGGGGTTAACTCTGCGAGTGCCCGAAAAGCCTCCCTCGCCTGGGCAAAGGTCGGCACCACCGAGTGCGTCTCCCGGTTGATCATTTCGTTGCTGGGTGACTAACGTAATCTCGGATTCGTTTATCACAGGGGAACGGATGACTGAGTTCTACGATGATTACCTTGATGCCTACAAGGAACAGGCACCACCACCACCACCCCATCCTGCCCCTGTCCAACGGAACAACACGGTTGCTTCTTGGGCCAGGAACAACGCCAACCCTGGGATCAATCCTCCATCACGTGCCCCTTCCATGCGTCCTCCTCCTTCCTCGTACTCTGGTGGCAGCGGTAATGGGGGTGTCCGCCGTCGTAATACCGGGATGAGCCGTCAACGCAGCTCTGTCCGAAGAAGAACCGCATACGAAGAAGAGGAAGAGGGCTATGGTTCTGGCGATTATGACGACGGGCAGTCGTTTGCTGAATTCGCCAAGATCCGAGTCAAGGTTCGGTTCAGGGATGAAGTGAGGGGGATTGCGCTGATGCCGGATGTGACGTTTGAGGAGTTTATGGGTATGCTGAGCTCAAAGTTCAGTGTTCCTGTGAGCAGGATGGAGGTGAAATTTAAGGATGAAGATGGGGGACACGTGAGCATGAAGGACGAGATGGACTACGAGATGGCGATGGAGACGGCCAAGGAGAGCGCCAACGGGAAGGCGGAGGGCAAGTTGGAGGTTTGGTGCGCCGAAACATGATACGGGGCGTACGAAGAGAGGTCCGGCCCACCTGGAGTTTGGGTTGGTATTGGTTAGGATTGAGATTTGGTTTACCCTCTTGTGCTATGTGTTCTCACCCCCGCATTCGTTATTTTCTCCCCGGTGTATGTTCTCTCTTACTTATCTGTCACTAATGGATTCGAACGTTCAAACCCGTTTCAGAGGTGTCCACTCGGAGTGGCCCGCGGGTATAACACGTTCGCTTGGTATGGAGAACCCAGCGCGTCGATGTTTGAAGGCCGGAACATGCAAACTCCACTGCTTCCCAAGCTCCGTCCGCGCGGTAGGCTTTCGGGATCCGAGCAGCGTAATACTAGAAGCCAAGTCGCGCGAAACACAGGAAGTGAAATGGATGGTACCGTCGGGGTTATTCGATAAAAGCTGGATATCTATTGGCAAGCTTAGTAGGCGTTCAAGCTTCCGAGTTTTACATATCTATTGCGCGAGGTTCCGCGTATATCGACATCGACCCTGAAAACGTCATCATTGGCAGAAGGAAGCCCAAAGGATTCAGTGGCAATCCTCCGACGGCCGCCCCTTTGATTATCAGGTTACCGAGCGGGACTGTTGTATGCTTTTTAGCGGATCAGTACTGTTCTTTGGTGGTGATTCTACGCCGGCGAAGCTCCTCAGGTATGGTTTTTCCACCCACTTCTCGAAATTTTGGAGACGTCATCCGAGCCTCGAGTACCGAGATGAAAGCTAAAGCGATCGAGAACACTTCGTGGTCATGACAACCGTTAGCCGAGCTGGCGATAGGCAAATGACGGGATGGGAGGGGGGCAGGAGGAGGTCATGGAAACCCTGGGCTCGATTTGATCCCTCCCCTTTCTCGGTGTCGGCAACCGAAGAGGTATGGTCGGTAACCCGGTAACCTGATTATCTCCCCGTTATCTGCCTCCATTCATTCACCACGTTGGTAGTCTTCCATCCCCGATTCGGGACTCTTGGCGCAACTCCATCGGAGCTGTTCCCTTTCACCGACGTTTCCTCATTGTTCGAGCGCTCGAATCCGGGCGGGTCTTCATTCTACGGTCACGTGCATTGTGCGAGTCTGGAAGGAAATACGCTGGTACGGAATCGTAACGCGGTGTGGACCCTAGGTCCAGTCGTCAAGTCCTCGCGGCTCATCGTGGCTCATCGCGGGTAAAGCCTGCTGTCGTGACTCACTCCGACTTCCGAATTCACTCCATATCTGTCGACCCTCCAATTGGCTGCCACACTTTGCCGCGCCTATGTGTGATAATTCCAGTCCTAGCAGCGGTACGACGCGTGTATGGGTCTGAATCCTACAGTGCAGTTCCCTCCAGCGCAGCGGTGCCATACCCATCTTGGAAGAGCGAACCAATCCGGGGTACACACTCCCTTCTTTGAGACGGAGTGCGATACGTTGAATGCACACTGGACAGACTGCGGTCGCCCATGATGACGCAATGAAGGAAGTTTTCTGAGATCGTCCGTCCTCTGTTTGGGCTACCTTACCCCCCATGTCCCCCCAGGGCTCCCCAGTGCTGAGTTACTCCTCCTCGGCCTTCTCCTCGCCCGCTGACTCCATGTACGACGAGACATTCGAGACTCCGCCTACCGGTCCGCAGCATATTTGGCAGCTCGACGAGCCCCGCGAACTTTTGAACGTAGTGGATCAGGTACATGCCACTGGGTGAGTGTCGTTGAAGGCGACCTTTGAGATGTGAACTGATAGCTTCCAAGCGTCCGTGCTTATGTAGATGTTCCTACGATCTGTGTCCTCGGCGACCAAAGTGTTGGAAAGTCCTCGGTTATCGAGTCCATCTCCGGGATCAAACTCCCGAGAGCACTTGAAACCTGCACGAGGTACATTCCCTCACCTAGTGCGCCACAGGTTCCCGCGATTGACGATTGTTGTATAGATCTCCTATGCACTGTCGCCTATCACAATCTGACGAGCCGTGGAGGTGTACTGTTTCCTTGAACTTTCTCTCTTCCCGGTCCGCCACATCGAAGAAGGCCGTTACTATTCAGTTCGGCGATGTTATCACAGATCCATCTCAGACAGAAGAACGAATCCTACGCGCACAACGCGCAGTGCTGAGCCCAAACACCGACCATACCCGCTTCCTCTACGGACCTGAGGACGAGAGCCCTCCTCCCGAGTTGACCTTCACATCGGACTCCATTCAGATCGAAATCAGTGACCGTAATCTCACCAACTTGTCGTTTTTCGATCTCCCCGGTGTGTTCCTCCGTTCTACAATCGTTCAGAAACTCACGTCCGTCATAAAGGTTTAATTGCCAATGCTGAAGTAGGAAAGGAAGGGGATATCGAGTTGGTCGAAAACCTGGTCTCGGATTACATTTCCCGGGACAGTTGTTTGATTCTGCTCACTATTACGTGTGAATGTGAGAATTTCTCCCCCTTCTGCGTGCCACGGTGCTCACCCGACCACTAGGTGACTTTATGACCCAAAAGTCTTATCAGCTGGCACAGAAGCACGACCCAAGGGGCATACGAACTATTGGTAGGGCAGAGCAGTCATATGGATCTGAGCTGGCTTGACCCTCGTGAATAGGTGTTCTCACAAAACCGGATAGGTGTTCTGCAGGATCCGAGCAACGTTGGCTGGATTTCGTGCGTGGGAGGCGTAACCCGATCCTCAAGAATGGATGGTTTGTAGTCAAACGGCCCGAAACCCCAGACCTGTTGAGGGGGATAACGTGGGAGGAAGCGCAGAAGGAAGAGGAGACTTATTTCTCCACGAAAAAGCCGTGGTGCAGAGCGGAGCTGATGTACCGTTCCAACTACGGTAGTCAGAGCCTTGTGAGGTCGCTCAGCGTGCTCCTGTGCGAGCTGATCAAACGAAGGTAGGTTTTTCCTCGAAACCGAGATGGGTGTCGAAAGTACTCAGAGATTTGGACAAGGTTACCGGAACTTCAAACCGAGTTGCGAAGTCTACTTGCAAAGACAAGGGCGGATTTGGCACAACTCCCCGAACAGTCCAAAAACCACGTCGCGAAAGCGTCCAAGATCATCTGGGACTTTCTGGGAGCGGTTGAAAAGCACCTGGATGGAACCCCAGGAAAGGACGGCTTACATCAGTCTATTCGCGAACCGTACGGGGTGTTCACGACCGCGATCAGGGCTTCCGCCCCCGACTTCCGTCCCTACCTTTCCTCCGCGACGTGCTCGACCAATCGCACCATCCTACCCTACCCCAAGGTTGAAACGAACAACGACCGAGCGATCTATGTGGACCAGGTGAAGGAACTAGCGAGCACGTGAGTTGTTGGAACAATTAACTGTGGGTGTGTCGTTTGATGCCTCTATTTTCAGCGCGAGAGCTCGTGAACTCCCGGATCATTGCCCATACCAACTCCTTGAAGACTTCGCGGACAAGTTTGTGACGACGTGGGAAGCCCCTGCTGACGCTTTGTTGGAGGAGATATTCAGCACCTTGAGAACGCACTTGGATAGAATAATCTCTCAGCATTTCCCTGGCGATACGTACCCGGTCCTTTCTGCGAAGATCAAGTGAGCTGTTCGTTAACTCAGCTTATTGGCGTATGCTTATCCAGGCTGTAGGCCGATTGTGTGGGACGTTCTCTTCGAGCGCCGCGATGCTACCAAGGAAAGGATCACCTGGCAATTAGAGTCCGAACGCAAGGGGATCTTCACCCTCAACGAGGAGGATCTCTATTCCTACAAAACTGAATTTGTGTCAGAGTGCAAGACTTTGGCGTCACGTCCGACGGATCGTCGATCGGTGAATGCGGATGACCCAGTTTTTGGTATCATGGGTACTGTACGGGGCTACTTCCACGGTAAGTGAGTACTTGACAAATCTAGGTTTTTGGTTGACTCCCTTCATAGTTTCTCACAAACGATTCCTTGACGCCATCCCACTCACGATTAATCACGAGTTGATATACGGGTTTATCCACCCTAATCGTGGTGGGCTCCACGACGTCCTCTTCGAAAAGCTGGGGATAAACGGGGCGGGTGCTAGCGCTCGGTGTGAGGAGTTGCTTCGGGAACCTCCGAACGTCCAGGTGACTCGTGAGAGTTTGTTAGCTCAGTATGATAGGTTGAGTGCGGCTGCTGCGGCGTTGGAGGGCGTGATCTACTAAGCTGTTCTGGGTGCGGTTTGACAGACGGGTGGAACCTTGGGCTGTGTCGGTGTCGGAGGGGAAAGAATGTACGAGTAAAGGCATTATTCAATAAATTCTGTACCAATTATATACGCTGACAGATGCTACGAAAGGCATTGTACGCGAACACATGTTGGATACAGAAAACGATGGAAAGGGAAGATTGTCCAGTGGCAAGCACGAAAGAATTGGTAGCAGGATAAAGAGAGAAAAGGAAATATTTAGATATGCTCAATCCAACTGACAACCTTAATCACCGCGGCGGTCCCAAGGGAGAGCGAGCGGGGCCTTCTTGGGACATTTGCCGTCGTCATTGTCCTGGACCAGAACTCCGGTTTTCTGGTGTGTTAAGTAATTGTCAGGAGGTGGTCGCTGCTGAGATCTGAGGATGTAAGACTTACGGTGCTGTATTTACAGAACCCGCACTTCTCGCACGACTTGGATGGGTAGCGGCAGAAGAGGAACTGGCCGCGAATGGCTTCGTCGGAGAGGAGTCCACCGGCTAGGTTCTTCTGTGGGCAGGTGTATGGGCACGGCTGGGGCTTGGGTGGCTGGGGCTTCCATGGAGAGGGGGTCGGCTTCGACCAAGAGCCTGAGGGCTTCGGGGTAGGTTTCGACCATGTGGTAGGGGTGGGAGGCTTGGACCAGCTGGGGTAAGGATCGGGGGTCCAGCTGGGGGTGGGCTTCCAGTCGTTCTTGCTGTCGTCGTCGTCATCGTCGTCTCGGCGACGGCGAGTGGGGCACTGAGAAATAGCCTGTTGGGGGCAGGTGCTGTCGGAGTTGTCTCCAACCAACGCGCCAGAGGACTGTAAGAGGAAGGTGAGTAGACGCGAGGGTATAGATGGAGCGCGGCAAACTTACAGAATCGTAAGTGCAAGGGTTGCCAAACGCACCCGCGAAAGTGCAGGAGAACGAGGAGTCGTCGATGGCAGTAAGAGCCGAGGGACCGTTCCCGGTGGCATCTACTGGGGGGCAGACGAATCCGCAATCGCTCTGCCTGTTGTCGAGGGCGAGAGCATGAGCGGAGGAGAGTAGAGAGATGGCGGTGACGACGACGACGGGGGAGAAGAACATGGTTAGAGTGGGTGAAGTGAAAGTTTCCTTCGGGGGTGTGAGAGAAAAGCTAGATCTCCTGGTGTGGTGATGAGGAGGGGACTTGACCGTCCTCTGGGCCACATTTTATAGGATTCTGGCTAGGAGGTGGACCCTCAGCGCCAGAGTTCCATTGTGAGGTGGATTAGGAGCTCGGAGAACCGGAGATTTGGTGTGTTGGACGCTCGGATGAAAAATATTAGACCATCCGTAGGGTGTAGTGTCGGAACTTTCGGAAGTGATCTGCATGCCAGTGGATGTGATCGAGAATTCCGGAAGTGGAGTACAAGGTGGTGACCCACACGGACCCGAGCCGGGTCGCCCCTCTTCGGCCCGTTCGAGGCGGTACTCCATTATTCGGAAAGACACAATAGAGTTTTCTTGTTTATACGGTGACACGCAAAAAAAGCTTCTATAGGTGCAGATTCCGAATGGGTATCAAAGATAGGGGCTGTTTGTGACCAGTCACTGCTCAACCAACCGTCCAAATGTCTCGCCGCTACCCATCGTAATCCAGGTCGTTGTCAAAAACTCTGGTCCTCCTCGACGGTTGTTCGGATATCGAGGAAATGCTAGCTTTCCTTTTGTTAGGGAGTGGTGGGAGTTCGTACTTTTCAGGGAAGGGACCCCCTTTGTCGATCGGGGCGGATAGGAAAACGTCAGTCGTGTTGTCCTCCGCCAGTTCGCGTATGGCCCCCTTGATAGTGCCCGTTACGGCCCCTGGCCCCTGGGAGGGTTCGTCTAGACTCTGCGTTGTTGTAGCTAGCCTGTTATCTGATGCCCCATCCTCATCTCCCTGTCCCTCGACAGAAGTTTCCTCACTCTCCTCTAGTATAGCAAGACTCCTAGATAGGGGAGGTGGTTGCAAAGTGGGAAGATCGCAAAGTTCAACTTTGTCAGCCCTCTCAGCAAGGACTGTGAGGCACTTGCGGAAGTTTTCTGTCTTTGAAAGGATGGTTGAACCGTCGAAGGATTTCTCGTAGTCCTGGTAGGCCATGGTCAACACGCCCCGAAAAACCTCCAAGGCATCAAAGAGCGGGTGTAGGGCGTCAGGGAGTGACTCCTTATAACTCTCGAATGGTCCACCGACAACCATTACAGTAGTCCGGTGGTTGCCGAATATCTCTTCCATCGCGCGCATTCTTCGGTCCTCCGATCCCTCAGGCTCGAGAGATTTTGGCTGGCATCCGAAGAGGGTCCACGTCGCAATCCACCACACAGATTCATAGTCGTGGAGAGGATTGTGGAGGAAAATGCGCTTTGGCTTTCCACCCGGATTCTCTTTACCCGTATGTGGATTGGGGTCCGCCTCTTGCAGTAACGAGTCCATCGCTTTCTGGGGTGTGCTATCTTCCGACGAGAACAGGTACCGGCCAAAGGCAACTTCGATCGCTGTGAAGTGAACCGAACCCTGTTTAATAATTACGGAGCTGGTGAGCCTGAGAAGGACTGGTTTTCCGCGTGTTAGCCTCACCGTCCGGACCTCGGTTAGCCTGCGGAAGGGTGAGCGCACTGCGCGCATCGTCGCTTCCCTTAGTGCGGTCACGTTTCTCTCCTTCACAAACTCCATATCGGATACCTTTGCCACCCCGTCCACGATGATGACGTTCCCTGGATGTATATCTCTATGGACGAACCCCCTCGAGTGTAAATGGTGCAGCCCTACCCGTGAGTTCAGTCACGTGTTGCGGTGCGGATGAGACAAAATACCTTTTACAACATTTTCCAGGGACCGGAATATTTGGAGCGGCGGGGCCACCTGGTACAGAGATTTGCCCTCTTCCTCATAAACAACCTGATAGCGTAAACGAGGGTGGAAGGGGCGCGACTCCGCTCGCCTTAGTGTCGGAGTTAGGAAAGGTAGTTGGTCTACCACGGTTGTCGTGCTTTGCGATGTATAAACCTTCTCATGGTCGCCCCGCCCACGATACTGTGGGTTTAACGGTTCAACTGAATAGGGGACCCCTCCATCAGGTTTTCTGCTAGAGAGGATCTTGCAGATGTTGTCGAGAGCCGGGTTCCTGATGAAACAGTGACCGAGGGTGTTCACGAAGTGATTGTTGAAACACTCATCACCTAACGCATTGCGGACAGTCTGGACGATCTCGTGCTCCGGACACCGGCCGCCCTCGCGCTGCTCTACCCAGCTATCCTTTACAACGCGATAAATTTTGCTCGGGCTTGTCTCGTCAATCACCCTGAAGACTCGAGTGCCGCTACTACACGTAGCGTCAGCGCCGACATCGAATAGAACCTTGGAAACTCGATATTTGGTCTTGTCAATTTCGAACCGAAGCTCAAAGTCGTGGTCCAGCCTTTCGATTCCGGTGTCGATCCCAAGATCGGACTCGGAGGAAAAGGCGAGGATGATAAAAAATCTGACAAGCAACTCTGGTTTCTGGACCAGTCGGGAGCGTCAGACCATAGACCACATCCATGTGAACCCTTGAACGAACCTCGATCCAATCGAACCGTTGAAGTTGGAAGAGGGCAGCTCGGCAACAGAGCCAGATGGTGAGAAATCCGCCCTCTATCGTACCTCCAAAAGAGAATGACCGTCGTGGATCACAGCGTAGCAAATGATGTAGACTCCATATAAGTTTTTCGTGGTTCTAGTTATTCACTCCAAGGTTCAGCGGCATCACCAACGGAGTAGGTGATCGACTTACATCGTCCTTATCTCCGTCCCCAAACTTATATTCGAATGGACACGTTGCATCTCGCCAGAGCCGGCGCTTTGGGACTTTGGGACCTTTGGCTGACGGATTGGCCTGGAGTGACTGCAGAACCAGGTAT
>Ga0307511_10001677_pt1 | contig 23348 bp, 18 predicted proteins | sample 13_EM_MG_FD_200266 | JGI IMG/M metagenome (GOLD analysis project Ga0307511, IMG submission 200266) | Populus trichocarpa ectomycorrhiza microbial communities from riparian zone in the Pacific Northwest, United States - 13_EM | ecosystem: Host-associated > Plants > Roots > Unclassified | place... | reverse complement strand
CTGGACGCTGCATACAAATGCAACGTATGTCATCCCTTAAACCCATACAAAAGTCTCAAATATGCAGCGTTTGGGCCTCTTTTTGCAGGGAAGCGTCCAATTCTTTTTGCCACCTGACTGTATGTACATACATACCTAGCTGGAACCGGCAAGATGCATACCCGGGCTAGGTGTCTGGTTGGCACGACCGCTCCGAAGGAGGGGGCTAGGGTTGGTGCTAGTACGAAGAGCTTAAGTGGACGGGTAGACGGACTGTGCCCATGCGTAAGACATTTTGAATCTCATGTTGGAGAGTTATTTGTCACACCTGCCTTGCAAAATGGCTCCTGAGATGTGCGGGGGATCGCCCGAATGCCATGACTGGTAGGTTGCAGTTCGCCAGTCAGCTATGTACACTTGTGACATAGAGCGATTGCAAAGGCTCGAGAATATAATGAATGCTAGCTGGTAGTTGTAGTTTGGACCGCTGGGGCGGGGTCTATCTGGTGGAGCAGTTGATGGAAGTTGTGGCCGTGTCAGTGGGCCTTAATAATTCATCGAAGTGCTACCAAAACAACTGAAATATTTCATAGTGATCTTGACCGGCTAGAATCGAAACCAAGGCAAAAGGGACCTCGAGCTTTCATGTGGAGCCTGGGCATTGGGAGCCTAAACCCCAAATGTATTGATGTCATCTCATCTTGTTTGGACGGGTGGAACATTGACCGAATTCAGCGCACGAATCCCTGTACCTGTATTCTGCAGTCTCGATCTGCCCCTCTTAAAGTTCTGTAGTTTCAATATAAGTAACCTCGGTACGGAGTATTGAGGGCTCTATGGCATCTGAAGTTTGACCTTAATATAACTGAAAATTCCCCACTCGCACGATGTATGGGAATTCCATTTGTATGGAACTTTCTATTTCATGGTAGGGGAAAGGTGCGGTTTCTATATTCGGTTGAATTGCAATCTGCCTAGAAAAATTATGCATAAACTGTACCCATAAGCATGAGAGAAGACTCAGCCGGTCAATGCATACGCCCGTAACTTGTAATCTCCCCGATCCATGCCCAGTAACGTCTTTCTTAGCAATTTGGGAAAGTTCGTGCCACAGCCTCCTTGATGGCGACAACTGCCATGGAGTTATATTATCAGATCCTAAACATTCGGAGCTGGAAATCCGATCGCTTCGCACGGGACTATCCCATATACAGCTCGCTCCACTAAATTGTCAGGGGAGCACGAGACCACTTCCACGGAGCCAAACGCGTAACGGAGGCTGTCCCGGCTTTCTTAGCCTGGCTGTTTGTCTGCCCTGAAAGGTCTAGGCTCATCCCTTGGCATGGCACGTGTATCGTTATGCCAGGCCGAGGCCACGTCAAAAGAACACGCATTTTGTGCATGAAGTCGTTGTAAATGCTGTGTAGTCTGGTTGCGAATGGGGAAGCGAATGGGATCCTGATAAGATTATCGGTGGCACCCTATTTTCATTGAGCATCCCTAGCTGCTGCTCAGAAATACGAAGCAGGTACGGTAGGTATACTTTGAGGCCGTGTGCTGAACGAAGCGGAGTGACCTGAGCTTGTGCAAGCTGAATTGGAGTTGCGTGCTTACTTCCATCTTTCCATCATAATACTCGGGTTTTCGGAGCTAGTAGGGAATCGCCAGTTCTGGCTAAGGAGCAGTGTTCGGGGTTCGGGGGCGGGATTAAGTATATAGGTAACGAGAGTTATCAAGCGTCATTATATGGGGGCATTGCTTCATAGTTGGGGAGGCGGAGTATCCGAGTATGGCTTATGAAGCTGGCAGGCGGAGTGAAATATAAAACACAATAATACATCATTTCTGTATTTCAAATTATTGCACACGCAAACGATTCGACCATCAATTAGCCCCAATGCAGTGCAACCAGGCTAAAAATGCACGGTATTTTGCTGCTAGGCTGTGGCGATTCTTTAGGTATCATGCATGCTACAAGCTTCAATTACCTAGTCTAAGCGGCTGCGGGCAAAATAGGTTTAGCATATACTTAAGTATGTACTGTACTTACCGTAGAATAGTCTGGTTGATGATACTTTACTTTTCTCGTTATTTCTTAGCGTGGGCGTCGCACTAGGAGCACGCACGTGAACTGAGACTTGAACTCCAGCGCGAGACTGTTCAGGCCTTAACTAGGTAGGGATATCTGGCACCGATTCGAGCGGGTATCAACTCTTGCGCGGGCCTCTCTCCGTCTTGGCTACGCGTTGGGTGTCTAAATTTGCGAAAGATCGAACTGTAAACCGACAACTCGGGATTGATAGGAGAGGGCCACGAAGAATTGATCTTTGATGAGCTGTTATAAGCGGCCGGAGGTGGTTCCAATAGGATGCATGAACGTAGAATACGAGATTCAGGAGCTGCTAATATGGGCCTAGCCAAGGCTCTTCTTTGAGTCCTAAGTGTTAGTATAACATAAAAACGCCCTACTGAACTCCTCCGCCTCTTCTTCATGTCGTTGAATTTATTTACTATACTTCTGTTGAAACAAGTCTCGGGGACCTTCCGTCACAGCAACCCTGTAAAATCACGAACCATCACACTGGAGGATTGCTACTGGAGGATTGCTACTGGTTCCATTGCCACCTTCGAGCAGATTTCCCTGGCGTTTATTCTTCTTTACTTTTTTTCTCTCTTGCCCTTAAGCTCATTTACCATACGGTCACGATATCGCTTTGCTCCGAGTTAGGCAGCGTCCCATGCAAACTAATAGCTATCATAATAATACTAATAATCCCCGAGTAAGTATCTGGGCACGCACGCCACTAGTGTCACTAGACGGGGGAATCACCGCTTCATATACCCGATCCCGCACGAGTCAGAGCTGATACGAATTTATATCTCATAGGAGGACCATTGTACAAAGTTGACGTTTAAAACCAGCTGGAGGTACAGTCATAACCGCGGCAGTGCAACAACCAACGACCCCTAGCGGCTAGACCCGTTAAGAAAACCTATCCTCAACAGACGGAGGTTTATCAAACCGCCGCTGGCTGTGAAGTCAGGCAGAGAACAAGCTGCGGCTCAGACGACGAAACTGGAGACGTAGGATCAAGTTCGCCTCCACGTTTATCGCCTGAAGAAATAGTTTGATTCTTTGGTGGCGGGGGGTCGCTACTGCCACAAAAATTACCCAGGCATGAGAACGTGAATGGTATATTTAGCAAGTTCAGTCCTTATAGTTTTACATAGCTCTAACAATTCTAGAATATACACAACAAGTAACCGACATATACATATATCACTTTACAAATTCTGTTCTCTCGTTGGTTATACCTGAGCCTGACAAAAATACACTTCATTTTTCATCCTCGACAGCTATAGTATAATATACACCAGAATGTCAGCAAATCAGAGATTAGGAGTCCCAATGATTTCGGTAATCACATCTGTAAGTTTGCATAAGCTTTGCATCTGGGCCCGGTCCATACTGAGGTTTAGATCCCTTTATTGCAGCCGGCTGTACCGGCTCAAGAGCACGACAGCCTATCAATATCACCAGCCGTATCTCCAAATACACTACGCCCGCGGCGCGAACCATCATCATACCTCTCTGCAGGCTTAGCACCACCTTCACCTACAGCATCGAGTTATACAGGCCGTGATAGGAGCGTTTCGATAGGCGGCTCGACTATAAATCAACCACTTCTTGAGGGCTCATCGACATATGTAGCCAGGACTGATGAGGAAGACAACCCGTTCACACCAGACCCTGGTCAAGAGAAACTGTTTCAGCAGGATAATAACCCATTTGCATTCACTCGCGGGCATCTCATCAAGTTCCTCAACCCCAAGTCGCTAGCTGCATACTTTGCAAGTGGCGGCCTCGAAGGATTAGAGAGGGGATTACAGACGGATCTAGTCAGAGGGCTGAATGATAGAGAGGAGGAACTTACAAGGAAGGTATCATTTAGTGAAGCAACAGTACATGTGCCAAAGCGGCCGCAGTTCCACTTTAGGAAAGACAGCTCGGTCAGCTATGCCAGTACATTGCCCGTGTCAACTATACCAGTTATCACGAAAGACAGGCAGCCACCAAGCCAGCCCGCAGCCACGGTCAACCACGACACCGAGAAACTAGGATCCTTACCTCCCCCAGCAACTCCTTTTGTCGACCGTATACGTGTATTCAGCGAGAATCGGCTACCTAAGAAGAAGGGAAAATCAATTTGGGCTTTGGCTTGGGACGCATACAAGGACCCGTTCATCCTGGTGCTTACTGGTGCTGCAATAATCTCATTGGCACTTGGGATCTACGAGACCGTCAGTGCAAAGCAACATGACCCCACTGGGCCTACTCCAATTGACTGGGTGGAGGGCGTTGCAATCGTGGTTGCAATTGTGATTGTGGTTGTCGTGTCGGCAGGAAATGATTGGCAGAAGGAGAGGCAGTTTGCCAAGCTCAATGCGAAGAAGGAGGATAGGCATATTCAGGTCGTGAGGTCGGGAAAAACCCAGGATATCTCTGTCTACGATTTATTAGTTGGTGATGTAATATGCATCAACCAGGGAGATCTCATACCTGCGGATGGTATCATCATTGAGAGCAACGAGGTCAAGTGTGATGAGAGCTCAGCAACCGGTGAGAGTGATCAGATGAAGAAGACTGCGGGTCAAGAGGTATATGATCGGATTGTGACAAATGGGGGTAGCACTACAGGGCTCGAGAAACTCGATCCTTTTATTATTTCTGGTGCAAAGGTCTTGGAAGGCACAGGAAGATATCTTGTCACCGCGGTAGGGCAAAACTCCAGCTTTGGGAAGATCATGATGGATTTGAGACATGAGTCAGACAAGACCCCACTGCAAGTCAAGTTGGAGGGGTTTGCTGGGGGGATCACCAAGTTTGGCCTCGGATCTGCTGTTCTTCTCCTATTGGTCCTCACCTTCAAGTTTATCGCCGGTCTCGCAGACAATGACGACACTGCGGCAGTCAAGGCGTCAACTTTCCTCGATATCCTCATTGTTGCAGTCACAATTATCGTTGTCGCCGTTCCAGAAGGTCTTCCTCTCGCCGTTACTCTCGCTCTTGCTTATGCTACTACTCGCATGTTGAAAGACAATAACCTCGTCCGTGTTCTCCGCGCCTGTGAGACAATGGGTAACGCTACCACAGTTTGCTCGGATAAGACTGGTACTTTGACTCAGAACAAGATGACCGTTGTAGCTGGTATTGTCGGAAGGAGCAACAAGTTCGCAGACATTGACATGGAAACTGAGAACGTTGGGACCACCAACAAGCTTGCCCCCTCTCGCATCGTTCTTGCCGGGCTCTCGGATCAAGTAAAGGAATTGTTCAGGGCTTCGGTTGTCCTCAACTCTACAGCCACAGATGGGGAGAAAAGCGGAGAATTCAATGGCTCAAAGACTGAGACCGCATTGCTCTCTCTCATCGGGAACTATGTCGGCATTGGTGGTCCTCTCTCCAAAGTTCGCGCTCAATACTCGATTATGCAGGTTTTCCCCTTTGATTCTTCACGAAAATGTATGGGAGTTGTGGTCAAGACTCCCTCCGGATATAGGCTCCTCGTTAAGGGTGCATCGGAAATTCTTCTGAATAGATGTCAAAGTTACATTACGGATGCCACTGGGGATATCAGCGCTGGCGAACTTACTCTTGACGATAAAATGTTCTTTGAAGAAATCATTTCTTCCTACGCTCGCAGGTCTCTCCGCACCATTGATTTGGTATACAAGGACTACTCGCAGTGGCCCCCTGTCGGAGTTTCTATCCTAGCGGAATCAAAGCTCTCGACACTTCCTAAGGTCGCATTCGAGGACATCTTCTTTGACATGACATTATTCGGAATTGTCGGTATTCAGGATCCTCTCCGCCCCGGTGTTCCCGAAGCTGTCCACCAGTGTCATATGGCTGGAGTCACCATACGCATGGTCACTGGAGATAACGTTGAGACTGCCAAAGCGATCGCCAAAGAGTGCGGAATCTACGATAACTCCCATACCTCCGAATACAGTGTCATGGAAGGTCCTAAGTTCAGAAGGCTTCCTCCAGACGAGATGAAATTGGCCGTCCGAAGCCTCCGGGTGCTCGCTAGATCCTCCCCCGAAGATAAGCGTATCCTTGTTAAAGCCCTTAAGGATCAAGATGAGATTGTTGCTGTCACCGGTGATGGAACCAACGATGGACCTGCGCTCAAGATGGCAGATGTTGGATTTTCTATGGGTATTGCAGGAACAGAGGTGGCAAAGGAAGCTTCCTCTATTATTCTCATGGATGACAACTTCTCCTCCATCGTGAAGGCTCTCATGTGGGGCCGCGCCGTCAACGATGCCGTCCAGAAATTTTTACAATTCCAGCTCACTGTCAACATCACCGCTGTCGTCCTCACATTCGTTTCCGCTGTCTCTAGCTCTGATATGAAGTCCGTTCTCACTGCCGTGCAACTCCTCTGGGTCAACCTCATCATGGACACATTTGCAGCCTTGGCTCTCGCGACCGATGCACCTACTCCGTCGATCTTGAATAGGCTCCCTACGAGCAGGAAAGCTGGGCTGGTTTCTTTGAGGATGTGGAAGATGATTATTGGCCAGGCAATCTTGCAGCTAGGGGTTACATTCATGCTGCACTTCGGCGGTGCGAGGATCTTTAATTATACTACTACGGATGAGCAAGACCAGTTGCGGACTATGGTTTTCAATACATTCGTTTGGATGCAGATCTTCAATGAGTTCAAGTAAGCTAAGCCCCACCCAGCGCTAATATTGTACGGAATCTTCCAAAGCAGTTGCTAATATTCTCTCTCTCCAGTAATCGTCGTCTTGACAATGGTTTTAACGTCTTTGAAGGTATCCACCGCAATTACTTCTTCATCGGAATCAACGCCGTCATGTTTGCGGGTCAAGTCGCCATTATCTTCGTTGGTGGTCGCGCTTTCAGCATTGTGCCACTCAATGGCGTGCAATGGGCTATCTGTATTGCTTTAGCCTTTATCTCCTGTCCATGGGCTATGCTCGTCAGGTGCATTCCTGACAGCTGGGCAGAGAAGCTCTGGTTGGCTATGGGCAAACCGGTGGCTGATGTGCTGGCTGTGGCATGGAATGGAATGGTTGGGGGTTGCATGAGGATGTTTGGAAGGAAGCGGAAGCAGCAGGCTACTGAGGAGGCATAGATGGATCGCCAGGGTTATATATGGCTTTCCAGTCCAAATTCCCCTTGCATTCTGTATTATTTATTTCTTTCTGTATTACTACAGTCCCTTTGTCTTTCCCGGGTTGGCTGGGCGGTTTTTTGGGGCGGTTTGTTGTCAGTTATTTACATGGTTATAGATCATCTCCGTCACTTCCACTTTTCATCTAAAGATTCCCTGTCTTGTGTTTGCCCGTTGATTGGCGTTGTTAGTTTGCATAGAGCTGACGAATTTTCTTGTGAGAACGAATTGGGGGTAAGATAATTTGGAGGAATGGGGGAACAGCGAAGCACGAGGGCATATACATACATACACGCAAAGGGGGGAATAAGCCTCACGATTGTACAGTACCATAGCAATTTGTATACATGTAGTTTAGGTACATAGCTTACTTACTTTAATTAGCTCAGGCTGTTCAGATATACAGTTTACATGATCTTGAATCGGGCTGCAGAATTGATCTCAAATGTCTAAAGAAACAAGTGCAAACAACTTTTCCGCCACTCGGGTGCCAGCTCTCAGTTGGTTTCATGTCGCTTATGTACAGTTGCCCCGGGATGCTTCATTGGACGTCTGGGTGGGTCTGGACATTACTTAAACCCGTGCAGGCTTTTTCGTATTCTTTTCAGCTTTTTTTCATTTCTTTTTCACTTCCCTGACCATTGGAGAAAAATATGCTGCGGCCAGATCAGGATATATCGTATGAATTAGAGGAACAGTTCACGGCGTTGTGGCGGGTGCACGGCTCACGCTGTACTCTACGAATTGGGAAGCATGAGTGACCAAGTTCATGTATCCTGGAATGCGAAAAGTGTTGATGGGAACTCCCGTTGGGTTTCATCTCCAACCTCCATCCTTCTTCTGCAAGCCAAACCCCTTGCTTCATGGCGTCGCCCCACGACACTGTCCTATTTCGGGCGACGATATGTGCTCACAAGAGCATACTATACAAGCACAGGCAATATACCCTAACGTACAGAATAATAACCTCGATCCTGTAATTTGGGACTACACTGTGGCTTCCCCTTTGTAGTCGATAACCGTTGTGAGGCAGGTGGAGCCAATCATGCACATTCCCGAACGGTATCCAACAGGTCTACTATCGCCAAAGCCACCAAATCAAGGTCGGTAAGTCGAGCCCACCAATCCCATCAATCTGTCTGCAGTCTTCAGCTGGTGATGGTCTTGCTTCCCACCGGGCGCATCCTGGATCATACATCACATACGGCCTATGAGAGCCTGCTCACGCAAAGACCTCGTATTTCAACAGAATTGTACATATATTACATACGAGACCTCTCCTACTATACCACTCATTGAACGTATTCGAGCCGATCTCGAAACTACGAGGGGTGCACGTGGCATGCGTTTACTGCAGCAACCTCGCTCAGGATTTGTCCATCCGCATGATGTGCATGATGCGTTGCATGTTGCTTCAAGTGACTGGATATGGGTTTCAGTCGAGTAGAGCCACTATACCCCATAGGTGAATTTATACGTTGGTAGCCCCCTCGCGCACTTGAGTTGGGAATTTTTCTTCTACTAGTCTCTAGAATATCGACCTTGATTGCATTGAGGAGAGATATCGATGAAGTGAGAGAAGATATCGATAAAGAGATCTGGATTTGGGATATTATACGGGGTTTTGATTTGCACCGGGTTTCTATATCCGTCTGTATTGTTCGCAATAGGGACTATTGGGTTTGCATCTGCAGCGAGGCTCCTCCTGCTGCTGATCTCAGGTGTGGTCCTATATATATGGTGGTCCCCCGATCTACACGTTGGCTCGCTGGTGATACTCGAGTCGTCATCACGGAACTGCTCCACCGAGGATCAACGAACAGCAACAAAGTCTCCACCATTATTGAACTTGGGGATATATAGGCACGACTAGGTCGGAATATTGGAGGAGTGCAGCAAAGAGCGAGGATACATATTATTATATCTCCGTTTCGTTCCGCCGGTATTTACTAAAAATAGGCAACTAGAGCTGGACCGGCCGTTTCGTTTCGACTTCCATCTTGGGAAACTTTTAACCTCATATACAGACAAGACTATTGATTAACTTGCATAAATATTCAGCTCTCCAGGGGTCGGGGAGGATGCCCACTCTAATGAATAATCCACCCCTCAACAAATCCCATCCTCCGGCGACTGTTTCCCGCGCTCATGCAAATCCCCCTCGTACCAGGACTAGTGTTGTTATCGACGACCATCCTCCAAGGTCAAAGCCGCATAGTCATGGAGGTCCAGAAGCATATCCCTCCAAACGAAATTCTCACGGCCCTCCAGAAGCTCCATCGGGAAGGAACTCAAACTCCCGACCTCGTCGAAAAGGACGATGCCAGTCATGTCTTCCACCCCCTCGCCGGTCTACAACATCTACACATACCCCTTCTTCCTCCCGAGACAATGTACCTCGCACTCACCGCCCCCAGGGTACCACAAGCTCTGTTCGACCAAAGGATCTTGTCATCAGCAACCCCATTCCCATCGAAGGGCCAGATGCACCAGTACCACGAGGCCGTCGACCGGGAAACCTAGTTCCCATCATTCCGTTCGAGGAGATTAATCGCGGTTTTTCTCCTCCCGATAGTTCAGATTTGAGCTCGAATCGATCAAGGACCGCGTCTGAGGCGAGGACTCCAATATCGGATTTGTCACTCACTACCGACACAGATATAACCAGCGTGGGAGGGAGCAGCGGTGGAGAAGGCGGGGAGGAGGGGCAGAGTACCTTGAGTTATGGAGCAACTAGTACTACCAGCACGGGGTATGACAGTGGGTACACGAGTTCCAGTACAGGGGGGTACACTTCGAGCAGCATAGGGGGGAGCAGGATCAGTGGAAGCAAAATGACCGCAAACATGCACATTCACAGGATGAGCATGAATATGGACAGCCGGCTGCAGAACGAGATGGCTGCGAATATGAACCTATACACAGAAGGAACATCCGGGTCATCAAAACAACGCCCTCGACCGGCACCGTTGAACTTGGACGCCGCAACAAAGGAAATCTCTGGCGGAAGAACAGCAGTGCGTACTAGCACACAAAGCACAGACATTCCATTACACATGGCACACCCAGGGAACCGGCAATCCGCAATCGTACAATTCTCAGACCCAGCGTATGCGCATCATGTAGCAACTCTTCAACGGTCTATGTCTACTGCGGAGAAGCGTAGGTCCGTTAGACTTGTGCCGAAGGACCAATATGAGGATGCTCCAACGTCTGTCAGCAGCTCAGACGATATTTCAGAGGCACCACTGCCGGCCCCGCGCCGCAGTGTAGTACATGCTCCAGGGCGGCATAGTGTCTACGGAGTCCCTCCCCCAGCTCCCTCCCCGCCAATGAGTACATCCGATGAGTATACTGAGAAGTCTATGAGTGTCGGAACTCCTGCACCACCCCTAACAGGAGTAACATCCGACGATGATGATCTGACTTCCGCCGGGGGTGCGGTGAACCGGGTCGGTGCGCCAGGTGGAGTGAGGCCGAAGAAGAGTTTTGGGCAGAAAGCGAGGGAGGTGTTGTTGTTGCCACCGCTGGTCACGGTGTTGGTGGTGGATAAGGCATGGCGGAAGATGAGGGGGAAGAAGGCAGCGAGGTCGATGGGGGAGGTGCCGGGGGTGTGGCCTGTGTTGAATAAGATGACCCCAAACTGACCAAAATGATGGAAACAAATATACTATTTTCAGTCTTCCAAGGTAGTGGAGAGGAGCAGGTGATTCCTTAGCTGCGGACGGATATCTGTTTAGTTCGTATGTTTCTACTACTACATGTTCTTTCTTTTTGATTTCATTGACTTGTCTAGCACTTCTCAGGGATTTGTGCTGATTTTACGCGATCATGTGTCATGAATGAATGAATGAATTTTTTTGGCATTTATACTCCCCTTGGGCAGGTCTTTGTCATAGCAATAGCGAGGAGGCATTCTTGTACAGTCCCGTTCTATTTTCTGCTTGTTTACCCATGTTTTCAACCATTTACTCGTTTATTTACCGCTTCTTCACTCTGGACTCCTAATTTGGTTTGCTATTACCATGCTTGGACGGTTGGTTGGCACTGGCATATACTACAGGGCATAGTATAGGTGTTTGATCTTTCCTTATCCTTTCTCCTCCTTCAGCGGGCTGAACCCAGGGACTTGGATGGAACGGAGGGGCCAAAGTAAATCTGGGAAACTATATTATGGCTAGGAGGATGAATTGGATTTGGTTATATTGGGGAATGAGGGAATTGGATTATGTGGAGAGGGGAGGGGGCTTATTCGGGAACTCCTAGGATTTGTTACAGCAGGGCTTTTGTGTTTCCTATGTACTTGAGTTTTTTTCTTCTTTCGGGGTTAGATATGTGCTTAAGTTATTTGGAATAGTTGCTTGAGAATTGCTTGAGTGGGTTACAGGCGTGGAATACTTATCGGATTTCTTGATGTGTGAGTGGCTTTGGGGAAGACCCTGCGTGCCCCCTAGATTCGGATTTAGTACAGGCTTCAAATACTTACCTAGGCAATCGAGACATGTATATAAATATTATAAGTACCTATAGATATGATTTCCTCCCTTTGAATGGCCATATGGCAGTCACACCAAGAACTTTATATTGCTTATGGGATGCTACATATAGTACGTATACATGCATATATGTACGTAAGTGGAGACTTTCGAGAGAGAAGGCTGCAAGGGGATATTCCCCTATGAGCACCGCAGATAAGTTATTAAGTTATAATTGGTTTAGAGAGGAGCGGTATATGCGTGCATACTTACAGTATGTGAAGTCTGCTGTTGATTCTATCGCAGCACTATATATTAGATGGAAACCTGCACACGGGGAAGCTCCGTACTGTATCAGAAAACTGCCGTGAACTTTTCCGGAATAGAGTACTTAGGGTGCGTAACTCTATGTAGCAAGAAGAGTGATCCTCACATACATACATACATACGTATGAATGATTCTATTCAGCCAAAGTGTGCTCGGATTTATATATACCAAAACTACCACTGCTGTAGAAATAATGAAATGCCTAAGCAAGTACGGGGGAAGCTCTACCTCTAGAAGTCTTTAACGAATAAAGATTCCGTTAACAAGGTGACATATCAGGTAAGGGGGGTCAAGCTTTGAATTCTACGGGTAGTCGAGATTATGGGTGGAGTGGTTGCCAGGTATCTTCCCCTAAACTTCAGACCTCTTGGGGTTGGGCAAATCGGAGCTCATAAGCTTAGGGTCTAATCTCCCCAACAAACTTTAGGACTACCAGACCTAAGGATTCTAGGAAGGTGACGCCGAAGTCAGTACCCCTTATCAACCCCCTACCCTCTTGTCTTATTCGCAGAGGTAGTGTGTGCGGATGCTATGTAGGAAGCCTTCCTTTACAGTTGAACCTATTCTTTTCCCAGTAATCCGGTGAATAACTCTCCCCCAAGAATTTCCCACACCTTTTTGTTCATGATCAGCGTGTACCATTTAAACATGACTTTAGCTGATTTGGGGACTCTCCAGCGGTTATTCGCCAGGCTATTTGGTATCCATTGTACCATACAACTGCTATCGAGACACTTCTTGCATGAATGCCCTTGTCCTTTGTGTGTCTTATTGTTGGGCACATGCATTAGATCAATAGTATTCATGCAGAGAGGTATTGTATGTCTCGACGGCCGCCTCAGGGCATTTGCGTTGTGACAATGAGGATTCTGCAGTGTATTAATATTCTATATATGAGAAAGACTATGAAAGATCTACTTAAAGCTGGCCTTCATAATATGTATAATATAGGCTAAGTACCAAGCAGTCTCCTACACCGTTGAGCACGCTTATATGTATGAACAAGCGCATACCAGGTGGACGTGTGGATATCTAAACTACAAATGCATAATCCAGATCTCCTCTACATCCTAAAGCTCACACTTTGAAATACAATGGACGTGAGGGGTGGTTATTGTGTACGGTAGTGTACTCAGTTGGTTTCAGGGTAATATATGCGGATGTAGATCTTCCGGCGGATCGCCACACGGCATTAGGCTGCCATCATATATTTGAAGATATTCACATGTTTTTCACTACTACTGATATTTAACCAACAAGCAAATTCGGTTTATAAATCTTATATTAACATGTGGTCATAAATAACTGTCTTAGGACTAGACATACATGAATGGATTGTCCTATAGTTTTTTTGACAATAGCCTCTTTTAATTTCATACCCCAGACAAATGTATGTATGTACCAACCGGCTGCGCAGTTGCCTGATGAAGGGAATTGCCGACATAAGCTAGAATCTTCAAATCTGATTACAACACCGGGACTGATATCTGCACCAATAGTAACATGCCATCCTAGACTTATGTTGCAACCGGTAAACCACTTCCTGAAACATACATTACATACTACCTAGTTGGTATACATACCTAATCTGATATTTATTCCTTAGGGCTTCTAACATTGCTAGCCTTTATGTATTAAATATAAGGCTGCGGAGTCGATATTCTTCCCAGTTCCCTGTCAGAGAAATTTCCAAGCTCGGTCGGCTGAGGATTGGAGCCTTTCGCCCTATCCATGAACACTATGCATATTTTCCACCCTCTCACCGGTTAACAACAACCAGTCGTTATATCCGCCTTCGTATATGCAGTCAACCATAGTCTACGTCATGATTCAACACTTTCACCGGTTTGAAGTCTGCGATATTGATCCGGTGGTCAAATTCTATGATATAAACCACTCCGTTCGAACACAATGTTGTAATATCAAAACCCAACCAGAGCCATTCCTCCAAAGCAATCAGCCTACCCCGAAAGATCCATCATATCCTCTAGCCCTTACATATAGTATATCCACACTCATACCAATCTTTCCAGCCAAACATGTACATGCTCTTCATGCACCCGCGCTCGCTCTCCACTTCCACCTCCACCTCAGAAGCACTCGCCCTAGGGGATACATACCACATAACTGATACATATATCCCCAACTCCGACCCTTTCTCCCAGGACTCATCTACATCCCTCGATTCATTTTCTTCCCAGGCCACGCCTAGATCAAGATCGAGCAGTGATGCCAGCGATTCTAGCATCACGCAGAACCGGGGGGATAGAAAGGAGCAGAATGAATGAGTACTCATATATAGAAGGTAAATAAATACTCAATCTATCTAGATGTCGAAGGTGGACACCTACATATGCCAGTAGATGCTAGTAAGCTGACTGAAATCTAGCTAGGTTCCGGTGGGTAGTGATGATATGGCCATAATGGCCACTGGGTTCTCAAAGGATAGGAATAGGAATGGGATTTATATTGGGCTGGGGCTGGGGATAGTCAATAATTGACGAGGGCTGGAATGGATATATGATATAATCTCCTTATCTAATTTGTTCCTTGATGTGCGGCGGGATCTTCATTTCATAGCTGTATATAGCTATGGCTTTTCTTTCTTATTGAGACCTGTATCAATCTAATACGAAGTATTCTAAATTTCCTAGATATATCCAATTAATACAGTGAGTGGGGTGTGGCATAAGCACATAATTTACTTTGACATGATGCGTATTCCGCCACCCCCAGATTTGGATACTGAACTTTCAAGGAAAGACTAGAATTAAGGACAAAGAGTATACACCCTATAAGTACGTATTACTTATCTATAGAGGAACGAGCAACTGACTAGCGAATCACCAGTGCGTACAAGTTAACCAGAGCCATGTGATATTCATGAGGTCTAGGATTAATCATATTGATGAGAAACATGACAAGACCTTTTTTGCGCCTAATTCACCTCAATATATAAAATCTAGATCTAGCTACCCTCTTCTAGTGGGCTATACCTTTCCTATTCAGGTACCTACCCATTACCACAGTGGGTAAGCGGATAAGTTGTGGGCCCTAAGTACAGTAGCTTGCGGCGCAGCCAAGTATTCATTTAGCATGCACCTCGTGATCGATATCTACACTGGTTAGCGTACAGCCACAACGTTGTACGTTAAACATTTCAATGATGCATGCACACCGTTGCGGGGGAACGGGGTTTGATCATGATATGGTTGCGTTACGCAGATGGCGTCATATATACCACCAGTCAAGAGATGTAAGTTTGCGGCGTAGCCAACGCTGATCAGCTGCAGGTAGATCCCCTATTACATGTCACGCTCGTTCAAATCTGGAGAATACAGTCTACTCTTGCTATAACAGACCTCGCTATAGCGGATCCCTTGCTATACCGGACGGGCCAGTGCCTTCAGGATTTCATAACACCAAATTTCCCCTCGCTATACCGGACGGCCATACAATACCGGACCGGACAGAGTGCAGAGGTCTTCTCACCCCTGCCCCCATACATTTTTCCCCTGATACGGACAAGGCATGTCCGAGTGCTGAATAATCCACTCATTTAGGCCTAATGTGACTGGAAATACCCTCATTTCGGGGCAAAATTGGGGTTCTCAGGAACCACATGACTGGTCAACCCCCTGCCTGGGGGCTAGCGCCATTTTCTATAGGAAGCGCTGAATTTTAGCCGTCCGTTATAGCAAGAGTAGACTGTAGGTTAAACAAAATGACAGTGTTGACGCATTTGCCAGTGTTAATACTGCATTATTATTACTATAAGAATACAGGCTAGGTAGTTCAGGGTATTATAAAGACAGCGTCGAACATCAGGACTTCCTAAACCAAAAAACCATGGATTGGGGATATATCAGAGTCGGCTGAATAGTGAGTGACAGCTGCCGGCAATCGGAAAAGTGAAAACGCAGTGGGGTAGGCTGCCGTTTCGTTTCGAAGTGCGTTGGAGGAATTTTTGAAGTTTAGTCCACGGCCAACGGTTTGCACAGCCCCAAAGGTCACTAAGCTGCAGGCCAAGATCTAAGCGAGGGAAGTAGATCTGACGCCATGAATGAATGAGTTTCCGGCCGTTCCAAGTTCATGCAGTAAGTTCTTGAATCCCCTCAATCCAACATCAGCAAGAGCTCCCAACCCGCCGGCCCCCACCCCAACTCAACTCCACATTCAATTCTCTTGTAGCCTAATCTCGCCATTACAACACCAGCGCGGCCACCGCTGCTCCCGCAACCACAAAACCCAACCCGGTCACCTTCGTCACACCCGCCGAGGAATCTGAACCACCACTACCACCAGACTTCTTCCTGGGATAGATATGCTGCACGCGTTCAACGAGGTTGTTGAATTTTTCTGCAAAGGCCTGGGGTGTGCTCGGGGCTGCGAGCTCAAAGCGCCGGTCGACGGTGGCGGGGATGGCGGAGGTGAGAGTGGTGATGAGGAGGATGATTAGGGTAAGGAGGAAGGTCGTGGTGTAGGCACGCATTGTGGTGGTTAGACCAATTACTCAAGGACTGAATTGTATATAGATAGATATGTTAGCTATATTTTCCTAAGATTGCTAGTGAAGGGGGCTAGTACTTGCTCTCTTGATATCTTGAGGAGTATGTATTAAGACAGGAAAGTCTATACTACTCGTGAGGATAAGGTGATGGGTATGTGTAACTAGAAAAGTCAATAAACTCAGGACAGGAGTCCCACAACCCAATTTATAGGTCTTTTCCTAAATAATTAACACCATCTATGTAGGTACTATCTGTGCGTCTGATCTGGGACAAAGAAGCCTGTTGCAGACCCCAGCAGCCCTACCATGGCCATAATTCGCTAGTGCCTGGGTAACAAACAGACCAGTGACATTCGCTTGCCATCCGATTTGCGCCTCCTATGATTTCTTGCTTAGCAGGATGCCCACTGCCCAGGCACTAGCGAACATGAGGAACTGAGTATATAAAAAATATAAAATAAAAAAGAGTTGATAGGTAACATCTTATCCACACTAAGCAGCGCACATACACGTGAGTCACATCTCACCTCGATGCATCGTGCACATCCATCTCGTGTAAGGTGATACATGCCTGTTCTTCCACGGCGATCAACGCCACAGGCATCGGAGAGTACTTTCGTTAGGCATATTCAGAATCAATCGAACAACAAATGGAACATACAGTCAGGAGATGCCATTTTTAGCTAAAGCACTGTACTTTGGAGTCTCGCCGACCCACGTCCACAAGGATTCTCTGAAATTAGATGGAACCACTGCAATGCAGTGCAGAGGAGATCGCGCACCGTACTATTATGTAGAGTATGCCTTTGTGCAGGCAGGTTTGTTGGCCAGAGGATGCGGTACGCCTAAGCTGCAAGGTATTCGGATGTATCACAGGGGAACTTTCCACGACGTTTACCGGTCCTTGTGCTACATACATACATATATAGTATCTAGGCAAGTACTTAGTGCTACCCAACAGCTGGTACTTACGGATACTCATACCGATACTGATGATAATGAGGCAGGGTGAAAGCACTGCCTATGGCTTGTCACTCTTAGAATATTGTGTGCGTTACAAGCTGGCAGCTGCACCCTGAAATTTTATATAACAAACATCATTACAAATATCATGTTTCTTCTTGCTTCATCTCTGCCCTGAATTACTCTGCCTTGTAGGAACCGACGGATCTTTCTGGAACTTAAACCTAATTGCATATTGCAATTGCAGATGCCGAAATGACTTCCTAAGCACCGTACTCCGTATCGGTACATGCTTTTGCTCGTTAAATAGTTTTCAGGTAAGACATTGGAAACAAGATACTCTACGAATTGAAGTTAGCTAGATCAGCTATTAAGAACAAAAATGGATAGCCGCCCCAAGGACAGCAGGCTAAGGCAAGTCTAAGACAGTGTTCATAGCCAACCGGCTTTAAATAGATCTAGATAGACCCCCTGTAATTCACTTGGAGAGCCGGCATCTGAAACTCATTTGGAATTGTGACTCCAGAAAAATACAGCCGCATACATACCTATTTAATATCGCTCGCTATGCCCGCTGGGACCAGAAGCCGGAAGCGTATATACCTCAGGAGACTTATTACACTCGTGCTTGAAGTCGTCAGAGGTTCTGAGTGGGCTAGGTGCGGGGCCTAGGTATATGATATAGTGGAATTAATTATATACATATTTATGTACACCTACACAAGGTAAAGAGGATTATGTATCTAGCTAGGTCAGGTACTTACGGCTCTATGTATCGGTCACCTCTACCGGTACATATATCACCTTCCACCCCTACCTGCGGCAGGGGTTTTACACGGAGTCGGGGCCTTAATTTTCGGCATACCGAAACTCAAGGCAGGTTCTTCTTAAGGTAAGCCCTACCTATTGGATTGACAAAAGCATGGGTTGTGCAATTCAGAGTCTCTGTAGCATGCAATTGTAGAGTATTCCTAACTCAGCATGTTCATCCTTCACAGTCAGAGCGACGCAGTCAATGTAGCTAAACCCCATCTGGCCAGTGTTATACGCAATCCACAACGAATTCATTACCGCATAAACTGAGAATGAAGACCCTCCGTCGACAGGGGTAGGAAAGGAGACAGTAAAAGTTTCGGTCACGTTACTACCCCTAGTCGACTGGGGTCTTCATTCTCAGTTTATGCGGTAAGTATGTATTCTAGGTAAAGGTGTTCGATAGCGAGTGTCTAGTATATCAACATTTCTAATGTGGGTATTATTTCCACTAAGCACCAAATTGAGGCACCCCCAAGAATAGTATAATTTAGAGGCTTTTCATGTGAATTTGTTCTTCCGTCTGGTACAGCAGAATTTGTTTGTATCCCCTGTAGAGTCTGAGACGACTGTCCGGTACGATATCCGTAATTTTGGTGGAAGCGGATGACAGCAGCCCAAAGTCGTCAGAATACCTAGAAAGAGCAATGGATCCGCTACATCGAGTTCCTTCCGTTATAGCAAGTTACAGGTGTCGTATATTTCGAGCCTTTCTCCATTTCATGCCACGTACCTCCTCACTCTCTGGCCCTGCAGCCAACCTCTCCATCCGCACCGTATTCCCCCCACAAACCTCCTCCCTAACCTCATCCCACACCTCTCTCGCCCACACTTCCGCATCATGCCCCAACAGCCACTTGTCCCTCGGCAGTTCCATATTCTTCGGTTCCTCCTTCTCCTTCGTCTCACCCTTCTCATCCTTCTGGTGCCAGGTCGCCATCACCGCTTCTCCAGTTTTCTGTGCAGCCTTCACACGTTCGTAGCGCATCCTTTGCCAGGCTTTCACTGCGATAGATGCTTTTTCCGGGGTGCTGAGAGTGCCATGATCCAGAGAGAAGTGGGAGAGAGAGAGGTATGTTGCGAGGACGACACCATCTTCCATTGCTTGAGTGGCTCCTTGGATAGCTGTTGGGAGGAAAGGATGAGCAGCATCGCCCAAGAGAAGGATGTGACCATTTTTAGAGCTAAATGTTGGGAGAGGGGGGCGGGTGATGATGGGGAAGTCAATAAGGCCCTTGGGAGGGGTTTTAGCGACCTAGAATATTACACTCGAAGTATTAGCTTAATCCCATTCTGCACATACGAATGTCCGGAGTATTTTTGATAACGTACAACAGCTTTAGCAGCCGGATTCCACCCCTCAAAGAATTCCATTGCTTCCTCTACCCTTGCCGGCACAGGATTCATCCAATCCTCTCCATCTTGATCGCTCTCTACAACTTTCCGGATAGGATGCGTCGCAACCCAACTGATCTTCCTCCCTCCTTGCAAACTCGCCACAAGAAAGTGTATATCCTCCCCCAACCACCCCACATGCGTATCTCCCCTTGACAAAAACTCCGTTATGGGGTCCTTATCGATCCCAGCCTCACTAACGTCAAACCACGCTCTATAAATCGAATACCCCGTCCCCCTTTCCTTCCACATTCCCCTCGCACCTCGCTCCTTTCCTGTGCCAATTGAGAGATTGTGACTTTGGAGAATGGCTTTTTTTGCGCGACTGCGGAGGCCGTCAGCGGCAACGACGATATTACCTTTGATAATCTGTCCTGATTCGAGTTCTACCCAGGCATTCTGTGTGTCTTCGTTGTAGGAGATGACCCTTTGCCCCATGTGGATGGGGATGTTGAGGGCGAGGGCGTAGTCGTAGAAAACCTTATGCAGCTCGGCGCGGTGGCCATTGTACGATGGGTAATCGGGGATTGAGGGGGACACTTGCTTTATGATGAATTCGCCGTTGTGGGTATAGAGTGTGAAATGGTCAGTCTGAAGGCATATTGGTTTTAATTTGTCAGCGATGTGTTTGTCGTCCCATCTAGTTAAGATTCGCCCAGCGTTGGGAGCTAGATGTTGGGGTAGGGTAGGGCAAATTAGTATATGAATGTATTTTGAGGAGAGTGGTATATATAAATACACAGTGAAAGGATATCCCCCAAGTTCCTCCATTCCGAGTCTCGTTCAAGTACAGTAACCCTGTGACCCTTCAGATGGCACTCGATAGCTGCAGTGAGCCCACCGAAACCCGCACCGACTATCACCACATGGATCCCCGTAGGAGGATAAGATGCAACTGGCTTTGCCATATCGACTCGAAGAGTATTGGAGTGGATGATCCAATATGATATCAACTTGTGAATGTCTCTGATCTGGTTGCAAGCCTCGGAGAGAGGGTATTGTGATTAATTAATATATATATGCTTAGCCTCGATTCCATTCGGCTCAATTGGAGGAAATTCATGGGTACTCTATATTCTAGAAAATTTCTCACGTGCGTCTAAAATAGGGATACCTGTTCTAGAAGATCCGGCGGAACATTTAGGCATCGCTGTTTTCGGGTATCGCACATTACTTACCAGGATGTGCATGCAGGTAGTAGATCGCGATCCAATCCAATCATGGCTGTGCATGTGATGTGCGCATCCCGAGAGCGAATCCGGGAACGAGACAAGTTGGAGGGAACTGCGAATACTCGAAGAACGGAAGGTATCCCTATTGGTGTTGGTCGGTGTTTGAAACTGTTTTTGTTTCAACGCCACATGCATTGCTTGAACGAAGGCGAGGTCCGCTATATAGCTCTACTATAAGTAAATTTCGGGTTGGGGAGTCTAGATCTGCTTCTAAGAGAGCATCAATTAGGAGCACTAATCTGGGCAAAATATGCAATTCGGAGAGTACTATTGAATGAATCAGGTCCACCTTATTTATTTACCCTCAACCCCCACCCTTCAATCCCTTATATTTCCGGCCTCCAAAGCATCCTCAACACCTACGCAGAGGTCTCCAATAGCTCTAGGAGCTTCTATACCCCCCCTTTATAGGCTTCAAAGGTCGCTTCATTTGCGGGATATGGTGGCCTCTTCCCAGCCATTGTAAGCACCTTATAGCAACCATGTGCCCATGACCAACCTAGAGTCCAGCCTAGTTGGAGTTAGTGAATTACTCCTGATTACGGAGTATGTAATCCGCTGCGGACAGGACTCTGTGCAGCATACCACAAAGTTATCGTAGCGTAATAAATCTACAATCAGCTAACCCAGTAGCTCTCCCACCAGCCCAGTGTTCAACCTAGAGCTTAACCAAGTGCCCAGCGTTTATCCCACCGCCTAAGCCATCATTTAACCCATCATCTAACCTAGCATCCAATCCGGCTGCTCCCTCGGCGTCCAAGCCAGAACCCAACCCAGCGTCGACCTAGCTGCTCTCCCAGCATACAGCAAAGCATTTAGCCTATCAGCATCTAATCTGACTGTGCTTCCATCATCCAATACAGTCCCTAACCCAGCGACCAACCCAGCGATCCCCAGTGACCAACCCTAGGCCCAGCCTAGCACTCAACCCAGCGTCTAATCTAGCAGCTCCCCTAGTATGGTAGGCACTCTACCTTTGCTTGGCGAGAATATTTTTGTTATCCCTTAAGCCGTCGGAAAATGTAAAAGTTCTGCCATGCAGTAGCGCGATAAAAATAGGAAAGGTCTTACCACTAAAAAATGTGATATCTACACTCAGTGAGGAATTTTTCTACGACATCTCACTCCATCAAGCATGTCGGCCATGGCAGATGAGTACGTTCAGGTGCCTTATACGCCATTTCAACACTCACAAGAAGCGCATGAAGAATTATGTGACTTACCCGATGATACTCTGGACCCACTCAAGATTTTCTCCTACTTTTGGGTCGATGGCCTCCTGGCAACAATTTGTTTTGCAACCAACCAATACGCTCTTCGGACTACAACATGCATCCCAATATTCCTCCACATGCTCGACCAATTAAGCCTCCGAGCTTTAAGTATTTTGTGCACCTCTGTCTCACTTGCTTTGGCTTCTACCATCTTGGTAGATTTAGGCCGAAGACATAGTTATTCATTCCACACCCCCATTGCTCTACCTATCTCTACTCTATCACCTGCTGCACACCATATTGTATATGCATAACCCGCTTGTTGAGAATATATGACCTTTGTACACATCTGTACTTTGACATTTTGATATTGCGCTAGCGAGTGCTCCATGCAAAAAATGGTATCGCTCGCAGCGCTACTGCATGGCAGAACTTTTATATTTTCCGACGGCTTAAAGGATAAGGGGGTTACAATGCCTGGAAAGAGGCCAGTATAACCCCCGAATGCAGCGACCTTTGAAGCCTAAAGAGGGGGGTTATAGAAGCTCTTGTAGCTATTGGAGACTCTCCGTAGGTATTGAGGATACTCTGGAGGACGGTAATACAAGGGATTGGACGGTGGGGGGTTGAGGGTAAAATAAATTAGGTGGACCTAATTCATTCAATGAGCACCCTCAGAATTGCGCATTTGCGCAGATTTGTGCCCCTAGTTGGTGCTCTCTCGTTTTACCATTTCGAAGCCTCCTCCTTAAATACTCATTTTACATAGATATAGATGCTAGGTAAACACCTCCTAGTGATCACAGATTTACTTGCCTGATATTTGGCCTATAGTGGCGGTAGAGAAGGGGGGTTCATCGGGGGGCGCCATACTGAAAGGGTGGGTATTGGGTATTGGGTTGACTTTGGCCGGGTGTGAGAGTATCCATGTTGTAGAGCGTAATTGATTCCATAGATCTCAATTCCGCCAGTATAGCTTTTGACTACTATGCTCTCATGATATTGCTCGGGGAGGTGAAAACAGGGATGTGATGCAGGCGTGCACCTACCGTACACGTGCATCCTTAGGTAGCAATGGTAGGTACCGGTTCCCTGACCCCTGTCAGTTAAGTACCGATTCACCAATCACGACGATTGCGCTAGTCGCCCTTTGGCCGAGTGGTTTGTACTCGAGCCTTTTTTTTTTTTTTTTTTTTGTGTATATACGCCTAATAAGCCAAAGGCTATGGGG
>Ga0307511_10001676_pt1 | contig 23348 bp, 23 predicted proteins | sample 13_EM_MG_FD_200266 | JGI IMG/M metagenome (GOLD analysis project Ga0307511, IMG submission 200266) | Populus trichocarpa ectomycorrhiza microbial communities from riparian zone in the Pacific Northwest, United States - 13_EM | ecosystem: Host-associated > Plants > Roots > Unclassified | place... | reverse complement strand
CTCAAACTCACCCTTCGTCGTTGGAACCCCCCCCCCTCCGAGCCCCTCGCAAACAGCCTGTGACGACGATGCCGCCAAAACAAAGGTCGGCTGGGGCGACTCTCCCAACACGCGTAATAACCCACAGGGCCCCACGGGTTCAAACCAGCGGAGGTGGGTATTCGCGTTCCCACACCGCTCTTCCGACCTACATCTCACCTGGGCCGTACAGTTTTCAAGCTTCCCCTCGAGCTCTTTTTTGAAATATTCTCTCATTTCGATGACCACCGACGCTACGTCCGCGATACCTGCATTGGGTGGAGTGGACTCAGCGGAGTGATGAGCACGCAGGTTGTGGAACGATCAACGGTCATTCGGAAGTTGACGATGACCTGCTGGGCGCTACGCAACATCCTCCTCCCCGTTCTTTGGAGAAATACAGAGGGATGCGTTGTCCACCTACCTTCTGCCGGTGGTACGACTGGGAAAACGTACGGCCTGTATGCTCAGTGCGCCTATCTTTTGTCGAACCCGACGATTGCAGCCTATGTCCAGTGAGTGTAATACTCCATCCGTTTCAGTGGAATTCATAAGTTTAGCATCGCAGGATCTTGTCCGTGGATTTGGCCTTCAAGGACGCCCCAAAGGACCTGATGACAAAGTTCGTTGATACTCTGGTTCGATTACCCAACCTGAGGGTGTTGGAGCTACTGGGCGTCACGCACAGGAGTCCCGTCACGAGGGGACTCAAACGCAAATGTGCCAAGTTCCCAAGTATCCGCGAGATGGTTGTCTGTCTCTCGTACCCCGATTTCATCAGGTGCTGCCCAAACCTCGAGAGCCTGACCTTCAGACATGGTTTCGGGAGGAACTCTTCCAACGCCCTTAGTTCGTACGGCGCGGGATTGAAGCGAGTTAGGGGGGTGGACACTTTCCTTGGTTCTGGTACGGAACGTGAGTTCTCAGGAGTGTCTTCTGATCCAAGGCAATCACTCAATGGGTTTGGGCTATAGCCGTAGTGCGGGCCTGCCCGAAACTTCAAGAGATCTCAGTCCATTGTGACCTCCGTGTACGTCCCTGCCTCCTTCGTCAATAACGCCCAGCAATCGCTTATGTCACGCCCCGCAATAGTCGGGGAAGGATATTGTAAAACACCTACAACAAGCGAAATATCTCTCCGTTGTGGAGATCAATCTCGTCGAAAATGGGGGTCCTCCCGGGGGAGACCCAGATCTGTTGGGGAAGTGGAAAGTGATGAAGGAGGGCCTAATTGACGTTCTCAAGAATAGTTCTTCCAAAGACCGTAAGCTCTTGAGATCGAACGTCACACAAACCTACCAGACAGCCTTCGACCGTCGTTACGTTTACTTTGTTGTGGAAGATGAGGAATTGGAGGTGTTACCCGAACTATCCCCATAGGGATTCATAGGACCATCCACACGTTCGCCACGCCCTATGTTTACTTTTTCTGTTACATCTCAAGTGACATTTGTAGTTCATCCTAGAGTATCCGGCAGGCCTGGGCCCTCTAACTACGTTGTTTATGAGTGACAGTACTATAGAACTCCATAGCTTTAATCCATGGACGATATGCGATTCTGTGGCACCATATCAACTTAGTGCACGACATGTGAATCTGCGTGCAGATAAAACTCACGAACCGTACAAATCGGCCTACGGGGATAGTTCGTGGATCTGTCCTTCAGGTCAGGCGCGCAAAGGGAGCCGGGTGCGAAGTTGTCTTCCCTGCCATTCAAAGCTGTCTCCCTCTGAACTCGAGGTTGGATTCCAGCCTACTCCCTGCTGAACCCGAGTCTGCGTTGACCCTTATTATCGCCAAATCGATGCTGGCTGGTTACGAGTCTGAATCGAAAAGAAATGACCGAATGTGGCGTAGGCGTCTTCTGTGGGAATAATTAGTAGTACGTTCAAACACCTACCGTTGCGTCAGTCGTTCTATCAAGATGTGGCGTGGTGAACACAAGGGGCATTTTTGGCACAGTTTCCTTTCAGGACGCCTGGGACTCACGAATTGTTACTACGTGGCCACTGGTAAAACACACCTTTTTTGGGGGGGAGATTTGAAGCCATCCTCCACTTGAGCCAACCCTTCGCGATTGACACTCCTCCATCCAAATCCTTTGTGCGGTATCCATGGCCATGGTGTCACCAAGACGGAGGTCGACGCCGGCGGTCCACCCAACACGCGTAGCAGCCCAAGCGGTCCCACAGGTCCAGACCAGCGGAGGTCGGCATTCGTTTCTGTCCTATTCTTTCGACTTGCATCTAACCTGGGCTATACAGTATTCAAGCTTCCACTTGAACTCTTTTTTGAGATCTTCTCCCACTTCGATGACCATCGGCGCTACATCCGCGATACCTGCGGTAACCCGTGGTACGGACTTCCAATGAGAACGCAGCATGTGGAAAGGTCAACAGTCATTCGGAAACTAACGATGACCTGCTGGGCGCTGCGCAACACCCTCCTCCCAGTTCTTTGGAAAAATACAGAAGGGTGTACCGTTAGGCCACCCTCTGGTGTGGGGGAGGCTGGGAGGACATATGGTCTGTACGCTCAGTGCATCTATCTTCTGTCGGACCCAACAATCGCTGCCTATGTCCAGTAGGTGTCATCCTACTTCCGTTCGAAAAGAACTCACAAGCCGTGACTTTACAGGGTCCTGTCTGTGGATCTATCCTTCAAGAATGCCCCGAAGGATCTGATGACAAAGTTTGTCGACGCCCTGGTTCGACTACCCAACCTGAAGACATTGGAGCTGCTGGGGGTCTCCCACAGGAGTCCCGTCACGAGAGGGCTCAAGCGCAAATGCGCCAAGTTCCCGAGTATCCGGGAGATGATTGTTTGCTCCACGTACTCTGATTTCATCAGGAGCTGCCCGAACCTCGAGAGCCTGACCTTCAGATATGGCGCAGTACAGAGCTCCTCTATGACCCTTAGCTCGTATGGTGCAGAACTGAAGCGAGTTGCGGGGGTGGGCATTTACCGCGGTTCGGGTGTGGAATGTGAATTCCCAAAATTGCCTCCCAATCCGAAGTAATCACTTATCAGGTTTGGGCCATAGGTATAGTGCGGAACTGCCCAAAACTTCAGGAGATCTCATTTTCTGGCGGCCTATGGGTGCGTCCTTCCTCCTGTCAACAACATCTAGGAATCGCTTATGTTACACTCCACAATAGTCTATAGGGGGCGACGTCGTGGAGCACCTGGTAAAACCCCTACGACAAGCGAAGAATCTCTCCATTGTGGAGGTCCATCTTGCCGACCCCAAGGATAGTTACACGGAATCTCCGGGTGTACTGGCAGGCCTAGAAGCGTGGAAGGCAGGACTCGTTGACGTCCTCAAGAACAGCCCTTCCAAAGACCGCAAGTTCTTGAGATGGAATGTCGCACAAGTCTGCCAGGCACCTAGCGATAACTGTTATGTTCGCGAGGTCGTGGAAGCCGAGGAGTTGGAGGTGTTGACCAAACCATCCCAGTAGGAATTCAGTGAAATGTTTCACACGTTCATCACACCCTTCATTTGCCCTTTTAGTTAAATTTCAAGTACATCTGGTCATTCCACTCTCAAATATTCTGCACGCAGTCCGCCAACCAATCGATCTTGAGAAATAGTGCTGTAGATCGGCTGTAGTGGTGGCTTTGGCGATAAATAGACGATCCGGTGACCTCGCCGTAGCGGCTGAGTGTATGACGGCGTGAATCAACGCGTGTCGTGAGTTAACGCTGCGGGGTCCAGGCGGCGTCGCCGGTACTTAAACTCCTTTCTGAATCTATGCCTCACGTTCGGGTCAGCCATATTGCTAAACTGGGGAATCCCAACACGAGTTTCTTCCATGATGTATCGTAACGGCGCCTGGGTGCCAGTCCCCGACTCCACCCCGTCTGAACTTACCATTCGTCAAATTTGCTCGCTCGATTTGAACGTTTTCTGATCAGTTTACCATGGCGTGGGCCAGTAGTTTCGATGATCAATAATATGTCATTTCCAGACGCGAACTAATGTACACTTTTGAACAGAGGGAATGATACACCATTCTGAACGCAAGCCGATAGACATTTTCGAATGCGAGCCAATCCATACCACGTATAAGTTAAGTTCTTCGCCGACATCATCTGCAAAAGCAGCCTGTTTAGGCGAGGGTTCAGTTGAAGCTGGCTCAACATTCGGGGAACGAGGTTTCCTAGTTACGATGCAAAAGTCCTCCCACTCGTCTACATCATCGTCCTCGTCGATGACCTGAAGATGACTGGGCGATTCACCGAAGGGTGATCACTGTGACGCGTGGGGGATGCTATGCCTGCAAAAGTTTAAATGCGATCAGAATGGTCCAGGGAGTGAACGTAAACAGTACGAGCCCACACCCTTGGCTTCACGTTTCCACGAACAAGATGAGACTCCCATCTGACACGGATCATGTCCTCATGTAACGACGGCTCAACGGGGTAGCTGTCAATGTCAAACACCGGTGGGATGCACATCTGATTCTCCTTGAGGGTACTTCACCGATCTGACGGGTCAGGAAAATACCAGTCACTGGGCGACTGGTAGAACGAAATGCACCGTAACTGTCGGGGATCCTGAGAGTCTCAAGACCCCCAGGCGAGAGAAGGGTCAACCCAGGATCCTCTTGTATTGGTCCGTTTGTGGGCACACGCACAGACAGTGCTCCCACGTTCTTCTATCATACAGCTCCACTGTCCCAATCCGGAAACCTCAGCGCCTCGTTGGCTCGCGGGTTGGACACGGAAGCAATGTACGAACTATACCTCTCAGAGGGGCGAGGACCCCGATAGTGACCCGCCCCAATCGATCCACGAGGATGTGCGGGAAACGCTGAAGGTTGCCAGGAAGCATGGCATGAGACTCAAAGCAACCCACCCAACTAGGGAAACAAGACTGGATCTGCCCGGCACCACCAGGAGCTCGCAGACCGAGACACCGGAGAAACCAGAAACGCTGTGCGACAAGTACGGCAAGTGCATCAGAAATGTGCACGGTAACGACTATTGCGGAGAATGTCCCAAGACAACGTAAGGAGAACAGGAAGTACAAGTGTGACCGATACACAGAGGCGAGGACCGACCCTAAACAACGGAGAGACCACGGCGCGAGTATCGGTTCGACGACTCGAGAACGACCACAGGAAGGTAGAAGCGATAGCCCCCAGCCCCGAGCAGTCCAACCAGGTCGGGGAACTGTACGCAGTTCTCCACACGCTGAGGGGAGTCCCCAGGGACCAAGCCCTCAGGCCTCAGGCCTCATTGGTCATCATACGTACAGACTCAAAATACACCATATGTGGCCTAATGAGCAACTTGGAAAAATAAGGGCCGGCTCAACTCGAACCATCCGGACAAATTTGGATGCATCGCGGCATGGATGCGATATAGGAATAACACGACCCAGCTGGCATGGGTGGTGAAACTCGGGCTCGCGCAGTCCGGTCACTACGCCACCGAGGCACGTTTTCCGGTGTTGCAGGGCCATCTATATCTAAACAATTACGTTCGAACCTATCCGGGGGCTTAGTAGTCCCGGGATAGAGCGGGGGATAGAGAAACATGGGTAAATCAAGTAAACTAAAATCGGTTAGGCCCGTACACGTCGCTCGCGGTGGGGTTGATACGTTTCGTCACGGACAAACCCTCCTCCTTCTAGGAGTCGGGGACATGACATGCAAACTGTTCCAACAAGGTCAAGGGCTGCCCCAAAAGAGATCTTGAAAGGAAGTGAACGACTACGTAAATCACTGTACCGTTGTGGTGGTTCCGGCCATCTATAACCGGTACTTCCATCCCGTCTTCACTCAAGCTGACCCTCCGTTATTTGCAGTTCAGCTTACAAGTTTTTTCACGTATTATTTGCGACAACGATGCCACCAAAACAGAGGTCGACGGCACCGGTACTCCGAACTCACACGACAATTCAAAGGACCCCGCATGTTCAGACCAGCGGAGGTGGGTATTCGGGTTCCTGTCCCGCCATTTCGATTTACATCTCACCTTGGTCGCACAGTTTTCAAGCTACCGGTTGAACTCTTCTTCGAAATCTTCTCCTACTTTGATGACCACCGACGCTTCATCCGCAATACCTGCGGCAATGGAGGGTTTGGAATGTCGATGATCACGCAGTTCGTGGAACGATCAACGGTCATCCGGAAGTTGACAATGACCTGTTGGGCGCTGCGCAATATCCTCCACCCCGTTCTTTGGAAAAATACAGAGGGTTGTATTGCCCACCTACCCTCTCCTAGCAGAAGGACTGGGAAGACATACGGCCTGTACGCTCAGTGCGTTTACCTTTTGTCAAACCCTATGATCGCCTCCTATGTCCAGTGGGTTTAGCACTTCCTCCGTTCGGATAGAACTCATAAGCCGTAACTCTTCAGGGTCCTGTCTGTGGATTTATCCTTCAAGGATGCCCCGAAGGATTTGATGACAAAGTTTGTCGACGTCCTGGCTCGGCTACCAAATCTGAGGACATTGGAGCTGCTGGACGTCTCCCACAGGAGCCCTGTCACGAGAGGGCTCAAGCGCAAATGCGCCAAGTTTCCAAATATCCGGGAGATAATCATTTGCTCCACGTACCCTGATTTCATCAGGAGTTGTCCAAACCTCGAGAGCCTGGCCTTCAGACATGCCACTCCAGACGACTACAACGCCCTTAGTTCATACGGCGCGGAGTTGAAGCGAGTGGGGGGAGTGGACATCTCCAGTTTAGATGTGGGTTGTGAGTCCCAAAATATACCTTCCAATCTGACGCAATCACTTAATATACCTGGGTTCTAGGTGGGGTGCGGAGCTGCCCGAAACTCCAGGAAATCTCATTTTCTGTTCACTTCTTGGTACGTCCTCTCACCCGTTGAAGAGGCCTAGCAATCACTGACACCACACTCCGCAATAGCGTACTCTGGGGTTTGATATTGTAAAACCCCTGGTAAAACCCCTGGAGCAAGCGAAGAATCTCTCTGTTGTGGAGATCCATCTCACCGATCCCGACCATTGTTTGGGGAAACTTCCTGATGTGCTGGCAAAGCTAGAAGCGTGGAAGACAGATTTCACTGACGTCCTAAAGAAGAGCCCTTCACAAGACCGCAAGTTCTTTAGATGGAGCGTCGTTCAACTCACCAAACGACCCGTTGACAACCGTTACGTTTGGGAGGATCTGGAAGCCGGGGAGCTGGAGGTATTATCCGGACCGTCCCCGTAGGAATTCATAGAAGTCTCCCACGTGGTTACTATGTCATACATTTGGCTCTTTGGTGGGTGTCCGTCCGTAGAACTGGATGATGTCAGAGAGAGCCCTTCACGAAACGTGGCGCGATGAAACTGGAAGTCGAAGAGTACAGGTGGAGCAGCCCTTCTCAGCCCCCGTATTTTGGATTGGCTTGGTTTCGAACGATATGACCCCCTCATTGCGGTCCAGGGTGATACCTACCTGGATTTGTGTGGGCACGGTGTAGCCCTACGGATTTCGTCTCAAGTTGCACCCGGTCAATCGGCCTTCGAACCTCCGTGCGGGCCGGAACGCGGTTCGGGGTCAAACCGCTTCGAAAACAACGCCATAAAGCACGATAGATTAAATCGTGTATGATACTGCGCGACCATGTGAGGGGAAATCCGCAAAAATAACGATTTTAGGCGATGGACCTTGATAATGACAAGCGAACATGCACTAAACTGAAAGAGAATTGCAATGCGGAAGAAAACCGTGAGGAGCCCGTGAGGTGACGCGGAACTGGGACTGAGAAAGCTACTTAACGGCGGGGGGTTAGGAATATAGTTGGCTAATCAATACAAGGGGGCGTTGAAGTGGGGCGTGACAGGAGGTAGTTCTAAGAGTATTGCGTACCAGCGGAGGAGGGGGGGGGGTCGAAAAAAAGTCGACAAAGCGATACAGGTGGCGCGATATGAAGGTGGAAGTGGAGAAAGGCGGTAGAAATTGTATGTGAGAGGGAGCGAGAAAGATTAAGCAGAACTGTGGAACTTGACGTATGGGATCGTTCTCGACTTGAGCCAGCCCTTGAACGAAACGACGGCCATGACCCAAGTGAGGGCAAAGCACGTGATCGCGACAGCCAAACACGCGACCATCATGATATCGTCTCGACCTTGCCTCATCGCGGCCACGGTCAAATCAGAGGTGCTAAACATGAACACCAAACCACCGCACGCCAAGAAAAACCCAGCCAGGGCTTCAGTAGGCGGTCGACTCGGTAGAGTCGAACGGGGCGGTCCCAACCACAGGAAGAAGTATGTCAAGCATCGCATGACCGCGAACCCGGCCAGCGAGTTACCCCACAAGGAATGGATCTGAACTTGGAAAACGTATGGCTGGAAGTGGGCGGCCATAACGATCCCGGTGATCCCGATGCAGATGGCGGGGAAGGGATTGAACGAAGCGACGTATGAAGGCGGCTCGGCAACGGAATCTTGACCCCGAGTGGCACGATTCTTGTTGTATTGGTACTGAGAGGCGAGGGAACCCGCTGCGAGCCATCGCCTAATTCTCTTGGATTCCAAGCCCATTCCGACTAACCCGGCGAACCAGAACATGACCTAATGGGGATAGCGTCAACGTTCATCATGAAAGCGATCTATGGCAGTAGTTGGCAAAAGATAGACTCACAGCAATTGAAATGTGCTGAACCTGGCGGGTGCTGTAGGGGTCACCTGATTTAGCCCCAAATCGTTCCATCCAAGTGTTGGTGATCCCATAGAGGAAGACAACAAGGCTTTCGACAAACTCCGCAGTGGGAACGTGCTTCCTGTTGGCGACGGGGATTCTGTTCCATGCCCAACCGAGTTCGGAGAAGGACCCCAAGAAGCGGGCGAAGGTGACGAGTCCGTAACACCAGAAAATACCTCCCTTGATGAGGTGGGCGAGGCAGATATTGACGTGACTCCCCCTGCATCCACCCGTATAGATGACGACACCGGTCAGCAACTGCATGAAACCAGCAAAGACCAGAACCCGTTCCAGCGTGGCGAAAATCGCGGAGCCGACCTTCCTGTACCAGGGCTTCTGTTCGTTTACCTGGGAAACGATGTCGTGGAGCGTGTCATCCGAATGAATTGAATGGTTACGGGGGTGGAATCGACCGGAAACTGCGGTACGGTCGGAGGTGGGCGTCTGGGGGGACCATTCAATCGTTTGGGCGTGATATTCTTCATCGTCAAAGCTGACAGCTTTAGGAGGGGAGCGTGAGCCTTGAGGCTGCCGTGAGGAACCGAGCTGGTCCGAGTCGGTAATTATCCCCTTCAATTCTGCCTCCTCGTACTCCTCGTCACCAACGTCGGCGACGAGAGTGGTGTACTCGGCACTAGAACCTAGGAGATGTGTGCCCTTTCCAAGGATGGCAGTGTTCCAGAAGGAGGCGAAGGCGAATTGCTGGTCTCCTGACTTGATAGACCGGAGGTATCCGATCAATCTGGAACCGAGAGCGATGACGTCAAGGGCTGACAGGGTCGCAGCCAGGAGTAGGATAATATAGCCGTGGGTGCCGTGAACGTTCCCTTCGTATCTGTTTCGCGGACGCGAGGGATGAGGATGGTAAGGTTGGTCAGCGAAACGTTTCACAAAAATTCACACGATGGATAGGTGACCGGTGATGAAAAAAAAAACTGGTTAGCTGTAACCAAAAGCCTTCAACTGCCCGGTCATCCGATCAGTGGGGACTTGACGTGATCGGCGGTTAGTGATGGCGCCAATTGCTGGGGAATAGAAATGAAGGGAAAGAAAGAAGGAAGGCGGGAGGAAAGGCGATTGGTTGTGCGGCACTCACAGATCCGGGGTTAACTTTTTGTAGAGTGCGCTGGAACTGAGACCAAGGGCTACGAAACCGTAGAATGCAACGACACTGAGCGCGTGGAAGGACGACTTTACGGATCTCAAAGCGATCCCTGGAGAAATTACCAATCGAGAGATAAGAATGAGTAATCTGCCCTGATCAAGGCTCCTAGGGACCGAAAGCGTGACAGGGACCGGAGAGTATGTGGGTGTGGGAAAGGGCGATCCGCCGCGGGGCTTCCGTCGGGGATTGTGGGACCCGTGAAAGGGTAAAACAAAATGACTAAAGCACTCACCAGCAGGAAGGGCGACGAAAAATGCCCCGGACATGAACAGGATGTGTAAAACCATCAACCAGGGATACCGGACAGGTAACTCTTCCTCGGGGCTCATCCGCATCTTCGTGTCTTCCGACCAGTAAGATGGGGGGGTAGGCGGATTCCCCCTAAGGTACTCCTCCTCATCCCATTCGGACTTGGGCTCTCCGTGGTGGGAGTGACCATGGTTGTGTTGAGCGGTGACCGCAAGGGCGAGAAAGAGGATTGCGATGAAGCGTTTCTGAAGCGTGGATGAATCATGCATCTCCTGTATCCTTGGGACCGGAGGAGGAAAGGGGGATGAAAGAGGAGTGGGGAGGTGAACAAGGACCGTAGAGATCGCATTATATATATTATATACGCTTTTGCGGGGGTCTCTACCTCCTCGCCATATGCTCAAGTCTTATCCAGCTCACGGTTCTAGCACGCCGAGCGCCGCATCACGTCATCTATGGCGATCTACTATCAAAGACCGACCGGGTTAAGTTATCTGACTAACACCCTTCCGGTCCACGTGTACCAGCCCTTACCCAACCCACTGGCCAATATGCCTCCCACCTACCCTCAGCTACGGTGTCTCCGCGAAAGCAGGTCCCAACGTTTGCTCGTCAGACCGTTCACTTTGGCACTCGCGCAGTTCGGACGGCCACAACTTATGCGTTTCAGACTCCCGTTGATCGGTCGTAAAAATTCTGAGACCCACACATCTCACCGAACGCCGGTGACCGGGAGTGCCATCCGATTTCCGAATCCTCCCAAAGATCACCCACTCACTCGTCCAAACTCTTGGCGATAAGACTGGTCACGCTCAGGCGCGCAGATAGCCAGAAAGGCGAGAAACGAGATAACAGTATACATCAAACGAAATGCATGATACATATACAACCGCGCGTATAAGACGGATGGCAGACAAAAAGCATGTTACTACAGGTCGCATTCACCTCTTTCTACAATTACTTCAACTCGAACCGAAATAAATAACGGAATGGGTGAGGATGGATACAACCAAGACGAGGGAACGATAAAGATCAACAGACCGGAGGTTTAAAGCACATACGAGATATAGATGGGTGATGGGCCGCGCGTTCGCGGCAGCCGGATTTCAGTAAGCGTCGGCAGATTAACTCTCTTCTGGGTGCATATTGGCTGCAGGGAGACGGTGAATGTCACATCAGTCAACTTGCGCGGCCGAGTTCTCGCTTGATCTTACCTCCTTTGAACCAGCACTTGCCCTTGGTGTAGTGGAAACACTGCACCCGTGATCAGATAAATCTGTCAAACCACACATGCCGGACTTCCTCACCTTGCTTCCATTCGGGCATACGTGTCCCCAGCAACATGACGATTGATTCGGACAGTCCATCTATCATCAAGCGAAGACAACGTCAAAAACCGAAGCTTCCTAAAGCCGATCATAAGGAATCGCTTACGCCTAGAGAAGTCCCAGTCAGCCCCATTACACAACGTATGTGGAGGAGATCTTACCGTTCTTGTAAAAGTTGCATGGTGCCTTCTTCGCGTTCTTCGCAAGTGTCACCAGCTGCTCTTGCGACAGGAACCAGTCGTGCGAGTACTTGCATGATGGCTGTGAGGAAGGGGGGCCACGGTTATCGTGCCGTCCCATGCCAAGAGAGATCTGACGATGCATCACGTACACCTTTCTGTATGGACAAATGTATGCCGATCGGTCAATCATACTAGCGAGAATGCGGCAAGGGCGAGATTTGATCTCACCGAACAGTTCATCAGATAAAACTCGTTGCATGGCGGTGGTGTTTCTAAACATTGACATTGCAACCAATCAGTTTCTCCGCCGAAGAGCAGGGAAAGCTGAACGCCGGGGTTGGCTCACGTTTGTGAAGAGGCTACGAATCGGGGAGGCAGAGTTAGCGTCCACGAAAAGGAAAAGAAAGAGCTCCACAGGGCGATCCGGCAACTACGGCAACCAAAATAATGATGGACAGCTCTTACCTTGGTAGCGTCGATCGGCTTAAATCCGTTGTTGGTCGCGGAAAACTGGGATTCCGACGTTTGCGGAGATATCAAACCGCCGTGAGTTGTCACTGTCCCGGATGTCGAGAGCGGAACGGGGATGAGTGAAGGTGGGCGTCTCGTCACGGGAGCCAATCGTTCCGTCATGAAGATCCCATGGGAGTCGAGGCATAACACACCAAACAGCCGAAGATCAGGGGACGACTCGCGTGCAAGATCGCGCATCAAAACCACCTTCCCCAAAAGCCCTTCTCTATCTAAAGATGCGAATGAGGTCGACGATTCAGGACCGCTACCATTCGCTGGAAATACCGAACAAACGAGGAAGGGATCACAGATGCCATGTGAGTAGGCGCTAACAGATTGAATGAGACAGTTGGGCTTACATCCGAGGAAAACGCGCAAAGTCTGTGGGTAGCGCACTTGGGTCTGAACGTGTTCTGGATGATCATCCGAGGTCAGAGAAGGGCGGTCTCAAAATAGTCGAATTGCAGAGCCGAAACCAGATAAGTGGGATCCGCACCTATGACCTTGGAGACTGTCGCGCCCTTGTTGAAACCGACGTCGACCATTGTAAACCTTGGGGACGTTTCGCTGAACCCGGAGAGGAAGGCCTCGAACTGCTCGGCCGTGCATAGATCGTTATCGAGCAACAAATCGAGGAGGTTCCTCTTATTGTAGTAAATGGTGATCCAGAACGAGAGCCGGCCGAGGACCTGAAGGTCCTCGTTGGCGAGGTACTCCGCGATGGCCTTGGTGAGCGACTGAGCAGCCTGACGTCCTCCCGTCTGTCCCTGTATAAGTAGGGACTTTGGGAACACGTTCTCGTCCCCATTAATAACACAAAGAATTAGGGGGCTCTGGTTCTTCAGATCCGAGTTAACCCCCAGCATATGGAGCGGGACTAGGAGGGCGTGCGGACCTTGAAAAAATCCAGGGATGCAAAGTGGCGGTTGAAGGAAGCAATCTGCACGTTATGCGCCTTCCTCTCTCGCTCGACGGATTCGAGGAGATTTGCGTGCGCCTGTTTCCAGGCGGCGAGTTCTAGCTCCATCTCCTTAAGCCTTGATTCGCGTTGGCGGTCGCACTTCTTGGCATTGGCGGTGGTCAGGCCTGGCAAGTCCCACGGGGCCAGGTTCAGAGGCGGATTTGGAGGTGACCAAGATGAGGTGTTCGCAGGGCTGATTAGATGCGTGAAGGTATCATCCCTTGTGAACGCGAGAGAGGTTAGCGGGGCCTGCGGGATGCGCAGTGGTCGTACGACGCACCAAATGAGCTTATTACTATCCCCGAAGAGTTTCGGAGCGGCCATTGCAGGTAGCGGTGGAGGGTGCGAGTGACGGAGGAGATTGTGGGGAGGAAGGTGGGGAGACGGAGGTGGAGGGGGAGCGGGCTGTTTGTATTAAGTATGCCATCCTGTATCTTCGATTCAATGGACCGGAAAGAAGATTTCGAGCGCCGTGTACCAGAGGTGGAGAATTCTCGCCGAATGTGGAAAATAATCGTAGCATTACGTAACAAACGGCGTCGGTCAAAACCATCCGCGGAGACTTTACAAAAAACAATCGATCGAATACACGGGCCAAGAAGTAGGAAAAAAAAACTAGAGCAGGAAGCCCATCCTTGTACAAACGGCGTTCGCATTTTGCGAATCCTCTCTCTCCCCCTCCTTCAACCCACAGTGTGCATGCCTTCTCCGGAGAATTTGCACTTGCGGATAGTGTGGCGGGGGCATCTGGGGGCACTGGGGCACACGTGACCGTAGACACACTTGGAACCCCATGGACATTCTTCCCCTACCAAATACAAACAAGATCCCATCAGCAAATCTTCCTTCTCTGTGATGCCACCACGAGCAAAGGCAAGCACAGGGTAAAGAATAGACATTTGTGAAGAAAGGGAAGTGGAAAGCGAAAAAAAACAGGGGCACTCTCCACTCACCCTTCATAATCGCCGTACACGGGTTGTTCTTGGCGTTAATCCGGATTGTTTCGTAGTCATCTTCACTCAACAGATAGTCGTGCCCGTATTGGCATTCCGACCCAAATTTGCAATTTGCGAGATAGAACAACGTGCAGGGTGGTGGAGCGTCTGGAAACCGAATCCAAGTAGAACACCGGCCGGTCAATTGGAAAGGGTTTCAAGTCAGCACTGGCTAAACGGGACTTTTCCCAAACCAGAAATAACTCACGCTTCCAAACAGGCTACAATGTGCCGGAACGCGACCAAAGGGGCAGACTGTCAGTTCCCCATTCCCATGGCAAACGCAAAGGCTGGATCAACTCACGATCTTTGGGTTAATCCTTCTGGCCGGAGACGAACCATAACCATTTCCGCCCGTAAGAACCCCTTCCGAGGTTTCGCTTGGTGGCGGCGTTGGCAGCCCCTTCGCGGGGTTCATGATGGATTTAGCGTAGCCGTCACTGCTGCCGAACATTCTGGCTTGTACCGCAGATTTGTAGCTCGCGACGCCCTCGATCACACTTCGGCTGAACGTGCCCGGATCACTTCCTCGACGGACAGGCGTGATGTAGCTCTCCTTGACATTCTGCGGGATGATCGTCGGTCTGACGATCCCTGGGGATGACGGGTGTACGAGGCCGGGGGGCGGGGGACTGGTCGGCGGGGTTTGGACTCCGCTCCGATCCGTTGCCTGCTGAACAGGGAAGAGGCTGATCTTTTCGGCGAGGAATAGATCTGGTATCGCAATCGAGGGTAACCCCAGTTTCCCAATCCCCACAGCCACGTCGGCATACCCCGGTAAAAGTATTAATTTCTCTTTGTGGCCGGAAGTGATGAACGAATTCAGTGCAGAGACGTAGCCGTTGTCGTGACATCCTGGGATCCGAAGATTAGCATAAACAGTTTTAGAGCGCTTAACCCTCGAGACTGAAGTGAAAAAATCTCTATCCTGCCTACCTCCGAACAAAACTTTGAGAGTCCCAGCCGAGTAAATATTATCTTCTAAATAGGCTTTCGGTCGCGGTCCGTATCAGTTTCTGTCACGCACGGTCGGGTCAAGCAGGAACGGCTGCGCATACCTTTCATCTTATGGTCGCTTCCCTCCTTGAGCTCCCCAGCGTCAATCATAGCAAACCGCTCAGCGGCTTGATTGAACCCTACGACGAAGTCGTCAAACATGACGGCTGCCTCTCCGTGTCCGCAGCGTTTCAGAGTGGCCGTCAGGCCACGTCTGTTATGGAAAACATAAACGTGGAGTTGGAACTGGTGGGGCTCCAGGTGGGCTTTGATAGCCTCGGTCAAGCGGGTGGCCGCTTCGTGTCCGCCCTTCTTCCCCTCTGCGATCAACGAGGGAAGAAAGATCGCCCCATCGCCATCGATCAACACCACAACTCGCTTTTCACGAGCCTCGATTGCCTGAACAGGAGACGGAACAATTAGCATCACCGCGTTGTCATACAGGAAATCAGCTTGTGGCGGAACAACTTGAAACGCCCGCCCAAGACTTCGTATTGGATATGGGGAGAAAGAGAGAGTCTCACCTTGAGTTGGTGGATTTCATCGCTCAGGGTTTGCTTTTCCAGTTCAAACCTTGCCTTGTAGTCCTGCATCTCACGTTCTGCTCTGTAGTACGCCTTCTTGAACACATCTAGGTCACGATTCGCCTCCTCCAGGAGTCGTCCCTGATCCTGGCACTGTGTGGTTACGTGATTCACGATTGCTCCTATGGAACCCCGCATCAGCAAAGGCAATATCACGGAGGCGGGGGCAATATCGGAGCCAAACGCTAGGGCGATTTTTACCTTTGAACTCTCCAAGATATTGGTCGCTGTGCAGGTCCACCCTATCAGAATGAGATCTCCTGAAACGCAAGGGAAAACGTACATCAGCTGTTGGATGGCGGTTTGGGTGACCGGCGGTCCCCTCGCAGAAAAGTCGACATCCATAAGGGAGACTCTTGTCTCGAAAGCCATAAGGTTTTGAAAGAGGTTGCGAATTTGTAGTGAATTGGCGTAGTCGGATTCCGAATAAGCTCGAGGCGTAGTACGATATCTCTAGAAGACAACCGTGAAATCGACAGGAAAAACCAGTTTCCTCCCTACCGCGCGGTCGCTTTGTGTTGAGATTCGTAGGACGGTCTACGAGTTCTTGAGGCAGAGGACGATGGTTAACAGTAGGGGGCAGGCAGTGGCGAGTCCAGATATACAGCCTCAGACGACCACATGTCCGCCACACCGCCAACACGTTGCTGGAAGGCAAGACATATGATAGGGCCCGAGTTACTGGACAGTATGACAGCGCCTCGATGCTTCCAAGGCGGCTAACATAGAGTCGAGGCTTGTAATGAACATAAAGCAGCGTCCCCGAAGAGGCGACGACATAGTTGGTTAGTCGTCCCTTATGTCGTGCACCCAACTATCTCGCCTTAGCATCGCAGACATCTCGGTGGCGGTGACAAGTGACTGGCAGGTTGTAGGATCGGATCGGGCCGCTGTCCCGGCAGATCTCCACCCCATGAGCCACGACCCTTCCAAAACACGCGCCACCCGGCGTCCGCCCGTCCTCTCGTTCCCGCGAGCCTCTATTCGGACCCCCGTGACCGCAGTATTCGCCAGCGTTTGCTATGTTTTCCCACCGGCCCCGGTCGTCTACGTTACTACTGGTGGTCAGCAGTGTACCGGAGCTCCAGTACGTGCGTCGTTCTGCAGTATCAGACGTGCCGTGACCCAATCACGCGTCGCCGTCCTGGCGCTCGACGGATCCACTCTTGGATGGGCGCAGATCCTCATTTCCCCTCAGGTAACACCAGATTTAGTTATTGAACATCCATACCCGGGTCGCTTCCACCCATACCGTCATATGGTACGATTTTCTGTGCGCAAGAGCTCCTGGCTGAATACTGAATGAGCCACAATTTCCTACTATCCTAGCGGTGACGTTCTTGTTCCGTGCGTCCAAATCACCAATTTATCGCTGACAGGTCGAACGGATCTTGCATCCCAATACAGCGCGCAGGTCAGGCAGGTTCAAATCCTACTATGTTCCGTCCTTTCGACTTGCGCGGATCGGTGGACGGTCAACCCAACTTGTCCGTCGCCTCTTGGGTTGGTTCCAGCCATGGAAATACACCCTTGATCTTCCCCCGAATAATTTTCAATATCGTCCAATACGGTCTATTGAATGAAACCGCAGGCAACTGGGTAAACTTAGCCCCTCAACTACGGTTTTCTTTGTCGCACCCGGAATGAGTTGAGTTGTAATTCATCGTTGAAAACAACACCTGTGGAGCGTGAGTTATCAAATGTATCACGCAATGCTTATGAGTACGAGTAACGTCTGAGTGTGGCTTGTACGTACTTCATAACTCTTGGGTTGGAGTACCAAGGAGTCGATCTTGGTGCGTGCATTTTGCCACGAAAAGCCAGGTGGAAGCTCGGATCGTTCTTCGGACGGACAGAATCGCTACGAAGTCGACCTTATCTACCTCGCCTCCTACCAAATCTTTTTCGGGGTTGATGTTGGAAATAGAGTAAAAAAAACCTTCCAGATTGTGAAGTGATCAGAGGTTATCGATAGGCACCGATAATCCAAAGCTGCTGGCTCATGGTACGGTGCGTGGATATCTGGGCAGTGAGCGGATTACGTTCAAGCTACGCACTATCTACCGCCTGGCACTCGTAAGTTACGCATCGTGTCGTGAAAGTTATCGACACTCTGTGATTGAGTCTTCGACATCGAACGACACAAGCGTGTACCCTCTTATCCCGGCCGTCTTCATTACCTCTGGGATTCGGGGTCCTGGGTGGTACAAAACCCCACTTACGCCACTGGTGGGGCACGCCGGTTGAAGTGTGTTGGTCTTGCATGGGAAAGTCTAATACAAATAACGTTTAGTGAGTGAACATTGATTCCATGAAACCAATAAAACGGTGATTACCGCGACCGGCTTGCCCGACACGTAGCCTCCCATGCTGACTTATGACCTTGGTGTCGTGGGCTCAGTAAGAAAACCCGGTGGGCGTCTACTTGGCGCTCGCGTCACGGTGTCACGTGTGCGGTTGAACTTAGCCCTACCCGTTCTTGTCGCGACTCGCGGATTCTGTGCCAACGACCACCCCCTCCTGGGTGCCACGAAGTTTCAGCATGTCTGATCTTTACACCTCCCTTGGCGTCTCACCTCGCAAGAAGAGGCGTGCCTCTCCAGGTGCAGATGAAGCTATCTCGCTCACCCCAAAACGGATTAGGACTAGGTTCGTCCGTGTGTTTCATAGACAGGAGGGAGGTAAATCTGGGGTGAAAGGACTAACTTTTCACTTTGTACCAGGCGTCCATCACCGCCGTCTACCGTGAAACGTAAACCTACGAAGGAACAACAAGCTACACCAATGCCCGCGAACCTCACGCGACTGCTCAATATTCAGACTACTCTGCAACACGCCCTATCACACGCTTTGGCTACATGTGCACTATCCCCTTCCTCCGATACCGGCGTCGTTAGAGATGTTCTAACGCATATATCCCTCACAAACTACTCTGGTCTAAGTACCACTTTCGAAATCGACGATTTGAAGCGACTTTGCTGGTTATGGCAGTGGGATGGGAAGAAGATACCCTCTGGGAAGGAAGCTGATGACGAGGACGAAGACAATCCTTTCTTGGACACACCTGAGGCTCCTACACCGCCGAAGGACTGGTCCCGCGGTGGGATGGGGTTCGTCGTCACTCCCACCACTCATTTCACCAGGTCTGGTGGAATTCGCGTCCCCGCTTATGGGATCGGGATAGAGGTTGAAATCGATATCGATAAGGATATGGGGGGCGGGATGGCTGCGGTGGCTCGTTGGACCGCCGACGGCGAGACGAGGAAAACCCAGTTCAAGTCGAAGCTTGAGAAGTGGTTCAAGGTCGGTGGCCCAGGCCCAGGTTTAGATCTCCTTCCAACGCGCTTACCATCCTACTGTTTAGTTGCACGAGGGCGTCGACCCGTGCCCGACCTTACCGAAGGCGGACCTACCTCAGTTACCCACCCAACCCAAGACCGCTTCCTCGTTGACGAAAATATTTGCTTCCTCTTCCCCCAAATCAGCCGCTTCCGCCAAGATTCTCTCCATGCCACAATCTCCGTCATCCAGACTATCTCTCGGGTCTCCCAAGAAGTCGCCTACGAAGCAGCTTCCTCCGATCAAACCATTTGCTGTCACATTCCCAATGACGCCTTCCTCATCATCGCTAAAGTCACCCACGAAGTCGCCCAGTAAGGGTTCGGCCGGGGTTTTCCCCAGGACACCGGGGAAGAATTCTATATTTTTCCCACAGACTCCATCTTCCCATCACTCCAGTGGGTCCAGCTCTATCTTCTCTCCACGGACACCGAGGAGCTCCGTCAGTACGCCTTCGACTTCCATTACTTCTACCCCAAGCCGCCAAAAGGGCGATGATGCCGATACGGCTCCGGAAACCCCAACCACAGCCCGGCGGCAGGCACTCTATGACAGAATTCGACAGAAATCGATCACGAATTCCCCTTCAAAGTACCGCATCGGCGATCAGGATACCCCGAAGATGTCCAGGGACCAACTATTGAAACTGAGTCAGGAAGAAACGCGACGGAGGTGCTTGTTGGGCCGACTCGGAGGTGTGGCAGAGAGTATTTGGATGTGAGTTCACCCTTGCGTCTACAGTGCCTGTGTGTTGATTTACGTGTTTGTAGGTTTTTCTCAGGCCCTGCCGGCTCAACTACGGCTACCCCGTCCTCACGAAAGCGTCGCGCACTTCCGTTGTCCGAGATTTCCGCTGCGATTATCAAATCATCCCCCGTTCCCATCTCGGATGCTGAAGCTGTCGAGTCCGTGAACATGCTCGCGAAACTTTGTCCGTTCTTCATCAGACCATTAAATATCGACGGTGAGGAATGGTTCGAGATGCCCTCATCCTCTACTGTTCAAAAGGAGGAGGAGAAACAAGCTCCACCGAGCCCAAGCGCGAGGAAGGGTAAAGGACGAGACATGACTAGTGCCCAGGAAGTGTTGACCAGGAGTCCTAAGAGGGTGAAGAAGGAGGCCGGAGGGTTGAGGGAGGTTAGGGAGAGGATTCGACGAGAACTTGACCAGGACTAGTGCTCCGAACACTTCGACGATGCTAATGCTTTATTTCTTTTTACCACCAGCTCTATTGCTTGCTGCTCGTGGTTCTCCCCCCTTGCTTTGTTCACCGTCGTTTTGTAGTTACGTCTGAAGTCATATATCGCTCATGTAAAACGTGTCGTCAATGTACCAAGAAACGTAATCCAAACCATCATGAGAAACGGGTCAACATGTGAAATTAATGATCTACGAGATGAGGTGGGTGATGTCTTCGTTGAGGGTATAAACACCAGAAAGATGACCACCCTCGCAGGTGAGGAACTCTGCGTTGACGTAATTCTGAGCTAGGTATTCGCCCATCCCAGACCCTAGGTCATCGCTTTTTGCGACCTTGATCAGCACCTTCCCTCTGGCATGCTCAGCGTCCAAGGGGAAAGCGAATCCCCAATCGCTATGCAGCGCCGCAGCGCATTGCTTGAATCCTTCCCACCCGTTCTCCACGCTCTTCACGGAATCTGTAGCCCAGGTCTTGATGAATTCGTCAGGAGTGAACCCAACCTTCTGACAATGAGCCGCGAACTTCTCCTTCTCCGCTTCGTCCATCTTATCGAATAAAACAGAGCGGAGCATCTGTTCCGCGGAGTCGACGGTTTTGAACTTTGAGCCCATCGCGAGAGAGAGGAGGCTTGGAATGGGGAGATATTGGGTGAGAGGACCGACGCCAACCCAGTCACGCCAGGAAAGTGTCTTGGCGTAGGACTTATGGATGCGGAAGGGGGAGAATGGAGCTAGGAGCATCATTCCTGCGACGTTTCGACCGAGCGGGAAGACGTCGAATGATGCGCCGTAGACGATCTGTGCGGGGACAGAACCGAAGGAACCCCCCACGACGTAGATTTCGAGGTTGCTTGTGTCAGTGTATAAGTGGTTGAATAGGGCGGTGACATCGCCGATGAGGGTTTGAGCGAATGTGGACGAGGGTGGGACGGGAGTTGCGTCTCCCCATCCGGGGAGAGTGAAAGCGATGTGATGTAGACCTTTCTCCTTTACGACGGGGAAGGAATAGTTGATGGACCCGATGGCGAAGATGCCCGCGAAGAAGAGGAGGACCCGATTGTTCTTGAAGTCGCCGTCTTGCTCGTACGCAACGACCCGACCGGAATCCAGGGTGAGCAAATGCATAGTGATGGAGGTTGGGTAGGCTTGAGGAGAGGAGAATGGCGATATCGTACCTTTGGCCGGTTAGGTTTTATGTGACGGCCACTGCGGACTCAATTCAGAGCTGCTCCCCTCTGAACTTGAGGTTGGATTCCAGCCTACTGCGGGCGATGGCTAACGATGCTGCGGAAAACAGTCGCGGGGTTTAGGGAGAGGCAGATGTCGCCGGCGGCCGCTGCAAAGCCTTTGTCGTGCGCAGTCGGCGTTGCCGTTGAGCCCGGTACCTATCGGGGCTCCTGCGCGCAAGGATTGCCAAGGTGGTCCTGATTGGACCCCCTCAGTCCAATTAGCAGTCGTGGGAAATAACATGCCTCAATCAGGGCACACGTCGATCGCCGGATTGGTGGCCAACCCGTAAGTAGCCTTCCTGATATCAGCGGGCCCGGGGAGACGCCGTCAACTCCAGACATCCAACACAAACATCACGCTCCCACAATAAGAAAAGGACTCTCAAAATCTGGGCTGTCACTCTAACGCCTCGATGCTGTCGAAGATATGCTAGACGACATCTTCTGAGCGCCGGTCACAATGAGCTCATAAGAAACCCTCGATCTCGGCGGTCACACGGCAGACCCTATCACACGCAAACCGCTTCGAACCCAACGTCTTATGTACCAACGAAAGTGATTTCTCTGACGCTAGGGTTAGTGCAGATCTATGACACATTTTCGAGACTATCGACGATGTCGAGGAGAGCGGCAGAAATAAAGAATTCCCTCGCCTCCATCAACAAGCTCCCTACAGAAATGGTCGTTCGTGTTGCCACGTCCTTTACGAAAACACGGGGCCCGGTCAATGCGACTTCGATTTGTCATCGTTGGCGAACAATCCTGCTATCCTCTCCGCAACTGTGGTGCCACGCTGGCGGCTCTTAGTGGGAAATTCAAGCGTATATCGAGCGGTCCAGGCCCATACCAACGTCGTCAGCCTTTCCTCTCCAGGGCTGGCTGAATTGATCTTGCCGCATACCTCCTGGTTGGTCGGTTTGACCGTGGGAGTGAAATACCCCCTACACCCCCTCGACAAAATTGTAGATCACCCTTGCTACTCCATCCCTACTTTCCGCACTTTCCGCATCTCCACCGGCGCCTCCCAACTACATCAGGTATAATTCGCTTCAGGCGTCAGCGATGCTTTGTTTTTGCACTCGGATGAGTCAGCACATAGGCACGAGGAACGCAAAGCACGCACGAAGATCAGGGTGGTGTTCAGGTCTTCATCATATCTCTTGATGAATTCTCGGTCACACTCCGCTTCGCGACGATACACCTCACAAACCTTGGTTAGGTAATCCTCCTGGGTTGGCGGGGAGACCTGTTCGTGGCTACGCAACAGTTTAATGTCCAACGACGATCCGAAGACGCAAGATTGAATTGACCTATCCCCCGGTGTACCCGCCCGCCACCCCCGTTCCCCAATTTCTCCTTAGGATTAGGACCCTGGACAGAGGCACCGAGTCGCTTGAATTCCGGCGTTTCTTGGACCTGGAGCCGCGATATTCGGCGAGGCAAATGGTGGCGCACCTTCTTCTGTTCTTTGGGGCTCGCGGTATCTTCTCCAGTCGGGCGTACCGGCTCCTCGCCTTCGCCTTCCCGGCGGCAGGTGAGATCAGAAAAGATGAAATTGTAAAGCCATCGGATATCTCACCTCTCCATCCTGACCTCCTCCAGATTGGCCATGATACTTGAGGGTATCGGATTGATCCACTGAGGTGTGGCAAGCGACGGGCGCAGGGAGGAAATGGGTCAATGATTGAGCGCTGGGCGGCCGATACAAGCGAAGTGGCCGAACGAGGGCGTTCACATCACAGCCATCAGATAAACCGTGAGGTCATCGTCGGGTGCTGGCCGGTGAGACGAGTGCCGAACCGCACTGGCCAGTGCTGACCGGTGTTGTCCTGAGACGGGGGTCAAATTTCAGTAAGCACCGGTCAGTACTGAAAGGACGACATCGTTTTCTTTTCTAATGGTGGTGTGAATTAGGCG
>Ga0307511_10001675_pt1 | contig 23356 bp, 16 predicted proteins | sample 13_EM_MG_FD_200266 | JGI IMG/M metagenome (GOLD analysis project Ga0307511, IMG submission 200266) | Populus trichocarpa ectomycorrhiza microbial communities from riparian zone in the Pacific Northwest, United States - 13_EM | ecosystem: Host-associated > Plants > Roots > Unclassified | place... | reverse complement strand
CAACCGGGCTGCCGCCCTGGCTGAGCACCTTGATCAGCACGCTCGCCATGTTGGCCGAGACGCTCATGTCAAACTCCGCCTCGCCGAGCGCCGGCACGACGAAGCTGTCCCCCGACATCCCATGGGCGAGCTCCTGCTCATCCACATCGAGCTCGTACGAGAGTCCTTTGATGGGCAATGCGCGGTCGTTGGGGTTCTGCACGCGCATCCGCAGCTTGAGCTCCTGATGCCACAGGTCACTCTTGAGCATCTGGACACTCACTACGGACAGGGTCGGCTTTTCGAGCTTCGGCATGAACAGCGAGCAGCCCGAAAGTCCCAACGCCGCGAGTCCTACGCACAGCGATCTCATGGGCGGATAGTAACAAAGCGTGAGCGCGTCGGACGCAGACAGACGTTCCGCTTTCCTTACGCGCGTCTCACATTCAAGCGCGGCCGTAGACTTTATTCAAAAGGAGATACTCGCGGGCCAGCTCGGAGGTCAGCGTGCCCGGAGGCAGCCGCCAGCTCCAGTTTCCCACCGCGGTCCCCGGGGTATTCAACCGCGCCTCCGATCCCAGCCGCAGCAGATCCTGCACCGGAATGACCGCGAGGCGGCCAACCGAGCCCAGCGTCGCCCGGATCAACGCATCCGGCATGGCCCCGGGAGTCAGCCGCAGAAAGTACTCCACGCGCCGCAACGACTCACCATCCAGACTCGAATACCATCCCAGAGTCGTGTCGTTGTCGTGAGTGCCGGTGTACACCACACAGTCGGGCTCGTGCATGTGAGGCAGATGCGGATTGTCACCTGTGCCGCCGAAGGCAAACTGCAGCACCTTCATGCCTGGCATCCTGAACTGCTTGCGCAGAGCTTCAACATCGTCGGTGATTACACCGAGATCCTCTGCAACTATCGGTAGATCCCCCAACTCCCGTTGCAACAGACTCATCAACTCCGTGCCGGGCGTCGGCCGCCACTCACCACCACGAGCATTCGGAGCGCCCGCAGGCACAGCCCAGTGCGCGGCAAGGGCGCGGAAATGATCGATACGCAGGACATCGACGCGCTCGAGTTGTTGTACGACCCGAGCCCGCCAAAGCGCGAAGCCGTCGTCCTGAATCGCCTTCCAGTCATACAGAGGGTTGCCCCACAGCTGGCCATCGGCCGAAAAGTAGTCGGGTGGCACGCCCGCGACCGCAGTTGGCCTGCCGACTGCATCCAGCTGAAACTTCGAGCGGTGCACCCAGGTCTCGGCCGAATCGGGCGCCACGTAAAAAGGCAGGTCACCGAGCAGCCTGACCCCGCGTGACTGTGCATGCTCGCGCAACCGCCGCCACTGCCAGGCAAACGAAAACTGCTCGACCTTGACCCTCTGGATGTCGGCTGCAAGCTCCCGGCTCACGCGTGCCATCGCGGCAGGCTCGCGATCTCGCACCTCCGCCGGCCAAAGCCACCACGGCTGCCACTGGTTGACGGCGCTCAGTACCTCGAACAACGCATAGTCGGTGAGCCACCAGGCGGAGGCCGCCAGAAACGGCTCGTATTCGGGCGAGTGATTGTCAGGGAGCTCGTGCGAATCGACGAACGCGTACTTTCCTGCGAAGTCGGAGCGTACCCAGTACGGTGAGCCGTCAGAACCCGTCGGCCCCATGGGCAATATCTGCCAAACGGTGTACCCCGCCTCAGCGAGCCAATCAATGAATGCCCGCCCGCCTCGCCCCAGCGCCGCATCGAGAGAGCCAAGGTGCAACAGTGCGCCTGCCCTGCGACGGTCGAAAACGGGCAAGCGCATCAGGCGTTCGCGCGACGCATGACTCCTCCATGCTCCGGCGCGCCTCGGCCGACAGAAATCGGCTGTGAAAGGATCTCGGGTGGAGCAAGGCCCAGGAGCCGGTAGAGATTCACGAGCTGGCGGCGATACAACCGGTCGAACTGAGTCACCGCGTCCTGCGGGTTGTAATCGCCAAACCACCAGAACCAATCGGAAGCTTCACACAAGGCAAGCTGCCGCTCCGCGGCGGCCTTCTGCTGCGGTCCGAGCGCGCCGAAGCGCATCGCGCGGTCGAAAGCCAGTTTCGCATCGCACAGCAGGTCCCATGCGCGGTTCTTTTCCGGATCGCCCATCCACGTAGCCAGAGTGCCGTGCACCCAACTTCCGGCCATCACCTGCCGCAGGGGTGCCGGCTTGATGCCGCGCGCGAGACACTCCGACAGTGTGGTCAATTCGAGCAAGGGATGGCTGGCCAGACCCGCGTACAAGGCACGCAGGAAGTAATAGCCGTTGAACGGATAATGTTCCCATGCATTCTCACCATCGAGCGCAATCACGACGGCGTGATTCGGGGAATCCCCGTGCGCAGATGAACTGTAGCGCTGCGCCAATTGGGCCACTTCATTGACCAGGTGATTGGCCGCGTCATCGCCATGCCACGTTGCATAGGTGAAGCCGATGAGATCCGAGAGCGCATCATCGCGGAAAAAAGTGCTCATCGAGGTGCCGGGCAATTGATAAGGCCGGTTGTAGGCCAGGGGGTCCGAGGCCGACTGGGCGCTCGTGAGCGACAGACTGCCCCGCAGCACATTTGTGCTGCTGGCGGCCCACTTGAAGCCGGCGCGATCGAGCAGCTCGAGCGTACCGCGGCTGATCGCGCCCTCTGAAGGCCAGCAACCCGCCGGACGTACGCCGAAGGCACGCATGAAAACGCGCAAACCTTCCTCCACATGCCAGGCTGCCCGCTCGGATCCGCCGGCGTAGCTCGCGTGCTGTGGCAGCGGCATCGTCGGAACTGCCTCGCGCGCCGATTGAAAGTCCAATAGCAGCGGAACGATTGGGTGACCGTACGGAGTGACAGACAGTTCGCACTGTCCCCGCTCGGCGAGGCGTCGATAGCGCGGCACGACGGCGCTGACTTGTTCGGCGACGAGTGCCAGCAACTGCCGCCGCTGCGCTTCGGTGAATCCGCGTCCCTGGGTGGTCAGTGCGGTCGCGACAGGATCGGCACGCCGAACGGTCTCACCCAGCCACGCGAGGTGATACCAGACGGCAAGATCGTGAATGAGTTGGTTCGAGGCGTACACGATGCGTTCGGGCGTCGCCAACGTCTCGGCGATGGTGGCAAGCTCGAGGTAAGGCCCGAACCGCTCGATCATCTGCTTGCGTTGCGCGCGCAGACAGGCCCGCATGAGATCCAGGCGCTCAGCCGGATCCCGCGGGACCGGATCGGGCCCCAACAACGCCAGCACAGGGTCCGGCAGCGCGGATCCGGTCTGCAGGTGATCAGTCACCCGCTGCGCAATCTCCTCGAGTTGCTCGATCAGCACGGGCGTGAAATTGACCACCGCACGTGCGGCCGGTATCGCCTCGAGGTGCGCGGCCATGTCGGTGTAGTCTTTGAGCGCGTGCAGATACGTCCAGGGCAGGACGTATTGGCCGGTAAGGGCATCCTGATATTGCGGTTGATGCATGTGCCACAACAGCACAACCGGTAGGCGCGACGATGATGTCATTGTTGCTGCGCCTGCAGGCTGCGCAGCATATCTGCCGTCACGAGCACCACACCTTTCTCGGTCACATGAAATCGCTTGGCGTCTTCCTGTGCATCGACGCCTATTTTCATACCGTTCGGAATTTCGCAGCCTTCATCGACGATGGCTCCTTCGATGACACAGGACGTGCCAATCTCGACGTGCGGCAATATCACCGACCGGTTGATGCTGGAGCGCTCATCGACTCGCACATCGGAGAACAACAACGATGAGCGGACGACCGCCCCGGAGATGATGCAGCCACCCGAGACTACGGAATTGATGGCCGTGCCTCGCCGGCCCTCCTCGTCCAGGACAAACTTCGCGGGCGGCTGCTGCACCTGGTAAGTCCAGATGGGCCAATCCTGGTCGTAGATGTTGAGCTCGGGTTTGACGTGTACCAGTTCGAGGTTGGCGTCGTAGTAGGCATCGATCGTTCCGACATCGCGCCAGTAACTTTGCGCACGCGTCTTCACGTCCTGGAACGGGTATGCGAACACCTGAAGATTGTCAGTGATGGCCTTCGGCAGAATGTCCTTGCCGAAATCGTGTGCCGAGGCGCCAGCGGCGGCATCTTCAATCAGCAGCTTCTCGAGCAGCCGGGTGTTGAAAACGTAGATCCCCATCGAGGCCAGGATCGAATCCGGGCGGCCGGGCAAAGTGTCAGGTACTTTCGGCTTCTCCGAGAATTTGGTGACCCGGTTCCATTCTGTGGCCGTGAGCACGCCGAAGTGGATGGAGTCACTTGCCGGCACCTCCACGACGCCGACAGTGATGTCCGCGCCCTTTTCAACGTGATAGGCGATCATCGGGCCGTAATCCATCTTGTAGATGTGGTCGCCTGCGAGCACCAGCACGTGCTTGGGACGGTGCGACAGAATCAGCTCCATGTTCTGATATACGGCATCCGAGGTACCTTGATACCAGTTCGGGCCGAGCTGTTGCTGCGCCGGAATGACTTCGACGAATTCGCCAAATTCACCCCGCAGATAGCTCCAGCCGCGCTGCACATGCTGGATCAGTGACTGGGCCTTGTACTGCGTGAGAATCGAAATCTGCCGGATGCCCGAGTTCACGCAGTTCGACAGCACGAAGTCGATGATCCGGAACTTGCCCCCGAAGGGCGTTGCAGGCTTGGCCCGATGGGCCGTCAGATCTTTCAGCCGCTCGCCGCGGCCGCCCGCCATGATCACCGCCAACGTGCCGCCAGTCAGGCGACTCACATAGCGTCCGGAAGAAGCTCGTGCGGGCTGTCGGGGCATGCGGAGCTGTTTCTTAGTTGGGGGGTTTTGTTGCGGGAGCGCGGGTACTAAACCTGATCAATTGTACCCGCGCAAGATGAAAGTTCGGGAAATCAGAGCCATTTCATAAGCCCCAGCTCGTAGGGATGGGATAGAAGCTCATGCCACGGGTAAATACGCACCTCCGTGGCAAACTGACCGCATTCCTTCGGCGCGACATCGAGCGCGAACACGGCCGCGCCGTCCGAATCCTCACCCGCCGGCGCCAATGCAGCGCGCCAGATCCCCTCCGGCTCGCCGTGAGCATATGAGGAGAGCGGGGGCGCACCCAGATCGGCTTCCGGCAGCAATCGACGTGCAACGAACTCTACGCGTACGTCCGATGGGTGCATTCCATTCAAGCCCGCGGCAACCTTCAGCCGCAACCTCTCGCCGCGCGGAAGATCAGGCGCCGCATCAAGCAGCAGCCGCAAACTGACCTTGGGCCAGGCTTGCCGGACACGTTGCTTCCACTCGGCGAGCTGGCGCGCGCCCGCGAATCCATCGGCCGCCAGCCTGCGGTACTGCTGGGCGGCCGGCTGGTACAAGCCGCGCGTGTAATCGAACAGCACGCGATCCATGTTGAATCGGGGAATCACGGTGCTCATCGCACGCTTGCTGCGCCTGACCCACTCGGCGGACAGACCGTTGTCCTTGCGATCATAATAAAGAGGGACGACCTCCTCTTCGAGCGTGTCATAGATCATCTCCGCCTCGAGCGCGTCGCGCCGCTCGGGATCCTGCGCATTCGCCGGAGGTATTCCCCACCCGTTGTCCTGCATCCAGGCTTCGGCCCACCAGCCATCGAGGATGCTCAAGTTCAGTTTGCCGTTGATGGCCGCCTTGATACCCGAGGTGCCACTGGCTTCCAACGGCGCAATCGGATTGTTGAGCCACACATCCACGCCCGACACCAGCCAACGGGCCAACTGCAGGTCGTAATCCTCGAGAAAGATAATGTGTCCCAGGAACTCCGGGGCGGTCATGAGCTGCCGCACTTCACGCAACACCTGCTTGGCAGGCTCGTCGGCCGGATGAGCCTTGCCTGCGAACAGCAGCACGACGGGGCGGTCGGGGTTGCGGAGAATTCTCACCAGCCGCGCCCGGTCCCGCAGCAGCAGCGTCGCGCGCTTATAGGTAGCAAACCGCCGCGCAAAGCCGATCGTCAGAATATCGGGCCGGGTGGGATCGAGAAAGCGCGTCACGTGCCGCAACTGTGCCGGACTCATACCTTTGCGCGCGTATTCGCGCTGCAGCCGTTCGCGCACGCTGGCGAGCATCCGCGATTTGACTGACTGCGAGGTCGTCCAATAACGCTCGTCTGGCACCTGCTCGAGCGTGTTCCAGAATGCCACGTCCCGCAGCCGGTCCCGCCAGCCGCGGCCGATCTCCTGATCGAAGAAATCCGCCCACGTCTGGTGAAGGAAAGTGGGTACATGCACACCGTTGGTCACGAAGCCGACGGGATTTTCTTCCGGGCGAATCTCCGGCCACTGGTCGGCCACCAGCCTCGAGCTGACGACTGCGTGGATGCGGCTTACCGCATTCACGTGCCGGGTGCCATTCAGCGCCAGCCGCGTCATGTTGAACAGGCCGCCAACCGACGGGGACCGTCCGAGCTCGAGGAAGCGCTCCACCGTGATGCCCAGCTCGCGGATGAAATCGCCAAAGTGCGAAATCATCAGGTCGTGAGAGAACGCGTCATGGCCAGCCGCGACCGGCGTATGCGTCGTAAACACACAATCGGCAGCAACCGCTTCGAGTGCAACGGCGAAAGGCAACCCTTCGCCCAGCCGCTCGCGCAACAACTCCAGGATCAGGAACGCGGCGTGGCCTTCATTCAAATGCCACACCGCCGGCGTAATACCCAGGGCACGCAGAGCGCGAGTCCCGCCAATACCCAGAATGATCTCCTGGCGGATGCGAGTGGACTCATCGCCGCCGTAGAGCCGATGGGTGATGTCACGATCCGAAGGCGCGTTCTGCGGGCAGTTGGTATCGAGCAGGTAAACGGGAACCCGCCCTACCTGCGCTTTCCAAAGTCGCGAGACCACATCGCGGCCGGCAATCCACACGCTGACCTGGACCCACTCTCCGTTGGCTGTGCGAGCCGGCTCAACGGGCAGGTCGCGAGGGTCGCGCTCGCTGTATTCCGCGTGTTGGTTGCCGTCGTTGTCCACGCTCTGGGTGAAGTAGCCCTGCTCGTAGAGGAGTCCAACGGCGACGAAATTCGCACGGGCGTCGCTGGCAGATTTGCAGTAATCACCGGCAAGCACACCCAGCCCGCCGGAATAGATCTGGAAGCTTTCGTGAAAGCCGTACTCGGCACAGAAGTACGCAACCAGGGGAGCATCCGCCGACGGGGATGCGGCTGACAGGTAGGCATCCAGCGTCTGCAGAGCCTGGTTGTAGCGGGCCAGATAAACAGGATCCTGCGCGGCCCGATCGAGTGTGTCCTGGTTGATGCAGCGAAGCATGAGTCGGGGGTTGCCCCCCGTCTGTTTCCACAGCTCGGAATCCAAGTCTTCGAACAGCGCCCGGGTAGGGCGGTGCCAGCTGAAGAACAGATTGCCCGTCAGCTCGGCCAACCGGCCCAAGCTGTCCGGAATGACCGGGGTGACCTCAAGTAGCGGGTTTCTCATCAGTTTTCCGGCGCAGGCTCACAAAGTCGCGCAGTCTATCATTTGAGGATTTGACAGTTGTTCGGTCGCCCGGCCCTGCGGGCGACCGTCTGGCCTGAGCCAGAGTATTGGCCGTTGCGAGCCCGTCCTGCGGTAAGCCGTTCTGTGGGGTCGATAGTATTGGTTGCTGTCCTCTATTGGTAAGTCCACAGTACGCCCATGGACGACCACGCCCGCAAATTTCAGAAAGACCTCAACGCCGGCCTCGTCGCCCTCGTACTGCTCGCTGTCCTCGACCAGACCCCCGAAGACCTCTACGGCTACGAAATTGCAAAGCGGCTGCAAAAGGCGAATGAGGGCGAGGCGCTCTTCAAGGAAGGCACCGTTTATCCGGTCCTCCGGGCTCTCAGCGCCAACGGGCTGCTGACGAGCCGTATCGTCCCCTCGTATGCCGGCCCGCCGCGCCGCTACTACCGCATCACCGAAGAAGGCCGGGCAGTCCTGCAGAGCTGGAGCGGTATCTGGCGCCAGACCCGTAACTTCGTAGACCGCTTTATGGAAGGAGTAGACAGATGACCCGCGCCGCACCCAGGTCTATTGAGGACTATCTCAACCAGCTTCGCGACGCCCTGCAGGGTGCCGACCCCGCGCTCATCCAGGATGCTCTCTATGACGCCGAGGAGTACCTCCGCGCCGAAGTCGCATCGCACTCCGGAAAGTCGGAAGCGGACGTGCTCGAGCTGATCGCAAGCACGTACGGCGCACCTGAAGAGGTCGCGGCCGCATACAAGGACACCGAGGCGAAGGTATCCGCAGCGCTCCGGCCCATGGAGCCCAAGAGCGCCCAATCGCCAAGCGCCATTCGACGGTTCTTCGGCATCTATTCGGATCCGCGGGCCTACACGTCGTTGTTTTATATGCTACTGACGCTTGCGACCGGGATCGTGTACTTCGTCTTCGTCGTCACTGGCCTGTCGCTCTCAGCGGGTCTCGCAGTATTGATCGTCGGGTTCCCGTTCTTTCTCGCCTTTATCGGCATCGCCCGGGTGATTTCGCTCGGCGAGGGCCGCCTTCTGGAGGCGGTCACGGGCGAGCGTATGCCCCGGCGCCCCGTGCATCCCGGTGCGCCGACCGGGCTGTGGTCGCGCATCATCGACATGCTCAAAGATGCGCGCACCTGGACAACACTGGCGTACCTGCTGCTGATGCTCCCGCTCGGAATCATCTACTTCACGGTTGCTGTTGTCGGCGTATCGCTCTCCTTTGCCCTGATTGCGGCTCCGCTCGCCACGATTGCCGACCGCTTCGGCTGGCTGACCCTGGACGGCCGTGGCTTCGATATTCAACCTGCCTGGCTGCTGGATTCACCCTTGGGCAGTATCTTTGCAGTGGCGCTGGGCGTTCTGATTCTGACCTCGCTCATGCACGGTGCCCGTGGACTCGGCCGGGCGCAGGTAGCGCTGGCCCGCGGCCTGCTGGTCAAGCCCGGAAGGTGAGAAGACTTCTCATGGGCTGCGCCCAACTTTCCTGGGGGTCGAAGCGACCCCCAAAGAGTAGCGGCGCTGCGCGCCGGAGGAACCCTTTGAATTGGTTACTGATGGCTTTGTTGGCAGCACCGCCTGGCCTCTCGAGTCCTGTAAAGAGCTCACACGGCTGCCTCGCGTCCGGCAACGGCTACCTGCGGGCCAAGATCCGCGGCGCAATGAGGCTCGACATCGACCTGCACGACTCCGAGCTGGAATGCGATGGTGGTGCGCGCCCTGACGGGAGCGCGGTCCGTGTCAGTTTTGCCGGCCCCCTGCGCTCGGACGGCCGGCGGTTACGAATGGTGTTCGGCATTGCGGGGGCACTCGAGGGTTCCGCAGGGCGCGCGCTCCCGACGAATCTAACAGTGATCTTCGAAGGCGAAGAGCGTCTGTTTGCTACACGCGGCGATGATAAGTGTACTGCTGACGAGCTGAGTCAGGAGCGTGTCGGCGAATTGAGTGGCCCGGTACGCTCCTATCGTATCGTCGCGCGCGGCTTCTGTATCTCGCCGGTCAACGCACTCAACGGCTCGGAAAGAATTCTCGTCAACAGTTTCGATTTCGCAGGACGAGTGACTTTCGAGACGCCTGCCGGGACTCCTGCGCCCTCGAGCCCAACTCAACCCTGACAATCCTGCGTCTCGCGGCCTGCGGATACACCGCACTGCAGCTCGATCACATCCCCCACCCCCAGATAGGCGCCCTCGAAATACAACTCCCGGTTGAGAAAGTCGATGCCGAGTGAGCTGACCGATCCCAGCACGTCCATGCCGAGAATGAGCGCCGGCTCGTCCCGCATTTTCCAGACTTCGAAAATGTGAAAGTCTCCGTAGATGAGATCCACGTCGATCATCTTGAGGGGGCCGACGGTGATGGTTGGCGCCATGCCGAGCTCGCCCCGTGCGATGTCGGTGGTGGTGCCGTAGACATCAGTAAATTGCGGCGCTATTCGCGCGCTCTGCCAGTGACGCAGCGCATCGCGGAGGGCCTGATTGCCCAGGGAGCGATCGGCGCCCGTGTCTATGACGGCACGCGCTCGAACTCCACCTACCCGCACTTCTATCGTCATCAGTCCGTTGCTCATCACGTCCGTGTGAACTCGCTGGAAGCCCCTGGGCGCCAGCCCGTGCGGCGCGCGGGAGATGGTGACCCGGTTGCGAAGGAACTCGATCATGATCCTCGTTTCCTTGAGACCCGCCGCGCCGAGAATGCCGTCCGCGCCCGCCATGACGGGTGCCCAGATCACGGGCAGACGGATGGAGCGAAAGCTCAGATCACCCGCTTGCATGTGATTGATGAACACCGAGGGGACGCGGGCCGAACCGGTAATGCCGTTTACGAGGAACGGGAGGTCGTCGTTGGGCTCCAATCCAAGTGTTTGTGCCAGCTGTGGGGAGACGGTGGAATAACTGGCCCCCGTATCGACGATGAGCCGAAACGGCCCCCGGCCATTGATCATCACCGGCGCAAGAACCCGGCCGATGCGGTCTTTGCGAGTGGGAGAGGCGTACAAAGTGGTGTCATCAGGCGGTGGAGCCGGTTGCTTCTCGCCCGCCTGCGCCGCCGACATAACCAGCAGTAACATCCAGCCAATACGTTGAATTCTCAGCACGGAGTCCCCCGTCAAGTGGGGCCATCGTATTGGATACGAAGGCTGCAGGTACGGCCGTATCTCTCACGTACACGACGCGAACGCCAAACCGCTGTTCGCCATGCTATAGAGACAGGTGGTAACCAAAATTGTCCCGGGGTGGACCTTGACGGATGCTCCGCATGCGCTGGTCAGCGAGGCGCAGATGCTGCAGCGGCTCGAGCGCGTGCCGGAAGCCACTGAGGCTTACGAGCGCATTCTCGCGCGCTGGCCGAACCTGCCTGACTGCTGGTTCAATCTCGGGGTACTGCAACGAAAGCAACGGCAACTCCAGGAGGCGCTGGCGTCGTATCAGAAGGCTCTCGACTACGGTATCTGCCGCCCAGAGGAAGTTCATCTGAATCGCGCTGTCGTCTACTCGGACTACCTGCGGCAGGACGCGGCCGCGGAGCGGGAGCTGAAGCAGGCGCTGGCGCTCAATCCGGTCTACGTTCCCGCTCTTTTGAATCTCGCCAACCTGAACGAGGACCTCGGCCGGCGCACCGAGGCGAGCGCGCTCTACGAGCGGATATTGGCCCTCGACCCGCGTTGCCTCGAGGCTTTGGCGCGCTACGCCAATCTTCAACCGGCAGCCCAGAGTGAGGAGCGCCTGATCGTGCAACTCGAGTCGGCGTTACACTCGCCCGCCTCGGCGGCCGAGCACGCGAGCCTCGGCTTCGCACTGGGCCGACTGTTGGATGGCAAGGGCAAATACCCGGCGGCGTTCGAAGCGTACAGCGCTGCCAACAGGGCCAACCGTGCCAGCGCGGCGCCGGGCACGGCGACCTACGATCGCAAGCGGCAGGAGGAGCTGATCGACCTTTTGATACGCAGCTCGCCCGCCGAGGCGCCGAACGAGGTGGTCGATGCCGGTGAGGGTCCGCAACCGATCTTCATCTGTGGCCTGTTTCGATCCGGATCGACCTTGGCCGAGCAGCTGTTGGCAGGCCATCCGGGACTCTTCGCCGGCGGTGAGTTGGATCTGCTGCCGAGGCTGGCATCCGCGATCACGCCTTTCCCACAATCCCTGCCGTCGGCACCCCCCGATCTGCTCGCCTCCCTGGCTGCACGTTACCGGGATGAGCTGCGACGGTTGTTTCCCAACGCGACCCACGTGACCGACAAGCGCCTGGACAACTTCCTGCTCCTGGGCCTCATCAAGAGTTTGTTTCCCAAGGCCCGGATCGTCCATACCACGCGCGATCCGCTCGACAACTGCCTGTCGATCTACTTTCTGCATCTGGATCCGCGCATGAGCTACGCGCACGAGCTGCTGGATATCGGCCATTATTTCCGCGAGTATCGGCGGCTGATGCTGCACTGGCAGCGCCGCTTTGGCGCCGATCTGTTCGAGCTCAATTACGACTCCTTCGTGCGTGAGCCGGCCGCGCAGGCGGCCCGGCTGTTCGAGTTTCTGGGACTGCCGTGGCACGATCGCTATCTGTCGGCCGACACGCGCGGCGGCGCGGTCAAGACCGCCAGCGTCTGGCAGGTGCGCGAGTCGATTTACACGCGCTCCTCGGGAAGAGCCGCGAACTACCGGGCCCAGTTGAGCGGGCTGCGCGAGTACTTGTCCGATCTGCTCCCGAAGTGATTTGATGACGCTTCCGATGAGCCAAGCCTCGCTGTCGGTCGTGCCCATTCTCGCTACCCCGTTCGCGGTGGTGGAGCTGCCAGCAGCACTGCAAGCGAATCAGGCCGTCGCGCAGCTGCTGGCGGGGCATGCGGCAGCCAACCCGGCGCCCGGATCGGATCGGCTGTGCTACCGCAGTCGCGATGATCTTCTTGAATGGAACGACGCGGCCGTGCGCCAGATGTGCGGCGAGATCCTGCAAGGCGTGTGGTCAACAGTGGCCGCGGTGAACAGCTTTACTGCCGAGGAGCTGAATTCGTTGTCGATGCAGGCCCGCGGCTCGTTCGCGATCGTCCAGCCCAATGGCAGCATCCCGGCAACCAGTCACTCCCTCACCTCGTGGTGCGGGATTTATTGTCTCGAGGCGCCACAGCCGTCGGTAGAGCGAAAGGACAGCGGCGTCGTGCGCCTGTACGAATCACGGCTCGCTACCATGTTCGCCGATGCAACCAACAGCGCGATGCGCCTTCCGTTCACTTTCGGGCATTACTCGTGGCGCGCGGTACCCGGCCAACTCGCGGTCTTTCCGGGCTCACTCACCCATGAGATCCCGCTGATCCGCTCCACCGGCCCGCTGACGTTGATTACGGTCCGCACCCGTTTTGTGGGCCCAGGCCAGGAAGGGTTCTCGAGATGGTAAGCCCGGTGCTGCAGCTGAGTCCGGCATTTGCAGTGCCGATCCTGCAGACGCATCTCGATGGCTGCGAGCGCCTGAATCGCGAGCTCGAGGCGCTGTTCCTCGAGCGTGAAAGCGATGCCTACCGCAATCCCACGCCGAGCCACATTCCGCAGGCGCAGACGTTCGAGAGCCGCTTCAACTTATTTCGCTGGCCGGAGCCGTGCATCCAGGAATTGCGTCGATTCATGCTGGACGCGGTCGCCCGAGCGGTGATCCAGACGAGCACGGTCACTCCGCAAGCGCTCTCGCACCTGAAATTCAGCAACCACACGTGGTTTCATATCACGCGTTACGCCGGCTCATTCGTGGCTCACAACCACCCGCTGGCCTCCTGGTCCGGAGTGTATTGCGTTCGCGCTGGACAAGAGGCGCCTGGGCATCCGAACAGTGGCCTGCTGCGCCTGCTCGACACGCGCCAGGGCGCCAATGCCTACCTGGATCCGGCCAACGCGCACCTGCACCCGCCGTTTGCACTTCGCCCGCTCGAATTTCGCCTCGGTGCCGGAGACCTGCTGCTCTTCCCCTCTTACCTCTTCCATGAAGTGGCGCCGTTCTACGGAGCCGATACGCGGATCACCGTAGCGACCAATTGCTGGTTCGCGTGATTTTCCCCACACAGCGGACGTGTTGCAGTGCGATGTCGCGGCGCAATGTCGTCGTTGTATAAACACGACGTCCATTTGTAGCCTCTCCACCACAAAAGTCCCGAGCCGGGAGGCGGCGTTACGCCATAACGCCCGGGAAACGAGCCGAAATGGTTTTTGGCGGGATCAAGCGCCCTCCAGGCGGGATGAGACGAATCATTTCACTCCTAACGAACTTTGCAAGGTTGGTTGAGCCGTGTAGTATTTCCGCCATAAACGCGGTGCCACACGGCCCCGTACTCCGTTGCGGAGGGGCATCACGGCCCTCTCCGTATTCCCCCAACGGCCATGTATTTTTTCGGGAGTTAACGAATGACGAATACAAGTCGCAGTGTGCGGCAAGCAGTCCACCTCGCCCTCACCGCATGTGCATCGGCAGCCGCTGCTCCGATGGCTTTTGCTGCGGACGCTCCAGCTGAGGCAGCGAATCCGGAGGCGGTCCAGGAGATCGTGGTCACGGGCTCGCGTATCGCGCAGTCGCCCAATGAGATCTCGATCAGCCCGATTACGAGCGTCGGCTCAATAGACATCCAGCAGACCGGCCTCATCCGAACCGAGGACGTTCTGCAGAATCTGCCGTCGATCACCGCGGAATCTCCGTCCGGCAACTCGATCAGCAGCATCGGCATCAACACAGTCAGTCTGCGCGATCTGGGCTCGCAGCGCACTCTCGTACTCGTCGACGGCCGGCGCATGAATCCCGGCGGCGCGGGTGGTGTCACAGGCCCAGGCGGTGCTTCCAACGCAGTGGACCTGAACCAGATTCCGTCGGGCCTGATCGAGCGCGCTGACGTTCTGACCGGCGGCGCCTCGGCGGTCTACGGTGCTGACGCGGTCGCGGGTGTCGTCAACTTCGTACTCAACACGCACTACCAGGGCGTGAAGATCGACGCTGACTACAGCTTCAACAACCACAAGAACAATAGCGAGATGTACAACGGCTATCTGTCAGCCGCCAATCAGCCGCTACCGCAGGGCACGGTGAATACCGGGCAGACCAAGAACGTACAGATCCTCGCCGGCGCGAATTTCGCTGACGGCAAGGGCAACGCGACGACGTACTTCAGCTATACGAACGCCCTGCCGGCGGTGGGATACCAGTTCGACCACGCTGGTTGCACCCTGAATGCCGGGAAGACCGCAACCAGCGCGATCCGTTGCGGCGGTTCCAGCACCAGCGGGTCCGGACGGTTTTTCCTGCTCGGAAAAGTCGGCACCGCAACCACGACATTGGTCGACAACACTGTCGACCAGAAGACGGGAGCTTTCCGCGCTTACAGTGGCGCCACCGACTCGTACAACTACGGAGCGCTGAGCTACTTCCAGCGCGCATCCGAGCGTTATACGGCCGGCGCGTTCCTGCATTACGACATCAACGACTACGCGAGCGTGTACACGGAAACCATGTTCGCGCGCAACACCTCGACGGCCCAGTACGGACCCAGCGGTGCGTTCGCTTTCACAGCCTACCCGTTGCAGCCGGATAACCCGCTGCTGACCGCCGAGCAAGTTGCAACCATCTTCACGCCGGCAAACATCGCTGCAAATCACCTCACGTTCCCGAACACGCCCGCGGGTGCGGTCACGATGTACCTCGGTCGGCGGAACGTTGAAGGCGGCGGACGCTTGGACCAGTACACGTCGAGCTCGATCCGCCAGGTGCTGGGTGTCAAGGGCGCATTCGCCGACGCCTGGAGCTACGACACGTATGCCCAGGTCGGCATCACTCAGTTCCAGGATATCGAGGGTAACTTCCTCGGCACGCCGCAGATTTCGGCCGCCTTGGATGTCATACCGAATCCGGCCGCTGGAGGCGTAGCGGGAGTTGCTACTGGAGCCGCGGTCTGCCGTTCCGCCCTACCGGGCGGCCCCAACCCGACCTGCGTGCCGTGGAACATTTACGCACCGGGCGGCGTCACTCCGGCGCAGCTCGCCTACCTCTCCGTCCCTGCGTCCTACGCTTCGAATGCCACGGAGTACATCTGGGACGGGTCCGTCACGGGTGACCTCGGCAAGTACGGATTGAAGCTCCCGACCGCCAAGGATGGTGTGTCAATCAACGTGGGTACCGAATACCGCGAAGAGAAGTTCAAATTCGACCCCGACTTTATTTTCGCAAACGGCTTACAGGCAGGCGGTGCGCCAGCCAAGGCAATCAACGGCGGATTGCATGTGTGGGAAGCCTTCACCGAGGCGCGCCTGCCCATCCTGAGCGACATGCCGCTCGCGTACAGCCTGTCGGCTGAGGCGGGCTATCGGTATTCGAACTACACGCTCGGTGGCACAACCAACACCTACAAGTTCGGCCTTGAATGGTCTCCCATCCGTGACGTGCGCTTGCGCGCCGGCTACAACCGCGCGGTTCGTGCTCCGAACCTGGATGAGCTGTTCAACCCCCCCGTGGTGGGTGCCGGCGGTACTGCGGACCCGTGCTGGGGTTCGGCCCCGACCCTTTCCGCGGCTCAGTGCGCGAACACGGGTGTGACCGGTACCGAATATGGCCACATCGTCGTGAATCCGGCGGCGCAGATCAACACGCAGGTCGGCGGCAATATCGCGCTGACCCCCGAGATTGCCGACACGTATACGTTCGGCACGGTCCTGCAGCCGGAGATGATTCCGAACCTGGTCGCATCCATTGACGTGTTCTACATCAAGATCAAGAACACCATCACTTCGCTGTCTTCGAACACGATCATCAACGACTGCGCACTGTCGGGCGATGCGACGCTGTGCGGCTTGATCCATCGTGGCGCGGGTACGGGTTCGCTGTGGTTCAACTCCACCAACTTCGTGACCGCGACGAACTTGAACATCGGCAAGGTGTCCACACGCGGATTGGACCTCTCGTCCCATTACCATGTGGATGTCGGAACTCTCGGCAAGTTGTCCTTCAACCTCACTGGAACGTACACGAAGGACTTCACGACGCAGCCGTTGCCGACCGGTGGCTCATATGACTGCGCAGGCTACTGGGGCGGCACCTGCGGTCCGCCACTGCCGCACTGGCGTCACGTGCTGAATAACACCTGGTCCATGCCATGGCTGGGCATCGACCTCACGGCCCGCTGGCGTTTGGTCGGCCCGTCCAAGGTCGACCGCTCGAGTCAGAGCCCGCAGCTGGCGTCTGCGTTCTACGTGTCGACCGCTCATATCCCCGGGTACAACTACATCGACCTGTCGGCGTCGATGCCAGTCACGAGTTGGGTCGACTTCCGGGTGGGCGTCAACAACATCGCGGACAAGAACCCGCCGCTGATCCTGAACGGCAGCCTCTCGGATTGCCCGAACAACAGCTGCAACGACAACACCTGGGTGGGCACGTACGACACCCTGGGTCGTTATCTCTACGCGCACGTGAGCATGAAGTTCTAACGAACCGCTTCGCTTACGCGCATCAGATTGCGGCGGGCTTCGGCCCGCCGCTTTTTTTTGAGGATGCGTTATCATTCGCTCCCGCCAGCCATTTGCGCCCGAAGTGACCGATGCCGCGCGATCTGCAAGCAGACCAGGCCATGCTCCGGGAGGTCCTCCGGCTTGCACAGAATCGGGACTTCCAGCGAGCGGGCGCGATCGCCCGGGAAGCACTCGCCAGCGGCTTCGAGCACCCTCTGCTGCTCAACGTGGTCGCGACCGGTCTGGAGCACGAAGGAAAATTCGCCGACGCACTGCAGCTCCTCGAACGTGCCGTCGCACTGGCGCCGGGCGACGTCGGAGCGCGCAATGCTCTGGGCTTGTGCCTGCAGCGGCTCGAGCGCCCCGCCGAGGCGCTGCATCACATCGATGAGCTGCTGAAACAGCATCCCGAGTTGGGATTCGCGCACGCCAACAAGGGCAACGCGCTGATCGCCATGGGACACCTGGGTCGCGCGCGGACGAGCCACCTGCGCGCATTGGAGCTGGAGTCCGGCAATGTGAGCGCCATGGCATCACTGGCCTCGATTGCCAGCCACCGCGGCAACCACGACGAGGCCCGCTCCTGGGCGCAACAGGTTCTGGCTGTCGTCCCGAACTTTCCGGATGCCGTCATCAGTCTGGCCACGGCTGAATTGGCAAGTGGCGCGCTCACCCGCTCGGAAGCGCTGATACGCCAATTACTGGCGGATGGGCGTGTTGCCGCGATCGACAAGGCACGCGCGAATGGTCTGCTCGGTGATGTGCTTGATGCCGGCGGCCGCTATCCGGAGGCGTTGGCTGCGTACACGACCTGCAACGAGTCGCTACGTCGAATCCACAGCCGATTCGCAAGCGGGACGAGCCTGACTGCATACGCGAATCAGTTGACCACGGCGATAAGCAACACCGTGGAGAGATACCGTGTCCTGCAGCCGGAGGCAGTGGAGTCCGGAGCCGACGTCAGCGGGCATGTTTTTCTGCTTGGCTTTCCGCGGTCGGGCACGACGCTGCTTGAAGTTGTACTCGATGGCCACCCGCGCGTGGCCAGCCTCGATGAGCACGAGCTGCTGACCGAAGCCGTTCAGCGTTTCATGGCTAACCCCGGGAACCTCAGCGCCCTGGAGCAGGCGGGCGAAGAGGAGCTGCGCCAACTGCGCAAGGTGTACTGGGATCGGGTGCGCGAGGGTGAAGTCGAGGTGTCCGGAAAGGTATTCGTCGACAAGTATCCGATGAATACGCTCAAGCTGCCGCTGATCGCGCGCCTGTTTCCGAACGCGAAGATCCTGTTTGCCTGCCGGGATCCTCGGGAAGTCGTGCTGGCCTGCTTCCGCCGCCGCTTCAAGATGAATGCGGCGACGTACGAGCTGCTCACCGTGCCCGGTGCTGCGGCTTTGTACGACAGCGTGATGGGCTTTGGCGAGTTGATGCGGCCCGCATTCGGCGCCCACTGGCAAGTCGTGCGCTATGAAAGCCTGGTGGCCGACTTCGCCCGCGAGACACGCGCGATCTGCGAATTTCTCGGGCTCGAGTGGATCGCGGGCATGGACGATTTTGCAACGCGCGCGCGGGAGCGTGAGCGCAGTACCCCAAGCACCGCGCAACTTGCGCGCGGCCTGGATCGAACGCGCACGGTCCATTGGAAACACTACAGCACAGCCCTCGAGCCAGTCTTGCCGACCCTCGAGAAGTGGGCGGAACGATTCGAGTACCCGCCCGCGGCCCTATGAGCGGTTACTTCAAGCGCTGCACCCGATAGCTGTGGCGGCTCGGTGTCACCATCAGAAACGAGCCCAGCGAGGCGCGCTTGATGGTGACCGAGTCGCCGGGCCGCACCCGCGGCTCCTGCTCAACGAATGTCCAAGTCTGCCCGTTATCCAACACCACGACGACATTGTTGAGCCGATCCTCGGTCATCTGGGACACGATGCCCTTGATGGAGTCCGGTCCACTCGGAATCGCCTTGAGCTGCTGCCGGGTCAGGCCGAAGTTGGCCGGATCGTCGGGATTGACGGCGCGTGCCGTTTGTCCTGCGGCCGCTGCCGCAACCGGCGTCGTTTGAGCGGCAGGAGCGACCGAAGCCACCGGAGGAGTTGACGCGGCGGGAGCGGGCGTGGCTGCAGGCACCGCGGAAGTCGCTCCACGCAGCACGGACGCCGCGAGCGCGTCATAACAGGCGAGCCGCTCATTGCTACCCGCAAGGGCAGAGCAGTGCGCAAGCTCACTCGCATCAAGCTGGGCGGCAGCTGCGGGCAACGTTAGCCACGCAACCGTGATCGGCAGAATGCTTCGTACGACTGTTACGTATCGGCGGTTCATCCTTGGTTCTCGGGGGGTAAAGCGTAATGGCGTACGTACAGCTCCGTGGCGGTCTGGATCATGTCGCGTTCGGCGGCTGTCAGAAGCGGATTCCAGATGTCGAATATCAGGATCGCGCGTGGCGTATCCGAATCGTTCCATGCCTCATGCTCGATCGTGTCGTCAAACACCCATGCCTTGCCGGGCTGCCACTCGCGTGTTGTCGCGCCGACTCGAAAGCCGCAGCCCTCGGGGATGATCAACGGCAGATGCACGGTCATACGGGTGTTGGTCACGCCGGTATGCGCGGGAATCCGGGTTTTGGGCTCCAGGATGGAGAAAAACGCGGTCGGCGCACGGGACTCGATCCGGGGGCGCGGCACAGTCTCCTCCAGAACCCGCGAGGTCACCGGGCAGCGTGCAATATGCCCAGCGTTCGCACTTCCCTGGTTCCACAGGAAATAGGCACTCCAGCGGCGCGAGCGGTTCAGATCCTTCCATTGGTCGAGTGGCATGCTGGCGGGAAAATCAATGTACGGCTGCAACCCCTCGCGGTCGGCCACGAGCACACGCAGGAGCTCGGCGCGGATCTGCTCGGTGGCCGCTTCCAGCTCATCGAGCCAGGGAAAGTCGGAGCGCTCGAAGAACTCGATGGCCGGCAACTCCGGAAAGTACATCCAGGTGGGCTGCGAGTAGTAGGTCTTGCGTTTGCCCATCAGCGTGTCGAGACACAGGTCAACACGCCGCTGCTGCCCACCACCGTGCCGTTCCCGGACAGCCGCAAGGGGCTGTTCGAACGTGGCAGTCAGGGCTGCCAGATCCGCTTCCACGATGGACTTGGCATGATTGAGCGCATCGCGAATCGCCAATGGCGGCTCGGCGCCCGGGGGAATGCATGCGAACACGTTCTGGTAAGTGCGGGCTGCAGCGCGTACGTCACCGGATTGCTCCTGGTAGGCGCCCTTTTGCAACAGCGCGGATAGATGCCGCGGTTCCAGCTCAAGCGCCTTTTCGATCGCATCCATCTCCTCGGGACGCCGCCCGAGCGCATTGAGGCTGCTAGCCAGATTGGCCCACAGTGAAGGATGCCGGGGATCGGCCGTCGTCGCCCGCACGAAGAGGGCGTGCGCCTGCTCGGCTGCACCCCGGTTCAGCATCCGTACGCCGAGCTCATTGAGCACGGCCGGGTGATTGGGTACCTGCACCGCCAGGCGCGCCAGCAGCTGGTCCGATTCAGCCATTCGCCCCGCCGCTGCCTCAGCCTTCGAGGCTTGCAGAACGCGGACAATCGCCGCATCGTCCATCGGTGGGGATACTGCGGTGTTCACGACGACATCTCCTGGCAAATTAGTCATTGTACGCGATGGCCGCGGAAGCGTTGACGCCTCCCCGCGAATTGATTTACATACCGCGCCGCGCATCTGGAGTCTCGATTTTGACAGTCAGTCCAACCGCCGATCTGCAGCTGATGCGTGCATCCTTGTTGCTCGAGTCAGATCCGGCAGCGGCTGCGCGCAACGCCCGTGACGTTCTGGCCGCCCACCCCGGTCATCCCGAAGCGAGCCTGCTGTTGGCCGCCGCATTTCGCCGGCTGGGCCAGTCCAAGGACGCAGCCACGGAGCTGGAGTCTCTGGGCTCGGAGCATCGCGACACTCCGTTCATGCAACTCGAGCTCGGACGTGCCTATGCGGCCAGTGGCCGCACCGAATCGGCCGTGGCCGCATTCCGTCAGGCAGTCGCGCTCGACCCAGGGCTTGCCGACGCCTGGCGAGAACTGGCAACGCAGCTCTTGGCTGCCGGGGACACCCAGGGCGGCGATAGGGCTTATCGACAGTACAGCCGCCTCGTCCCCGACCCACCGGAACTCAAAGACGCCGCGGTGGCATTGGCTGAGGATCGACTCGAAGCCTCATCCGCCCTGCTCGAGCGGCGGCTGCAGCAGGCGCCTCACGATGTGATTGCCCTGCGCATGCTCGGGGAGATCGCCACCCGACTGGAGAATCTTGCGGAAGCAGAGTCGCGCCTCACCACGTGCCTGGCGCTGGCGCCCGGGTATGGCGAGGCCCGCTTCGAGCTTGCGAGCCTCCTGCACCTGCAACAGCGCGATTCAGAAGTGCTGCCGCTCGTCGAGCGGCTGCTTGCCTGCGAACCTGACAACATCGACTTTCTGAGCCTGAAAGCGCAGGCACTGCGCCTGCTCGGCCGCGGACTCGAAGCCATCGCTCTGATGGAACAGGCAGTGGCTTGGCACCCGAACGAGGAGCGTGCGTGGCTCCTGTGCGGACACCTCCTGCGTGAAGTTGGACAGCAGGCACGTGCGATCGAGATGTATCGCCGCGCCATCATGCTGCGGCCCCAGTACGGTCACGCTTATGCGGCCCTGGCTAATCTCAAGACGTTCCGTTTCGCCCCCGCGGATGTTACGGCGATGCAGGAGCAACTGGCCCAACATGGGCCATCTGTCGGGCTCCTGCGAAGCGGCGAGCGTACTCACTTTGAGTTTGCCATGGGCAAGGCGCTCGAGGACGAAGGGAAGTTCGCAGCGTCCTTCGAGCACTATGCGCGGGGCAACTCGCTGCAACGCGCGGTAGTCGGCCATGACGCGGACGCTACAACAGCGGACGTCCGGCGCGCCAAAGCGCTCTACACCGCAGATTTCTTCGCCGCGCGTTCCGGCTGGGGCAGCCGCAGCCGCGAACCTATCTTCATCGTCGGGCTGCCCCGCTCGGGCTCAACACTGCTCGAGCAGATGTTGGCCAGCCACTCGCAGGTGGAAGGAACGCGCGAGTTGGTGGAAATACAGGCGCTGGCGCTGCAGACGATATCAACCGGACGGCCGATGTACCCGGAATCACTTGGCACACTCGGCCGGCAGGATCTCGAACAGCTGGCAGCCCGTTACCTGGCGCGTACCCAGGTGCATCGGCCATTGGGCAGGCCGCGCTTCGTTGACAAGATGCTGGGTAACTTCTGCCACATCGGGTTCATCCACCTCCTGTTCCCGGATGCCGCCATCATTGACACCCGCCGCCACCCGCTCGGTTGCGGCTTCTCGTGCTACAAGCAATTGTTCGCCCGCGGTTTCGGCTTTACGTACGATCTGACTGACTGCGGGCGTTATTACCGGGACTACGCCGATCTGCTCGCTCATTTCGACGCCGTTCTGCCGCAGCGGGTACACCGGGTGCACTACGAGCAGGTGGTAGCGGACCCGGAAGGCGAGCTGCGCAAGCTGCTCGACTTTTGTGGACTGCCGTTCGAGCAGCAATGCCTGCGGTTCCATGAGAATCGCCGCGTCGTGCAGACCATCAGCTCCGAGCAGGTCCGCCGGCCGATCTACGCCGAGAGTGTAGATCAGTGGCGTCACTACGCGACATGGCTGAAACCGATGCAGGATGCGCTCGGCGATCTCGTGGACCGCTACCCGCTGCCGCAACCCGCCGCCCGCTGAACTTCGCCCCCGGATCGCCAGGAATCATTAATGACCAACACCGGTGCCACGCTAGCGCAGGCGCTCGCATTCCATCAGCAAGGCCGCCTGCAAGAGGCAGCGTCCCTGTATCAGCAAGTACTGCAGAACGAACCTCGCAACAGTGACGCCCTGCATCTGCTTGGCCTCCTGATGGCAACGGTAGGACAGGCAGAACAGGCCGTGAGCCTGCTCAGCGCGGCCGTCCAGATTCAACCTTCCGACGCCGCCATGCAAACCAACCTCGGGAGCGCCCTGAGTGCGATGGGGCGCCATGCGGACGCTCTTGCGCATTACGACCGTGCGGTAGCGCTGCAGCCGAATCTGGCTGTTGCGTTTCGCGGCCGCGGGATCGCACAGCTGCAGCTCGGTAAAATTCAAGCAGCGATCGCGAGCTTCATGACGGCGGTTCACCTCGCACCGGCTGATGATGTCGCGCTGAACGGGCTGGGCGTTGTTCTCGAGCGAGCCGGCCGTGTGCAGGAAGCCCGGCAGAATTTCAATCAGGCCCTGGCGCTCAATCCAAACAACGTCGAGGCCCATCATAACCTGGGTCTTCTGGAGGCCGCATCGGGACGTCACACGGAAGCGCTCGCCAGCATCGAGCGTGCACTGGCGTTGCTACCCAACCATGCAGCGTTGCATAGCAACCGGGCAACTCAACTGCTCGCCCTG
>Ga0307511_10001674_pt1 | contig 23357 bp, 21 predicted proteins | sample 13_EM_MG_FD_200266 | JGI IMG/M metagenome (GOLD analysis project Ga0307511, IMG submission 200266) | Populus trichocarpa ectomycorrhiza microbial communities from riparian zone in the Pacific Northwest, United States - 13_EM | ecosystem: Host-associated > Plants > Roots > Unclassified | place... | reverse complement strand
CAAAGGTGTCAGACTCGCGCTCTTTAACAGTCGGCACAAATCAGTATACGTACACAACATACGGCCGCATTCCGGCGCTTCAGAACCTTGCAACCGGAACGTATACGGACACGATCACAGTGACACTGAACTACCAGTAACGCGCGCAGGGGGCCTTTGATGGATGCGATCTGGCATGAAAGCGGTGGTCAGGGGCATCGAACAATCCTGCTTCTACATGGCCTGGGCGCCACCGCAGCTGTGTGGACCGGTGTCCGCCAATCCCTGGAGCAACGCCACGCTGGACGCTGGATTGCGCCCGACCTGAGTGGCCACGGGCAGTCGCAGTGGCGGCCGCACTACAGCGTCGGGCAACTCGCAGCAGAGGTGGCAGATCTGGTATCCGGCTCGCCGGAGCTGTTCATCGTCGGCCATTCCTTGGGCGTATATGTCGGCCTCGCGCTCGCGAGCGCCTGGTTCGGCGTTCGGGTCGACGGCGTCCTGGGCCTGGGTCCGAAGATCAATTGGCCAGAAGCCGATTTGCAGACGACCCGTGAACTAGCGAATCGTCCTGTCCGGCTCCACTTGACGCAGGACGATGCATGGGCTCGTTACCGGCGGGCATCGGGACTGACGCCCGAAATCGCAGCAGATGCGCGTTGGCTCTCGCGTGGCGTCGATAAGGTTAACGATGGTTGGCGGCTTTCTCAGGATCCACGTACGTTCGCGGTGGCCGGCGCGCCGTTTTCAACGCTCGCCTCAAGTGCGAATGCGCGCGTCGTCCTCGCTCGCGGAGAGCACGACCCGATGGTCTCAACAGAGGAGCTGCAGGCGCACTCCACGCATGTGGAAGAAGTCAAAGGAGCGGGCCACAATGCCCATGTCGAGAAACCCGAGTCGATAGTCGCGCTGCTGGAGCAGCTCACAGATTCATGTCTGCGCACGACACCACACCGATAGATGCACGCGCAGTTGCCGCCGAGTTCGATCCCAACCGCCTGCGGCAGGAGTTCTATGAGAACCCCTATCCCACCTATGCGGCCTTGCGCGCGTTCGATCCAGTACACCGCTGTCCGGATGGCAGCTACTTCCTGACTCGACACGCGGATCTCGATCGGATCTACCGCGACAGGCGCAATTTCAGTTCCGACAAGCAAGCGGTGTTCGCTCCCAAATTCGGGATCGGTTCGCCTTTGTACGAACATCACACCACCAGCCTGGTGTTCAACGATCCACCCTACCACGCGCGGGTGCGCCGACAGATTGTCGGTGCGCTCACTCCGCAGGTGATCAACTCCATGGAGCCCGGGATCGTCTGCCTCGTCGATACGTTGCTCGATCGTATGGAAGAGCGGCGCCGGTTCGATTTGATTACGGACTACGCCGCGGCAATCCCGGTGGAGGTCATTGGCAACCTGCTGCGTGTTCCGCGGGACGAGCGCGGGCCGTTACGCGGCTGGTCGCTGGCGATACTCGGAGCATTGGAGCCGGCGCCGACCGCAGAACAACACACGGCCGGTCACCGCGCCGTTCGCGAGTTCAGTGACTATCTGCGGATCCTGGTAGCCGACCGGCGCCGTCACCCCGGCGATGACACGGATATACTGACCAGGCTGCTGGGCGAAGGTCAGATGACGGAGCCCGAGCTGCTCCACAACTGTATATTCCTGTTGAATGCAGGCCATGAGACAACGACCAATCTCATCGGAAACAGCCTCCACGCCCTGCTCAACGATGCGAGCTCTTTGACGAAGCTGCGCGGCACGCCCCAGCTGATCGGCAGCGCGGTCGAGGAATTCCTGCGGTTCGAAAGTTCAAACCAGCTGGGTAACAGGCTCGTCGTCGAGCGCGTCGTCTGCCGCGACGTGGTGCTGGAGCCCGGCACGTACCTGACACTTTGCATTGGAGCCGCAAATCGGGATCCGGAGGAGTTCCATGCTCCGGATCAACTCGATCTTGCCCGCAGTCCCAACCGACATCTTGCATTCGGCGCCGGTGGCCATGCATGCGCGGGCATGTCGGTAGCGCGGCTGGAGGCTCGGGTCGCCATTCTCAAGGCGATCCAGCGATTGCCAGGGCTGCATCTCACCGCCGCGCCAACCAGAGACGCGCGGGCACGCTTCCGCGGGTTCAGGTCTGTGCCCGCAGCCAGCTGACGGCCGCCGCCTCAGGTCAGCTTTGACATATTTAAACGCACGGCGCCCAATCGACAGTGCCTTCAAGCTTGAGCGATACTATGAGCCACCTCGTCCACTAGAAAACGAGGCATAACACCCCGCAAGGATGGGAATTTGATGCGACACGCCTGGACTGTGTCCCTGCTACCCCTGCTCAGCGTCCTTTTCAGTTCACCAGTGCACTGCGAAGACTGGCTCCCGGTCACTCCCGAGGAGCTGCAACTCACCAGTGAGCCAAAGGCTCCGGGCGCGGCGGCCATCTATCTGTACAGGCAGGTGGACCGGGACGACTCGATCCCGGAGGTTTCCATCTACATGCGGCTCAAGATCCTGACCGAGGAAGGCCGCAAGTACGCCGACGTCGAGATTCCTTTCATCAAGGGATACGAATATATCCGCGGCATCGAGGCGCGCACGATTCGACCGGACGGCAGCATCGTGAAGTTCGACGGAACTGTCTATGAGAAGCCCGTCGAAAGCACACGCAGCGCGAAGCTGATGGCCAAGACCTTCACCATGCCCGAGGTGCAGCCCGGCAGCATCATCGAGTATCGCTACCGGCACCAGGAAGAGTCGGGCTTCGTGTTCAACTCTCATTGGATCCTGAGTCAGAACCTGTTCACGCGGTACGCGAAATTTTCGCTGCTCCCGTACCCTTACTACACTCTGCAATGGAGTTGGCCCCGGGGCTTGCCCGACGGCACGACCACTCCGAACAAGAAGGGTGGCAAAATACGGCTGGAGACTCACGATGTACCTGCATTCGTGAGCGAGGAGTTCATGCCGCCGGAGAATGAGCTCAAGTACCGGGTCGACTTCATCTATCTCACCGATGACCACCTGGACAAAGATCCGGTCTCATTCTGGAAGCGCCACGGGAAGGAGGCTTTCTCGAATAACAGAAAATTCGTAAACGAGCCCAAAGTCATGCAACGGGCGGTTGCGCAGATTGTGCAGGCAGAGGATCCGCCCGAATTGAAGCTGCGCAAGATCTATACGCGCGTCCAACAGGTCCGCAACACCAGCTTCGAACGAAGTAAGTCCGAACAGGAGCAGCAGCGTGAGAAGCAGAGTCCGGCACATACAGTGGAGGATGTGTGGAATCGCGGCTCGGGTGACGCATTCGAAGTCACCTATCTGTTCCTGGCACTGGCCCGTGCGGCCGGCTTCCGGGCGGACCTCGCTCTGGTCTCCACTCGTGATCAGTACTTTTTCAATCCGAGCATGATGAATCCGGGACAGCTCAATTCCAACCTGGTGATCGTGAACCTCGATGGCAAGGACCTGTACCTCGACCCCGGAGTGCCCTTTACACCGTTCGGACTGCTGCCATGGAATGAGACCGGCGTAAAAGCCTTGCGACTCGACGAGCAGGGCGGCACCTGGGTGAGTACGCCGCTGCCGGCTCCATCCGCCTCACGGATCGAGCGCAAGGCGCAACTCAAGTTGGAGAGCAACGGTACAGTCTCGGGGACGGTAACCATCCGCTACAGCGGATTGGAGGCTGCATGGCGCCGACTGGAGGAGCGCAACGAGGATGAGGCTGACCGCAAGGAGTTCCTCGAGGATCAGCTGAAATACTCCGTACCCGGCGGGATCGAGGTCTCATTGACCAACCATCCGGATTGGAGCGGGTCCGACGAGCCACTCATTGCCGAATACACTTTGAAGGCGCCCGGGTGGGCGGCCGCGGCCGGCCAACGGCGCCTGCTGAAGGTGGGTTTGTTCTGCAGACAGGAGGACCGCACTTTCGAGCGCTCCGTTCGCACCCAGCCAATGTACTTCGACTTCCCCTATCAGCACGGGGATGATGTCTCCATAGAGATGCCGGCCGGAACACGCGTGGGCAGCCTGCCAAAGAATCAGACTCTCGGTTCCAAACTGTATTCATACGGGCTGACCGCCGACAGTCGCGAAAGCACGCTGCATCTGACGCGCGACATCTCCCTCAATATGCTTTTAGTGGACGCAAAGTATTACCAACTGTTGCATGACTTCTTTCAATCGGTGCGATCCGCAGATGAAGAACAGGTTGTCATCGCGCCAGCGGCTGCCGTGGCGTTGCATTGATCAGTTGCAGATGGACGCCGTGACAACCGCCTCCAGGGTGATGCCGGAACGCATCTGGCGAATCGCACTCTTCCTCGTCTCAATGACTGCCCTGACGGATGCCGGCATGGCGGTAGCGATGACGCCTCCGCCGTGGGTGCAGGGACAGGTGAGTGTGCCGACTCCGGAGCACGACGAGACAGCGGACGCGGTGTTGTTGTATTCCGAAGCGATTTTGACGGCGCAGACGAACGGCAAGCTCAGGCGGCTCGACCGAAGGGTATATCGGATCTTGCGACCGAACGGGGATGTGCACGGCATCGTCCGGGTAGATGTCGACGCTCAAACCCGAATCAATAGTCTTCGGGGCTGGAGCATCCCTTCGAGCGGCAAGGGCTACGAAGTCAGCGAACGCGATTCGGTAGAGACTTCGCTGTCCGGCGTCGAAAACGGCGAATTGATGAGTGACGTGCACACCAAGCTGCTACGCATTCCCGCAGCGGTGCCAGGAAGTATCGTTGGATATGAAATCGAGCTGGAAGAGAAGCCCTATGTAATGACCGACGAGTGGGTGCTCGAGGATACGGTGCCGGTGCGCGAAGCGCATTACAGGCTGCAGCTGCCCCCCGGCTGGTCGTACAACGCCTCATGGCTCAACCACGTCGATGAAACCCCGGAGCCTGCCGGACCGGGACAAACCCATTGGGTGATTCGGGATCTGAAGGCGATCAAGCTGGAGGAGCGAATGCCGCCGTGGCAGGGTACCGCGGGCAGGCTGTTCGTTTCGCTGGTGCCCCCCAATGGCCAATCCCAGGGATTCCAGACCTGGCGCGAAATGGGAGTCTGGTACCAGGGCCTCGTGCGCGGGCGCACCGATCCGTCGCCCGCGATCAAGCAGAAAGTCGCGGAACTGACCCAATCCGTGACCACACCCCTGGAGAAGATGAAAGCAGTGGCGGGCTTCGTTCAGAGCGAAGTGCGCTACGTTGCCATCGAGTTGGGAATCGGCGGATTGCAACCACACCCGGCGAGCGATGTATTCACTCATCGCTACGGTGACTGCAAGGACAAGGCGACCCTGCTCAAATCGATGCTCGAGCAGCTCGGCGTTGAATCCGACTATTTCATCGTGAATAGCGTTCGCGGTGCGATTACCGCCAATACCCGTCCCAACCTCGGATTCGATCACGTGATTCTCGCCATACACCTGCCTGCGGGCGTGAGTGATCCCTCCCTCCTGGCGCTCGGCCCCGAAACAAAGTCCGGCAGGATCCTGTTTTTCGATCCGACAGATCCCTTGACGCCTTTCGGCAGACTGCACGGCGCACTCCAATCCAGCTACGGAGTGTTGGTCGGACCGGACGGCGGCGAACTGGTCGGCACCCCCCAGCTTCCGAACGACTCGAACTCCATCGAGCGCACCGCGAAAATGACGCTGGACGATGCCGGAACCCTGCGCGGCGACCTGCACGAGGTGTGGTCTGGCGACAGAGCATCGGAACAGCGTTCATATGCCCGCGCTTCCATACGGGATACGGACCGGATCAAGCCGATTGAATCCGTTGCGGCAAATGCCTTCTCATCGTTCGACATTCTCAAGGCGACGGTGGCGAATACCCGGATCAATGATCGTTCCTTTGAGTGGAACTACACTGTTGAGGCCCAGCACTATGCGATACCTGCTGGAGACCTTGTGCTCGTCAGACCACGCATCCTGGGCACCAAGTCGAGTTCCCTGCTGGAAACGAAAGAGCCACGCCGCTATCCAATCGAATTCCAGGGACCGGAGCGCGACACGGACGTATTTGAGATTGCACTGCCGCCGTCATACCAGGTGGATGAGCTGCCGCCCCCGGTCAACCTCGACTTCCCCTTCGGCGCGTACCACAGTAAAAGCGAAGTCATTGGCAGCACTTTGCGTTACAGCCGCACCTTCGAGATGCGGCAATTGAGTATTCCGGTCAGCCAGGCTGAGCAACTGAAGAAGCTCTACCGGGCGATCGCGAACGACGAGCGCAATTCCGCAGTGCTGAAGCACGTCGGCCCAACCGTGAAAGCGCAAAGCTGACGCTGAAGTTTTCACTGGAGTATCGACCGTGATTTATACAATTGGCTCGAGGCGCCTGGAGACAACCGACGATTCGTACTACGTAGCACCTGGCGCGCAGGTGATCGGCTCGGTGCGTCTGGGTCGGGAGGCCAGCGTATGGTTCAGCGCAGTCCTGCGAGGGGACAATGACTGGCTGATCATAGGCGACGGCTCAAACGTACAGGATGGCACTGTCATTCACACCGACCCGGGATTTCCGGTAGAGGTGGGCCGTAACGTAACCATCGGCCACCTGGCATTCCTTCATGGTTGTACCGTCGCAGACGATTCAATGATCGCCAATGGCGCCATGGTGTTGGATCGAGCCCGCATCGGCCGAAACTGCATCATTGCCGCGGGCGCACTCGTTCCTCCGGGAAAGGAGATTCCTGACGGTTCCGTCGTAATGGGTGCACCGGGAAGTGTCGTTCGGCAGGTCTCCGAGAAGGACCTGGCGATGATTGCGCATGCGGGAGCGAGCTATCGGAAACGCTCGAAGGAGTACCGGGAGAGTCTTACCGTCGATCCGCGCAGCACCGATACGCGCACGGGTTGAACACTGTTCGCGACTGGCAGTCTGCCAAACCTGCGCGCAAGGGCGCAAAGCTTCTACACGACCCGGCTGGCGAACGGCGCCAGCCGGGTCAGTGCCACGGACCCATCACTCCTCAGAACACATTGTAGACAGCATCCAGTACGAGACCGGTCGCAATTGCAGTTAGTACCACACCATTGTCAACTCGGATCCAGCGGCAACCATACGGTGGCTCCGGCAGTTGGTAACTACGGTAGTCACGAACGACGTACGAAGGCGCGTAATAGACAGGTGACAATCGCTCACCACGGTGCCAGACGTGTTCGAAGTGATCTGCGTGGTGGAAATACCCGTCGTCATGGAATCGTCCGCCACGCCAGTCACGGTAGCCATCCCAGTCGCGATGCCTCTGCCATCGATCAGCGTCGTAATGATGAACGTCTTCGCGCCAATCGTGCCGATCCCGGCCTCGTTCCTCCCGCCCCCAGTCACGACGTTGACCGTCGTGCCGCCCATCGAAATCCCGATGCTCACCCGACCAGTGCTCGCGACCATCGCGATCGTGATGACCGTCTGCCATAGCCACCGACGCACCGAACAGTGAGAGGGCAATGGCAGCGATAGCAATTCGTTTCATGGAAGTCTCCGACTACGCACGCGTTCGCGTGCTCACGGAGACAGCCTGCGCGTAGTGGGCTGAAAGATGCCTGAATGGCTCATTCAGGCGTCATTCACCTCGGGAACCGGGCTTGGAGACTCCCTGGTAGTACAGATGTCGTTTGCCGGTGGGGTGCGGCGCGCGCCAAGCTCGCAAAATTGCCTAAACGCGCAATCAATTGGACTCCCATGACAGAGCCGCTGCCCCTATCTTCATCTGCAACATCCACCCGGCAAGGAACGTACGTATCGTCGCGGATGCGCCAGAAACAAAAACGCCGCCGGAAGCAACGCGCGAGGGGGTCACGAGTTGAAACCGGCGGCGATCGTACCGGGTGAGGGGGTCACCCGATGTTTCATACGTTGCAATGAGTGTGCCAGCCGACGAAATCCTCGGTTTCACGCTGGCGAACGAGCCCTGACGCATTGAGCGGCCATTCGGGGTCCCCGTGCACTCGCCACGCGTGCACCTCGATGGCTCAGGCACTTCATTCATGCCCATCGAGTGGGCAGAGGTCTTCTAGTAGCAAACCTTGCCATCGGCCGCGACGATGACGGTTCCGTGGGCCGGCGCGTCCACAATCGCTACTTTGGTCGCGTCACCCATGCCATGCCATCGGGGTCGGGTGTCATTCGAGGCCACATCAGACGTTCCTGGATCCAGGAGAGGCTCGCGACGGACGCGGACGGATCGAAGGTCCCGTCAATGTTTTGCGACAACCGCAACTCTCCAGCAAGAGAAATTCAGTGCTATGTAAAATCGCCGCGGGAAATCGGATGAGCTCCCTGATCCCGCACCGTTCCGGTGCGCCGCTCCCGGCCCGCCTTCTTCGCACGGCTCGCCTCCTTCCAACATCCCGCCAGTAATCGCTCGCCGATTGACGTGTCGAAACAAACAGTGTGACCGATAGTAGACAGTTGTACAGCATCACATCCTGTGGGCAGACTGTCCAAAACCGACTGTCAGTAAGTCCAGGGAAACGGGGATGGTCTGTCGCGCTGCCGGGCGGTGTGGATTGTTTCGCGAGCACTGCCGTGGAACTGACAACTAACGAGAATTCGGCAAATGAGTGACTTTATCTTCTGCGCCCGCAATCGAACCTGTGCGCGCGCCCGGATCCGGCAACACGCCCTCCACGCTCCCCCTAGTCCGGGTCGCTCAGCGTTGGCAAGAGAGCTCCGCGGATCAGCAGAGCTTTCTTGACCCATCACTTCTGACCTTCAGCTCAAGTGATCCAACCCGTCGGCGGCGCACAGTTCGCCGCAATAGTCGTCCATCAACAGGGACAGGAGACCGTATGTACCGTTCACCGGTAAGGGCAGCCGCATCAACGATGCTCGCATTCGCACTAGGCTCGTCATGGGCGTGCGCGGCTTTGCCACCAATCGAGGTCAGCGGATTCGGTACGGGTGGTTTTGTCGTGACCGATACGGGCAAAGCCGAGTTCGGACGAGCTCAACAGCAGACAGTAGGCGCCAATAGCGAGGGCGATGTCGGCGTCGATTCATTGTTCGCACTGCAGGGAACCGTGCACTTGACGGACATGTTCTCCGCCACCGTTCAAGGGATAGTGCGGCGTATGTTCAACCCCGGCTTCCAGCTCGATATACCCGTGTTCTTCGTCAAGGCCGACGTGACGCGCGACTTGTCTGTGCGCGTAGGTAGAATCCAGTTGCCGGAATTCATGAGCTCCGACTACCGGCAGGTCGGTTACTCCAACACCTGGGTCCGTCCGCCAATCGAAGTGTACGGGCAGATACCATTCGACAGCGACGACGGCGTGGATGTTCTGTACCGCAAGACCGTTGGCCCCGCCGACATCAGCGCGCAGGCCTTCTATGGAAAGACCGACCTGAGTTTCGCCGGGGCCACCATCCAATCGAGGAAAAATTGGGGTGTCAACGCGATTGTCACGGTTGGGCCGCTGACCCTGCGCGCCGGGCGTAGCCAGTCGGCATTTACCTCCCGCTCCGTAGCCGTTACCCAGCTGCTCACCGCCGTCAATGCCGCAGGATTCACCGCGCTTGCCAACCGTTTGAATCCCCTGAACGTCCCTTTCAGGTTTACCGACTTCGGTTTCAGTTTGGACGAAACTCATCTGACCATTCAGGGTGAGATTTCAAAGGACACGGGCGGTGGCTTCCTGGCAAGCACCGACGGGCAATACATCCTTGCCGGATACCGCGTGCAGAAGTTCACGCCCTATGCGATGTATGCGCGGCAGAAAGTAACCAGCGCACGCACCGATACGACCATTCCGCGGTTCGGGGCGCTCCTTCCTCTCGCGGTGGGTGTCGACCAGCTGATCAACTCCGTCGGCGCCGATCAACACACATTTTCCGCCGGTGTACGTTGGGACGTGCACGAGTCGGTCGATCTGAAGCTCCAGGTAGACCGCGTGAGTCCGCAGGGCAATGGACTCTTCTTCAACGTGCAGCCGAATTTTCACGGCCCGGTCACGGTGGCGAGCCTTACACTCGATTTCGTGTTCTGAGGGGCAATCATGAAAAGACCCAGCAAGACCATGATTGCCGCCGGCCTGGCATTTGCGGCCGCCTTACAACAAGCGCGCGCGGACGTTGTTGTCATCGTCAGCGCCCAAAGCACGACGACCATCACGCCCGGCGAAATCTCGCGGGTCTACCTGGGAGACTCCAACAGGATGACTCCCGTGGATATTGCAAATCCGTCGCCCGCCCGACATGAATTTTACGCAAAGATCACCGGCAAGGATGATGGCCAGGTGAAAGCGAGGTGGTCAAAACTCGTATTTACCGGGAAGGTCCCAGCGCCCCGCGAGCTGCCTTCGGGGGAAGATGTCGTGAAAGCCATTGCCGCCGATCCGCACGCCATCGGCTACGTGGACAGGAGCTTCGTCAATATGACGGTGAAGATCATTTTAACAGTGAAATAACCCTCGCTGCGCATGCAACTGAAACTACCAGGACTCGAGTTGAACCGTTACTGTCCCCCGTTGAGCAAACTGCTTGCTGCCGCAGCATTGGTCCTTTTCTCCACGGCAGGATCTTCCGCACAGCTTACTGAGTATTATCTCCCGCCAACGCCGCCCGTCACTCTGATCTTCCGTGGCGTAGATCCCGCGCACACGCCCATTGACGAGCGCTGGCTGCTCGCCGGGCTTGCCGCCGAGCTGCAAGCTCAGAGCGCCCTGCAGTTCAAAAGCGTCGGTGAAGCAACCGCGGAACTGACCGGATTACGCAACCGCCTGAGTCAGGAGGACTCACGGATTGTGTTCGAGTACGTGCACGTAGCTCGAAACAGGGCCGGCGACGAGTGGGGCGAGACTCTGACAATCCCGGTTTTGTACCGGCTCGAGCGGGGGAATGACCTCATCACCGTGCGCTTGTGGCCGCCGCAGGCTGCGCAGTTTGTGACGCGTAAGACACCGGGTGTCTTTTTCCTTCCCACCCCGAAACTCGGCCCCATTAAGGAATTGTTCGCCGACTTTTCTGCAATCGTGCGGAACGCTCCTTACCTGAAGTTGCATCACTCGTACCTGCTGGGCGGTGCGGAAGAGGCTGGCGTCGCGCCGGGAACGTGTATTGCAAACTTCGATCGGCTGCTCGGCCGCTATGGATATGCCAAGGGTGAACAACGCGTATTCGATCCGGTGCACGATGATGTCTTCCTATATCGGACGGCCCAGGACAGTGTCGCGTTGAAGATCGCCGCGATCCCCTATCGCGGCGGAAGCAAAGTCTTCTACGAGGCGTGGGTACCTGTCGAGCTGCGCGCCGACGGCACGGTGACGGGCTACGATCTGCCGTCAGCGCTGCAGTCCGAAGTCCGCCGTATTCTGGAAGATCAACCGCCGCGGGAGCTCGACGGCCAGCTCGCTGGAATTCATGACCGCGGCAAATCGCGCAAGTGATGCGCGCCGGTCCGCACAGTCGTACAGCACCTATACAGAGTCGTGATTCTGAGTCATTCACAGCACGATGGACAGTTGATAGGTTCGCTCTGCGCTCATGTACATGGCGACAGATACATGTCGCGGGGAACACAAGAAATGGGTGCTGCATGACTGCAGGAATATTGTTGGCCCGGTCGGTCATCCGACGACTCCGGCCGTTGCTCGGTTTACTGTTGGCAATGTCATTCGCTGGCTGCGGGGCCAGCGATCCGGCCCCGGAGTTTTCGCCCCCGGGTATGGGAGCCACCGGTGGCACCATTCAAGTGCCAGCGGCACCCAGCGGCCTGAAGGCCGCCGCCGGCAACGCGCAGATACAGCTGACCTGGACCGCCAGCGCCGGCGCGACAGCCTACAACGTCAGCCGCTCGGTAATGAGTGGTGGACCGTGGATTCCGGTTGCACAGCCGACAACCAACGCTTTCACAGACAAGGGACTGACCAACGGTGTGCCGTATTTCTACGTCGTCGCAGCTCTCAACTCGGTTGGCGCCAGCGCAAACTCCAACGAGGTGACCGCGACACCGACGACACCCGCTTCCGGTGTCATCACGCGAGCACCTGACGTGCCAACCGGCCTCCGCGCCACGGCCGGAAATGCCCGTGTCATGCTGACCTGGATGGTCAGCACTGGAGCCACGGCCTATCACGTCAGCCGATCGATGCAGAGCGGGGGCCCATGGACCCAGGTCGGCGCGCCGACGACGAATGCCTTCACAGACACAGGATTGACCAACGGCACCCGGTATTTCTACGTCGTCGCAGCGCTCAACACAGCCGGCACCAGCGCGAACTCTGCGCCTGTCAGTGCCACACCCATGGCTACCCTTACCGGCGCCGGCGTGGGGACCGGTTACTGGCACACGAGCGGGAGCAAGATTCTCGACGCGAACGATGCACCCGTGCGCATTGCCGGAATAAACTGGTATGGATTCGAGACCACCGATCACCTCGTCCATGGGCTGTACGCGCAGGACTACCAGACAGTCCTCAATACCATCAAGTCCCTGGGCTACAACGTAATCCGCCTGCCGTTCTCGAATGAGCTCGTGGAGAGTAATCCGGTCCCCACCAACTTTACGACGAGTGCCGGTGGCAAATCCGCCAACAAAGCCCTGGTTGGCCAGCATGCGCTCACCGACCTCGATATCATCGTCTGTTACGCCGGGTCCATCGGCCTGCGCGTTATCCTCGATAACCACCGCTCTGAGGCGGGCAATTCAAACGAGGCCAACGGCCTGTGGTACACCAGCGCCTACCCCCAGGAGAACTGGCTGGCCGACTGGCAGACCATGGCAGCGCGTTACAGCGCCGCCAAGTTTACTTTCAATGGCAACCCGACCGTGATTGGAGTGGAGCTGCGTAATGCGCCGCACCTGTTTGGAGCCACCGGTAGCCGCGGCGCCTGTTGGACCGGCGACACGGCAGCGAACGGCTGTCCCTCCTATCTCACCTCGAATAACTGGCCAGTGGCGGCGCAAGTTGCGGGAAACGCCATCCTGGCCATCAATCCCCAGCTGCTTGTGTTTGTCGACGGCACCGACTGTTACAACCATGCCTGCGGCCTGCCCGGCACAAACCTGATGGGCGTCGCGACGCACCCGGTTGTGCTTGATGTCCAGAATAAACTTGTATACACGGCACGCGATTACGGTCCGGTACTCTTGCGGGCACCCTGGTTCAACTCGAACACCACGGCCGCCAGCCTGGATGCCGTCCGGAATCAGTACTGGGGATACATCAGCGCCGCCGGCACCGCCCCGGTCTGGTTGAGCGAATTCGGCACCGGCAACAACAGCACGGACCTCGCGAGCACAGTCCCCGGCAGCCAGGGTCAGTGGTTCCAGAGCCTGATTTCCTATCTCCAGAACAACCCTTCCATCGATTGGGCCTATTGGGCACTGAATGGTGAGGACAACTTTGCCTTGCTCGACCGACAATACGATGCGACACCCGTCAGTTCGCAGAAGCAATCCCTGCTACAGAGCATCCAGTTCCCTTTGACCGCGGGCACGTCGATGCAATCGAATTGAGCTTGGGCACACGGATGCGCTGTCCGGCCATCGGCGCACAGCATTCTATAGAATGGCGTCCACCCTTTATCGATCGACTATCACAATGGGATCAGCATCGCGAAAGCGCAGGAAATTGCCGAGGCAATCATGCACCAGTAGCAGCTCGAAGCGCGCCTGGCTTCTACCGGCCCGAAGAGCCAGGTCTCTAGGTCTTGTACAGTTTGATGGTGGCTGCGGAAAATCCGGGCAGAGCCCTCGATTCCTTGTTCTGCTTTTCCACTCCCTCACATAGAGCATCCGCCTGCTCTCTTGTGTCGCATTGGGCCAGTTGCGAGGTGACCGCCAGGTGCGCACCCGTGGATATTTTTGCAACTATCATGACTTGAAACATTGTGAAGTCTCCTTACACAGAAGCTGCGCCGTCCGCGCCCCAGCACCTTCGACCACTCATGCCTTCTCTAATTCCCGGAGCGAAAAACCATAGTATGAGCCACTCTCGAGCTCACGCGCCCAGATGGCACGAATAGCGGGAACCTGGGCGTAGAATCGCATTCCACAGGTCCAGGACCGCCAGACGTCTTCGTCAATGTAGCCAGAACGGAAGAAAAGGTACTCTTCCGCGCACAAATTGAAGTAATCCATCAACAGTTGCTGGCTGTCCGTGCTGAGGCCTGTGCCATCGGAAGCCGCGATCTCATTGAGATGTTGGTTGAGCCGGTCATAACGCGTATTGAAAGTCTGGAAGAGCTCCGTAAACAGCCGCGTTTCCTGCAGGTGCTGCGAGTAAAGAAAGGTCGTCAGCCCTCCCGCGCCACCCAGCACCGAAACCACCCACTCGATCTTGAGCTGCCTGCCTCCCAGTTCGTAAGCCAGCAAAATAAAAAACGTACTCAGCAGTAGGAAGACCCACGGATACCACCGCCGATTGCTCAGTCGAAAACCACCCGTCAAACGTTGCGACATCAGTGTCGTTCCCTTTTCCGCAACTAGCCATTTGCAAATTAGCACATAGGCCAGCATGGCAGCGTGGCCGATCGAGGACTGCCATGATCAAACAACCAACGGCAGCAACCCACCTGATTGACCGGCTGCGCCGCTGGGGAAGCATCGCCGTAGGCAGCAGGACGGTGGCGATCAGGGAACCGCTTAGGCGACTAAGTGCGCTAGGGAACCGACAAGCCAGCACTTCCAGCGCAGCGTCGGTCCTCAGATGTGACGGGTCTTCTGCATGGATCGACCTCGGACGGTGTCCGCCAGCTGCGACGCTCTAGCCGACCGCCGCCGTCGACCGAGCAGCCCCCCCACCCAACCGGAAAGAGCACGGAGTTCGCCGCTTCAGACAGCGAAATCCCACCGAAGTAATCGGAAGATTGCTGGCGACAGCCTGAGCAAGGACGCCAAGATCGGAATGACGCCGATTCATGGCGTCGTCGTTCTGGATCCGATCCGCGGGGTGCGCCGCGGATCGTCACATGTGGAACGTGGGGACCCGCCATTCGGTCGCGGGACGTGTGCATCGTCCGCTAGCGAGCAGGCAGCCAGCCATTCACGGCACCAGGGCAGGTCCAAAGGCCACACACGCGGCTCAGCGGCAATAAAGTCGCGAGGTCACTTCCAGCCGTGTCCGGACCACCGTCACTCGGTGTCCACCGTAGGCTGACGGCGGCAGCGGCAACCGTAACGCTTACGACGCCAACCTGCGTATCTGGCACAAGACGTCCTGCCATCAAACTCTCGCCCGGTGTCCGGAGTTCCCAATGTTGTAGACGCGCCGGGTCCGGGAACCTGGTGCTGTGGATTGTCAGGCCGATCGCGAAGCTTGACGGACTGGATTGCGACCCAAACCTTTCGTGCGTGAAATTCCACACCAGACGCCTGCCAAATTCGATACGGATGTCCGAACGAGGCACAATTTGCAGATCGAGCAGCTCGCTGCGTCGAAAGGAGCCTGCCAGGCCTGACTGCCGCGAGGTTGGCTGGGCCCGAACCTCTTCAATCCGCAAACCGTACACGCGGAGCGACCTGCCGGGGGACCAGAGCGTTTGGCTCACGTAGAGCATGATTTGCGGACTGCGGGACGTGGGTGCCATGCCTACGATGTTGTCCGCCGAGGCCACTGCGCTGGCGGCCACTGAGGCGGCGCCCAGCAGTATGCTGCTCGTGAACCGATTTGCGGCATGTCGCTGCACGGTCGAACTCCGATCCGCAGACCAAGTATTGCGCCGACAGGAATACCCCAAACCGCACTCTGCAGCGGTTCGCTGGCGTACATAGTGAAGCTTGCTTGCAGGTTCTGCGGGCGACAGACGTCTAGCCAGCAAGTGAGTAGGCCATCGATGACATCGACGATCAGGTTTCCCTGGGCAGGCGAACGGTGAACTCGCTTCCCCGCCCCAGTCCGGCGCTCGCCCCAGTCACGCTTCCTCCGTGCGATTCAACGAGGTTGCGCACCAGCGCAAGCCCGATGCCAAGGCCCGACTGAGCGCCCGGAGCGGTTTCATCCGCCTGCCTGAAAAGATGGAATAACTCTGGGAGAACCTCCGGCGCAATCCCGATTCCGGAGTCCCGGACACGAACGATGGCCTGACCGTCTCGCATATGCATCCACACTGCCAACTCTCCACCCGCATTCGTGTATTTCGACGCGTTGGCGAGCAGATTCACGAACACCTGCTCCAGGCGCCCAGGATCACCTTGCAGCCACACTGGCACGTCTGGCAACGCAGTGGTCAGCCGGTGACGGCGCTCGTTGATGTCCGGCCCGAGCGTCTCGATCGCGTTGCTCACGACGGCCCGCAAATCTATGCGCTCGCACTGCAGGCGCAGGCGCCCGTGAGTGACGCGTGATACGTCCAGAAGGTCATGAAGGAGTTGGTTCATTCGCCGGACTTGCCGCTGGAGCATCGCTTGGGTCTTCTGCCATGCGGGAGTGTCCTGCGTTTGCTGACTCAGCAGGTGGATCCCATTGCTGATCGATGTAAGCGGATTACGCAGCTCGTGGCCGAGCACGGCCAGAAACTCGTCCTTGCGACGATTGGCGGTGGCTAGCTCTTCCATTCGCAATCGCGCCTGGTGCAGCTCAGGGAGTCTCCCGCTCCCGGCATCGGTGGCCAGTTCGTCTTCAAGGCCCTGGATTAGCGTGCCCTCGTTGTCAGTCGACCGCTCAATGCCACACGTGCCGGCTACCACGCGAAGTTGTACGTGCTCTGCACCGATGCTGTGAAATACAGCCCCGAGGACACCCTGTCCGGGCGGCACCTGGATTGCTTCGCGCCTGCTCGCCCGCGATCCGCGTTGCCACGCAATTACTTCGCGCATAGACCCTCCCGTTCAAATACTGGCAGCCATCCGCAGGTCCCGACGAGAAGCACCAGTCCCGCCGAGCGCCTACCCTCTCGAATCGCAAGCTGCGCCGGTGCGGGAAATCCTTCTGTGCGGTAGCGTCCATAGCCACCCAAACAAGCGAACGCGTGAACCTACTTTCGCCGCCTGCGCGTCCCTATGAGTGTGCTGCCGTACCGACGGAGCGGGACAATGTTGCGATGCTGAGATCCGAAAACCCACTTCTGCAATCGACATCGGAGAAGAACGGTGCTGTACCGCATGGAAAAGCTGATCGGCCTGTCGATCCGGGCATCTGACGGAGAACTCGGCAAGGTCAAAGACGTTTACTTTGACGATCAACGCTGGACAGCACGCTATCTCGTCGTCGACACAGGCGGTTGGCTGGAAGGACGAAGAGTACTCGTCTCCCGGATCTCCGTCGAAAATATCGACTGGCACAACAGGAGTGTTCCGATCAGATTGACCCGGCAGCAGGTCAAGGCCAGTCCGTATATTGACACCGACAAGCCGGTTTCCCGGCAACAGGAAGTGGAACTCCTCGGTTACTACGGCTATCCGAGCTATTGGGGCGGTCCCTTCATGTGGGGTACGACGTCCTACCCTTATCCGATGACTCCGAAGATGGTCATACCGCTCAACGGCATCCCGGCCGGGCACACGGGCGCCCCGGTTGATTCGCATCTTCGAAGTGCCAGGGAGGTGAGGAGCTATCACCTTCGGACCACCAACGCTTCGATAGGACATGTGGATGACTTTTTGACCGACGATGAGAACTGGGCGATGCGCTATATCGTCGTTGATACGCGCGACTGGTGTCCCGACAAACTCGTCGTGATTTCGCCCCAGTGGATCACGCTGGTGGATTGGGCGCAGAAACTCGTAACCGTCGACGTTACCCGCGATACGGTGCAGCTCGCCCCGGAATACGACCCGGCTATAGATTATTCACGCCTGCACGAGGCGAGCTTGCATCGGCACTACCAGCGGCCGGGCTACTGGCAGCAAGCGTAGAACCCAACGCGCGTCTCCTCAATGCGTCAAATCAGCCCTGACGTAGAAGTTGGTGCGCAATGGTCGCGGGAGCCGGTCGGGATTCAGCACGGCCAACATCGGCGAGGCCAGAACCCCCAGATAGGTATGCAGCTTCGTGATGAAGTAGTCGTTGACCACGGGCATATCGAACACCGTCGCGTGGAATCCGTTCCTGGCCAAGCGTCGTTTGAGCTGCCAGTAGCTGTGCAAGGCGCAGTGGTCCGTCAGCAGCTCACGATAAGCTGAGATTGGGCCCAAGTGATATTTGCGCCAGTTGCGCAGCAACTCGAATGGAATATTCGTCCATTTATTGGGCGTTTGCAGCAGATAACAGCCCCCGGGTCTCAAGACGCGCGCGACCTCGCGCAGATGGCAGTCGCTGTCGCGTATGTGCTCGAAGACATCGAAGCTCACGACGACATCGAATGATGCCGCCGGACATGGTATCGAATCACCGGACGCCACCTTGACCTTCAATGCCGGAAACTGACTCCGGCAGACGGATATGGGCGCGGCATCTATGTCGATACCCATGACGGTATGTCCGGCCTCGTTCAGCGCGTTCAGCAGCATACCCTTCCCGCAACCCACCTCCAGGATCGTCGAAGGTTTGTCCAACAGCCCGACCCGCTGCAGGAACTCCATGTTGGTACGATAATTTCCCCATACTGGGGCTGCCCACTCTTGATCCGCAAGACTCTGCTGAATCATAGTCGGTCACCTTTGGTTTTATTTGCGTGCCCTTATCCCCTTGGCGTTTGGCGAGCTCACTCCCGCGCCATGCCAATAATCTACGCCTCCCCCGAAGCAGGCGCTCGAACTCCGTAACCGTGACGGTGAAGACCACGCCCACGCCGCCGGGCGAGGGTTTTCACCCAACAGTCTTGAAAACACGCCGCTAATCGCCGAACTGCACCAACATGCCCTTTCGCAGTTCCGGCGGATCGACGCTCCCTTGCAAACGATGTGCCGGTTTCACGGTCCATCAACCCGATCGGAGTGTCCGCGCAGCGCTCAGGCTATACTCAGCGCGACCATGCTGATCGCCGGCGCAACTGCAGTCCGCCGGCGAATGCCAACAGAACGGAAGCGAGGTATGCATGAAGCTTTTCGCACAGATCGCTGCGAGAACGGCCCCCGAGAGCAAGCCGGATTGGGCGGCGGAGCTCTACGATTCCTTCCAGAGCGGTGCATCCGGCCAATTCATCCTCTACGGCAATGTCCATGATCGTCTGGCCATCGGGGGCCGGCTGGTCAGCATTGAACGCTACATTGAGGATGAGTTGCTGGAGAGTTTTCAGGTCATTCTCACCTATGACCTCGGCAACGGATTGACGGTCGAACGCGGCAGCGAACGCCTCGCGGAGTGGGTTCCGGCTGTGATGCAGAGTCTGCCGCGCGACCCCCTCGCGGCAATTCGCTTCGTCAGCCGCTTTGGAAGATATCTTGGAAACCTCGAAGCGATTGGAAAACCCAACAATGTGCAGGTCGCCGTGCTCGTGCGCGGCGCCGACCAACTTCTCCCGGCCGACGGTCGCGGCTTCGAACACGGCAGTCTCACGAGTCTCGTGCGGGAGTGGGGTTCCGGTTCGCCGTTCACGGAGCTCCCGTTTGTGAGTCTGCTGATTGCAGACAATCTGAATGATCTCGAGCCGCTGATTGCCTTCGGGCCGCAGTCCACGCGCGTGCGGATTCCGCTTCCGTCCATGTCCGAGCTGCAATCTGCACTGACCCTGTTACAGAGGCAGTTCAAACAAACCATTCCCGTCACGACAGATCTTGCGGCGCTCGCAGCGGCGATGACGGGCGTGTCCGTGAGTACGCTGGAGCAGCTTACGAAGGTCCGGGCACACAAGGCAGAAGTGCTGCAAACGTCTGACTTTGCTGTCCTCAAGAAAGAGATGGTTGAGCATGACGCGCCTGGTCTCGTGGAGTTCGTGGAATCCAAACGGACCCTGGCCGAGTATCACGGGCAGGAGGCGCTCAAGGCATGGTTCCGCCAGGACGTAACGCTATGGCGGGCGAACGATCTGCGAGCGTTGCCCATGGGGTATTTGCTCTGCGGACCCATCGGTACCGGCAAGACTTTCCTGGTCGAATGCCTCGCTGGCGAAGCCGGCGTGCCCGTGGTGAAGTTGAAGAACTTTCGCGAGAAATGGGTGGGCTCGAGTGAAGGGAACCTGGAAAAGATCTTCCGCCTGATCCGCGCCCTCGGCCGCTGCATCGTGTTTGTCGACGAGGCGGATCAGACGCTCGGCCGGCGGGATTCGGGCAACAACGACAGTGGGCTGTCGGGCCGACTGTACGCCATGATCGCGCAAGAGATGTCAGACACCGCCAATCGCGGCAAAGTGGTGTGGGTGCTGGCCTCATCCCGACCGGACCTGATTGAAGCGGACCTGAAGCGTCCTGGCCGCATCGATCTGCGAGTGCCCATTTTGCCGACCACCACACGAGCGGAGAGCCGGGAACTGATCGCAGCACTGGCGCGTCGCTATGAGTTGACGATTTCATCCAGCGAGCTGCAGCAAGTGGAGCCGGCTCTTCCCGTGATGCTGACACCTGGCGCCGCGGAGGCGTTAGTGATGAAAGCGTACCGCGTGGCCCGCACTCAGAACGTAACGGGCGCAACGGCGCTTGAAAATTGTCTCAACGGATACCAGAACCCCGTTCCGGAGGATGTGCTCGACAGGCAGATGCGGCTGGCGGTTCGCGAGGCCACGGATCTGTCGTTCGTTCCGGAATCGCTGCGGCACTTGGCCACGAGCGATCAGGCCAAATCATGACCTGCGATGGCAAGTCCCGGGAGCTGTCTCCAATAGTCGCCACTACAGTCGGCTGACGGGAGGAATGAGGCGGCTCAGCACAATTCTTCCGGACGGGTCACGCTGCGAAACAATCCGGTATTTCCTACGCAACGAATCCAGAAAATCATCAATGTCGCCGGTGCGGAAATCGCCGACGACACGAGTGTCTCTCAGCTCCTTGTCGGACAGCACGAATCGCGTTTTTGTATAACGATGAGTCTGCGTCAGCACGTCCTCGAGGCGCTCACCTTTGAAGACAATTCTGCCTCGTTGCCACGCGAGAAGGTCATTTACATCGCCTGCCGCGACCTTGCGATCGAATTGCAAGCCCGGCTCCAACTCCACCATACCGGGAGCATCGACAATCGTGTCGTCGTACGTCATGTTGCTGCGCAATCTCGCTATGGCGGGCGTTTCAGTCCCGACCATTGGCATATCGAAGACCTTGACACTTCCTTCGGTCACAATGAGCTCTATGTTGTCGGGCGTAAGAACCCGCACGTCGAATTGCGCGCCCTCCGCCTGAAAGCGCCGATGACCCGCACGCACGAAGAAAGGCCGAGCAGCCTCGGGCGCAGCGCGAAAACTCGCTTCCCCGTGCGGGAGCGAGATATCTCTCTCACGTAGCGAGTATGTGACGACCAGGCTCGTATCCGTGTTGAGCTTGATGGTGCTCCCGTCCGGAAGGAGAACCTCTTGTTGCTGGCCGACCGGCGTCGAATAGGCGCCCTTTGCCAAGGGCGGATGCGGCTCAGCGTTCGAATCACGAGGCGTGGACCATGCCGCCGCGAAACGCGACCAATGTCTCTGGTCATTGAGAAACGCAGCTCCGAGGATGACCAGGCCGGCCGCCGCGGAGCCGGCGGCCAGTATGGCCAGGGATCCGCGTCTAGCCTTGCGAGTCATGGCATTGACGCCTATCGGGAATAGTTCGGCCAACAGCGCCAGCACCTCCGGACCGGACGATCGCCTTGCAATTTCGAGGATGGAAATACGGTTAACCGAATGCTCCAGCCACTTGCGCAAAAGTGCGCCCTCACTCTGGCGCAAGCCTCGGTCGAGCTTCGCCAACCACTGCGCAGCTTCCTCACGGGCTGCGTGGCGTTTCAGATCCATCGAACGCTTCCTGGAGTGAAGTTATGCATCGATATCCTAACGTCGGCAGCGAGGGGGTACTAGGCATGGTGGCGAGGCGGTCGCTGGGGCGGCAGTTCGTGCTCGTCATCATCGTCGAGCTTGGCTTGGTCACCTGCGTCGGCGTGTTCAACCCGGCACTCGCCACCTACCGCCTACGCCAAACCGAGACGGACCGAGTCGCTCGCCTTACACTTTCTTACCTTGTGACAGAACATGCAGGGCGCTTAGCGGCTCGGCACTCAAATATGAAGGATTCTTAAGCATTCAGGCGCAATTCAGGAAGGGAGTCGCGCGTTGTAGACAGTGACTCATCAAGAAGACTCCGAGGAAGTGACCATGCCATCGTTCAACGTGGATCAGATGCCCTATGTGACTTCCAGTGTCGAGCGATTCCTTGTCAACCCTGACGGAAATGCCGACGGCATGATTTTGGTCAACGGCGTAGAAGTGTATTTCGCCCCGCACTTGTCCACTGCTGTGCTCACGGCCATTCAGGTCGGCGACCGGATTACCGTTTACGGTGTACTACCGATGGCCGAACCCATGATTGCGGCGGTAGTCATCGAGGCAGCAAACGGTACACGTATAGAAGATCTCGGATTACCAACACGCAGGTCGCGGCGCACGGTCGCCGAACATAGCAACAAAGCACGCGAGCTTGGACCCGCTAGCGCGATTCGGACGGTCATAAACTCAGTCGCCTTTCTCCTCTACAACGACTAGATTGTACGGATCGATGCCAACACCCGTTATGGTCGCTATCTGGCTGTTGGTTCGCAGATCGATGACAAATACAGTTCCGCTTGGCGTGGGATCCGGCAGCGTGTTCGCCCCACCCGTCACAACAGCAAAGCGACCGTCCGGTGTTACGAATGTGCCCTTTGGGCGCGCCGGTGCACCATCCGCACGGGTGAGAGCAATACGGGCTATTTCAGCTCCGGGCGTGTGATCTAGCGCCCTTTGAAGGTCAACGATCGACACATTGTTGGTACGGAAGTTCGCCACGACGATATGTCGGCCGTCAGGTGTCCAGGCGACCGTGAAGGGACGAGCCGCACCTGCCGGATCGTCAGTGCCCACACGGACGCGCGCGGCTTCAGCACCGGGTAAACCTTGGCGCGCGAGGTTCACGTTGATGATCGAGATGGTATTCCCCTCCGAGCCAGTTATGTTGCTCTCCCGTGCAGTCACCGCGACGTAATTGCCATCGGGGCTGGAACGGATACCAAACGGCCCGGTCTGCACCGGAATGCGCGGGGCGACCTCGACGACGCGGTTGCCGGAAAGCGCGGAACTAAAATCCATGATCGACACGTCCTCAGTCCCGGCATTACCGGAGATCAGATAGGTCTTGCCATCACTTCCACGAGCCAACGCCAGTCCTTCGGGGTCGGGCCAACATCCGAAGTCTTGCGGATCGACGTCCGAGAGGAACGCCTGACCGGCGGGAATCTGCGCAGGCTCCGTCGGTGAGACAAAAGGCACCGGGAAAGGCGCACAGCTCGCGCGCAACTGGCGCGTTCCCGGACCGGTCAGCGGCATTTCGATCTGCCCGCGAATTCCTCCGGTCCGCCGGTCGATCAAGCCGATGCGGTTCGAGCCA